>Ga0105105_10001391_pt1 | contig 10270 bp, 6 predicted proteins | sample PPLLaktember2015_4_FD_79108 | JGI IMG/M metagenome (GOLD analysis project Ga0105105, IMG submission 79108) | Freshwater sediment microbial communities from Prairie Pothole Lake near Jamestown, North Dakota, USA - PPLs Lake P8 Core (1) Depth... | ecosystem: Environmental > Aquatic > Freshwater >... | reverse complement strand
AGGCCGGTGATCTCGCAGCCGACCGGGCCGGTCAGGAAGCGCCGCACCTCGCCGGTGGTGGGATCGCAGGCCAGCATCTGGTTGTTGCCGAGGCGCTGCATCTCGCCCCGGCCCTTCTCATCGGACGAGACGTCGGTCTGGATCCACAGCACGCCGCGCGCGTCCAGCGCCAGCCCGTCCGGGCAGGCGAAGATGTCGCCGCGGATGTTGCCGCGTGCCTCCGGCCGCTCGTTGTCCGGGTCGCCGGCCAGCAGCAGGTGTTTCCAGGAGAACGTGGTCGCGTCGAAGTCGCCATCCTCGGTCCACTGGATGATGTGGCCCATGGTGTTGTTCGCGCGCGGGTTGGCCGCATCCACTGCGGGACGATTCGGCATGCCCCGCCGGCTGTTGTTGGTCAAGGTGCAGTACACGGTGCGCGCGTCCTGGTCGATCGCGATCCACTCCGGCCGGTCCATCTTGGTGGCGCCGAGCAGGTCGCTCGCCTGGCGGCTGCGGACCAGCACCGTGCCCTGGTCCGGGAAGCCGTTATCAGCCGTCAGCGGCCCCTGGCCCTGCACCAGCGGCAGCCAGCGGCCCGTGCTATCGGCATCAAAGCGCGCGACATACAGCGTGCCGTGGTCGAGCAGCGTGGCGTTGGCCTTGGCGCCGCCTGGGGCTACCGGATCGCGGCTGACGAACTTGTAGATGTACTCGAAGCGCGCGTCCTCGCCGGAGTACACCACGGCGCGACCGTCGCGGGTGGTCGCGACCCATGCGCCCTCGTGCGCGCCGCGGCCGAGCGCGGTCCGCTTGACTGGCACGCTCGCCGGATCGTAGGGGTCGATCTCGACGATCCAGCCGAAGCGGTGGAATTCGTTGGGATGCCGGCTCGCGTCGAAACGCGGATCGTGTTCGCCCCAGCGCGACAGGCCGGTGCTGAGCAGGCCCCAGCGGCGCTGGTCGGCGTCACGCGTGTCTGGACCGTCGAAGTAGAAAGCCCAATTTTCCTCGGCGCTGAGGTAGGTGCCCCACGGCGTCATGCCGCTGCCACAGTTGTTAAGCGTGCCGAGTACGGTGCGGCCGTCGGGATCGGCTTCGGTCCGCATCAGCGCATGCCCGGCCGCGGGCCCGCCGACCGCGAACAGCGTGCGCGCGGTGCAGCGCCGCGCGTACTTCGACGGGCGCACCATCTGCCAGCGGCCGTCCCTGAAGGCGACCTCGATCACCGCCACGCCATGGGCTGCCTGGGCCTTGTGCACCTTCTCCGCGGTCCAGTTGCGCTTGCCATCCGGGAACAGCAGCCCGTCGTCGGTGTACTCGTGGTTCATCACCAGCAGGCCGTGCGTGCCGCTGCCGTCGATCGGGTAGTAGTGGATGCCGTCGTGGTGCATGCCCATCTGCACCGCCTGGTCGGCAGCGCTGTTGCTCGCGTCCCAGCGGAACGCCGGCATGTTGCCCGGCACGCCGACCGGCTCGCCCCACGCGGCTATGGCCATCGCCTCGTAGCCCTCTGGCACCAGCACCATGTCCTTCTCGCTCACCGGCACCGACTTGAAGCCGATCAGCGGGCCGCGAACGCCGGTGGCGGCGCAGCCGGCCAGCCAGGGCGCGAGCGCACCCACCGTCAGCGCGCCGATGCCGCCCAGCAGCAGGACACGCCGGGCCGGGTCCGAGACTTCGTGGATGGACGGGTTGGGGCTGCGGTTGCTGTCCTCCATCGAGTCGAAGTCCTTGGCCATCGCTCGTACTCGACCCCCTCAGTCGCGCTTCGCGACAGCGGGCGGAAACCAGTTGCCCTGCCTCACGATCTCCTTCGGGACATAGGTGCGCCAGTTCAAGGAGAACAGCTTCCCGGGCGCCGTCGGCAGCCAGTTCGCCTCAGGAACGCCGGCGACCGGCTCGGGCCCCAGCACCAGCGTCAGTGATCCGTCGTGATTGTTCGCGAGGTTGGAGTAGGTGCTCAGCATGAAGCGATCGAGCCGGTTGGGAACCGGCATGAAGTCCGGGACGCCGACCAGATGGACCGACCAGAAGGCGTTCACCACGTCCTGGGGCAGCGCGTCCTTGGGGAAGTGCAACTCGTAGGTGTTGCTGCCGTCCAGCGCTTGGCCGGCCGCATCGCGCGTCCCGATGAAGTAGATGACCTCGTGGGAGTTGTTGGCCCAGATGCCGATCAGGTTCGCTCCGCTGCGAGTCCAGAACTCCTCGCCGTAGTTGCCGAGGATCATGGCGGTGCCCAGCCAGTTGTTCTGGACCTGGCCGCCTTCCTGGGTCGCATACCGTTTGAACCGCGGGATGACCTGGTCGCGGAGGGTCTTGTCGATCGCCGCGCGTTGCGTCGGGTCTTTCGCTGCGAGCGCCACGGCCCGGACCTGCGCCTGTAGCTGGGCAGCGATCGGCGACACGTCCGGGGCGCTCTTCAGCAGGTCCTCGCTCGCGTCGAAGAGCTCCACGCCGACCAGTCGTGCATGGTCGAACGCGGGGATCTTCACGGCGCATGGGAACTTCGGCTTGCCCAGCGGCGTGATCCTGATCTGGCGCTGCAGCGCCACCGCGCCGTCGCGATCGTTCTGCAGCTCCACGCGCGCCAGCATCTTCGCCTTCTGCGAGCGCAGCTCGATGCGGACCGCGTCGTCGGGGATCGCCACGCGGGAGCCCGGCGCGACGAAGGCGAACTTGCCGTAGGGCTGCAGCGGGTAGTTGCGCTCGTGGATGTTGGTCAGCGTTTCGCCCCATTCGTCGAGGATCTGCGCCGTGTAGTAGCGGCCCTCGATCTTCGGGATCTCGAGCACGACGGCTGTGGCGTCGTCGACCGCGATCCAGGCCTCGGTGTTGGCGACCCCCAGGTTCGGGTTCACGAAATCGGCCGACCCGAGACGATTGTGGAAGGCGACGTTGTAGCCGCCCTGCGCCGCGACGTCGAGATGCTCCTGGCGCACGACCAGGGCACGGCCGATGAGGTACACGTAGGCGTCGGCGATGATCCGCTCGTCGAGCGCGAGCGATGCTGCGCGCGCGTGGATGGGTGCGACGAGCGAGACGAGAAGGACCAGGCCAATCGCCAGGCCCTGGATTGCGCGAAATTTCGTGATCATGGTTGGGCCTCCTCAACGCAACGCGATATTCGGCGTGGGCAACTCCTCCGGCCGGTCGAAGATCGAATGCAGCGCCTGCACCTCGGCCGGGTTGCCGCAGATGGTGATCGCTCCACTGTCCACGCCGGACTGCAGGGTCTCTTCGCCCCGGAGGATCTTGTTGCCGAACGCACGTGTCATGCGGGCGACGGTAGCTGGGCGCTCCGGGAGCGACGGCGTGACCACCAGCACGCTGTTGCGCAGTTCCAGCGTGAAGGACTCGCCCGTGTCCGTGAACTCGTAGCCCACCTTGAACTGCTGGCCGTTCGCGTGTTCCGGGTTGACGGCGAAGCGCAGGTTCTCGAGGATCCTCGAGGTCGGTATGGTGTCGAGATTCATCAGCTGCGCCCTGCCTGTGCGCTGCGCGGCGCCCGGATCGAAGAGGCCGTCCAGTTCAAGGGCGCCGGTCAGGTAGAAGCCGCGCAGGCTGCTGCTGGTCTGCTGGAATCCGAGCACGCGCAGGGCCGCGGCCTTGAGCTGCCTCGCCGGCCAGTCCTCCTTGTTCAGCCGGATGAGCGGCGTGGTGAGTTCGGCCGCCCACTGCGCGTCACCGTCGAAGAACGCCTTCTCGGCGGCGGCGAACACCTTGTCGCGCCCGCCCATCATCTCGACCGTGCGGCGGGCGTGCTCCAGTCGCGGCGTCGGCCGCAATTCCGCGGGATCGCCGTTCCACCAGCTGACGTAGCCGCCGTACACGTTGCGCGCGCTGACATCGACGTTGCCGTAGTACTCGACGGTCCAGGGCTCCTTGACCACAGAGTCCGGCAAGCTGACCGTCTCGGCGATCTCGTCGGGGGTGAAGCCCATGTTGATCAGCCGCACGCTCTGGTCGTGGACGAACTGCATGGCGTCCCGGTAGTAGGTCAGGATCTTGCCGATTTCCGACCCTCCCTCGAGGACTTTCCCGTGGCCGGGCACCAGGTACTCGACATTGAGGCGGCGCATCCGGTCGATGGCACCGACCCAGCGCTCGATGTCGCGGGGCCGGGTGCCTCGCAGCGAGTGGAGCTGCGGAAAGGTCGGTCCCTGGATCTCGTCGCCCGAGAACAGGACCTTATGGTCCGGCAGGTAGATGCCGATGTGGCTGGCGGCTTCCCCGCCCGTATGGAAGAACACGAAGCGAATGCCGGCGAGCGTCACCTCCAGCTCGCGGTCCAGCGGCACGAACGTGTTCGGCTCCACGTGGCCGTTGCTCCCCAGGACATTGAAGCCGCAACAGCCGACGTGGAAGTGCGTGCCTTCCGCGTCTCGCGGCAGGGCCACCCCGTACATGTACATGGAGCGCAGGCCCATGATCGGCCCCACCACGGCGTTCTCCAGCGCCGCCTCGCGCACGAAATTTTCGGCGGCGATGACCTTGACGCGGCCGCTGGCGGCATCCTCGCGACTGATGAAGGCCGTCGTGCCGTTGATGTGATCGGCGTGGTGATGGGTGTAGATCACCGCAGTGACCGGCTTGTCAGTCACCTCGCGCAGGCGCTTGGCGGCAACCGTGGCGTGCTCGATCCCTGTCGTCGTGTCGATCACCACCAGTTCCTTCTCGCCCTCGACCACGGCGACGTTGCCGAAGCCGCGGTTGGGCGTGTTGAAGTTCCAGATCCTGTAGGGCCCGACCTGGATCGTCTCCGTCTCTTCCGCGAAGAACCGGGCGTGATCGATGAAGTTCTGGGGCGCCGAGAACGGGACCTCGTACCGGGCCGGACGCGGCGGCGGTTCCACGGCGGTCGCGGGTCCAAAGGCAAGCGTCGCAAGCGCGACAATCGCGGTACTCAACAGTGGCGGGCGGTTCATCAGCAATTCCTCCTTGTCACGCTCATGGCTTCACTCCTTTTGGGATGTACGGCACCGTTAATCTATTTCACCTCGATGATGTTACCCATCTTCCATGACCGGTCGAAGAAGGCCTGGGTGGGCGAGTACCAGCGGAAGTAGGCGAAGAAGCCCTTCTCCGGGTTGGTCTGGATCCAGTTGGCGTCAGGCACGCCGTCGGGCTTCTGCGGGGAGAAGACGAGGCGCACGGAGCCATCGGCGTTCGCGACGAGCGGCTGGCGGCTGTTGACCTCGGTCTTGCCTTGCGGGTTGATGATCATGCCTCGCGTGTCGTTGTCGTACAGCACGACCGACCAGAAGTTCAGCATCGGCACGTCGCGCGGCACCACCAGCTCGTAGGTCTTGGCGCCGTCCAGCCACCGGCCAGCGTCGTCCTTGTAGGACGCGAGGTACTGGATGCCGGCGTCGACGAGGTTCATGGTTGCGGCTGCGGACATCGTCACAGCCTCGTAGGTGTAAGCGGCGCGTGTATCGATCTCCATGTGCGTGTCCGCCATCTGGTCGAGCGGGCTCTGCATGAAGAGGATGTACTGCCATTGCGACTTCGCATCGTCGGTCCAGTGCTTGACGGGATCGCGCTTCAGGAAGCTGTTGCCCATCGCCCAGGTCTCGCCGACGAGCGCCGCTTCCTCGAGGATCTCCTGCTGGCGGGGAGTCGGATTGAAAGGCTTGCCCTTCTCGATCCCGAGGTTCCTCAACCCCTGAAGTACGGCCATGTCGCGTTCTTCGATCGGATTGAGCTGGATGGCTTGGTGGACCACCTTCCAGTACTCCATGCCTCGCGGTTGGTAGTTCCACCAGTTCCGGTTCGGCGCCTCGAAGATGCGGATCTTCGACTTCTGGCCGAGACCGTAGATCTTGTGGGCGTTGAGAATGCGCTCGCCTTCCTCCGGGTCCGGCGTCAGGATGCGCGTGCCGATCAACACGGTGTTGGCCTTGGAGGTAACGACGAAATCGGCCCCGTGGTTTTCGGGAACCCTCGTGCCCTCGAGCACGACCAGGAACTTGCCGCCCTGGCCTCGCTCCGGGCCGACCATCCCGGTGTCGGCCACCACCCGCTGCCAGAGGTCATTGATCAGGCCACCGGTCGGACCGGCTGGCACCTCGTACATCAGCAGGCCGCCGGTGTCGCTCAGCTCGGCCCAGGTGGCGATGTAGGTCGTGGTGTCGTTCGGGGTCAGGATCGGCAGTTTCTGCTCGGTGGTCCGGTAGATGATCATGTCGCCCGCCTTGCCGCCGAGGGGGCCGAAGTGACCGTTGCGCCACTGCATCATGGCGACCGCCGGCACGAAGTGGATGTAGGCCTGTACAGCGCGCTGGTAGTCGATCTCCTCCTCGATGCGCCGGACGGTCGCGTCAGTCGGATAACCATTGGCTTCGAACTCGAGGACCCCGGAGCGGGTCTCGTGACGATTGCATTCCTGCGCGTCGGCCGGAGGCATCCATGCAGCAAGCGCGCAGAGCGACGCAATAACAAGTGGATTCTTCAGTGTCATTGGGTTGATCTCCTTGGGTTGATCGCCTGGGGGCACGGGTTCATTTCCTCGATGCGCACACGCAGGTCATATACTCGTGGACCAGAGACTAGCGCGGGAACAGCAACGTCATCGTGAAGCGAAGCCCGAAGCCTTCCGGGCCGCTCTCCGGGCTGTCGAGCCAGTAACGCACGCCGCCGCCCAGGCTTACCAGCTGGGTGCCAAACCGCATCAGCCTGGAGACGTTGGCGTTGATCGGCACCGACCACTGCTCGTTCTCCCAGTCGTAGCTCGACTCGGTATTGACGGCGAACGTCCACCGGGTCGGCGTGGTGTAGGTGAGGAACGGCTGCAGGAAGGTCGCGTTGACGTCGGCACGATCGTCGTCGCCCGCGAAAGACCACAAGTGGTTGGCGAGCACGCCGCGCGTCCAGCCGTTCGACTGCTTGAGCACCACCGCCGTCGGTCCCGCGCCCCACTTTTCGGTCGACAGCAGGTCGTCCGAGCCGGTCGGCAGCAGCAGCACCGGGCCGGCACCCCAGATCCAGCCCGAAGCCGTCGGTGCCTTGGGCGAGAAGAAGATACTCTGGACCACGTCGCCGACCCCGGTCTGCGTGCCGGCGTCGGGGAAGATGTCCGACTGCCGCACCACCGGCAGGATGGTGCGCGAGATCAGGTTCCAGTCGTCGTTCAAGCTGAACGGAATGACCGGCTGCACGTTGAGAAGCCAGCGACCGCCGTCGTCGGCCGGGCCGATGTCCTGGTCGTAGTTCAGTTGCAGCGGCACGCTGATCAGCGCTGCGACCGGATTCGACAGTTGCATCGCGAGGCTGGTCTCGTACGCCTCGTCCGCTTCGTCCGCGGACGCCGGCAGGGCCGGCACGACGGCGCACAGCATGACGGCGCTGGCGATGACAAGAGGATTTCTGGGTGTCATGGAGTCGATCTACTCGGGGGTATTGGGGGTTAGCGCTTCGTCACCGGCGGCGGCACCCAGTCGCCGGTCAGGATCGGGCCGCGCGGCGAGTAGTGCCGCGTCACAAGGTAGAAGCGTCCCGTGGGTGCAGGGAGCCAGTTCGCCCGCTCGACCGGATCGGTCGGCTCTTCGTGCTGCAGGAAGATCTCGATCGAGCCGTCCTCGCCGTACACCGTGCCCTTGGTGCGATCGCCGAAGGAATAACGGTCGATCTTGTTGGGCACGAAGAGCTGGTTCTCCGCCGAATACATCGTGACCGACCAGAAGCCATCGACCGGCGGTGGGGGGGCGTAGCGCAGGACGTAGCGGTTGCGCCCGTCGAGCGGCGCGCTGGCGCCGTCGAAGAAAGCGATGTCGTAGGTGCTGATCTCGGCCGGGTTCCACAGCAGCCCGAGCATCGCCGCGGCAGCCGCGATAACGGGGTCGCCGCTCTTCCGTTTGTCGAGACGGGCGAGCTGCCAGTTGTTCAATACGGGCACGGCCCGCGGCATGCGTTCGGCGATGATCCGGTGCGCATCCGCCGCCGCCCGTTCGAGTCCACGCTGCGCCTGCGGCGAGAGCTTGTTCCAATCGAACCCGCTAGCCGGATCCATGCCGATCTCGCGCAACCATCCGTCCATCGCCTCGTCCATCGGGTTGCCGATGCGCGGCGAGAGCCGGAGCACCTTGTTCAGGGTCGTGAAGTATTCCCGGGCGTTGGTCAGCTCGTGGCGGGTGAAGCGGGGGAAGTCACTGGCATCGGGCTTGGGCCGGGTGACACTGGCGGCGCCCCACTGGCTGAGCGGGACGAGCCGGAACTGCTTCTGCAGCGCCACCGCGGCCGGCAGGTCCGCCTCGCCGTCCACGGCTATGCGCGGCAGCGTCCAGATGATCGGCGTGCCCATGTCGATGCGCTGCACGCCTTCGGGCAGTACGCCCTGCCATCCCGGCGGGCACAAGGCGAAGGCGCCGCCGCGTGCGCCGATGGTGTCCCACGACAGGTTGGCATCGAAGTCGTGCCGCATGTCGCTCACGGGAACCCAGTACTGCCGGTCGCCCATCGGCGGGATGTCGAGGACGATCGGCTCCGCGCGCAGATCCAGGAAGGCCCGCAGGTAGATCGTGTCGTTGTTGGGGGTGATGACCCAGTCGTCTTCGCTCGTGATCAGGCGATCGAAGACGAAGTACTCGTTCAGCGTGTGGTCGTGGCCGCGCTTGGGATCGAACGACGTCTCCCACAGCGTCCGGTAGAGGTCCATCAGCGGGAAGCCGTTGATGTAGGTCTGGACCCCGATGGCGTAGGCGAGGGCCTCGTCCTGCGCGGGCTCGGCAGCTCGCGCGGGGGTCAGCGCAGCGGTCGCGAACAACACGCCGGTGAAGATCGAAAGTGCAACTCGTTGCAGAATGGACATGAAGTTCTCCAATGGCGCACGCAAAATGATTAGATTCATATTAGGAGGCTCGCCCAGCCGGTGACGCGGTGCGAGAGCAAATGCTAAGCTATGCCAACGGATCATCAAGTGTCTACGTAGTTTCGGCCAGCCGCCTCTGCTGCTGAGGGCACCGGATACGTCCTTTGACGCACTTGGGAGCGACTATGACGCGTCTCACCTTCACCGAATTCGATGCGTTCGCCGAGGTGGTGCGGGACGTGTCCGTGACGATGCGGATGTGCTCGAGGGAGGTGGCAAAGTGGACGCTGCAATATGCGACCGTCGGCTCCCTTGGCGTTCAGCAAGGCTTCGAAGGTGGCGGCAGCATTGCTGAAGGGGCGACTGGCAGCGACGGGTGGACGATCTACCATCAATCGCATCCGGTTCACGCCAACGGGCAGGTCATAACCGAGGATGAGGTTTTTGCGGTCCCGCCGGGGAGCGAGTTTTGCCTGGCTTGCAAACCAAGTCACGAGTGGATCGCAGTCTATATTCCAACTTCCCTGTTGTTTCCATCGACGCCGGAGTTGGAGTTCGCATCCTGCGCCAGAGCACAACTGCTGAAGCCGCCGCCGCACGTGACGCGACGATTCACGTCGCTGGTTCACCGTTTCCTTGCGATGACCGAATCCCAACCTCGGTTGTTGGACTTTCCCGCTGCCGTGGACTCCTGTCGGCATGAATTGCTGTCGGCGACCCGGGAACTCTTCGCAAGCTGCCACCATTCCGCAAGCCGTCACTTCGATCGTTGGCGTCGCCTCACGAAGGCCACGTCGGAACTGGCAATGAGCCGTCCCGATCAATTGCTGTCCGTCTCGGAACTGGCTCGACAAGCCGGCGTGCCTGAACGAACTCTCCGAACCGCGTTTCATAGGAGCTACGGCCTCTCGCCCCAGGAGTACCTTCGCATCCAGCGTCTGTATCAAGCTCGGCGGCTTCTTCTTACGAGCTGTCAAGACCAGACGACCGTTACCCAGATTGCCTTCGGACTGGGATTCTGGGATCTGGGCCGGTTCGCCGGTGCGTATGGTTCACTGTACGGGGAACGTCCTTCCGAGACGCTTCGGAGGCCCGCTCCGAAAGGGCCAGATCCAGCCTGGTGAGCCGAGGCATACGGACTTCCTGGCCCCTGCGCCGTCCGCAATGCCGCACCGCAGCCATGGCGACAATCGGCGTTCCGCTATCGGCAGTGAATTGAACTGTCCGGTTTGGTAGCAAGTAGGTTGTCCACTTTCTTGGTCTGATTGTGCGCGGGCTGCGAAGTCGTGAATAGGATCAATAAGGGACTACCCACGGTTTCCAAATGACCGCTTTAAATCCGCCCGATCCATTTTTCTAAGCAAGGACCTCTAAGGGTTGCGGATTCAACTGGTCGATGCAACACACTAGATTCCGAATAGGAAGAAGGAGTGTTGCAGATGAAATACCGGACCAGGACGTTTTACACAGAGACGCAGAAAGCGT
>Ga0105105_10001390_pt1 | contig 10282 bp, 14 predicted proteins | sample PPLLaktember2015_4_FD_79108 | JGI IMG/M metagenome (GOLD analysis project Ga0105105, IMG submission 79108) | Freshwater sediment microbial communities from Prairie Pothole Lake near Jamestown, North Dakota, USA - PPLs Lake P8 Core (1) Depth... | ecosystem: Environmental > Aquatic > Freshwater >... | reverse complement strand
TAGCATAATACGGCTGTGAGTTCCCCTTTGGTTGCTTCTCCCCTGGATTTAGTTTGTTATTTATGTCATCCAAAGCAGCTCTATCCGCTTTTCTGGCTGTTTCCCATTTCATACAACACTCCCTAATATTACAATCCTATTGTATCATTAAAACACCCATAAAACAAAAAAGGCTGGAGAAATCCAGCCAAATACCTGAAATATTAAGAGTTATCAGTTATCCTGAATACCGCTATCAGCCGTAAACAAATCACCAGATGTCAAGGCCGCTGGAGTGACAAACAACCCAGTAAAACTAACTGGTTCGTTTACGATTTGCCCCATCGTAATGTTTGTACTTCTGCTAGATATTCTACAACCCCTGATAAACATCCAGTTTACCATCTCTGTGTTATTTTCTGCATCCATGATTATGTTTTTATTCTCTGAGACAGAACCGAATGTAGTTGCTGCAACCTTTTGTATCCTTAGTTGTACAGATATATCAAACAACGACGAGATCAAAACTTGATCTGGATCTATGTGAGTGTATATATTAGAATTCCCCACAGCAGTAACTGTTTCGTTTTCAACAGTATTAACATCTTTTCCGTTCATCCCTATCGCTTTACTACCATTAGTACCTTGTCCATCTATGTTTTGCGCATTGGCCTGTGCGATGATTTTATTACGGGCATTCGGTCTAGACAAACGGATAATCTGTAATGTGCCAGTAACCATATTGTAATAAGTTGGTTCTAGGGCAGCAGGGCCATACGTTCCCATTGCATATATTGGTTGTACATCAACAGAGATATTGATATTAAAGCCAATGGCAAATCCCACAATCATATTATCCATGACCAATGTAAGTCTCGGAGCACTTGTAAACAGTGGCATACTCTTGTTTGTCATAATCTTATCCTTTACTTACCATTGTTGTTATGTTTATTATTCAGCAGCATTAGTTACAGATGCCATAACATCTGTCATTTTCATACCAATAAACCCTATATTTTCTTGAAGTATGCTTCCAGGAGCAAACGCAATACTGTAACTGGTTAACCTGCAATCATGAATTTTATAAGTTGGCTTGTTCACATACTCGGCTATGCCGCTAGTAGTTGGATATCTTTCATACACATCGATGTCAAAAGTTCTACTGATCATCAGATGCATAGGGCTAAAACTGTTTTTGTTCAAAAATGAGTTCCCCCTAGCGCCCGTTCGTTCTGTGTGTGCAGTTGCGCGATCAGGTATATACTTGTTACTAGCCTCCAGACTATTTAGTGCCATCCATGCGGCAGTATCATAAATCGTAACAGCGAAAGAACCGTTGACAGAATATTGTAAAGGCTCGATGGCATCAGCGTTATATGACCCTATTCCACCCACTGGCGCAGTAGTCATTCTGTCGGACATGGTTAAGCTCGTTGCGTAAGCTACTCTGAAACCCCCTATTTGAATGGCCAATTTCGCACTACTGAGAAAACCAGGAATTACCTTAGACATAAATATCTCCTCGCATAAGCAGAATCATACTAATTAATTTTATCACGAACATAAACCAATAAGAAAGAATATAAGAATAAAAACTCCTCCTTATTATATAGTATGCAGTTGTGAGTTTTATTATATAAAAAACAAATAGATATAACATCAAATCTACAGGTATGCTACTTCTGTATAGAAGTTATATAGAAAATATTTTTTAAATATACTAAAGTTTTTTTCATAATATGTCGATACGCTGTTTGATGGGACGATGTGATGCATCTATTGATATCGTTGCCAAACGTTGGCCTAACCCCAATCTCATTTGATTGGCAGTTTGTCATCAGTCCTGTCAACCAAAAAAAAGGAGCCTTTATGTTAATTACAGATAGGCACGTATTTTTCTTCGGAAAACAAGATGTTTTTAGCCAGTGGCATCCCTGTTTGTTTGAAATGGACGGTATTAATTTTAATTGCTCTGAACAAGCAATGATGTACTACAAAGCCCTTGTTTTTAAAGACGAGGAATCAGTAAAGAAGATATTATTATCAAAAAATCCTAAAGATCAAAAAGCTTTAGGCAGAAAAGTAAAAAATTTCGACAAAGGAGCATGGGACAAAGAGAAAATAAAAGTGGTAACTATAGTAAATTATGCTAAATTTTCTCAAAACCCTATTTTAAAACAAAAATTAATGGAAACTGGAGACAGGATATTGGTAGAAGCGAGCCCATATGACCGTATATGGGGGATAGGACTGGGGGTGAGTGCAGATGGCATAGATGATCCTAAAAATTGGAAAGGTAAAAATCTCCTTGGTAAAAGTCTTGTTTCGGTCAGATCAATGATTCGCAGTGATGAAGGCATCACAACAATACGTGAAAATACTTGACCAATAACAAAAAACAGTTTAAATTTTAGTAGTAGGTCTTTTTGATTCAAAAAGATTTATAAATAATAATTGTATTAATAGAATTTTTAATCATATAAGGGAGAAACAGTGAATAGAGATGAGTACAAGCCACGACAGGATGCAAGCAAAGATGAACCAAAAGAAGCGCTAAGATATAATCAAGGCAAAATAGATTTAACACAACTTAGCCCATTAGCTCAAATAATGGAAAGTCTTGTTTTCCAGTATGGTGAGTGCAAATATGATCGTGGAAACTGGAAAAAATTTAAAGAAGATGAACAAAAACAAGTTCTTGAATATTTGCAATGTTATAACCGACATATGATGCGTTATAATCTTGGTGAATTCTTTGACAAAGAATCAAAATTACCTCATTTGGCGCACGCTGTATGGAATCTCAACAGGATAATGGATTTATTTTATTATGGTGTAACTCATGGAAAGGATGGTAAGGACTTATTCCATCAGGAATTAAGACATCCTCTACCTCCAATTCCTTGTGAAGCTAATTTTAAAGAAATATGGGGCTTCGAATATCAACCGCATAAAAAGAAAAATAAAAACAATTAAAAGAAAGGTTTATTTATGAGAGTGTATTTAGCTGGCTCGATGACAAATTCTAGTATACAAGCAGCAACAGAATGGAGAAGTTTTGCGGCACTTGAGTTGCAAAAATATGGTATAAAAGCCTATTCGCCAACCAGGGGTAAGAAATTCGATCCAACCAAACCAATATCATTAGATTCTGAAAAAGAAATGGGTGGGCCAGAAAATACAAACAAAGCCATAAATATGCGAGACTATTTAGATTGTATTAAAGCTGATGCTATTTTAGCTTTTCTTGATGTTACTACACCATACCCATCCGGCGGCACGATTATTGAATTTGCTTGGGCGTGGCACTTAAGAATACCTATAATTGCCGCGGTTCCAGATAATACATATTATACAAACCATCCAATGATTTCAGAACTCATTACGTATCGTGTTGATACTATTGACGAAGGTATTAAAATAGTTGCATCCGTGCTGTTACCATAAGGAAAAAAAAATGATTATCACAGGTAAAATAAGAATGGTTGACATAGATAAGCAGGTTTTTTGCATCAGGAATGAAACAAAAGACATAAAAGTAAAGTATTTGCGAGTTTTTGAAAAACCTATAAAATCACGTCTTTTAAATGCCGCAGAAACCACGATTATTATAGATAAAAAGAAGAACTTAATTAGAATCGTAGTAAATATTCCAGCATAATAAAAAAAAGGACGGGAAATCCCGTCCTAAATCTGTTACCTAACAGTATTAGGTAGCTGATCTTTCCGCAACAACATCGATTCCGATGTATTCAAGTGCTTCAGGTGGTAATAGGCTAAGATTTGCTCTATATCCTGTACCTTCTTTAACAACTGAATTAACTTTAAAACCAACTAGGCTGCCGCTAGCAACGAATGGAGTGCAAGTTGAGTTAATAGCTTCAGAAACAATTGCGGTATTAACGTCTGTTTGTCTCGCACCAATAAAGTTATCAAGAACTGAACGTACAGTGTCTCTTACTTCGTCTAATGTAAACAATACGTTAACTCTTTCCCATACCCAACCTTCAGGATCATTTTCTCTAGATCTTGTTGAAAGATCAGGGGATTCTACTCTAACACCAAAACCGAGAACAGCCTTAAATACCATAAGTCCAGAGACTATAGCATCTTCCAACATTCCAACATCTTCAGGATCGAAATCTTGAATCAATGTGTCGCTGTATATTGACTGAGATCCAATATGTTTAACAGCGCTGAAAGCAAATGGTTTTCTTAACATAGGAATACCAAGAGCTGCCTGAGAACGTCCTGTCGCAATTGCCATTGCTCCCATCCATGGTAGGAACCACTGAATAGATCCGTCACCGGCTATTGCTCTGAACATCTCGAAAGTCATTTGAAGTCTTTCGTATGCCATCACTGCGCACTTGTTCTTCGCGTCTTCAAATGAAGAATGGATACTTAATACGCCAAATCTCTCACGTTTAGTTTTAATGCTGCTTGCTGATGCAACATGTGCTTTTGTCATGGCATGAATAGCGTCAATGCTGTATGAGCTGCTTGGGTCTGTTATTGTGTCAGATACATCGTCTGATGCGTCGCGACTAAACAAAGGAACGACATTTCTAACATCTATTCTAAGTGATGCATCAAGTCCGGCTTGAATATCTGCATCATTTGTCCCACCAATTACAGCACCAGTAAGATACCCTGGGGATAATTCAGCAGCTGGTAATCCAGCTTTAAGTCCAAGATTACCAGGAGCGAAGGCTATTAATCCAAAATTATCATCTAAGAACTTCTTAAATGAGTAATAATCACCCTTGATTTTACCGTTAGTTGACATAGCAGTGAATGCGCCCATTATAGGAATACTGTCTACTGCATCAAGAACGCTTGTAGAGAGTGTTTTATATAATGGATTTGGAACTCTGGCATACAAACCAGTTTTTGAGTTAATAAAATCAGCAAGATTCTGTAGTGTTTTGTATTTATTAAGTAAAATAGTAAGTGTACTAGATCCAGCACTGATTGTCATTTTTCTAAACGCATCAATAGATAGTGTACATGAAGATTCAACACCATCATTAAAACCTATTTCTAGAAAAACTGTTCCACCTATCCTAGTTGTTGGAAAAATTAGGTTATTTTTTGTATCAGAAGCGTCAATCCACACTTTGCACTCAGATGAACTAGCTATCTTTTTTGGTACTAAACTTGTGCTAATATTGCTTACTGCACTTTCGAGAGCGGTTGCCACTGAACCAGAAACAGAGGCTACGGATACAGGTGCGATACCAGAAAGAGTGTTTAATGTAAGTGACTTATTATTAGATGCTGCAACAATATACAATCCAGCATTAGCTTTTCCAGCTCCTGCGATTGCAGAAGACCTGCTTATTCTAACGACATCGCCAATAGCAGGAATAACTGCCCAGCCTTTATTATCTATTGAATTTGCAATAGATACTGAGAGCGTCGACCCTGATGCAACTGCTGATAAAGATGCTACAGAAATATCATCACTTCGTATCATATCGACTAAGTTGCTAGATTCAATGAAGTTTCTTGCTGCAACTATTGACCCGCTAGCACTTGCGATTTCAAGTGAGGCCGCTGTTCCGACAGCGGTTGTCGCATTTACGGAAACAATAACATCACTATACGCTTTTATGTCTGCATCATTAACGCCAGTGAACGCAAGGGCGGCGCCCATTGCTATAGGTGTTACTTCAACTCCACCGTCAAAATTCTTAATTTTTCGGAGAGACACGGAAGCTGTAGACCATGAAGATACAATATAAACACCAGCAAATTCACCCGAAACTCCAGCTAATTGAGAAGATTCAGGAATAACAACAACTTGACCTTCAGACACACTTGATGAAAAAGCACCAGCTATAGCAGTTATTGTTATGATATCACTGGAAATATTAGAACTTACAGAGCCGTCTATATCTGATGTTATAGTTGTTATAGCAGAAGCTGTGCAACTTAATCCAGAAACAGCATTTAGTAGGGACGCCAATTGCACTGCTGTGCCAGCGCCAGTTCCAATATTAATAGCTGACATAGAAATATCAGATACAACGCCATTAACGCTAATCTTTAATGATTGCGAATCAGGAGATGGTAGATATTTGAATGTTTTTGTTGGTAAAACTTCATTAACACCTTTAATCTGAGAGCGAATCATATTTCCATCTTCGCCATATTTTGCTGCAACGATTGATCCGTAACCAACAGGAGATGCTATGCTTTTCGAAGCTCTTGTTGTTTGGTTTGTTTTCCATACATACAATCTTTGTATTGATCCACCGAATACAGGTGATGGTTGAGCCGTAAAAGCCATTCTGGCGGCATCAACTATTGGTCCGGATTTATAAAAATCACGAACACTATTGAAATCTGTAAAAAAATTAAGTCTAAGATCTAAAAGATTTCCAGGAATTCCTTCTTCTGCTTCACCTAATATCAATATACTTCGACCTGCTGGAACAGGATTTGGGAGACTAGCCTGAACTCTGAGAGTATCATAAACGCCAGGAATAACCACTCTGGCACCAGAAATCTGAAAAGGTAATACCATGTTATTTTTCTCCTACTTAAAGGGGTATTGTCGAAATTACACCTACTTGATATTTTATCACATTGAGAATTTGGAAGGTTTATTTCATTTTACAATAGATAATAACCGAAGGAATTAGTTTAATAGGTTGGCTGGTTTTTTAATATTGTTTTTTCGCCCTCGCCATACCAAGCATTTCCAAAATCACCACCAATAAAACATTCACCTATTATATCACCAGACTTGACACAACTAGCAGTATTCCTTTGAATATCCATTGAAATTAAACATAAAGCTTTGATTTGTGATGTATTTTGCGGATTTATACCTATAAATGCAACTACGCTAGTGCTAGTAAAAGGATATCCTATAATAAATTTTTCTTTTTCAATTTTTTCGTAAAAATTTTTAATAACCTTAGAACAGTGTGGGATTTCTTTTTCATTATCAATTGATGCACAACCGAATGCAAATGAAATAGACACTAAAAATAAAAAAAACAATTTCATAAAGCCTCCTTTGTTAATTAAAACACTCCTAAAACAATAAACAAATATAATACTATCATAAGTTGAAACGACCATCAAGAAGTGATATAATTTTTATATTGAACAATGGAGGCGTTATGGGAATTCTACATAAAAAAAGAGAACTTAGTTCAAATGATCTAGGTTCTATGTACGAGTGTTTGTTTCCAGAATATGTAGTAAGATTCACGATATACAATAATGATATTAACAATGTAGAGTGTTTTTTCTGGGACAATGATGGATATAACAATAGGACGGGGAAAGCGCGTTGTCTAAGATCGTTCCTCAACGATATTGAAAAAACACCAAAATCAGGCAAGAATATGTTTTCATCAGTGAATAAGATAGGTAAAGGATATAGCACTTTTGAAGAGACAGACAAAGCATGGACCGATTTCTATAACTCCACGAAAACAAGCCCAAAATCTGAATAATTCTTATAAGCACAAGATATCATTAATTAAAAAAAATTACAAAAAAAGCTAAAGTTTTTTCTTGATATACCGATAAGATATATGTATGACACGAAACGAATAAACAAAAGGAGAAACTTATGAGCAAATTAATCAAGACTTTAAACCCTGATTCAAGTAATGTTGTTCAGCTTTTTGACGCTAGTGGTCATGTAATCAAAACTTCTGCACCAGTCGATGCACTGAATGCTGAATTTCCTTATTCTCAAGTGAGTAATCGTTATAACCAAGTTAAAACTATAGAGGTTGTCCGAGCGCTCGAATCTGATAATTGGGAAGTTGCAAAATATAAAGAAGCCAGCACTCGCGATCCCAATAAAAGAGGTTTCCAAAAGCATTTTGTGTGGATGCGACCAAAAGGTGGACAAAATCAAATAAACGTTGGCGACACAGAAATGCGTTTACTATTAACTAATAGTCATGATGGAAGCAGTGCTTTTCGTCTTCAAGCGGGATTACATAGAATGGTTTGCAGTAACGGTCTCGTTGTTTCGATGGGTGATTTTCAATATATATCGATTCGTCATACCAACGAAGAGATCGAGCAGGAAGCTATAGACAGTGCGTACAAAATAGCAGCAATGGCGCCGAAAATAAATAATATAATATCTAAACTTCAAGATCTTGAGATTTCTCCTTCTATGCAGCTATCATTTGCAAGAGACGCTGCAGCAATTGTATGGGATAAAAATCCAGATTATGTTAATGTTTCTGAATTAGTAAGAGAACGAAGGAACTCAGACAAGGGAGATTCTCTTTGGTCGGTTTATAACAGGGTGCAGGAAAACCTAGTTCGCGGTGGTTTGTCTGTAATAGGAAGCCGAAGACGAACAAGGGGGATCAATTCACCTGTTCGAGATGTTGAAGTAAATAAGGCGTTGTTTGAGTTAGCAGTTAAATATGCTGCATAACATACAAACGTATCAGCTGCGTTAAAGGCTGGATTCGTGCCTCACAAGATGGGGAGCACCGCAGGCAGGTGACAAAGTGCCGACTTAGCATGCAAGTAGGGGCATGCAGGCGAAGAAGGGAGACTGGAGCCTCTAAACTACCATCTCCCACCTATAAACAAAGATTTTTTTACCACAAAGAAAGGAAAGGGGTTTATGACATTCTATTATATAATAATGTTTATTACGGTATTTATTTCGGTATTTATCATGTTCGTTAACATAAGCATGGAAATTCATTTTGACGATTTGCGAAGGTTGGATAATAGCACCGATAATCAATGCGAACAATCTAATGAAGAGCAAGTCAAAGATAAATCAATTGAGGATAGCAATGATATCCACATTAAGGGATAGCTAATATAAATACTGAAGGCGATGATATCCACATTAAGGGATAGCTAATATAAATACTGAAGGCGACTGCATTGATAGGAAAACAATTAACAAAAGGGAAATCAACCATGAAATCAAAATCGATTATATTTGTTATTACAGCTCTTACTTTAATAATTATTTCAACTTTAGCTTCGTGTTGCGAAAAAGAGGAAGACATCGATCCCCTTTTTGCTAAGTTAAAGTGTCCTTGGCAATCTTCAATTAGATTATATAAGGGTACTGTTTTAACTTATACTGAAAAGTCTGAAGAAAAAGAACTTACAGTATCTAAGCCAATTGTATGCAAAGTATTAGGAGGAAAGTACATCACTAGTTTAGATTGTGATGATAAAAATAGAATGTATATTTACAAGGCTACTGTAACCAAATATGATTGCATTTATGATACTAGGTTTTCGACAGAACATAAATAAAAAAAGGGATAATTAATGAGAATATTTACATAACTATAATTAATATTTATGATTTACGGCCATTTTAATAAAAATTGCAAAAAATGCTAAAGTTTTTTAAGATTGTGCCGACAAGATATATGTGTGATACGATACCAACGACAGCGATGGAAGGCTCAACAAATGACTAAAGTATTGAATAATTTCGATAAGCTATCAAAAGATCTTGAAGAGTGTTGTAAGAAGTATAATTGTGAGGTAAGATTTATAAAGCCTTCTGCTTGTGACCATGAGGAGGGAGATATGAAATCCAACTTTAGTAATATACGTGAAGTCTTAGGGTTTCTAGCACAAGGTGGGTCTGTTCGGTATTATGAATGGACATTATGCATGAGGGATGACGGAGAGGTTATCGATCAGAATTCTGGTCAATGGGGGATTCAAGGACTTACCGCCTATGAGTTCCGTAAAGTTGAGGAGATGGAGCCCTAAATGACAAAACGGAGGAACCAACTAATGATGACTGAGAGTGATTGGTTTGATTTGCATCAGGATGAGCTAGAGAATCTTATATACTATGATTTATGTAATAAGTCTGCCTACATTAATACGATGTATACAGTACATGCTATAGAGATGGCTGTGGATATTATAAGTTATGTTAACAACACATTGAATGGCCCTAACACTCTCGGATGGGTAATGTTTAATCCTAAGACTTTCGTAATGGATACAGTGGCTCTGGGATATATAAACGTCGTAGCTTTAACCTTCCCCGCTGAGACTAAATTATTAAATAACCTTGATAATCTATTAAAAGATCTTGTAGAATATTGTAATGATCATACTCAGGTGGTGCTATCTGAGTCTGCGTGTAAATTGGAATGGGAGACGGAGTGTGAGCACACATGGGTGCCAATGTTTAATATCAATCACCTGGTGTGTAAACATTGCGGTATAGACAGGGAGTAACTAAATGAGCATTGAAAAACGATATGACTTCTCTCAAAATAAATGGATTAATGCAATGACTAATAAAGAATGGTTT
>Ga0105105_10001389_pt1 | contig 10284 bp, 8 predicted proteins | sample PPLLaktember2015_4_FD_79108 | JGI IMG/M metagenome (GOLD analysis project Ga0105105, IMG submission 79108) | Freshwater sediment microbial communities from Prairie Pothole Lake near Jamestown, North Dakota, USA - PPLs Lake P8 Core (1) Depth... | ecosystem: Environmental > Aquatic > Freshwater >... | reverse complement strand
CGGCGGCAAGCTGTGCGGCAAATTCGGGACGATGCGCCCAGAGATTAACCCTGTAGCCTTTTGCGGCAAGAAGAACGGCGAGCGTGGTGCCCCAGCTTCCTGCCCCAAGAACGGCAATGTGCAGAGGAGCGGACGGGCTGCTCACGAATGTTTTCCGAAGGTTACCCGGTTCTCCGTGCCGGAAAGCAGCCTTCTGATATTGGCCCGATGGGTATAGAGAATGCCGAGCGCGACGATGAGGCCGAAAATCAGGAGATGATAGTCGAGACTGTCATGGAAAGAGAGCTGCTCGCCGAACAGCCTGATGTAGTAATCCAGGCCCGTGCCCAGTTCGAAAATGTACTTCCTGATGGCGATGATGAGGGGAAAGGCGACAGCGGCAAGCATCGAGGCAACCGAAACGTAGCGGGAAAGATAGATGGTCAGCAGAAAAACGCCGATAACCATGAGCATGCTGACCGGAGCGATGCCGATAAGCATGCCGGCAGCGGTGCTGACCCCCTTGCCTCCCTTGAATCCGGCAAATACGGTAAAGACATGGCCGATAACCGCGCTCATGCCGGCAACCAGACGCAGAGCGACCTCGTTCATATCGGGAAAGACATCGATCGGATGGTGACGAAAAAACGCGACCACCGACACGGCGGCCACAACGCCTTTGACGATATCGATCAAGGTGACCGTAAGGCCGGTTTTCCATCCAAGCACCCGGAAAGCATTGGTGCCGCCGGCATTGCCGCTGCCGAACTTCCGGATATCGATACCCTTGATCATTTTTCCCGCCATGATGCTGGTGGGAATCGACCCGATGATGTAGCTTACTGCTATAATGGCAACTAACGTCAGCATAGAGTTGATGATTGCGTTATTGCGGAAAACCGTATGAAAAATCAGGCGCTGGTAACCGAACCTATAATGTACGCAATTTCCCCGATGGATTTCAAATACTCCATCATATCAGGAGCGGCTTTCCTGCGAATCACCATCACCAGGCCGATACCCATATTGAAGGTGCGGCGCATATCCTCTTCGGGAACATCGCCCGCTTTGCGGATGATGTCGAAAATTGCAGGTTCAGGCCATGAGTTCCAGTCGACCGACAGGGCAAGGCCTTTGGGAATGATGCGCATGGTATTGCCGGTAAGCCCTCCGCCGGTAATATGCGACAGCCCCCTGACGTCGGGAGAGCCCGAGAGCGGACCGATTACCGGAAAATAGCTGCGGTGCACCTTGAGCAGCTCTTCTCCCGCCGACCCGTCAAGCCCGTCGAAACGCTCCTGCATCCTGCCCTCGAGCACTTTTCGCGCAAGCGAGTACCCGTTGGTGTGCAGACCGGTGGATGGCAGGCCGATCAGCACGTCGCCCGACTCGATTGAAGATCCGTTCACGATTTTTTCGTGATCGACCACTCCGACAATCGAACCGGCCAGATCGAAATCAGCTTCGTCATAAACTCCGGGCATTTCAGCGGTTTCGCCGCCGATAAGCGCACACCCGTTCTCCCGGCAGGCAGTCACCATTCCGGCAACAACCCCTGCCGCGATTGCCGGAGTCAGCTTGCCGCAGGCATAGTAGTCGAGGAAAAATAGCGGCTTGGCTCCGCAGACCGCAATGTCGTTCACACAGTGGTTGACGAGACATGAGCCGACGGTATCGTAGATGCCGAGCTCGATGGCGATCTTCAGCTTGGTGCCTACACCGTCGATGCTGCTGACAAGCACCGGTTTACGGTATCCGGAAAAATCCGGCAGGAAAAAACCTCCGAAAGCGCCGATATCGGTTATGACGTTCGGTGTGAAGGTCCGGCGAACCTGGGGCTTGATCATACGAACGAACTCTTCCCCCGCACTGATATCGACTCCGGCTTTCTTGTAATCCATGATAACGTAATCTGTTTAATACATTAAACGGCTGCGGACGCTTAAGGGTTTCCTGCCGGCTTTTCAAAGATTCCGGCGGTCTCCTCTCCCGAAAAGAATTCGTGATGCAGCGTATTGACCGCCGTCTCGACATCCTTCTCTTCAACTACAAAACCGACATTGATTTCAGAGGCTCCCTGCGAAATCATCCGGAGATTGACCTCCCTGAGCGAACTGAAAATCCTTCCGGCAACGCCTTTCGACAGCCGGAGGTTATCCCCCACGACACTGACGGTAGCCACGCGGTGCTCGATATCGACCTGTCCGAGAACTCCGAGCTCCTGGAGCAGTTCATCGCCGAAACTCTTGTCGTCCACGGTCACCGAAATCGAAACCTCGCTTGAGGAGATCATTTCAATGGAGACTCCATGACGGGAAAATGCCCCGAAAAGCTCGCTCATGAAGCCGTAGCGCCCCAGCATGCGGTTTGAGCGGACATTGATGATGCACTGCCCTTTTTTGACGGCGATGGATTTGACAAGGCCTCCATAGCTCATACCCGAAAGTCGTTCCGGGTCGTTGGTAATGAGGGTGCCTTTCGCGTCGGGATGCCAGGTATTGAGCACCCAGACCGGAATATTCTTCTCGACTGCGGGAGCTATGGTATCGGGATGCAGCACTTTGGCTCCAAGATAGGCAAGCTCCGCCGCTTCGTTGAAGGTCATGATCCTGATGCTGCGCGCTTCGGGAACGAGCCGTGGATCACAGGTCATGACGCCGTCGACATCGGTCCATATCTGTATGGCGTTGTCGTCGAGCCATGCGCCGAAAAGCGCTGCGGATAGATCGGATCCTCCCCTGCCGAGCGTGGTTGTCCGGCCCTGGAGCGTTGCTCCGATGTAGCCCTGGGTAATGACGATGGTCCCCGCCTCAAGCAGCGGCCTGATGACGGAGTCTGTCCTCTCCCGGCAGATTTCACCGATCGGACGGGCAAAGCCGTGATTCTCATCGGTGATCATCACCTTGCGGACATCGATCCATTGGGCATTATGGCCCTGCTCTCTGACGACCGCGGCAAAAACCGTGGTCGAAAGCAGCTCCCCGAAAGAGCAGATCGAGTCTCTGGAACGCTCGCTAAGCTCCCCGACGATATCGATGCCCCTGGCCAGCATTTCAAGCCGCGCGACATACTCTTCGACTCTGAGGGAAAGCTCCGCTTTCAGATCCGGTGATTTTACCAGTTCGTCTATGAGCCCGGTGTGGTGCCGGCGAACCTCCCCTGCAAGATCCAGCGCTTCGTCGAGAGAGCCGAGGCCCGCAGAATCAGCAAGACGGACCAGCTTGTTGGTGATGCCGCTGCAGGCGCTGAGCACCACGAGAGGCGTCCCGTTCTTTTTTTCACGGACAACAAGATCGATTGCCTGCTGCATTGCCCGGGCGTTACCTACCGAGGTTCCGCCGAATTTCATAACCGCCATAAAAGCAAACGGTAAGGTTTCAGATTGTCTGATTGCAAGAGTTTCGCTTATTTTATATCACTGGTCGACCGGAGAGCAGAATACCCTGCCTCCCCCAGAAAACTGCAAACGCTTTCCCCCATGAAAACAGGCGGCGGTCGGTTCTCTTTTTCTGCCGGCAAATCAGTCATATCCGGACGGGCGATGACGGCACTGCTCATTTCGATCATGCTTTCCGGCCTTCCGGGATGCAGCAGCATCTCAACCGGCTCACGCTACAATCCGGACTGCAAATATAGTTTAAAAAAGAGAAAAACACATATCTCGCGTATCGTGCCGGAGAGCTCCCGACCGGTAACGGTGGAGCTTCCGGTGAAAGTTTCCGGAGAGTCGATCGAACGGTTATTCAGCGCCATAAGGGACAGGCTGGGAACCACTTACCGCTGGGGGGGCAGCGCGGCTGACGGCTTCGACTGCTCGGGGTTCGTCCAGTACCTTTATGAAGAGTCCTTTCAGCTCCGGATGCCGAGAACATCTTCCGATATGGCCTCGCTCGGCAGGGTTGTCCCCCGGAAAAAACTCAGGCAGGGCGACCTCGTGTTTTTCAGCAGCGACGAAAGAACCATCGACCATGTCGGCATCTACATGGGCGACAACCGTTTCGCCCATGTATCGACAAGCAGCGGCGTCAGCATCGACCGGCTCGACTCCCGGCACTACGACAAACGGTACGCCTGCGCCGCCCGCATCGTCAGCCGGGATTGAAAGCCGCCCGTCCGATCGGGAGCGACGGCGGCATTCCACGGGGAAATTCCCTATATTGACGCCATTGAATCACGCTTGCCGTCAACCGGTTTCACTCTCTACCATCCCTATGCAGCCGTCAGGAACAAAAAACCATATCGAACTGTCGATAACGCTCCATCCTTCGCTTTTCGAACCCTATATCGCCATCCTCTCGGAGGAGGGCATCGAATATTTTCTTGAAGAGGACGACCGGCTGCTTGCCTACCTTCCCGAATCCGAATGGAACGAGGCGAAAGAGCAGGCTGTACGCTCCCTGCTTGAAGATACCTTCGGCAGCGTCCCCCCCTACAAGGTCAGCTTCATGGCCGACCGGAACTGGAACGCCGAGTGGGAGGCTCACCTGCAGCCGATCGAAATTTCCGACCGGTTCCTGATCGTGCAGAAAAACAAGGAGATCACTCCGAAACCGGGGCAGATCGTCATAGAGATCAACCCGAAAATGTCGTTCGGTACCGGCTATCACGCAACAACCCGCCTCATGCTTCGCCAGATGGAGGCGCTTGAGCTGAAAGAACGAAAAATCATGGACATCGGCACCGGAACCGGCGTGCTGGCCATTGCCGCACGCAAGCTCGGCAACCGGCTGCCGATTCTGGCCTTCGACAACAACGCCTGGGCAGCTGAAAATGCCGCGGAGAACGCCGAAGAGAACCATGCGCCGAATATCCGGATCGAGCTCTTCGACGCCGAGGAGGAGCTGGTGGCGAACCTGCGCGAAGGGTACGACCTGATTCTGGCGAACATCAACAAGAATGTGATCGACCGGATTCTGCCGGTTATCCGGAACTACGCGCCGCAGGCTGAAGTGCTGCTGTCGGGAATACTTGTGTACGACGAGCCGTGGCTGAAAAAGCTGCTGAAACGGCTCGGTTACACCAGCGTAAAAACCATCTACGAGGATGAGTGGCTATCGAGCCTCGTGCGTGCGGAAACTCCGGCAAAACACTGAAACAGAGGAACAATGAAACGGGTTTCATGCATCGATATCGGCACCAATACCGCCCTGCTCCTGACCGCAGACCTTGAGCCGGAAAGCGGCGCCATCATCCCTGTGCTGCACCGCCAGACCATTGTGCGGCTCGGAGAACAGGTTGACCAGCGGAAGCTGATCGGTGAAGAAGCCCTCAGGCGCCTGGTCTCTTGCTTACGAGAATACCGGGCCATCTCGGAAGAAATGGGCGCACAGACCGTTATCGCGGCGGGAACCAGCGCCCTGCGCGATGCGGCAAACCGTGAGGAGATTACCGCAGAGATTCTGCGCGAAACCGGCATTGCCATAAGCTGCATCTCGGGTGAGGATGAGGCTGAACTCACCTTCTTCGGCGCTGTGGCCGGCCTGGACGATCTGCCGGAAACCTTCTCGGTGATCGACATCGGAGGCGGCAGCACGGAAATCTCCATGGGTTCGCTCGGCGGAGTCGAAGAGAGTGTCAGCATGGATATCGGTTCGGTTAGGCTTACCGAACGCTTTTTCGTTTCGCTCCCCCCTTCACAGAGCGAACTGGATGCCGTCCGCATGGAGATCGACCGGGTGCTCTGCGCATCCGTCCTCCCTTTTTTCGCGTCGAGAGAATCGGTTTTCGGGGTCGCCGGCACCCTGACCACCATTGCGCAGGTCAGCCAGGGTCTGAAGCATTTCGATGCCCTGAAGGTGCAGAACTACCCCCTCGGCTACAGCGAGGTTCACCGCCTGCTCGAGCAGTTCCGCAAAAGCTCGCTGGAGGAAATCGTCGCTCTGGGAATCCCTGAGGGCCGTGCCGATGTCATCACCATGGGCACCCTGATCCTGCACCAGTTCATGCGTCTCCTCGGAGTAGCCAAGGTACGGGTCAGTATTCAGGGACTGCGATTCGGTCTGGCACAGAAGGAGCTGCGTCGCCTGCAGGGGAGGGCTTGATGGCGTAAACGCAGATGAGCCCGCCCTCAGGATCCCTTGTAAAAAAAAGATAGTCGCTCTGGCTCTCCCGAAGCCTGAACTTCTTGCGGATCTCTTCGGGCGACAGTGGAAAATCCCGCCGCTGGATAGCCGCACCCCTGATGCCGTGCCGCTGAAGAAACGAGTTGAAGGTTCCGGGCTTGTAGCGCTCGGTGGCCACAACGCGAAATGTTCGACCGGGGAAGCCTTTAACAAAGCTGTCCGAGGTAAGGTAATCGACCGTATTGTTGACATAGGCGAGACCGTACGCTTCGGAGAGCCTCGCCGTCAGAGCTGCCTTGATGATTGCCGGACCGGGTTCGTAAAAACAGGCTTGCACCGGCACTGCCGGGGATCTCGACTCCCCGCCGGTTCCCGAGATTTCACGAACTTTGCCGTCGTTTGCATCCAGAAGCACCGCTTTCCTGGGGATCGGGCCTTGCCGGGCAGGGGTGCGTTCGAGCAGCAGCAGAATTTCTCGACACTCTCCTCCGACCGAAACCACATGAATTGCCGAGATCGAGGGAAGCTGCCCTTCGATACCGCTCAGTTCGAGCGCTGGAGATGCCTTTACCATAACGTTCTTCGCCTTGCGAAACAGAAGGTCGTGAGCGGCCGCGACATCCGGACTTGCCGCCGAAAGGCCTACGGAACGGCGGCCTCCCTCCCTGCGGGCGGGATCGACGAAAATCCAGTCGAAAAAGCCGTCAGGATACGAATCCAGTATGGCAAGGCTGTCGCCGCAGCGGATATCCACGCCGGAAATCCCCAGCTGAGGGAAGTTATGCGCCGCAAGTTCCGCAAGCACAGGGTCCCGCTCGCAGTACACCACACTCCGAAAGGTCTTCGAAAAGAACATGGTATCGATACCGAGCCCTCCGGTAAGGTCGATCAGCCGGTTTCCGGACGCAAGTGACGCCTTGTATGCCGCTGCGGGCTCACCGGAGGCCTGTTCGAGTGAAAGCTGCGTATAGAACAGCTTTTCGAGTGAAAGCTTCGGCAGTTTTTTCATGGCCTTGCGGCGGCAGGCCAGCTGTTCGGCAATCGCCCTTGCCGGAATGAGGGCGCACCCCTGAAAGCGCAGGGCAAAAGCCTCCGGGTCCTCGGAAGCGTGTTCTTCGAGCAGACTGAGGTTTTCCGGCAGAAGCAGCCGGTGCAGTTCGTCGAGGGTCATGTACCTGTCGTCCCTGCTTTCCGGCAGTGCTCTTCGACGAGCTTGCGACGCAGCACTTTGCCGACCGTGGATTTCGGAAGCGATTCGGTGAATTCCACATGCCGGGGAATCTTGTAGGCGGCAAGATCCTGGCGGCAGAAGTCGCAGAGGTCAGCAGCCGTAAGCTTTTCCCCTGAACGAAGCACGACCCAGGCCTTGACGGCCTCGACCTTGTATGAGTCTGGAACTCCGGCAACGCTCACCTCCTGCACGGCCGGGTGGCGGGCTATGACCTCCTCTACGTCACGCGGCCATACCTGGAATCCTCCGGGCTTGATGACATCTTTTTTCCGGTCGACGATAAAAAGATAGCCGTCCTCGTCGATATAGCCGAGATCGCCGGTGTAGAGCCAGCCGTTCCTGAGCACCAGCGCGGTTTCAACGGGATTCTGCCAGTACTCCTGCATGAGCTGCGGAGCCCGCATGATCACCTCTCCGACCTCATGAGGCGCAAGCTCATCCAGACCCTTCTCCTGATCGACGATGCGCACTTCGACATCAGGAAGGGGAATACCCACCGATCCTGGCTTGTAGATGCCGAGAATAGGCGTGAAGGTTGCGGCAAGAGTAGTTTCGGTGAGGCTGTAGGCGTCGATGATTCTTCCTCCGGTCACCTCCTCGAAACTTCGCTTTGTTTCAAGCATGAGAGGAGCCGCTCCCGATACGCTGAGTTTGAGGGATTTCATGATCCTGCAGTCCTTTCTGACCCTGGGATGATTGAGCAGGGCAGTGAAAAGCGTCGGAACTCCCGGCAGCACGGCCGGTTTCAGGGTCCTGATGATGTGCAGGAGGTCGTCGATGTCTCTCGGGTTGGGAACCATTACAAGCGGATACCCACCCGTCAGGGCTGCCGTCAGAATGCCGGCCTGCCCGTAAACGTGAAACATCGGCATGTTGAGAATGATGGAGTCACGTCCTTTTTCAAGAATCACGCTGAACCACGACGCGATCTGCATTCCTGAAATAACAAGGCTCCGGTGGGTGCTGACCGCGCACTTGGGGTTGCCGGTAGTGCCGCCGGAAAAGAGAAAAAGGGCCGGCGCATCATGGCTTACGGGCATAGGTTGCGGTTCGGCTGAAGCGTGGCGGCGAATAAGGTCCTGCAGATAATAATCGCCTTTCTGCAGTGCAATATGGTGGCCGTCCTTTTTTTCCTTCAGAAGGGTGAACAGCACTTTTACCAGAGGAGGAAGGTACTCCTTGATGCTTGTGGCGATCACCCTCTTGAGGCGGGTATCCGGCGCAACGGCTTTGATCTTGCCGTAGAAGGGAGTCAGCACGATAATGGTCTCGGCACCGCACTCGTTGAGCGCATACACCAGTTCATTTTCAGTGTAAAGAGGATTCAGCGGTACGACAATCGCACCGGTTTTCCAGACAGCGAGCTCACCGACGAGCATCTGCGGGGAATTGGGCATGAGCAGCGCCACCCGGTCGCCGGAAACAATACCAAGCTCCGAGAGAGCCTCGCCAAGCGCATTGCTCTCCTGTTCAAGGGTACCGGAAGAGATCACCGACCCCTTGAACAGCAAGGCCTGTTGATCAGGACATTCGGTGGCCCTCCTGCGAAGCACATCGACAAGCGTCTGTTCCGGATATGGCTCGAGTGTGGGGGGTACCCCCTTGTCGTAATGATGAACCCAGGGCCTGGAATTGTTCATTTCGGTTACTTCTTGACTGTTACTGAATTTGAGCGCAATAAAACAGTTTACATTTCCGGCGGCGAAAAATCAACGGATCCCGGCGGCACATTCCCTCACGACGTCGCACACGGCAGAGGTCAGGGTATCGAGCTCCGCCGTGCTTATAATGAAGGGGGGCATAAGATAGACCAGCCTGCCGAACGGCCTTACCCAGACCCCTCTTTCGACAAACATTTTCTGGATCGAACCCATATCGACCGGACGCTGCAATTCGACAACCCCGATAGCGCCGAGCACGCGGACATCAGCAACCCCGGCATGCGCCCGGCAGGATTCGAGACCGCTTGCAAGCTGCCCTTCGATGCGACAAACCGCGTCCTGCCAGCCGGAGCCGAGAAGCAGCCGGATACTCGCGCCGGCAACCGCACAGGCTAGCGGATTGGCCATGAACGTCGGCCCGTGCATGAACACCCCCGGATCGCCGGAACAGACCGTTTCGGCCACATGCGCTGTCGCAAGGGTGGCCGCAAGGGTCATGTACCCGCCGGTCAGGGCTTTGCCGACACACAGGATATCGGGCACAACCCCTGCATGTTCGAGGGCAAAAAGTTTTCCCGTACGTCCGAAGCCGGTCGCGATTTCGTCGAAAATCAGAAGAACGCCGTAATGGTCGCACAGCTCGCGAAGCCGCCGCAGATAGTGCGGAGAGTAGAACCGCATGCCGCCAGCGCCCTGAACCACCGGTTCGATGATCACTGCGGCGAGATCGTCGGCGTGACGTTCGAGATTCAGGCGCATGTCCTCGATATACTCCTCGCTCCAGGTTTCGTGAAAACCGCACCGAGGGGCTTCGGCGAAAAACTGCTCGGGAAGAAAACCACTGAAAAGACGGTGCATGCCGGTTTCCGGATCGCAGACCGACATGGCGCCGAAGGTATCGCCGTGATAGCCCGATCGTACGGTCAGCAACCGTTTTTTCCGGGGGTTCCGCTGCGCCGCCCAATACTGCAGCGCCATTTTCAGGGCCACCTCCACGGCAACAGAGCCCGAGTCGGAGAAAAACACCCGGTCGAGCGGCTCGGGAACAAGCGCTACAAGCTGCCTGGCCAGATCGACTGCCGGCTCATGGGTGAAGCCTCCGAACATGACATGGCTCATACTCTCGAGCTGTTCGCATACGGCCCGGTTGAGTTCCGGATGGTTGTAGCCGTGCACCGCCGCCCACCATGAGGACATGCCGTCGATAAGGGTTCTGCCGTCAGCCAGTTCGATATATACGCCTCTTGCCCCTTTGACGGCGTAGACCGGAAGCGGGTTGCTGAGCGAGGTGTAGGGGTGCCAGATGTGGCTGCGGTCGAAACCGGAATCGATACCGTTCATACTTGTTTTT
>Ga0105105_10001388_pt1 | contig 10286 bp, 11 predicted proteins | sample PPLLaktember2015_4_FD_79108 | JGI IMG/M metagenome (GOLD analysis project Ga0105105, IMG submission 79108) | Freshwater sediment microbial communities from Prairie Pothole Lake near Jamestown, North Dakota, USA - PPLs Lake P8 Core (1) Depth... | ecosystem: Environmental > Aquatic > Freshwater >... | reverse complement strand
GATTTCCTTGCCAGATCAAGTGATGCCAGAGGCTCGTCCATCAAAAGCAACCGGGGGCTGGTCAGGAGCGCTCGGCCGATACCGACCCGCTGTTTTTCGCCCCCGGAAAGCCTCGCTGGCCTCCGGTCGAGAAGGTGCTCGATGCCGAGCAGTCCCACCACTTGGTCGATGCCGATAAAGCGCTGGCTGCGCGGGGTCAGCTTCATCCCGTAGGTCAGGTTGCCACGAACGGTCAGGTGCGGGAATAGACGACCGTCCTGAAAAATATAACCGATGGAGCGCTTTTCAGGAGGCAGGTTGATACCGTGGTCGGAATCGAAAAGAACCCGGTCGTGAACGACAATGTGGCCGCCATCCGGCCGGCTCAGGCCGGCGACCATGTTGATCACCGATGTTTTCCCGGCACCGGATGGCCCGAAGAGCGCTGTGATGCCGGTGTTACGGGCCTGGAAGGCCGCATTCACATGAAAACGGCCCTGCCGCCTGGCCAACTGAATGTCGAGCATGCCTCACCCCTTCAGTCGTTGATTGAGACGTCGCGCCACTATTTCCGAGCCGACGAGGGCAAGCAGCGCCAGGAGAATGGAGATGATGCAGAGCCGCAAGGCGGCGGCTTCACCGCCCGGGACCTGCGTCAGGGTGTAGAGCGCGAGCGGAAGCGTTCGGGTCTGGCCGGGAATGTTGGAAACAAACGTGATGGTCGCCCCGAATTCGCCAAGGCTGCGGGCGAAGCACAAAATCACGCCGGCCAAGACGCCAGGCAGGATCAAGGGCAGCGTCACGGTAAAAAAAACCCGCAGAGGACCAGCGCCCAGCGTCCGAGCGGCCGCCTCCAGCCCCTGATCGACCGCTTCGATCGAAAGCCGGACCGCCCTCACCAGCAGCGGGAAGGCCATGACCGCCGATGCTAGGGCAGCCCCTTTCCAGTTGAAGCTGAAGCTGAGACCAATGGTTTTCTGAAGCAGTGACCCCAGAAGGCCGTTCTTTCCCATGAGCACCAGCAGGGTGTAACCGGTCACGACCGGAGGCAGCACCAGCGGCAGGCACACCAGCCCGTCCAGCAGAACCTTTCCGGGGAATTTCAGCCGCGCCAACACCCAGGCAACGCCAATGCCTACAGGCAGGCTGCCGACGACGGCCCATCCCGACACCCACAGGCTTAAGCGCAGTGACTCGACCTCCAATGCAGTGAGGGAAAGCGCTCCCATTACTTAACCGTGAAACCATGTTTCTCGAAGATAGGCTTGGCATCGGGCCCCTTTAAAAACTCCAGCAGACGCCGTGCTGCCGGGGTGTCCTGCCCTTTTACCAGGGCAGCCGGATAGACGATCGGGGGATGACTGTCTGCAGGAAAAACCCCCGCCACCTTCACTTTTGAAGAGGCGGCCGCATCCGTGGCGTAAACGATCCCGAGCGGACACTCGGCGCGCTCCACCAGCGCCAAAGCGGCGCGCACGCTGTCCGCTCTGGCGATCCGTCCCTCGATCGACTTCCACATCCCGAGCTTTTCGAGGGCCGCCCGGGCATACTTGCCAGCTGGCACGTGGTCCGGGTCACCGGTTGCCAACATCCCGCCTGACAGGAACCAGGATAAATCGGTTCCTGTGTTGAGGTCGACCTTGTTCAGTTGGCTGCCTGCGGGGGCAATCAACACCAGACGGTTGCCGAGCAGATCGACACGGCTTCCGGTTATTATCAATTCGCGCTGGTCAAGATAATCAATCCAGTCAAGGTCGGCTGACAGGAAAAGATGGGCGGGGGCGCCGTTTTCGATCTGCTTGGCCAAGGTGGATGAAGAGGCGAACGAGAACCGCACCGTGTTCTTCTCCTTTTGCGCGAACGCCTGTTCCACCTCGCCCATGGCATTGGTCAGGGAGGCGGCCGCAAACACGGTGATCTCATCAGCGGCTGCAGGTACAGAATAAAGCACGAGTCCCAAAACAAACGGTGTTAAAAAAAACCCAAGAGAATGCCGCATCGATCTTCCTCATTTTTGGGAAACGAATGGGTGAACGTTATGCTAAAACTGACATAGCAGGGTCTATTGACACATACGCTCCCTGTTTGTCAACCGCAAATCGGCCATCGCATAGTACAAACGCTAAGATGTCGTTCAGATGGCGTCATGGCCAGAGACTGTTCAAGATGATTTGGAAGACACCGGTTTGGCTATGGGCAAATTATACGTGATGAAAATTATACGAAACGAGCCAATGATTAGCCTGGATTGTAGAAGATGACGTCTCGGCGGAAAGGCCCAGTGCTGGTTTTCAACAATATGTTGTGCCGTGAGGGATCACCCCGTATCGCGGCAGGGATGGCCCGACCGTGCAAACATACCCTCGTTCCACGTTAAGCAGAGACGCTCATTCGGGTCAACTCCTCCTCGATCACACCCTGAAACAGAGGAATCTTGTAGCCGTTCTTTTCGAGAGGCTCGGCCCCTGCAACAGCGGCCCTCGCCGCGGCGGCAATGACCTCGGTATTGAGCTCCTTGCCGCGGATGGCTTGCTCCATCTCCGCACTGCGCCACGGCACGGGAGCCGCCCCGCTGAGAACCACGCGGCCGTCCACCACCCGCCTGCCGTCGAATCTGAGCGCCAGCGCAACGCCGGCCAGCGCAAAATCCCAGGAGCGCCGCGCTCGCACCTTGCGGTACGAGCTGCGGGTTCCGGCGGCCGGCGGCGGGATACGAATTTCGGTGACGATCTCACGCGGTTCCAGGACGGTCTCACGCCGCACGTCGACCTCGGGCAGCACGTGGAATCTCTCCAGGGGCACATCGCGCACCCCGCTGGGCCCGGCCACACGTGCCGTTGCGTTGAGGGCCACCAGGCAAGGCGCTGTGTCGGAGGGGTGAACCATAAAACAGATGCCGCCGCCTCCGAAGATGCAGTGAAACTGGTTCTCCCCGTCGACGGCGAAACACGTGCCGCCGCCCTTGCGCAGGCAGTTGAAATCCCCCCGGTAGTACCAACAGCGCGGTTTCTGGCAGATGTTGCCGCCGATGGTTCCCTGGTTGCGCAACTGCGGGCTGGCCACTTCGGAGGCCGCTTGAGCAAGACCGCTGAACCGTTTGCGAACGAGCGCGTGCTCGGCCACGGTGCGGAGGGTGGTCAGCGCACCGATCCGCAGCGTTCCGTCGGTGCCTTCGGCAATGCCGCGCAGTTCCCTGACGGCACTGATGCTGATGACTTTTTTGACCGCGAAGATGTGCTCGCGCAGGCAGCCCAGCAGGTCCGTGCCTCCGGCATGCACCACAGCTCCCTCGTCCGAAAGATGGGTGATCGCCGCCTGAAGCGACTTCGGCCGAACGTAGTCAAAATTAGGGAACATGCCTCATCCTTCCTTTCGGCGTTCCGCCAGTCGTTGAACCAGCTGAAGCGGGTTGATGGGAGTTTGGGTGATGCGCAGGCCGGTCGCGTGACGGACCGCGTTGGCCACGGCCGCCGCGGTGGGGATGGTCACGGGCTCGCCGAGGCCCTTCGCGCCGGTGTTGTTGGCTTCGATGTCCGCCAGTTCGATCGGAAGGCTGGTCATATCGGCGGGCACATCGAGAGCGGTCGGCAGTTTGTAATCGTGCCAGTTGCGGTTGACCATTTTGCCGGTCTGCCCGGCGTCCAGAATGCGGGTCTCCGTCGTGGCGAGCCCGATCCCCATGGTAATGCCGCCGAAAACCTGGTTGTCATAGGTCAGCCGGTTCATCACACGGCCGCTGTCGTGGGCCGCCACGAACCGCAGGATCTTCAGCTCCCCGGTCTTCGTGTTCACCTCGACTTCGCAAAACTGCGCCGCGAAGGGGTTGACGACTTTGTTCTTCGGGTTGGGGCCGCGATAACCGACGCCGACCACAACCCCTTGCCGCTTCAGGGCATCGATATTCTTCACCGCGATGCGTTTGGACGCATCCTGGCGGGAGACGATCTCGCGCCCCTGGTAAATCAGCTCCGACAGATCCGTCTTCAACGCCTCGGCCGCCATTTCCATTAACTTTTGTTTGACCTGCACGGCGGCGTTTCGCACCGCCGGGGCTTCCGTGGGCACCGTCTTGCTGCCGCCGCTGGGCGTTGCGTATTGGGTGGTGCCGGTATCCGCGTTCTCGATCTGGATGGCTTCGGGCTTGATTCCCAGCTCCTCGGCCACGACCATCGCCATCACGGTCTTCGTGCCGGTCCCGAGGTCGCTGGCCCCCATGTTGAGGTTGACGCTTCCATCGGCGAAGAGCTTCACGATCACGGTGGATGGCGGCCGGCCGCCGCCCGCAAACCACAGGCCGCCTGCCATTCCGACCCCCCGCCGCATGTGGCCTTGGGCGGCTTTTGGGCCGGTTTCCCGGCGCGCCTTTTCCCAGCCGAAGGCGGCAGCTCCCTGTTCGAGGCATTCCTGGAAGCCGGTGGTTGTGTAAGCCGGGTTACCCTCGCGGGCTTGGCTGAAGCTCGAGATGTTTTTCAGCCTGAGCTGAACCGGGTCCATACCGACGGCCTCCGCCAGGGCATCCATCATCTGCTCCAGAGCCCAGGCCCCCTGCGGGTGGCCGGGTGCGCGGAACGCCCGAGCCGGGCCGGCATTGATGAAGACGTCTGTGGACGTCGCGCGCACGTTGGGGCAGGTGTAGAGATCGCGAATGAGCCAGTCCACCAGCGAGATTCCGCCGGCCGGATAGGCGCCGCCCGTAGCGAGACAGGTGAACTCCAGCGCGGTGAGCATCCCGTTCCGCTTGACACCGGCCTTGAGTGTCATATTGCAGGGGGGCCGGTTCCCCACGGCAAGGAAGGTCTCCTCGCGCGTCAAAAACAACTTCACCGGACGGGCGGATTGTTTGGCCAGCAGGGCGGCGATGACGGTGTACTTGCCGGCCTCGAGTTTGCTTCCGAACCCGCCCCCCATGTAGTGGCCGATGACCCGCATCCGCGCCAGCGGAATTTTTAATACTTCGGCGACTTTGGACTGGATCGCGTAGACCCCTTGAGAGGATTCCCAGACGGTCAGCGAGTTTCCCTCCCAGTTGGCGACACAGCCGTGAGGCTCGAGGGGAGTATGCAGCTCGCACTCGGTGCGGTAGGTCTCTTCCAGCACCACATCGGCAGCAGCAAAACCCTTGGCCACATCGCCGCGCTCGTAGGTGTCCGTCTTGGATAGATTGCCCTTCGAATGAACGGGCGGGGACCCGGCTATCAGCGCCCTGCGCTCGTCGGCCACGAACGGCAGCACCTCGTAGTCGACCCGGATGGCGTTGATGGCGTCCCGGGCTTGGTAAGGTGTTTCGGCGGCGACCGCCGCCACCGCCTCGCCCTCGTACCGGCAGTGAGGGTCGAATAGACGCATTTCCCCCGCTGCGTCTTTTTTCCACACCAGATCGGCTTCCGGCGTGGCGCCGCTGATGAGCGCCCGGATCCCGGGCATCTTGGAAACTGCGCTCGTGTCAACGTACCTAACCTGGGCATGCGGATGCGGGCATCGCAGAATCGCCCCATAGAGCATGTTCGGCAGATGGATGTCGGAAGGGAAGACGGCCGAGCCGCTGACTCGCTCGTAGGCATCCACCCGAGGCAGACGCCTGCCGACCACGTTCGTCTCCTTCCAGGCCGCCGGTTCTTTTCCCGGCAAAGGCGTTTCCGGTACCGGGATTCCCTGGACATAGTAGATGTCTTTGCTTTCGTCCGACATGACTGTCCTCACTTTCCGCGCTTAAATTCGGCCGCGCGGGGGGCGGCTTCGAAAATGTGTTTGTAGGCCCCGCAGCGGCAGAGGTTGCCGCTCACTCCACGGCGGATCTCCTCTGCGGACGGATTGGGGTTGGCCCGCAGCAAACCTTCCACGGCCATGATCTGACCCGGAGTGCAGTAGCCGCATTGGAAGGCATCGGCTTCCGCAAAGGCTTTCTGCACTGGCCCGAGCGTCTCGCCGTCCATGAGCCCTTCCAGGGTTGTGACCTCGCTGCCTTGGGCTTCTACCGCAAGGGTAAGACAGGCGTAGCGGGGAACGCCGTCGATCAGCACCGTACAGGCGCCGCATTCCCCGCGTTCGCACCCCGGTTTTACCCCGGTCAGGCCGATGACGTCGCGCAGGCAGTAGAGCAATGTCCAGCGCGGCTCCGCCAGCACTACATGGGTTTCGCCGTTAACCCGCAGGGAGACCTTGGAGGTCTGGCCCGCCGGCATGACCTGCACATCCACCGTTTCCTTGCCGGCCGCGAACAGATCTTCCGATGCCGCTACGCCGATCGCCCCGGCGCCCATCGATGTCAGAAAACCTCGACGGGTGACGCCATCGGGCCCAGTAGTGGAATTCTTCCTTGGCATTTTAGCCCCCTGAATAAACGTTGAGATTGAAGGGTTGCCTAAAACAACCGGCAGATTGGAGAGTTCGACAATATCCGCCCGGAGCAAGATAGACGCTTGGTGAAAGTGGCTGAAGTGAGGGCAGCCGGGATTTTGGCCATATAATTGCTTTTAATCTCTTTTTCTATCGAAGAGGCCGGTGGAAGTCAACTAACGCAACATTTGCAGCAGTGTCGAAGGCTCAGACACATATCATTTGGAAATCTATAAGGCTTATTGCAATGGTCAGGTTTCGTTTCCGATTTCAGCCCGTTCAGACAGTTCGTCATAAATGAGATTTTCCGAACCACTGTAAACTAAGAAGCGGCTTTTTTTCACGCGCCCAATCATGGTCAGTCCCAAATCCCGAGCTAACTCGAGACCCAACCGCGTTGTTCCGGATTTGGAAATCAGCACGGAAATACCCATCAATGCAGCTTTTATAACGATTTCTGAAGTCAGGCGGCCAGTAGTGTATAGAAGCTTACCCTCGCCGCTAATTCGCTCCAGCCACATTCTGCCAGAAATCACATCTGCCGTATTGTGCCTGCCCACATCTTCCACAAAAAACAGAACATCAGAATCGGTGCACAAGCCGCACCCGTGCACTGAACCAGCTGTTCGGTAAATTGTGTTTAGCTCGGAAAGCTTTCGCAGTATTGAGTAGATGGCGGACTGCCGCATTTTTCGTGTAGGGAGTTTTGTCGCGTAGAGAGACTGAAGTAAGCAGTCGAACATCATTGATTGGCCGCAGCCGCTGGTTACAATCCGGTTGGTCATCGTTTTCGGCTGATCGACTCCGACGTTTCCGTGAAAAGTGGCAACCCGTGCCGTTTCTTCCTCCCAATTGACCATAACGGATGCGACGTCTTCTATAACTTGAATCATGCCCTGGTTTCGCAGATATCCCAGCACAAGTTCTTCCGGATGTGTGCCCACGGTCATGAGCGTAGCAATTTCATGACCGTCGAGGTGCAGCGTCAGGGGAAATTCATATGGAATTTCAACACACACCTGTCTTCCGGATGCATTTATGGCATCCACCGAAAAGGTCAAGGACATACCCGCTTGGGTCATTTGTGGCCGGTATATTTCCATTTATAATTCGTCATCCAGTCCATTATTTATCATGAAACCGCTACCGACTGCTTCCAATCGAAAATTAACAATTCGGAATCCACGCAACAGATTTAATCGATCCGAATGATTTTTACTTTGTGTCCGACCCACTCCGGAGGGAGATAGACCCTGCCGCTGTTGGCACTGGCCTTGACGCGTTTCTCGATCATCTCTTCTCCAAAAATTTCTATCTTGGCCTGGCTTCCGTTGACAGTCTTCGGAAGGTCCGTGTTTGCAGCTTCCGGGCGATCTTCGGCAGCGTTGCTCGGAGGGTTCCTGTGGATTTTTTTTCCTTCTGCCACGCTGGAAGGCTCCTCACGCCCTGTCGATTTTAGCGGAAAGCGTGGTGTAACGCGTATGGTCGTCCGCCAACACCTCCCGCAGCATGCAGACATAGCGTTCACGCTTTTGCGCCGAGCGGATCGAGGACATTTGCCCGTGCTAACCTGCACGGTGGAGAATCACGGTTGCGAGGATGTCGGGGCTTTCCCGGACGGTGATTTTGGAATCGCCGCGCGAATGGGCCTGCATTGCGCACCGTTGGTCCACCGGGATCTGGGCCCCCTCGAGGGAGGAGCCGTCCGTTTCAGCCTCGGCCCCCTCACTTTCACTACCGAGGCCGAAATCGATTGCACAGCCTTCAGCTATTTTTCTACCAATGCCACATTTGTTATCATATGTCAAAAAAGATATAACCTTTTCAAAGCTTCAGTACCAGCCTCATCGAACGGCCATCATTCTGCGGCCTGATGGCCTCTTCCGCGACCCATCGAAGCTCCACTGACCTGCTCGGCGTTAACTCAGGCTGACATTTTGCCTGCGCCGTTATCACGTCGATGTTTCCATTCTCTGTGCATATCCTGAGAGCACTTGATAGGCTGCGTTTTCAAAAAGTTCTTCCTGGAGTGCCTTGGGCCCTTATGCAACTTGACAATTCCGGTCGCACCCAACTATAGAGGATCATCTCCTACCGAAAGAAAGGGACATTTAGATGCCAAAGCTGATCAAGGAAAAGGGAGCGATCGGGAGGCTGCACATCGATTCCCATCTGATGGGGGAGTCGCTGGTGAGCAAGAAACTTCTTGCGCGTACGGAGGCCAAAGAGTACTTCCGCATGCACCCCGACATCAACGTCATCAAGATCGGAGGGCAGAGCATCATGGACCGGGGGGCCAAGGCCCTGTTGCCCATCCTGGACGTGCTTGTCGCGGCCAAAGATAAATACAAGATCCTGCTGATGACGGGCGGGGGAACCCGGGCCCGGCATGTCTACAGCATCGGGGTGGACCTGGGCATGCCGCCCGGCGTTCTCTCCAAGCTCGGCGACAAGGTGTCCTGGCAGAACGCCGAAATGCTCGCCGTGCTGCTGTCCAAACACGGCGGGGTCAAGATCGGCCACGGCGACAATCTGGAGCAACTCACAATGTTCTGCCGGCTCGGGTACTTGCCGATCACTTACGGCATACCGCCCTATGGTTTTTTCGAGCACCCGCCGGAAATCGGCTCGATTCCGCCCCATCGCACGGACTGCGGCGCTTTTCTTCTAGCGGAGAATATCGGAGCCAGGAGCCTGATCTACCTCAAAGACGAAAAGGGGCTTTATGACCAGGATCCCAAGAAAGTGCCCGCCTCGAAACGCGATAGCTTGAAGTTTTTCAAACGCATCTCAGCCACGGCCCTGCTCAAAAAGGACCTGGACGATCTCATCGTCGAACGCCCGGTGCTAACGCTGCTCCAACGCACCAAGTGTCTCAAAGAGTTTCAGATCATCGACGCGTTGCACCACCCCGAGCACATCTGGGACGCGCTGGCGGGGAAGCACGTCGGGACCATCATTCACCAGTAGAAGCGGTTTGATAACCCCGTCTGACAGCCCATGGCTGCGTTGCAGGCCTCTCGAAATGCTCACATACTTCCGTGTATGCTGCGCTTTCGAATCGGCCTACGCCTTGCCCTGGGGCGTGATCCGAGATTCTGAAACCGCTTCACTGGAAAAAACCCAGGGACTGCGGCAGGTATCATTCACAGATTACTTTTTGAGTTTATGCTCGCCTTTGCCCTTGCCGTCGCCCTTTCCCTTGCCGGCATCCAGCCAGACGATGCCGGCGCCGGTTTCCTCGGCGATCTGCTCAAGCTCCTTTTTGCGGAAGTGCTCCGCATAGATCTTGAGGTCGCCGCCGCTGACGCCCACTACCCGGAAACGCGGCTTCTTTTCGCCCTTTTCAACCTTCCTGCGTTCGCGCACAAAAATTTTCGTCGCCATGTTATGCCCTCCTGAGGTATAGTCACCTAAGTGTGAACAGGTTGTATGTTTCATATATATCCTTGGAGGATATATGTCAACAAAAATATCCCACCAGCGCGGAAAGCGTCAGGCCGGATCCGGGAAAGCGGAGCGCTACATCCAGCCCTCCATCCTCATGGGCCTGCGGCGGACGCCGTCCTACGGCTATGAAATCATCCAAACCATCCAGGAGTTCGGATTCGTGGAAGGCCAGGCGCCGCCCGGAATGATCTACCGCCACCTGAGGGATCTGGAGGCTGCCGGTTTGGTGATATCCTCTTGGAAGACGGAAGGCACCGGCCCGGCCAAACGGGTCTACGAATTGACGCCGGAGGGCGAAGAGGCGCTGGCGCTGTGGGCGGAGTACATGGAGCAGCAGGCGCAGAAGCTGGCCAGTTTCATCAAGGCCTATCGCAAAACCGCAAAACGCTGAGTCGACGGCGGAGTGGTCGTCAGAGATCAGGGACCGAATGACCGCCTTCTTTCCGGCTCCGGCGCCCGCCCATGGCTTCCCAGATGCCGGGCGCCTGTTGGACGACGGTCAGAACCGGCTGGCCAGCTAT
>Ga0105105_10001386_pt1 | contig 10293 bp, 12 predicted proteins | sample PPLLaktember2015_4_FD_79108 | JGI IMG/M metagenome (GOLD analysis project Ga0105105, IMG submission 79108) | Freshwater sediment microbial communities from Prairie Pothole Lake near Jamestown, North Dakota, USA - PPLs Lake P8 Core (1) Depth... | ecosystem: Environmental > Aquatic > Freshwater >... | reverse complement strand
GCCCACAGGAAGAGCAGCAACTGGTCAAACCGCACCGGCAGGGCCTGGCCCAGGCGCCAGCCAGCGGCCAGCAGCACCGGCATCACCGCTACCGCGTACATCGGCCACTTAATAGCCGCCTTCCACAGCCGACTGCGATCGACGGAATTGGCGTAACGGCTTGCGACGACCTTGGGCTCAGTCATGGGGGCCGCAGGCGGCAGCCACTGCAGGGCCCATACATTTGAGCAGCTCTTCGTCGCGGTCTCGGCCCTTCCTGGTGCAGGCCTCCCCTTCCTTCACCGATTCACCTGGTGGTTCATTCACCAGTCTGCTGGCTGCCGCCAACGAGCGGGCCCGCCAGCTTGAGGAGGAGGGCGTCCTAAGCCTGGCCCTACCCCTGGCCGGCGGCGACCCGATGCTGCTGCTGCCCCACCTTGAGCCCGAGGATGCCCCCCTGGCCCCTGGCGGCGACAGCTTCCGCTTCCTGTGGGACGGTGCCCCGGGTCTCTGCATAGCTGCGGCCGGCCGTACCAACAGCCTCGAGCTGAGCGGTCCACGTCGCTTTGAGCTGGCCCAACGTTTTGCCAGCGCCTGCCTCAGCCGCCTGGCCACCCCGCAGAGCGGCCCGCCCCTAGCCCGGCCTCGGGTGCTGCTGGCCTTCGCCTTCTTTGAGGCGCCGCTGCTGCCTGGTCCTGCTGCCGTACCTGGGGTACAAGCCGTGCTGCCGCGCTGGCAGCTGAGCCGCCAGGGCCAACACTGCTGGCTGCGGCTGCAGCGCAGCCTCGGCGGCGGCGTGACGCCGCGCCAGCTAGCCGAAGAACTCTGGGAGCAGGCACGCCGGCTGGAGCGCCTGGTGCAACAGCAAGACGGGCTGCAGCTGAGGGCTGCAAGTCGAATCGGCATCCGCTGCAGTTCGCCGTGGCAAGAGAGCTACCGCTCCGCTGTTGAGCGGGGACTGGAGCGGGTGGAGAGGGGCGAACTGGAAAAAGTGGTGCTGGCCGTGCGCCAGGAGCTGCAGCTTGAGGCCGCGCCCCATCCCCTAGCCCTACTGGAGCCCCTACGCCGACACCAGAGCGGCAGCTGCCGCTTTCTGTGGCAACAGGCCCGCGGGACTGCCCTGATCGGCGCCTCACCAGAACGGCTACTCACGGTGCGCCAGGGCCAACTACGCAGCGACGCCTTGGCGGGCACCGCACCAGCTGGAGAGCGGGGCATAGCCCTGCTGCAGTCATCCAAAGATCGCCACGAGCATGAGCTGGTGGTGGACACGATCACCGCCGTGCTCAGCAGAGCGGGCCTCACCCCCCGGCGCCCCCGCCATCCACGCCTGGCCCGCCACGGCCAGCTGGTGCACCTGCACACCCCGATCACGGCAGCCCTAGGCCAGCACCAAGCCTTGAGCATCGCCGCCGCCCTCCATCCCACCCCCGCCGTGGCCGGACTGCCGCGTCGCGAGGCGATGGCCTGGCTACGCAGCCTGGAGCCCTTCGAGCGCGGTCACTACGCCGCCCCAATCGGCTGGATCGACAGCGCCGGGGACGCCGACCTACGTGTAGCGATCCGCAGCGGCACCCTGCGGGGCGACCGGCTCGAGCTCACCGCCGGTGCTGGCTTAGTGAGGGGGTCAACGGTGGAACGGGAGCTGCAGGAGGTAGCCCTGAAGCTGGGCGTACTGCAGCAGCAGCTGAGCTGCGCGGCCGGACATCAAGCGGCCAGCAGCCGCGCCATCGTCTGATCCGCCAGCGGAATCCCGGCCAGCCGCTCCACCTCGCGCACGCCGGTAGGGCTGGTCACGTTGATCTCGCTGAGGCGGCCGTCGATCACATCGATGCCCACGAAAAACAAACCTTCAGCCCGCAACGCTGGCGCCAGCTCAGCGCAGATGGCCCTCTCTTCCGCAGTGAGCTCAGTGACCTCCGGAGCACCGCCAACGGCCAGGTTGCTGCGGAACTCGCCACCGGCGGGAATGCGATTCACGGCCCCTAGGGGCTCGCCGTCCACCAGCAAGATGCGCTTATCTCCAGCGCTCACTCCTGGCAAGAAGGCCTGCACCATCACCGGCAGCTGCTCCTGGCCGGTGACCAGCTCCAGCAGAGCACGCAAGCCTGGCGTCGCCGCAGATGCAAACACCACCCCCTGGCCAGCCCGGCCCCCCAAAGGCTTAAGCACCACCTCGCCATGCTGGGCGGTAAAGGCAGCCAACGCTGCTACCCGGCTAGCCACCAGGGTGGGTGCCATCAGCTGGCTCCAGCGCAGCGCACTGAGTTTTTCGTTCCAGGCCCGCAGAGACGCGGGCCGGTTCAACACCCGCACCCCCTGGCGCTCTCCTAACTCCAGCAGGTGTGTGGCATAGAGGTAGGCCTCGTCCACCGGTGGGTCCTTGCGCATCCACACCAGCGGAAACTCGGTGAGTGGCAGCAGCTGGGGATCGCTGAGCTCAAACCAGGGCTCGCAGTTCACGGGGGTGGCCACCACCCATGCGCCATGGCCTTGCTGGGGGGCTCCTGGCACTTCGGCCGCGGAAAGATCGGCAATGGTGCAAACCCACACCTGCTCGCCAGCTCGCTGGGCCGCCTGCATCAGGGCGACGCTGGAATCTTTGGCTGGATTAAGCCGCGCGATCGGATCGATCACGAACAGTTGGGATGCCACCGCTCAGCTCGCCAGCAGGACGTCGAGCTGGCCGGAGCGCTCGAGGGCATGCAGGTCGTCGCAACCACCCACGTGCTGGCCATTGACGAAGGTCTGGGGCACGCTGCGGCTCCCGCCGCTCTTGGCCGCCATCGCCGAGCGAGCCGCCTCGTCGCCGTCGATGGCGAACTCGGTGTAGGCAACCCCCTTGCGCTCTAGCAGAGCCTTAGCGCGCACACAGAACGGACATGCCCGCCAGGTATAGATCTCAACGGTGGCGGCCATTTCGACAGTCTTATGTGGGCTTGTTGATCGTAGAAGCGGGCCAGGGGACAGCCGGCGGCGGGCCTTGCGCCCAAGTTAATTAGCTAAGCCAAGCCTTAGCCAATTAACAAAACAACCCCAGCATCCACGCCCCCGCCCCCGGCAGCCCTGGCCGGCGCTGATAGCGTCAACTGATTGTTGAGATGGCACCGGTGCTCGACCTCACCGATTTCAAGCGCGACCTCTCCGAGCTCACTGACCGCCTGGGCAACGCCCAGGACTGTCTTTGACGTACCGGCCCTGAAAGCCCGCCAGCAAGATCTGGAGCAGCTGGCCTCCCAGGGCGACTTCTGGGACGACCAGAAGCAAGCCCAGCTCAAGATGCGTCAGCTTGACGAGGTGAAAGACCAGCTCGAGCAATTGGCGAAATGGCAGGCCAGCGTCTTCGATGCGGAAGCGACAGTCGAGCTCTACGGCCTCGAGCCCGATGAAGAGCTGCTGGCCGAATCAAACCAATCCCTGCAAACACTCAAAGCCGACCTGGATCGCTGGGAACTGGAGCGCCTGCTCTCGGGCCCTTACGACAAAGAGGGCGCCGTGATCAGCATCAATGCCGGTGCCGGCGGCACCGACGCCCAGGACTGGGCCCTGATGCTGATGCGCATGTACACCCGCTGGGCCGAAGACCACGGCATGAAGGTGAGTGTGGACGAGCTCAGCGAGGGAGAAGAAGCTGGTATCAAGAGCTGCACGATCGAAATCGAGGGCCGCTACGCCTACGGCTATCTGCGCAACGAAAAGGGCACCCACCGGCTGGTGCGGATCTCACCGTTCAACGCCAACGACAAGCGCCAAACGAGCTTCGCCGGTGTTGAGGTGATGCCCCAGATCGATGAGGACGTGAAGCTCGACATCCCCGACAAGGACCTAGAAATCACCACGTCGCGCTCCGGCGGGGCCGGCGGCCAGAACGTCAACAAGGTGGAAACGGCCGTGCGCATCCTGCATATCCCCACCGGCCTATTCGTGCGCTGCACCCAGGAGCGCTCCCAGCTGCAAAACAAAGAAAAGGCGATGGCCCTGCTGATGGCCAAGTTGCTGGTGATTGCCCAGGAGCAGCGGGCTTCCGAAATCGCCGACATCCGCGGCGACATTGTGGAAGCGGCCTGGGGCAACCAGATACGCAACTACGTGTTTCACCCTTATCAAATGGTCAAAGACCTGCGCACCCAGCAGGAAACCACCGACGTGCAAGGCGTGATGGACGGCGATCTCGATCCATTTATCCAGAGCCTGCTTCATGCGGGCGTCGATGTGGCCGGAGGCAGCAGCGATGACTGAGCAGAACCCGAGCTTCGTCAAGCTGGCGATGCGCAACATGGTGCGTAAGGGCCGCCAAAGCCTGTTTCACTTCGGCCTTACGGCCGTGGGGCTCACCGGTTTCTTGGTGCTGATCGCCTGGCTCGGCCGCCCCCAGCTGCCAGGGGGCTGAGATGGCCGCCCCGATCGATCTCGACCTGGCCTTTGCCGCCGATCCCGCTCTGAGATCCTCACTTCAGCAGGCCGGTGCCGATTATTGGCAGGCGCTGCTAGTCGCCTGGCTACACCAGCTGGTCCCCGAGCTACCCGCCACCCTGCAAGCCCCCGCCTACAGCCTGGGTCTGAGCCTGGTGGGCGACGCCGAAATCACCGAGCTCAATGCCGAATGGCGCCAGCAGGAAGGCCCCACCGACGTGCTGGCCTTCGCCGCCCAGGACGAGGCGACGGACGGCAGCCTGCCAATGCCAGGCAATGGGGAGTCGGAGCCCTTAGAACTCGGCGACATTGTGATTTCCATAGAAACGGCGGCCCGCCAAGCTTCAGACCACGGCCATAGCCTGGAACAAGAGCTGATGTTTTTGGCCAGCCATGGCCTGCTGCACCTGCTGGGCTGGGACCACCCCGACGAGCCGAGTCTGGCGGCAATGCTGGCGCGCCAGGAAGAGCTGGTTATGGTGACTGTAGAGCCATGACCAACCTGCGCCCCTTACCGACCCCAGAAAACCGGGGGCGCCGCCTCAGGGCAAGGGCTTGGACGGTCGCCAGTGACCTGCCCGCCAGCTTCCGCTACGCCGCCCAGGGGCTGGCCTACGGCTTTGCCAGCCAGCGCAACTTCCGCATCCACGTGATCACCGGAGCCGTGGTGTTTGGCCTGGGTCTTTGGCTGCAGCTGCCCACCTCCCAGCTGGCAGTGCTGGTGCTCACCGTGGCAGCGGTGCTGGTGCTGGAGCTGCTAAACACAGCCACCGAAGCGGTGGTGGATTTGGCCATCGGCCGCCAATACCACCCCCTGGCCCGGATCGCCAAGGATTGCGCCGCCGCTGCGGTACTGGTGGCGGCCCTGTCGTCGCTGATGATCGCCCTACTGCTGCTCGTGCCACCCCTGCTGGCCCGCCTGGGGTTCTGACCAAACCGGTTTCCGATGCTTCTCGTTCTCGATAACTACGACAGCTTCACCTTCAATTTGGTGCAGTACCTGGGTGAGCTGGCGGCGGAGCACCCCATTGCCGCCGAACTGCGAGTGGAGCGCAACGACGCCCTCAGCCTCGGGCAGATCCGCGAGCTAGCCCCTGCAGCCATTCTGATTTCACCAGGGCCTGGCGATCCAGATCAGTCCGGGGTGTGCCTGGAGGTGCTGCGACAGCTGAGCCCCACCATCCCCACCTTGGGAGTGTGCCTGGGCCACCAGTCGATTGCCCAGGTATTTGGCGGCAAGGTGGTGCGGGCCAAGGAGCTGATGCACGGCAAGACCTCGCCGGTGCACCACAGCGACCAGGGAGTCTTCGCAGGCCTGCCCAACCCCCTCACCGCCACCAGATATCACAGCCTGATCGCCGAGCGCGAGTCGCTGCCCGACTGCCTCGAGATCACCGCCTGGCTTGAAGACGGCACAATTATGGGGCTGCGCCATCGCGACTTCCCCCACATTCAGGGGGTGCAATTCCACCCCGAAAGCGTGCTCACCCAGCAGGGCCACGCGCTGCTGGCCAACTTCCTACGCCAGGCCAGCCAGCCAGCCACAGCAAGTGAGTTGGGTTAGCTTCACATCGACTGCCGCCTATCCATGCGCTTGCTGCCCACCTTTGGTGCTCTCAGCCTGAGTTCGCTCGGCCTTGGCGTCGCATTGCTGACATCTGGCCCAGCCCTCGCGGGCAGTGGCGTGACTATCACCAGCTACGGCCACAGCGCCCTGCTGATCACTGGCGGCGGTGCCAGCGTGCTGGTTAACCCCTTTAAAGCAGTGGCCTGCGCCGCCGGCTTGGCCGAACCCCGGGTTAGTGCAACGGTGATCCTGGCCAGCAGCCGACTATTGGATGAGGGCGCACCGGTGGCCAGCGGCACATTGTTAGTGGATCCAGGCTCCTTCAAGGTGAGTGGGCTTTCCATCGAGGGCATCGCCGGCCCCCACGACCGCGTTGGCGGGCGCCGCTTCGGCCAGTCAACCCTGTGGCGCTGGAAGCAAGGCGGCCTCGACATAGCCCATCTTGGGGGTACCGCTGCGCGGCTCAGCCCCGCCGACAAGGTGATGTTGGGTCGTCCCGACGTACTTATCATTGGTGTGGGTGGCGGAGCCAAGGTGTACACCGGTGCTGAAGCCGCCGAGGTGGTGCGCGAGCTCCAGCCCCGCCGCGTTATCCCGGTGCAATTTGTAAGCGGCAAAACTCCCAAAGATTGCGACCAAACCACGGTGCAACCTTTCCTTGACGCCATGGCCGGCACCCCGGTGAAGCGCCCAGGCCGAACCCTCAGCCTGCCGGGCAAACTCGGCGATGGCATGGTGATCGAGGTGATGCGCTAATTGGCCTTCAGGTAGGCAGCCCAGAAACGCTGCATCTGCTCGGTGGTGCCGAGACTCACCCGCAAAGAACCGTCGATCAGGGGTTTTGCCGCCATGGAGCGCACCAGGATGCCCGCCTGCCGCAGGCGCTGCTCCACCTCCTCGGCCGGCAGCTCGGGCCAGATCAGCAAGTAGTTACCCCCTTCGGCGTGGTGCCGCACGCCAGCCGCTTGCAACTGCTGCACCAGCCAGGTGCGGGCTCGCATCACCTCGGCTACGTAGCTATCAACATAGGCCTGGTCCGCCAGGGCTGCGTGGGCCGCAGTGACGGCAAAACTATTGATGTCGTAGGGGCCTGTGACCCGACCGATGCGATCCACCACTGACGCCGCACCAATTGCAAAACCGATGCGCAGCCCCGCCAGCCCAGCCGTCTTGGCAAGGGAGCGCAGTACAAGCAAATTCGGGGTGGCAGCGAAATTGGCAGAAGGCAGCAAACTGTCGCCAGTGAAGGCCTCGTAGAGCTCATCTACCACCACCAGGGTGCGGGGTGCCGCTGCCGCCAGCTCGAGGATCAGCTCCGGTGCAAGTCGGGTACCGGTGGGGTTGTTGGGATTGCAAATCAGCAGGATGCGGGGTGGCTGCCAGCCAAGCGCGCCGTTGCTGAGCAGCGCCGCCCGCAGATCTTCCAGCGGGAAGGCAAAATCCGGTAGCCGGTAGGGAATCGCCTCAATCGCCATGCCCTGCATCTGGGCGCAGGGGGTGTAATAGCCAAAGGTGGGGCTGGTTGTGAGCAGCGTGTCACCCCTGTCGCCGTAGGCGTGAAAGATGGCGTGGATCGCCGCATCCACACCGTTGAATAGGCCGATCTGGTCGGGCTGCAGCGGCTCGCTCAGGCGAACGTGGGCCAGATTGGCCACCACGGCCTCGCGCAGGCCTTCGTATTCGGGATAGATGCCGTATTGATCAGCTGGAATAGCGCGGATCGCAGCCACCACCTTGGGGCTAGGCCCCAAGGTATTTTCGTTGAAGTCCAGTCGCAGCAACCCCCGCCGCCCCTCGAGCGGAGCGCTGTAGGCCTTGAGACCCTCAACTTCGGGGCGTGCCTGGGGAAGGCCTGGAGTCGCCATATGATTACCCATAGAATTAACAGCATAAGCACTGAACTTTTGTCTCGACAATCGAAAAGCGATGACTTCGCCGCCTTCCTTGCAGGTCGCGTAGTCAAGCTCGCAGCAAACGCGATGCGCCCTGTTTTTTATCTACATTACTGGCTATTACCGCACCAACGCTTTCAACTTGCAAATAGCGCGGCCAAACCAGCCGGCCCACCAAAAATAATTAATAGCAATCGCAGGCCAACTGCGAGGCTGGTTCCTAAAATAATCTGGCAGACTAATTATACCAACCGAGTCAGCCTGCCCATTAAAACTGCTTGGTGCTGGAATCGGCTTCTCTCGAGAGGCTACAAGTACCATTTCCACTCTACAGCGGAACGCCTTGCTTTTGTAGAACAAAACTTCCCTGGCAAACCCACGGAACTTTACAACCGGCTAACCATTGGGGCCGCCCAAGCAGACGTCTGGCGCCTAATGGTGCTCTACAAACACGGTGGCGTTTACATGGATATTGACTCTCACTTTGTCTGGCCACTGGATCGATTCATCGAAGCTGGGACATCTGAAATATTTCTGCGCTACAAAAGCAAAGATGCTACCAACTACTTTATTGCAAGCGCACCCGCCAATCCCAATATCAAGGCATTACTAGACGAGGTGCTTTATCGAATCGAAAACTCGCAAAGCAACAATGTCTACGACATAACAGGCCCATCTATCTTTCAGGATATTCTTGCAAACAAGAATCATACTTGGCGCCTAGCTCACCACACCTGCTTGCAGGGAAACTTCTCAAACAAGTTTTTCCAATATCTTGATAAGCCGCAAGGATGCTGGACACAAGAGCAAAAACTTCGCCGCGTTGTTCACCATTAAGCAAATGCTTAGCAAAACGCACAAAATTGACAAGAAAAGCGAGTCAACGAATCTAACCATTGCAGTTCTTGCTCTAAATGAGGCAAGCATGATTACAAGCTGTCTTGAATCTGCCAGCTTTGCTGAACAGATCCTTGTAATCGATTCAGGCAGCAGCGACGACACCATGCTGATCGCTCGCTCCCTAGGCGCTGAGGTGCACAGCTATGCTGACTGGCAGGGATTCGCAATTCAACGCAATCGGGCACTCGAACATTGCCGCCAAGACTATGTGTTTTTTCTTGACTGCGACGAAATAATTCCAGTAAACCTTGCCAAAGAAATCCTTGAAATTGTTAAGCAAGGAACGGTCAATCGAGGTTTGATTCGGTGGGATGATTTCGTATTCGGGAAGCGCCTGCAAGGCATCCACCAGACAAAAGGAGTAGCCCGACTCTTTAAAGCTCATGACATACTCGAGTTTAGGGGGCAAGTACACGAGAACGCAGTGCTTAAAGCCCCCGAAATAACTCATATCTTCAACACTAAGCTCATCCATTATTCTCGCAGAACTGTATATCAAAGCCTGCTCAAGCTTGGGCAATACTCACAACTCGCAGCAATCAGCCTGAGAAGGTCAAAAAAGAATATCGGTGTGCTGGCCGGCCTAATGCATGCCATTCCTCGCTTTCTAAAGCTTTACTTTGTCAAAATGTCATTCCTCAGCGGCGCCGAAGGCTTTCTTTACAGCTTATTTATAGCGCTGGAAGTATTTTTTAAATACTGTGCTGCTCGCTACGATAACGACTCGACTGCCAGCACTCCGGTGCAACGTTAATCCAAGCAAGCGAATGCTTGCTTCAGCCACCCCAAATGCCAAAGTTTTGACGGAAATGAGCTATGCATTCTTTGTTTGCCGCTTTTCGATCATGACCCTTGTAGACAAAATTTCTTAGAGCTGCATGCTCAACTTCGTTTGAAGTTTCATTGATAACCGGCTTAGATTTAGCATTCAACCAAATTGGGATTCCTTTTATCTCAAGGCAGCCGGAAAGCCAAACATCGTCAACTGTCCATAAAATGTCTGGAATTCGCCAGGCAAAGTCATCAAAAAATTCAGGCTTTACCATTACCCCACCCCATCCCTCCAGAATATCAATATAACCAGATTCAAGCCAATTCAATGACCTCCATTGACCCAGGCTCAGTATTCTTCGAGTCCTATACCTAAAGTCCCTGCAAATTGGCGTCGCCTGTGGACGACGATGCGAAACCCAATTGCTATTACTTGCGTAGTGCGGATGCGAAAGATGGCCTCCTCGTTCACATATTACACAATCTGGGCGCTCTTTTGACACATCCAAAAATCTTTGAGCCCAACCTTGGTCATATACTTTATCATCATCGCAGCAGAGAATGCATACATCTTGCCCTTGATATTCACGACAAGCCGGTAAAATTTTTGTCGCCGGCCCAAGATCTTCATCGACTACGCGAAGATTTACGCCCTTAGGCATCCTAGGGAGGTCCGATTCGGCATAGCCAAATCGCCTGTAACTCCGAGGTATGTAGAGGTTGATTGCTGCCACATCCGCCGCTTGAGCAAGCAATGACTGCAAGCATTCG
>Ga0105105_10001385_pt1 | contig 10297 bp, 7 predicted proteins | sample PPLLaktember2015_4_FD_79108 | JGI IMG/M metagenome (GOLD analysis project Ga0105105, IMG submission 79108) | Freshwater sediment microbial communities from Prairie Pothole Lake near Jamestown, North Dakota, USA - PPLs Lake P8 Core (1) Depth... | ecosystem: Environmental > Aquatic > Freshwater >... | reverse complement strand
GGACCTTCTGGTCAGGCTCTCCCACATGCTCGTCGATCTCCCGCAGATTCAGGAAATCGACATCAATCCCGTCCTGGTCTTTCCCGAACGAGAGGGCGCACTAGCTGTAGATGCCAGAGTCATTGTCGGCTGATTGCTGACGGTTCAAGGCGCAAGGTGCAAGGTGCACGGGAAAGGACATCTCAATTTGTCATATGACGTTTCCGTATACCTCGTACCTTGCACCCTGCACCGGTTCGATTCTATCAATTCGCACCGGGAGCACTTCGTTCCTGATCTCACGAGGAAAAGGGAAAAGGACCGGAAGGTAGTTGTCGCTCAGCCCCTTGATCATCCCCGTCCCTGACGCGTCCAAACCTTCTGCAAGAACCTGGAACGTGTTCCCCACACAGGATCGGTAGAAGTTCTCCCGCTTTTTCTGGCCCAACACCCTCAGGGCCTCTGCCCTCTTTTTGATCTCCCGATCCTCCACCTTGTCTTTGAAATCCCAAGCCGCAGTCCCCTGCCTCGGTGAAAAGGGGAAGACGTGGAAATAGGATAAGGGTAGATCTTTCAGCAGATCATAAGTGTTGCGATGGGCTTTGCCTTCTTCCCCCGGGAACCCTGCCATGAGGTCCGCCCCGATAGCGGCCAGAGGGATCTGGCTGTGAATGGATTCGACCAGTCGGGCATACTCTTCGGAAGTGTAGTTCCTGTTCATCCTCTTCAGGATCTCGTTATCTCCGCTTTGCAGGGGGATGTGAAAGTGGCGGCAAAACCACTCTTCTGATGCCGCCATCCGGATCAGTTCCGGCCCCACTTCCTTGGGCTCAATGGAGCTGAGCCTGATCCTCAGAGGGAGTCTCTCTTTCCCGATGAGGCGGAGAAGATCCTTGAGTGACGTGGCAGGGCTCAAGTCGACCCCGTATTTCCCGAGGTGGATTCCCGTGAGCACCACTTCCTTGTATCCCTGTTCGGACAAAGACCGCAGCAAAACGATCACCCTGAGGGGGTCAAGACTTCGCAAGGGTCCGCGGCTGAAGGGCACAATGCAGTAGCTGCAGAAGGAATCACAGCCGTCCTGGACCTTCAGAAAGCTTCTGGTCCGCTCGGACAGGGGAAGGATCTCCTCAGAAAGAGACGCGTTGAAGTCTCCCTGGGAAAGACGGATCGGCGCTCCCTTCCTGCAGTCTTGAAGGACTTTGTGCAGATGACCTTTCAGAGCATTCCCGGCAACGAGATCCAGACCCTCGATCCTTCGAAGCTCTTCCGGAAAGGCCTGGGCATAGCATCCTGTAGCGGCGGTCAGGGCTGAAGGGTTTTCGCGGATCGCTTTTCGGATGGCTTGTCTGGACTGGTAAGAGGCTCTCTGGGTGACGATGCAGGTGTTCACGATGTTCACGTCCGCCAACCCGCCCTTTTCAGCAGGAACCCAACCTGCCTGCATCAGGGCTTCCCTAAGGTACGCGGACTCGCACTGGTTCACCTTGCACCCGAGCGTTATGATTTTAAACGTCTTAACCATCAGCTCTCCACACCCGTCACACCCGCGCAGGCGGGTGTCCAGAAAAACTTTCACCACCTGGATTCCCGCCTACGCGGGAATGACGATGCATCAAGAGAACGCCGGCAATGGGTACGGAAGGATTTAACCTTGCACCGTGCACCTTGTGCCTTGCACCTTCTTTATCCATCCTCCTCCAAGCACTCTCTCTCCATCATAGCAGACGAGCGCCTGCCCCGGCGTGATCCCCCACTGCGGCTCTTCGAACTCGAATTTCACTTCTCCGGAGGGGATCCCCTCGATCCACCCGGCGCCGGGGATGTGTCTGTAGCGGATTTGAGCGAGCACTTTCATTCTGTCTACCCGGGGTTTTCCATCCAGCCAGTTGAAGGATTCCGCTTCGACCCTGGTGGAGAAGAGATCCTGTTTCCTTCCCACAACGACTTCGTTTTCCTCCGGTCTGATCTCCATCACATAGTAGGGCTGCGGCGAAGCAATGCCGAGTCCGTGGCGCTGGCCGATCGTGAACCGGTAAGCGCCGAGGTGCTCGCCGACTTTCTCTCCTTCCTTTGTCACGATCTTTCCCCGTTTTGCAATCCCGATCCCTTTGCTCTTTTCAAGGAACAGACGGTAATCATTCCCGGGAACAAAACAAATCTCCTGGCTTTCCGGTTCTGAAACCGTCGGTAGCTTCATTTTGGCCGCGAGCCGGCGGGCTTCTTCCTTGGTCATTTCGCCGAGAGGAAGCACCATCCTCAAGAGGTGGCGTTGTTCGAGGCGATGGAGAAAGTAGGACTGCTCCTTGCTTTGGTCCGCGCCGCGCCACAGTTCAGCCGATGAATTCTCCGGCCTTCTGATCACTGCATAGTGGCCGGTCGCGACAAAGGCGATTCCCTCTTCGTCCGCCCGGCGGAGAAGATGATCGAACTTGATCACCTGGTTGCAAACGACGCAGGGATTGGGAGTAAGCCCCTCGAGGTAAGCGTCCACGAAAGGCTCTATCACCTTTTGGGTAAACACTTCCTCCACGTGGACATAGGAGACGGGAATCTTCAGGCGCTCTTCGATCCTTCGAACGGAATTCTGCCTTTCCGTTCGTTTGATGGCAGGCGCAGGCAACAGAAAATGCAGCCCCTTGACCTGCCAGCCTTGCTCCTTGAGCAGGGCTGCGGCAAGAGCGCTGTCCCCTCCCCCGCTGAGGGCGACAAGGACGGATGAAGGGTTTGTGCTCATGAGCGGAGAGTCTTCGAGGCAGGTCGATGCTGGCAGAATCTGTAATCCTCAAATCCCCCCTGCCTCCCTTTAGTAAAGAGGGGGAGCGGGGGGATTTTGATTCGCTTACTGTAATAGGAGTCCATCGAGTGTATTTGCACTACGAGCCTAATCGAGGATGCTCCGGTCAAACCGGACTTCCATTGCCTTCGCAGGGCAGGCGGCTACACACATTTCACAAGCGCTGCACTTGTCCCCGGCAAAAATCACCTCCATGGAGGGTCGCTTGACAAAGAGGGCTCCTGTCGGGCAAACCGCCGTGCATGCTCCGCACTGAAAACACTTGTCCTCGTTTCTCCGGATATCCTGGCCGATGCTCTCCACCTTGACCCCGATGCTTTTCAGGTAACGGATACCCTTTTGGAAATTCTTTTTGTGACCGCTCAGCTCCATCACGACCATGCCCTCTTTTCGCGGGTAGATCGTGGCCTTGAGGATGTTGCAGTTCAGGTCGAACTTGCGAATGAGGCTGGCCACAATCGGCTCATTGACGGCCGACGGAGGAAATCGAAGGGAAAGCATCCTGGCGTACATAGAACGAACTCCTTATAGTCGTTCGCGCGTGTTGCAGGTGGCATGTTGCAAGTGGCCAGTCGCTTGTCGCTTGTTGCCTGTCGTTCGCCGTTCCGGTTTGCGCGACTCTTGACTCGCAACTCAACACTTCTCACTTGTGACCTGTTCTGTTCTCTCGCTGCTGTCTTCTCCACCTGCGACAACCTACAAGCAACCTGCAACAAGCACTACCGTTTGAACTTCTTAATCACTCTTTCAAACCCCGGCATGGCTTTCTCGATGGTGCGGTCGTCCACACAGTAGGCAATCCGCATGTGGCCGGGACCATAGAACCCGCTTCCAGGGACCGCCAGGATGTTCTCTTCCTGCAAAGCGGTCACAAAGGCAACGTCATCCGGGATGGGGGTCTTCGGAAAGAGATAGAAGGCGCCTCCGGGTTTTGTAAACTGGTACCCGCAATCCGCAAGGCCATTGCAGAGCATGTCTCTTTTCCTTTGATATAGGGAAATGTCCACGCTCTCTTCCAGAAGCCTGGAAATCGCCCTCTGCATAAAGGATGGCGCATTGACGTATCCCAGAACCCGGTTACAGAGGATCATCCCACCCATGACCGACTTCTTGTCCGAGATGGCCGGATGGATGGCAGCGTAACCGATTCGCTCGCCGGGCAGGGAGAGGTCTTTGGAAAAAGAGGTGACCAAAAACGTCTCCGGATAAGCATCAAACACGCTGGGAACCGAGATCCCGTCATAGACGATCTTGCGATAAGGCTCATCGGAGATCAGATAAATGGGCTCCCCGCGTTTCCGGCTGTAGGCAGTCAAAAGGTTCCCAAGGGTGTCCAGATCCTGCTTGGAGTAGACCTTCCCCGTGGGGTTATTCGGCGAATCGATCAGTACCGCTCTGGTTTTCTCCGAAATCGCTTTTTCTATGGCGTCGAAGTCGAGAGAGAAGTCGGGCCGGGTGCTCACCAGCTTCACCACGCCCTGGTGGTTGTCCAGGTAGAAGTTGTATTCCACAAAATAGGGACTTGGAATGATCACCTCCTCGCCCGGGTTCAAAATGGTCTTCAAAACCACATTGAGCCCACCTCCAGCCCCCACGGTCATAACAATGTCGTCGGGTCCGAAAGCCTGCCGGTTGTGCTTGCTCAGATACTCGGCCACCGCCTTTCTCGTTTCCACGTGACCTGCATTGGGCATGTAGCCGTGAATACCCGCCCTTGTGTCGGCAGCCAGATCGCGGAGCACCTCCTTGAATTTTGCCGGCGGCTCGAGGTTGGGGTTTCCGATGCTGAAATCAAAAACGTTCTCCGCGCCGTACTTGGCCTTTCTGACCATCCCCTCCTCGAACATCTTCCTGATCCACGAAGACTTCTCAATGGAAGCCTGGATTTTCTTTGCAACTGGCATGCTTTTCCTCCCCTGAATAGGATGACGCCACCTTAATCGGTTTTCCGCCCTTTGTAAAGGCTTTCAAATAATCCTCTTCCCTAATCGCGCGAGTTGGTTTAAAGTCTTAGAAAACAGCTTCTTCCCAAAGAGCTCAGAGGCAGTTGACCCCAGACCGGGGGGGTGTGGTCTCTTTAGAGCCGCAACCATTTCTTCAGCGCCATTCATCGGCGCCGAAAACTCAGTGGGTTACGGTAAAAGCCCTTTGGTACAGATCCTCCGGTTGGCTTGAAGGTCTGCGCCTCCTTTGGGGAAGGTTCAAGGGCAAGTGGGCGGTTGGCAGGAAGGGTCCATTTCCGGTTGCGTGCTCGCCAGAGACCACACCCCCCCGGCCTGGGCTCAATACTGTCTACAATTGGCTTTTTGGATGAGTTCAAATCGGCTAATATCCTCGTTCAGCTTGTCCGCAGCTCGCGTTCAATCACCTTAGCGGTCCAGGGAGATGCGAAGAAAGAAAACTCGCCAAATCCATGTCGGAAAGGTGCCTGTCGGTGGTGGAGCACCCATTGCGGTTCAGTCCATGACCAACACAGACACCCGAGACGTGGAGGCAACGGTCCGTCAGATCGCTCAGCTTCAGGCCGCGGGATGCGACATTGTACGACTGGCCGTACCGGATGAAAAGGCTGCTGCGGCCTTCAAAGAGATCAAGAAGCGGGTTCTCGCCCCGCTGATTGCGGACATCCACTTTGACCACCGCCTTGCTCTTGCCGCACTGAAGGCCGGCGCTGACGGGCTCCGGATCAATCCGGGAAACATCGGCGGCCGCAAAGCGATTGAAAAAATCCTCACGGAAGCGAAGGCAAGAAACGTCCCTATCCGGATAGGGGTCAACGCAGGCTCTCTTCAAAAGGAAATCCTCAAGCGGCATGGACATCCCACTCCGGAAGCCATGGTGGAAAGCGCCATGGAGCACGTCCGTCTGTTCGAGGGCCTGGGGTTTGATCGGATCAAAATCTCGCTCAAGTCCTCCAATGTCCTGAGCACCGTCAAGGCCTATGAATTGCTCAGTCGCCAGGTGGACTATCCTCTCCATCTTGGCGTCACGGAGGCCGGAACGCTCATCTCCGGCACCGTGAAAAACGCTCTGGGTATCGGAATCCTTCTTTCCAAGGGAATCGGCGACACCCTGCGGGTTTCTCTTTCAGCCGATCCTGTGGAAGAGGTGAAGGTGGGTTACGAAATCCTTCGAGCCCTCAACCTCAGGCACAGAGGGCCGGAGATCATCTCCTGCCCTACCTGCGGACGGTGCGAGATTGATCTCTTCACTCTGGTTCGAGAAGTGGAGACGGCGCTCGTCGGAATGACCTCTTCACCCAAAGTGGCCATCATGGGATGCGTGGTCAACGGCCCCGGTGAAGCCAGGGAAGCGGATGTGGGCATTGCAGGCGGCCGGCACCAGGGGGTGCTTTTCCGGAAGGGACGGCTCGTCCGAAAAGTCCCGGAAAAGGACATGGCAAGGGTGTTGATTGAAGAAGTGATGAAAATAACAAGTCACAAGTGACGAGTAACGAGTGACAAGAAAAACAATACTTGTCACTCGTTACTCGTGACTCGTTACTAACTGACATGAGGTTCTAGAGGACTATGCGCTACACAAATTACTTCATCCCCACCTACAAAGAAATCCCTGCAGAGGCGGAAGTCATCAGCCACCAGTTGATGCTTCGGGCAGGCATGATCAGGAAACTGACTTCCGGGGTCTACACCTTCCTGCCCATCGGGCTCAAGTCCCTCAGGAAAGTGGAGACCATTATCCGGGAGGAGATGAATCGATCCGGCGGCATCGAGGTGCTCATGCCTGCCGTGCACCCGGCAGAACTCTGGAAAGAGAGCGGCCGCTGGGACTATTACGGAGCGGAACTCCTGCGTTTCAGGGATCGCAACAACCATGAAGCGTGCCTGGCGCCCACCCACGAGGAGGTCATCACCGATCTCGTGCGAAGAGAGATCCATTCTTACAAGCAACTCCCTGTGAATTTTTACCAGATCCAGTTCAAGTTCAGGGATGAGATCCGGCCGAGATTCGGGGTCATGCGCTGCCGGGAATTCATCATGAAGGACGGGTACACCTTTGACATGGATGAGGCAGGCGCCGACAAGAGCTACGAAATCATGAGGCGGACTTACAGCCGGATATTCCAGCGGTGCGGTCTAAAATTCAAGATCGTTGACGCGGATTCAGGGAGCATCGGCGGGAGTTTCTCTCAAGAGTATATGGTTCTGGCAGACACGGGAGAAGACCAGATCGTCACCTGTTCAAAATGCGAATACGCGGCCAACATGGAAAGGGCTGAAGTGAGATGGGACGGGCCGGAGGCTCCCGCTGCCACCGGAACCATGAAGAGTCTCGAAGAAGTGGCAACCCCGAACATGAGGACCGTGGATGAGGTCACTTCCTTTCTTTCCGTTTCACCCCAAGAGCTGGTAAAAACACTCATCTTCAAAACAGACACCGAGGTGGTCGCCGCTCTGATCCGGGGCGATCACGAGGTGAACGAAGTGAAACTCAAGAATTTGCTGCGTGCCGATTCCGTGGAGTTGGCCGATCCCGGGCTGGTGGCCGAAGTGACAGGAGCGCCTATGGGATTTGCCGGCCCTGTAGGGCTCAAGGTGAAGAGGGTTGCAGACAATGCCCTCAAAAACATGGCAAACTTCGTGACGGGGGGCAACAAGCACGATGTTCATTTTTTGAATGTGAACTCGGGACGGGATTTTCAGGCGAATCAGTTTGCCGATCTTCGCCTGGTCATGCCCGGGGATTCCTGCCCCAGGTGCAAAGAAGAGCTGGAGTTCAAGCGCGGGATCGAGGTCGGCCACATCTTCAAATTAGGGACCAAGTACAGCAAGCCCCTGAATGCCGTTTATCTCGATGAGAAGGGTGAAGAAAAAGTGATCATCATGGGGACCTACGGCATCGGCGTGGCCAGGACTATTGCCGCCGCCATTGAACAGAACCACGATGGGGACGGAATGATTTTTCCCATTCCCATTGCTCCCTTTGAAGTGGTGGTCCTGCCCCTTCAGCTCCATGAGGCAGGGGTGTCTGCAGCGGCTGAGAAAATCTACGGGGAACTCCTGGAACAGGGTCTCGATGTTCTCATGGACGACAGAGACCTCAGGCCGGGCGTGAAATTCAAAGATGCCGATCTCCTGGGAATCCCGGTGCGCATCAATGTCGGCGCCCGCAACCTGAAAAACGGTTACGTGGAAATGAAGCTTCGCACGGAAGCCGAGAGCGTTCTGATCCCCACCCACGATGCTCCGAAGATCATCGCGGCGAAGGTAAAAGAGCTCTATGATTCGGTTAAATGACATCACCTCCCGGGTCCTCAGCTACCAACCGAAGGCGGACGTGAGCCTCATCGAAAAGGCCTATGTCTACTCCGCAAAGGTCCACCAGGGCCAGGTGCGCCTGTCCGGGGAGCCTTATCTTTCGCATCCCCTGGAAGTGGCTTACTTCCTCACCCAGATGAAAATGGACGTGGTCAGCGTGGTGGCCGGACTTCTCCATGACACCATCGAGGACACGACTGCGGAATTGAGCGAGATCGAACGTCTCTTCGGCAAAGAAACCGCCAACATCGTGGACGGGGTCACCAAGATCAGCAAGATGCAGTTCAGCAGCACCGAAGAGCAGAAAGCCGAGAACATGCGAAAGATGATCCTCGCCATGTCCAATGACATCCGGGTGATCATCGTGAAACTCGGCGACCGGTTTCACAACATGAGGACCCTCGGCTTTCAACCCGCGAAGAAACAAGAGACCATTGCCAGAGAAACCCTCGACATCTACGCCCCCATTGCAGGCAGGATGGGCATCTACTGGTTGAAGTCGGAACTGGAGGACCTCTGCCTTTACTACCTGGAGCCGGAGATCTATGAAAAAATCAAGTCCGAACTGGCGGAAAGACGGGACACGCGGGAGAAATTCATTCGGGAGGTGATCGAGCTCCTTTCCCAGAAGCTGAAGGAGGCCGGCATCCAGGCCACCATCAAAGGGAGGCAAAAGCACTTCTACAGCATTTACAAGAAAATGAAGGCGCAGAACCTCAGTCCGAACCAGGTTTACGATATCGTGGCGTTCCGGGTCATCCTCAATTCGCTCAAGGAGTGCTACGAGGTCCTGGGGATCATCCATGCCGCGTGGAAACCCGTGCTCGGCCGCTTCAAGGATTATATCTCCCTCCCAAAGGCCAACATGTACCAGTCTCTTCACAGCACGGTCATCGGCCCCTTCGGACAAAGGATGGAGGTTCAGATCAGGACCTGGGAAATGGACCGGGTGGCCGAGGAAGGGATCGCGGCCCACTGGAAATACAAAGAGGGTTCGGCGGCCAGCAAGATCGACGAGAAACAGTTTTCGTGGCTCCGCCAGCTTCTGGAGTGGCAGAAGAACCTGGACGACCCCAAAGAGTTCATGGAGAGCGTGCGCATGGACCTCTTTCCCAACGAGGTCTACGTGTTCACGCCCAAAGGAGCGGTCCGGGAGTTCCCGAAGGGCGCGACGCCCATTGATTTTGCTTACAGCATCCACTCGGAGATCGGCGACAAGTGTATCGGCGCCAGGGTGAACGGGAGAATGGTGCCCATCCGCTACCAGCTGAAGAACGGCGATATCGTCGAGATCATCACGTCGAGCAGGCACCACCCCAGCAAGGACTGGCTTGATTTTGTCGTCACCCCAAGGGCCAAGACCAAAATCAGGCAGTGGATCATGAGGCAGGAAAGGGACCAGAGCGTCAATCTCGGGCGGGAGATTCTGGAGAAGACCCTGGAACAATCCCACATCGCGATCTCCGCCACGCAGAAAAATGAAGAACTGAATGTCGTGGCCGAAGAACTCTCCCTCCACTCCCTGGAGGATCTTTACGCGAACCTCGGATTCGGGAGGCTGTCCCCCAAGCAGGTGGTCACCCGCCTCAGGGCGAGGCTCGGCACTGAGGAGAAGGAAGAGCGTGAAAGTCTTGTCAGCAAGATGGTCTCCCGGATCAAGCGCAAGAAGAGCACCCTTGGGATCAAGGTGAAAGGGCTCGATGAAATGCTGGTCCGGATGGCCAACTGCTGCCATCCCCTGCCCGGCGAACCGGTGGTTGGGTTCTTGACCAGGGGCCGTGGGGTGACCATTCACACCAGGGATTGCAGGACTCTGTTGGATGCGGAAAGAGAGAGGGTGGTGGATGTGGTCTGGGAACCCACGAATCACGACGTGTTTGTCGCCCGGTTAAAAGTCGTCACCACGGACCAGAAAGGCATCCTGGCCGACATCAGCACCATTCTGACGCAGAAGGACGCCAACATCCTGCAGGCCGACATCCAGACCACGGACGACAGAAAAGGGATTTCTCACTTCACGATTGAAGTTGAAAACTATACACAGTTGCAGGAAATTCTGGGGGCTATCAAGAAAATCAAGAACGTTCTTCGTGTGGAGAGGGCGTAGTTAGGCCTTGGTCACCAGCCCTGAGCGAAGGCAACTGGTGCAGACTCTCATCCTCGTGGTCCGGCCTTCCTTGACGGCTCTCACCCTCTGCAGATTCGGATACCATCGGGCTCGGGTTTTGTTGTGCGCGTGGCT
>Ga0105105_10001384_pt1 | contig 10305 bp, 11 predicted proteins | sample PPLLaktember2015_4_FD_79108 | JGI IMG/M metagenome (GOLD analysis project Ga0105105, IMG submission 79108) | Freshwater sediment microbial communities from Prairie Pothole Lake near Jamestown, North Dakota, USA - PPLs Lake P8 Core (1) Depth... | ecosystem: Environmental > Aquatic > Freshwater >... | reverse complement strand
TATCTTTCTTCTCTGGCTAATGTTTTCATAACTGACCCATTATACGTGACCGGTCATGCATTGTCAAGAAGATTATGCGTAAGCGCTCAAGAAAGTTTTATGCGAACTCCGCGGCCAATACTATTTAGGAGGCCAGAGGATTCCCACCCGCCTTGGATCATGTGATAATCCAGGAAAAGACCTTCTCTCACTTTATGAAAGTTGTTGGCAGACTATATTATAGCTCATATGCTATTGTGTTCTGGTCAAGCCGCTGGTTGGATCAGGATAAATCAGCATTTCCAGAAATAGGCGAATCAATGCATGTCAATTATTATCTTGATTCTATTGGATATGAGTTTTTAGAAAGCAACCAGGAAACGCCTCCTGGCTCAGCCGTGAGATAAACCAGACAGGGAATAATTGTCACCAAGCCGACCTCTAATGTCCACGGATTAAAGAGATTCTAAAAAATCAGATAAGGGCGATGTGCCGTAACGCTTGGGAAATTAGGTGTGATTTATTTCCCTTGTTTCTTTTTATGCCACCTGGCCAGGGCAGCCTTTCGTGCGGAGTCGCTTCGTTGTTTCTTTGTCATAGTCCTGGCTCTTGCCTTGCCACCCTTGAGACCGCCCAATCGGCCAAGCGAGACTGCCGCGGGGTTCTTGGTTGAGCCCCTGGATGCGGTTTCTTCCGGCAGTTTTTCAATAGCAGATTTATTGGCTTCCGCAGCCGCCCCTTTATCGGTTGAGTCGACAGAGACAGTTTCTTTCTGCGTTTGCTCAATCGCGGATTCATCAGCTGCCGCCGTCGTCTGCTGGTTTGTCGCGTCGGCGGAGATGGCCTCATCCGGCAGGCGTTCAACCGTGGATTCTTTAGCTGTAGTAGTCGCCCGTTTGTTGGTTAAGACTCCGGAGACAGCCTCTTCCGGACGCTGCTCATTCGAGGCCCCATCGGCTATCGTACCTGATGATTCGTTATTGTCTTCGTTTTCTGTGGATGACTGCTTGCCCATTTATAGCTCATTCGCGGCCTCATCAGTTATTGTGGCCGCCTGGTTGTTGGTTGAGTTCAACCCCTATCTCGATGATAACTTCTTCTCAATTTAATATAAAGTCCGGCCACCTATTTGTCAAGCCCTCGCAGCCTGCCCTCGACCCAGATCGAGGGGCGGGAATCTCTTTTCTTTACATTTTCGGCGCAATTAGCGATATGTCAAAACCGCTCTTCGAAGCTCAGGGTCTGCGACAGGGTTTGACCTACAAGATTCTCCGAAAGCGAGGTCATTGTCCAAGATGTGATCCTCGAACCCTCATTGTACCGCGATCAATCGCCACCAATAATTCTCCACCCAGCGTATGCGTAATAGTCGGTGCGTAATAGACATAGTATAGATTCTCATCGCTGTAAACAGAACGCAGAAAATCGATCGGGTCCATCCCCAAACGTCTTAGTTCAAGATCAGCAACTTTAACAATTTCCTGCCTGGTCGAGTCAACGACTTCCGGGTTGACCCTGGCAACAAGAAAAGATCCAAAGTAATCATCATGATGGGGTTTCATACAACATATCAAACTGATTATGAATATACTTAAAATGGTTACAAGTTTAAGCATGTCAATATTCCCATGAGTATTGTCCAAAGTAATACAGGTTTTTATAAGTCAACCCCTCTGCGGATTTGACTTCTTCAATTATTCCCTCGTATTCCCGACTACACATACGCCGGGGGGTTGAATAACCATCAATTATTAAAGTCTTAAGCAGGCTTCCACACTTAGCCAGAACAGTTTCTCCGTGGTCGAAACCCGGGGCACATCGAGTCTTTGATCCCAGTCCTGGCCGGAAACATCGTCGCCCCCGTGCAGGATATATCCCAGTTCGACCTTCCGAAATTGCGCCACGGCCAGAAGCGCGGCCGCCTCCATTTCCACCGCCACGCATCCCTCTTTTTTCCTCAATGCCACTTTCGCCACTGTCTCGCGGAAGAGCCCGTCGGTGGTCCAGACCTTCGCGACGCGATACGGTTCGCCGTGGCTGTCCAGAGTCGAGGTGATGGTTTTAATGATTTTCGGGCGCACGTCGACTTTCCTGTCCGGCGCCAGGTAATGATAGGAGACACCTTCGTCGCGAATCGCCGCCCGGGGGATGATGAAGGCGCCGACGGGAATATCTTTCTGCAACACTCCGGCTCCGCCGCAGACGATGAATTTGCGGCACCCCAGGGCGATGGCTATTTCCAGGAAGGCCGCGGAACAGGCGGCGCCGACCAGGGGATGAAAAAATACGACCGGGCGGCCTTCATGTTCGAACTGATAAAATCGATTGGTTCCGTAAACGCCTTTGTCCTCGAATACCACCCGGGCTCCTCTGCCCTGGGCGATTTTATCCACGATGTCTTTGAAAAAGCAGATGACGCAATATTGCGAAATATCGATTTTTTTGTACACGGCCGAAGGTTCAATGACGGCTCGCCGGGTGGGGTCGTGTTCGAGAATAGGGTATTTTTTTAAGCGCATTTAATTCCTCCCGCGTAGCCCGGAATCAGCACTTGCAGATTAAAACCCCTGTCACAGGGGGGGATTGACTTAAGTCCTTCCGCGAAAATAGTACCTCGAAAATTTAAATCTATCACCCTTCCCATGTCACCCACCCAATGCGTGGGCTGGCGGATCTATTCACAGCAGCAAGATATTGATTGTGATCGACCCACTGCTGTTGCCGCTATTGGAATAGGATGCACCTTCGCTGGAACTATTCGCATTAAGTAACGAATTTTGATTGAATCGGATATAGTGATGACCGCTCCCGGCTGTCGTGCTCCAATCTCCGGTTGCCGGCATATAAATCATGTATGGATCACTATCGAACCCCAACACGCCGTTTGTCTCGCTGTCGTAATGAATCGTAATCAAAGCGCTGCCTACCAAATCGAATTGGAGTGTTTGGATAACTTCGAAGCCGGCTTCGGCGTCAACTTCGGCACTATCGGTGAAACTGACAGAATAGGAGATACTGGCACTGGCATTGCAGTCTCCCGTGATAGTGATGGCACTGTCGATTCCGGAAACACCGAAGGAGGCATTACACGACAATTGCGCCTGGGCATAACCCAGCGGCCCACTGGCGCTTGAGACAATCGCACCGGAGAAAGAGACGGCATCCGAATCGGGAAATGTCCCAGTCAGGACATGGTTCGAATGCTGGTCGTCAACATCCAGTTGATCATAATGAAAGTAAGACTCATATTTGGCAAGAGTAGTCAATTGGCCCTGTAAATCAAACGTAATGTTGCTGATCGCGCTTCCACCCACGTTGCTTGAAACGCTGGTCGAATCTACATTTCCGTATTGATCTGTGGCCGTGATAGTAATTGCGACATTGCCGCTCTCCGCGTCCGGTGTAACCGTCGTCGTGAATTCGCCGTCGCTATTGGAGATCCCCGAATTGGCGGCGGCAGTACCGCCGACTATATCGAAAGAGATATCGACTCCAGCGGCTGTCCGCGTACCTCCGTTTGATGTTGCATATCCCGTCTCCACAGTGAGCACGACGCTGGCGTCAGGCATGATAGGTGACGGCAGTGTTGCATTGACCAGCAATTGCGGGACTATTGTAACCGTATCCGCGGTACTGAGCACCAATTCATCACCAAAAGCTCCTCCAGAGTAGCCGGCGGCGGCCAGGATCGGGTGAAGCCACATCGTCGGCCCGGGCGGCTGTGTTCTCATCTGAAGTGGCACTGGTCCGGTGGAGTCTTTTGCAAGACCGTTGAAACTGCCGATGCGATAATCGATATGACTTAGATCCGGACTGACCAAATCGATAAGGCCATGATTATGCACTTGTACTGAATCCCAGGTAATTTCAGGCAAAGAAATATCCATCATGGTCGGTGCATTGTAATTGGTATTGAGGATATTATTGATAACGTCCAGATACCAGACAAGAACATCCTCGACAATCTCATCAAAGTTGCCTAACCGTTGAATCAATTGACGGGGCAAACCAATACGTCGAAGCCAATCAACCAGCCGCATACCCCCCACAATTTGCTGGATTATGTCGAGAGGGGTGATACCGGGTGGATTGTTTTTTGCACTGATATAGACAATCGCGCAGGTGGTGTCTCCCGGATTCAAAGTATCAGAGGAAAACTCAAGGGAGAACTCGGTAATCTCGGACGGGAAACAGGCAATCACCAGTTTATTGATTATGAAATCAAGTTCGGCGACAACGAAACTTACAATGAACTCGAAATAGCCTACGGCTGGTATGGCAACTCCGGCCGCTCCTATGACTGCGGAAACCTTCTGCCAGGTAATTGCCGTGTTGCCGACTGCGATCGCACCGAAATCCTTAACCAGGGAATAGAGCTGCATCCGTGCCGCCAGCCCCTCATCAGTTATACTCGAGGATGAAACGCGGAAAACGCCCGCCCCTTTAACCTTTCTTGCTGTTGACTCCAGGCTATCGGCCCAGGATGAAAATAAATCCGACATCCCGGAGCTGACCAATAGCGCCGCGAAAAGTCCTCGCGCCAGAGAATCTGATTCCACCATTGGCGATGAACCATTCAGGATGGCGGTCAGTGAATTTTCGCCCGTATTTAGAATCTCGCCCATCGCGTCCAAGGTGCCCAACATTAATGTATCATGAATATCCAAAGCCAGCGCAATGTCCCGCAATGCTTCGGCTCCATCGGTAAGGTCGACTATGAGATTATTGGCCGCATTTGGGGCGTGCGGCAAGGAATCGACCGTGATCGCCGATAGTACGCTGTCAACAGGCTGTTCATTGAAGTGAATTGCCACCGAAACGGGAGCGGAAGGAGGGGTGGGCCAGGTCGAGTCGCCGATGGCAAAAAATACGGGAATGACTGAATAGACAGATCCGTCGGCCTCTCTTATTAGCGGCGCAAACTGGCCTCCCATATACAGCGTCCAGTTGGTATCGGCAGGGAGTTGAGCCAGACCCTGGATTTCGACAATTGTACCCGGAGGACCGGAAGCGGGCACAAAAACAACATCATTGAGCAGATTGGAGTAGATATTTTCAGGGTCAACGCTCTTTTGGCTGCAATTTAAGATTGCCAAAACCGAGAGCAAATTTATCAAGATGACTTTTGATTTAGGACTCATTCCCATTACATGATCTGTTCTCTAAGGCCCTACACAATAGCATTATATATGGAATCCTATGTTTTGTCAATGCGATTTTGACAATATGACTGGCAGAGTCCGGTAGCCCACCCATTGGGTAGTTGGCATGGGAAGAGCAATATATTCGGGGCATCCAAACAAAAATATTGCGCGTGCTGTCATTAATTTATATTATTCAACAGGCTGTTATTGCGAGGGATTAATAATATTAAAGTTAATGCCGGAGTTAATCGGCCAACGCGCCTGACTTGTAGCCAAATCGAAAATTACCCACCCAACGGGTGGGCTACCGGTTCTCGAAGGAGTCAAAGGCGTGCACCGCATCCTGATTCTGATCTGCTTGCTGGTCTTTGTCATCACGCTGATTGGTGCGGGTCTGGTGATAGTTCCCTTGGCGCTGCTCTTCTTCATGCCCTGGGAGCCTATTACCAAGGCGATAGTTGGCATTTGCATAGGAGGAATCTAACTCCTTGGGCCTGTTGCCGCCCTGATCTCACTGTTGTCAGAGAAACGATGGATGCGGCTAGAGGGCGCCAATAATGTGCTTCGCAAGTTTGTGGATTAGTCATATGCGGACGAGATATCTCAAACGTGATTCGGCCGACGGGCCAATGGTATGTGCTATCGGTGCCAGAATCCGGTATCGAGGATCAAGTCCCTCACGCCGACGATGGCAAACTGAATGGCAATGCAAACCAGGAGAAAGCCCATGATTCTCGATAGGCTGTCGGCTCCATTGACACCCAGGAAGCGTTTTAGGAAGCCGGCACCCCGGAGTATTAGCCAGGATATTATGGCCGTGAGCAGAATTGCGACTACTACTCCCGAAAACGCGAGTGCCTTGTCAATGCCATGCTGTCCATCGATGGTCGAGGACATCGTGATAACGACAGCGATGGAGCCGGGTCCACTCAGACTTGGCATGGCGAGGGGACTGAACGAGAGGTTCGGCTTCTGCCGGGCTTCTTGCCTGCCCTCAATCGTAATGTGACCCTCGCCCGGAAACAGCATTCGGAAACCGAGAACGCCTATTACCATTCCGCCCGCGAGGCGAATACCGGGAATGGAAATACCAAAAGCTACAATGATCAAATGGCCTGCAAACAGAAAAACAACTAGAATAGCGGTCATGAAAATGCATGCCCACATGACCTGACGATTCCGTTCCTTGTCGCTCAGATGCTCGCTGATACTTAGGAGAAGGACTGCCGTGCTGACGGGATTAATGATGGGGATTAGCGTCACAAGTGCAACGCCAACCCAGGAGAGAAACTCGGCTGTTTCCTTCATAGAGAACCTCTCTTTTTGTCCACGGTTGTCTCTCTATCGCTCAACCCCTGTCTTAGTAGTAAACAGGGCTGCCGATTTCTGTCGTCGCCCGGCGAGAGTCCTGGCTCCGATAAACACCCAGTCTCGCGCGAAGCGGAATCAGAGTGCCAGGCCGGCGTGGGCATCGAGCAAGAGCCGCGGCTTCTTCCGGATTGAGAAAAAGGGCGTCAACTCAAAACCCGCATTCACTTTAATGGCCATGTCCAGGTCAAGCCTTCTCATCAATTCTAAGATATCCAGGAAAACTGATGTGGTGAAACCGCCGCGACCGGCACTCACATCGATTGGCGAGTTCACTCCGAACGTCCCGACTCCGAAGTTGATAGGAAAACGTTGACCCGATGTTTTGCGGACAAAGTAGAGTCGCAACATTGCACTCGAGTTGCCGTGATCAATGCTATCCTTGGCCCGGGTGTCGTACAGGACTTTAGGGACTCCAAGTGTCATACCCACTTCTATCCTCAACCCCTTCACTCGCAGGTAGCGCGTTACAGCATTGGACCGTTCGACCGCACCTATCTTTATCGCGTAATCAGGTTCTACACTGATTCTGATAACCGCCCGAGCCAGCAACGAATCCAAGTTCACGTTGGATGAAAAAGGCGGTTGGTACTTGATGAGCGACAAATTAGAGAATTCCGGCATAGGCAATCCTACGACGCAGAATCGCAACCGTGTCACTCACTATTCATCCTGGAGTTTTTGCCCAGGTGGCGGCGGGTCAGTTCTATGTCTTTTTTGATCCAGTTGCCGCTCGAGGGTGCTCTCAATCAATCTGGTCAACTTATCTGCAGCGCCATCAACGGCCTGGTCCACGGTTGGGGCCTGGTGAGTGACAGCAATGGGCTGGCGCCCTTCAAGACGGGCTTCCAGCATACAACGTATAGCGTCATGGCCGACTTTTTTGTCGCTATTCTCATCACTCAAATGAACCTCCACTCGTGAGATGTGATCGCTGTATCGGCTCAAAGCATCTTCCACGACGCTACTGATCTCGGTCGCCAGCGCCTCATGTATTTTGATGTTGTGGCCGCTGCTTATTTGGATCTGCATGGTGTTCTCCTCTATTTATTCATTCAATTATTAAATATAGGTCAATACCGGCAGTCCTGCCCGCCGGAGCATACGCTCAATTGGAATGACCCAAACTTGACCGCCCTTCAGCACGACCAGGTCGAAAATCATCTCCGCGGAGCCGACCGACTTTCGCTACATCTAACTCATCCGGCAATGCAATCAGCAACGCCAGGGGTCATGAGTTTACCTGTGACGTCTTTGCATGCTGCTGAAGCCTGCAGCCCATCCGTGCGTTTCGTTCCGCTGCTAGAAGTGTTAGCTTTCCAGCCTATCGGCCCAATACCCTTCCCGCGCATAATGCTTGTGCAAGGCGGATTCGTAATCCCGATTGAGATTCTCGGGAGTGTACTCAGGCGACTGCTTGATGGCATCTTGCGACAGATTAACGAAGACTTTTGATTCTTCCCAGCTGACCCGTTCAATCCATCGCGGCGAAATTAATACATGCTTTCCGGCCCACCAGTTCTTGGTATCCACGACCAGATATCGAATCGACCAAGTTTCGTCATCGATGATGAAGTCTTCGACGTGGCCAATCGCTCCATCCAATGCCTCGATATGACGATTGGTTACGTCCTTCGAACTGCGCAGATTGTGATCCCACGCCTTTTCACGACGAACCATTTCTTTCCACGCGTCCGGGTCTCGTGCGATGTAAGGGCTGTCGCCCCACGCGTAAGTACCATACCTATAGTTTGGCAACCCGTAAAAACTGTTGTACTGGGTTTCATACTGGCGGGAAACTGGTTGGTCAGTGTATAGCGATGGGCTTTCCTCTATCTGCTTCTTGGTCAAGTGCACTGGAAGGACCTGCTCGGCCTCATTGGGGGCGGTCAAGGCGTATGGCGAAATGAGAACCTGCCTTCCGCTTAACCAACCTCCGGTGTCGGCGACCAAGTAGCGCACAGTCCAGAATCGGTCATCAAAGTAAAACTCAACGGCTTTACCGATGTCGCCGTCTTTGGCGCGAAGCTTGAAGTTCGTAAAGTCTTTGGCTTGTCGTAACATGTCAACCACCTTTTTTCCAAAATGTTTCTGTTTCTAAACGATCAATGTTCATTACTACATCCATCATGCTGGTCCTATGTGACTTGCAGTCTTCGTCAACAGGTAAATATCTCTAATGAAAAGATAACCGAATTAGCGGACCCCCGCAATTGGCCAAAGGATTGAAAAGAGATCTAGCCCATCGGAATTAGGGGTCTAACGCGACTTTCATGGGCGCGCCCTGAAGCATTGTTGTTTTAAGCCGTTGTGTCGGTGAGAATGGCCAGTTGCAGAATACTTCGACGAAGTAATGAGGTTGTCCATGGCGTAGGGTGTTCGCACGGTCTTCTGCTTAATTTCGCGTGTGAAGAAGCTCTCGTGAACGCGCATCAGAGGATACTGTGACCAAATCGTGTCCACAATGGTTTCATGTTATTCGGTGTTATTGTGCGATATAGGCTTAAAAGGCAGGGGTGGGGTGAATTATAACCCCGTCCGGCTAGTAATCTATTGTATTGTAATGAGTTAATTAGAGGTGGGGGGCCAAGTAAGTTTTACGCAAGTCAATGACATTCAGCCGATTACATTGACTGTCAAAGATTTAACCCAAATTTAATTTTTTGTATTTTTTTGTCTGGTTTTATCTGTTTACGGCTCTTTTTTTGAATGCGCATCATTTCATATCTCCCAATGAAATAATATCGGGCATAGGGCATCTTTCATCACTCACACCCCACCAGTGGGTCGGGGCCGGTCTTGAATTTGGCGTCGATCATGTAAATGATATCAAGGATATTCACTAAACAGTCAGTATTGACGTCGCCGGTGCAAATCGGATTCGGAGCCGCTCCGTTTTTGAACTTGTAGTCGATGGTGAAAATGATATCGAGAATATCAAACCGCCAGTCGTTGTTGACATCGCCCAATCGCCAGGTTTTAAAAGTCTGGACATTGTCGCTGAAAGAGGTCAGGCCGTAGGTGTCTTTGGCACGGACCTTCCACCAATATTGGGTGGCAAAAGCAAGGGAATCGGTAAGGGTATAGGTTTCATCCCAGATGCTGTCGATGGTCAAGGCGAAATTGAAATCTTCGTCGGTGGCCAGGATGGGGGCGTAATACACAAAATCGAAAGGATCAGGGTCGATTGCGGCCGACCAGGTAAAAGCCGGGAGCATGTTGTATATGGGCAGGGGCGGTTCGTCCGGGGGATTGAGAGCCGTAAAGGTGTTTGGGGCCTGGGATTGGGAGTTGACCCAGAAAGAAGCCGGAGCGGACCAGGCGGAATGCTCAAATCCGTCGCAAGAGCGGGCCGCCCAAGAATATTTCCAATTGTCGTTTAGGGGGCCGGGAATTATAAGCGAAATATCGTTTGCGCCGAAAATAAACGAACTGTCCACAGGGCCAAAAGCGGGGTCGGTGATATATATAAAATCATAGGTGAGATTGTCGCCTTCGGGGTCGGAGGCAGCCTCGATGGTCAGGGTCGGGGAGGCGGTCAAGACAATTTCATCGTTGAGCGGATCGACCAGAACCGGGACAGAGGGGACCGAGTTCATACGGAAAGTGGTCTCATTCCAGTCGGACCAGATATAGCCGTTATTAACACGCAATCTTAAATAATAAGTCTGTCCGTCCTGCCACAGCATAGATCATGGTGGTTTGAATATCCGTATGGCCCATCAGTTTCTTGACCGTGGGAAGGCCCACCCCGCGCATCACCAGGTGGCTGGCAAAAGTATGACGAAGAGTGTGGAGTTTGGTAAGATTGGGG
>Ga0105105_10001383_pt1 | contig 10308 bp, 3 predicted proteins | sample PPLLaktember2015_4_FD_79108 | JGI IMG/M metagenome (GOLD analysis project Ga0105105, IMG submission 79108) | Freshwater sediment microbial communities from Prairie Pothole Lake near Jamestown, North Dakota, USA - PPLs Lake P8 Core (1) Depth... | ecosystem: Environmental > Aquatic > Freshwater >... | reverse complement strand
CCGGCACCTGCACAGGCACCTGCACAGGCCGGCGCCGCGCCGCGCGAGGCGCCGGCCGGCGACGCGCTGCTCGCCCTGATCACCGCCCTCGGCGACGCCGAGGACTTCGAGACCGCCGCCGCGGCGCTGTGCACGCGGCTCGCGGCCACCGTCGGCGCGGCCCGCGTGGTGCTGGGCTGGCGCGCGGGCGGGCGTCCGCCGACCCGTGCGGCGGCGCTGTCCGGTGCGGGCGAGCCCGAGTGGGACGGCGAGTCGCGACGGCTGCTGGTCGCGGCGATGGACGAGGCGATCGACCAGGCCCGCGCGCTCGCCTGCCCGCCGGGCCCCGGCCAGCGCGGCGTGCTGCGCGCCCACGCGCTGCAGCAGCGCGCGGGCGGCGCGAAGGCGATCGCGACCGTGCCGCTCGCGCACGGCGGCACCGCGCACGGCGCGCTGCTCGCCGAGTTCGAGCGCCCGGTCTCGCCGCGCGACCTCGAGCGCATGGCGCAGGCCGGCGCGCTCGCCACGCCCTGGCTCCGTCTGCTGCATGCCCGGCGCCCCGGTCCGCTGCGGCGCGCCTGGCGGGCCACCGGCCTGTCGGGTCGGCGGGCCGCGGCGCGACCCTGGCGGGCGCGCCTGCTGTGGGCGGCCGCGGCGGTCGCGGTGCTCGCGAGCGCGGTGCCGATCGACCTCACGGTCGGCGCCCCCGCGCGGATCGAGGGCGAGGTGCAGCGCACCGTCGCCGCGCCGATCCGCGGCTACCTGAAGTCCGTCCACGTGCGCCCGGGCGATGCGGTGCGCGAGGGCGACCTGCTCGCGGAACTCGGCGACCGCGACCTGGAACTCGAGCGCGCGAAACTCAAGAGCGAGGTCGCGCAGCACGAGGGCGGCGTCGCCGCCGCGATGGCCCGCGGCGAGCGCGCGCCGATGTCGATCGCGCAGGCCCGCGTCGACGAGGCCCGTGCCAGGCTCGGACTGGTCGAGCACCAGCTCGAGCAGATCAAGGTCCGCGCGCCGATCGGCGGCGTCGTGCTGCAGGGCGACCTGTGGCAGCAGCTCGGCACGCCGGTGGACCGCGGCCGCACCCTCTTCGTCCTCGCGCCGGCCGCGCGCCACCGCGTCATCGTCGAGCTCGACGAGCGCGACCTGCGCCGCATCGCCGAGGGCGGGCGCGGGCGGCTCGCGCTGTCGGCGTTGCCCTGGGACACGCTGCCGCTGGTGATCGAGCGCATCGCGCCGTCGGCGGCGACCCTCGAGGGGCGCAACGTCTTCGAGCTCGAGGCGCGCGTCGAAGGCGGCATCGAGGCCCTGCGTGCCGGGCAGCGCGGCATCGCGCACCTCGACGCCGGCCACGGTCCGCTCGCGCTCGACTGGGCGCGACGGGGCGGCGACGCGCTGGCCCGCCTGGTCTGGCGCTGGATGCCCTGAGCCATGGAACGGCCGCTCCACAGCGACCGCTGGCACCACGTCGCCGCACTGCGCCCGCACTGGCGGATGCATGCCCGCAGCGACCGCCAGGTGGTGCGCGGCGCGACCTGGCACGTGGTGTGCGGCGACGGCCGCTCGGGCACGCTGCGGCTCGACGCCGCCGCCTGGTCGATCGTCGGACGCTGCGACGGCCGCCGCACGATGCAGGCGATCTGGGACGAGGCGCTCGCCGAGGACCCCGCCGGCGCGCCGACCCAGGACGAGGCGATCGAGCTGCTCGCGCGGCTGGTCGACGAGCGCTGTCTCGCCTGCGACGGCCTGCCCGACGTCGCGGTACTGCGCGACGACGATCGCACGCGTGCCGACCGCCGGCTCGCCGGCCGGCTCAATCCGCTGGCGCCCCGGATGTCGCTCGGCGACCCGACCCCGCTGCTGCGCCCCCTGGAGCCGCTGGCCCGCCGTCTGTTCTCGCCGGTGGGCGCCCTCGCCTGGCTCGTGCTGACGGGGCTCGCGACGGTCCTCGCGCTGTCGGAACTCGACGCCGTGACCCGCCAGATCGGTCACTGGGCGCAGTCGCCCCGGCACCTGCTGCTCGCCACCCTCGCGTGGCTGCCGATGAAGGCCGTGCACGAGGCCGCGCACGCGCTCGCGGTGCGCCGCTGGGGCGGTGCGGTCCGCGAGGCGGGGCTCGCGTGGATGGTCGGGCTGCCGGTGCCGTACGTCGACGCCTCGGCCGCGGATCGCTTCGCGTCGTCGAACCAGCGGGCGGCGGTCGGCGCCGCCGGCATCCTCGCCGAACTCGCGCTCGCGGCCCTCGGGCTGATCGCCTGGGCGTTGAGCGAGCCGGGTTGGCTGCACGACGCCGGCTTCGCGGTGGCGGTGGCGGGCACCACCTCCACGCTGCTGTTCAACGGCAACCCGCTGATGCGGATGGACGGCTACTTCGTGCTCTGCGACCTCGTCGGGCTGCCCAACCTCGCGACCCGCAGCGGTGCCTGGTGGCGCGCCGCGCTGCAGCGCGCGCTCGGCTGGGCCGACGCGCAGGGGCCGCAGACGGCCGCCGGCGAGCGGGGCTGGCTGACCGCCTACGCGCCGCTGGCGTGGGGGTGGCGCGCCGGCCTGATGGCCTCGCTCGCGCTCTGGGCGGGCGGCCAGCACCGCCTGCTCGGCGCCGCGGTCGCGCTGCTGTCCGTCTGGTGGCTGGTGGTGGCGCCGGTGCGCGCGCTCGTGCGCGGGCCGGCCGACGCCGGCGCCTCGCTGGGAACCCGATGGCGGATGCGCGCACGGCTCGCCGCCGTGCTGGCCGGACTCGCCGTCCTCGCCGTCGCGGTGCCGCTGCCGGACCGCACGGTGGCGCCGGGGCTGGTCAGGACGTCCGATGATGCGCGCGTGCGCGCGGGCGTCGACGGGTTCGTGGTGGTGGCCGAATCGGGCCGGCGGGTCGACCCCGGCGACATCGTCGTGCGCCTCGACGACCCGGCGCTGCGCCGCGAGCGCGAGCGCCTCGAGCAGGCCCGGCCCGGCCTGCGCGCCGAGCTCTTCGCCAGCCTGCGCAGCGACCCGGCGCGAGCCCGACAGGCCGAGGAGGCGCTGGTCGGCATCGAAGCGGAGCTGGCTTCGATCGACGAGCGTCTAGGGCAGCTCGATGTTTCAGTGACAGTGAGCGGTCGCTTCGAGGTCGCTCGCCCGGGTGACCTGCCCGGGCGGTTCGTGCGCGAGGGGGACGAGCTCGGCACGCTCGCCGGCGCCGGTCCGGTCCACGTGCGGGTCGCGCTCGACCAGGACGAGGCTGCCCGGCTGCGCGACGGCGTGCGGTCGGTCGACCTGCGACTGGCCGAGGCGCCGGATCGCGTGCTCTCGGGACGCCTGCTCCGTCAGGCGCCGGCGGCGGTCGAGATGCTGCCCGGCGCCGCGCTCGGCGAACGCTTCGGCGGGCCGATCCCGGTGGACCCCGCCGACGAGGACGGCACGAAGCCGATGCGGCCGACCTACGTGATCGACGTCGCGCTGGACGCCCCGACCGATCCGGCGCCGCGGCCGGGCGGCCGGGCATGGGTCCGGCTCGACCACGGCAGCGCGAGCCTCGCCGAGCAGGCGGCGCGCTGGCTGCGGCAGACGGTCCGCGGCCGTTTCGCGCCCGACGCGCTGTGAGCGCCGGCCTGCGGCTCGCGGTGCCCGGCCCGGTCTGGGGCGAGCGCCCTCGGCGGGCCGAGCCCCAGGCGGGCACCGACGGACCGGCGCGCGCGCCCCGCCGCGGGCCGCCTTCCGGTCCGCTCGCCGACTGGCGGGCACGACGCCGCGGCGACGACGCCGGCACGGTCGCGCGGCGCGCGCTCGAGGTCGCGGCCCGGTCGAGCGCCGTGGCCACGAACGAGGCGATGTCCGGCCCCGACCCGGGCCTCGAGGCCGCCGCCGCCCGCCTGGCCCGCGACGGCCTGTCCCCCGCCGCCCTCGCCCTGGCCCTCGGCACCGCGGGCGCGGCGCTGGCCCGGGCGACCGGGCTCGTGCCGCGCGAGAACCAGTACCGCTGCGCCGCGCACCTGCTCGCCGAGCGGCTGGTCGAGCTCGACACCGGCGAGGGCAAGAGCGTCGCGGTGGCGCTCGCCGCGGGCGTCGCCGCGCTCGCCGGCGCCCCGGTGCATGTGCTGACCGCCAACGACTACCTCGCCGCCCGCGATGCGCAGACCTTCGGCGGGTACTACCGGTCGCTCGGCCTGCGGGTCGCGTCGGTGGCCGAATCGATGGACGAGGACGCGCGGCGCGCAGCCTGGGACGTCGACGTCGCCTATGCGACCGCCCGGGTGCTCGGCTTCGACGACCTGCGCGACGGCCTCGCCGAGGGGGCCGCCCCGCTGCTGGCCCGCGGGCTGTGCGTGGCGATCGTCGACGAGGCCGACGCGATCCTCCTCGACGAGGCCCGCACGCCGCTGATCGTCGCCGAGGGCCGACCCGATCCGGCCCAGCGTGCCCGCGCGTGGCGGGCCCTCGATCTCGCGCGACGGCTCGCTCCGGGCACCGACGCGATCATCGACCCGGCCGCGTCCACGGCGCGGCTCACGCCCGCCGGCCGGCTCGCACTGGAGCGCTTCGCCCGGGCCGACGGCGACGCCGACGGGCTCGATGCGCGCCTGCGCGCCGAACTGGTCGAACAGGCGCTCGTCGCGCTGCACCTGCTGCGGCGGGACGTCCACTACGTCGTCCAGGAGCGCGAGGTGGTGCTGGTCGACGCCACCACCGGCCGGCCGTCGCCCGGCCGGGTGCTGTCGCGCGCGCTCCACACGCTGGTCGCGCTCAAGGAGCGGGTACCGGTACCGCCGGCCACGCACGTCCGGGCGAGCGTCACCTATCCGCGGCTGATGTCCCGCTATCACCACCTCTGCGGCACCAGCGGCACGCTGCGCGAGGCGGCCGCGGAGCTGCGCGTCGCCTACGGGCTGTCGGTCGTGCGCGTGGCGCGCACCCGCGCCTCGGCGCTGCGCATCGCGCCCGCCCGGCTGTTCGCCGACCGCGACGCGCAGTTCGATGCGGCGATCGCCCGCTCGACGCGGCTCGCGCGCCGCGGCCGCTGCGTGCTGGTGGCGACCGACTCGGTGGCCGACTCGGCCGCGCTCGCGGCCCGCTTCGAGGCGCGCGGCATCGCGGTCGTGGTGCTCGATGCCCGCCACGACCGCGACGAGCACGCCCGGATCGAGCGCGCCGGCGACGCGGGCCGGATCACCGTGGCCACGCAGATGGCCGGGCGCGGCACCGACATCCGGCTCACCCCCGAGGCGGCCCGTGCGGGCGGACTGCACGTGCTGAGCCTGCAGCACAACCGCAGCGCGCGGATCGACCGGCAGGTGATCGGCCGGGCCGCACGCCAGGCCGATCCGGGCAGCGCCGAACGCTGGCTGCGCGTCGCCGATTCCGCGCTCGAGCCGGAGCGCCTGCCCGCGGCCCTGGGCATGCTCGCCCGCCTCGCGGGCTGCCTCGCCGAGCGCACCCGGCCCGGCGGTCCGACCCGCGCGCGGGCCGCGCGGTGGCGCGGCAGGCTGGTCGACGCCGTCTGGATCGCCTGTCAGCGATGGTGGCGTTGGGAGGATCGCCTGGTGCGCACCGAGGCGCTCGGTCACGACCGTCGCTGGTCAAGGCGGCTGCATTTCGCTACGATGGCCGGATCCGAGAATAAGCACTAAGTCTCGAGGCCAGCCCCTTGATTCAATTCAGTCTCCCGCACGCCGTGCGGCGTCCGTTCGCGGTCGCCGTCGCGCTGCCGCTCGTGCTCGCCGCGCTCGCCGGCGCACCGGCGCTCGCGCAGACCACCAGCGGGGTGACGCGGGGGCCCGGGGCGCCCCGCCCGGCGCCGCCTGCACCGGCGCCCGCGCCGGCGCCCGCCGCGGCGCTCGGCTGCGTGATCGAGCCGACCCAGACCGCGGAGATCGCGGCGTCCGCCCCCGGCGTGCTCGAGTCGGTCCGCGTCGAGCGCGGCAGCCGCGTGAGGCGTGGCCAGGTGGTGGCCACGCTGCAGGCCGACGTCGAGCGCGCGGCGGTCGACGCCGCCTGGGCCAAGGCCTCGGCCGAGTCCGAGCTCAATGCGCTGGCCGCCGCCCGCGACATGGCGAAGCTCAAGCTGCGGCGGATGCACGCGCTGTCGACGATGGAGTTCGGCGGGCGGCTCGAGCTCGAGAACGCGTCGGCCGAGTTCGAGATCGCCGACCACCGCCTGCAGCAGGCGCGCGAGGCCCTCGAGCTCGCCCGCCGCGAGCACGAGCTCGCGCAGCGCCAGCTCGAGCAGCGACAGGTGCGCAGCCCCATCGACGGCATCGTCGCCGACCGGCTGCTCAACCCGGGCGAGCGGGTCGACGGGCGTCCGATCCTGCGCGTCGTCGCGCTCGACCGGCTGCGCGTCGAGGTGGTGGTGCCGGCCTCGCGCTTCGGCCGCATCCGCGAGGGCATGGCCGCCACCGTGCGGGCCGACGGCATCGAGGGCGCCGAGGTCGGCGCGCGGGTCGCGCAGGTCGACCGCTTCGTGGATGCCGCCAGCGGGACCTTCCGCGCCCGGCTCGACGTGCCCAACGGCAGCGGCGCGCTGCCGGCCGGCGTGCGCTGCCAGGTCGCGTTCGACGACGCCGGTGCCCTGCCGCTGCGGCCCGCCTCGACCCCCGTGGAGCCTAAAGCCGTCACGCCTAAGGCCGCCGGCCGGACCTGACCGGACGGCCCGCAGCCGCGCGGTTTCCCGTCGAACGGGTCGCCCGGAACCCACGAACTTAGTCGCTTCCCGACCGCCCGTACCGACCGGTGGTCGGTCGAGTGCAGGAGGGGCTTCGGCGCGCGCGCGACACTCCGGTCATGTTCCGGACGCGCCCGACACGTCGCCGGGTGCCCTCGATCGAGGCACTCGAGCCGCGGCTGCTGTTCTCCGCGGATCCCGTCGGTGCGACGGACGCGGTGGCCGCCGCATGGACCGAGTCGCTCGAGTCCGGGTCGGTCGCCTGGCAGGCGCCGTCCGACGCGCACCCGGCCGCCTCGCAGGCCGACGCCGGCACCCTCGGAGCGACCCGCGAACTCGTCGTCCTCGATGCGCGCGTGCCCGACGCCGATCGGCTGCTGGCCGAGTTCGCGGCACAGCGCGACGCCGGCCACCCGATCGACGTCCTCCTCGTCGGCGAGGGCGACGACGCGATCGCGGCGCTCGGCGAGGCGCTGTCCGGATCCGCCGGCACCTACGGGGCCGTCCACCTGTTCGGCCATGGCGAGCCCGGCTCGATGCAGCTCGGCGACGGCCTGCTCGACCTCGCCACCCTGCGGGCGCGTGCCGGCGAGGTCGCGGGCTGGTCCACCGGGCTGGCCGACGGCGCCGACCTGCTGCTCTGGGGCTGCGACGCCGGGGAGGGCGCCGAGGGCGCGGCCCTGCTCGACGCGCTGGCCGCACTCACCGGAGCCGACGTCGCGGCCAGCACCGACGCCACCGGCGGCCTGGCGGCCGGCGGCGACTGGGAGCTGGAGGCCGCCCGCGGATCGATCGAGACCACCGTGCCGATCGGCACCGCGCTGCGCGCCGAATTCGCCGGTCTCCTGGAGATGACGTCCGCCAGCGCCGAGGTGTCGGTCGCGGCCAGCCAGACCCCGCAGGAGACCACCGGTTCGACCAGCACCGCCGGCCGCCAGGTGGCCGCCAGCGCGGCCGGCTCCGTGGTGGTCTGGATCGATGCGGACGGCGAGCGGATCCTCGCGCAGCGCTACGCGGCCAACGGCAGCCTGCAGGGCGGTGTGATCACGATCCACGAGGACGACGACGAGGGCGCCGAGATGCCAGCGGTCGCGATGGACGACGCGGGCAACCTCCTGGTGGCCTGGTCGAGCGACGGCGAGGTCCGCGCGTGCTTCGTGAGCGCCGCCGAAGCGAACGGCGGTCGCACCGATTTCGACGACACCTCGCTGCGGCTCGACGACGGCGACGACGAGGCGCGCTCCCCGGGCCAGGTGTCGGTCGATCTCTCGCCGGACGGCCTGCGTGCCGTCGTGGTCTGGGTCGAGGTCGAAGGCATCAACCAGGACATCAGCGCCCGGCGGCTCGCGATCTCGCCCGGCACGGGGGCGACGCTCAGCGGCTCGAAGATCGACATCACGCAGGCGCAGAGCCTGTACGACGACCATCCCGATGCGGGCATCGCCAACGATGGCGCGATCACCGTGGTGCTGCACTCGAGCCCGTCCCTGTTCAACTCGACCTCCGGGATCTTCAGCTTCCGCGTCGCGGCCGGCTCCAGCACGCCCACGCCCTCGGCCAACACGGTCGGCGCCCGCGTGTCGCCGACCGTGCCCGCGTACACCGACGTCCAGATCTCCCCCGCGTTCGCCCTCGGCGCCGACGGCCGCGGCCTGGCCGTCTGGGTCGACACCCGCGACGGCTCGCTCTGGTCGCGGGTGATCGGGCCCTCCGGACCCACCGGCAGCGCCGTGAAGATCCCCACCCAGGCGGGCACGACCGCCGGCCGCCCCAGCGTGGCCGCGGTCGCGGAGGGCGGCTGGGTCGTCGCCTGGGACACCACGTCGGGGACCAGCCTCGGCTACGGCATCCGCGCGATCCGGGTCGACTCGACGGGTGCACCCGATGCGAACGGTCCGATCACCGTCGACTCGACGGCCACGGGCGACCAGCGTGCGCCGTCGGTCGCGGTCGCCGGCTCGCGCGTGGTCATCGGCTGGACGGGCCCCGGCGGCGGGCAGGCCGGGACCTCGGCCCTGGTGATGCGGACCTACGTGCTCGACGGCGAGCTGGCCATCGATGCCGTGCCGACGGCCACCGTGCCCGAGAACGCCGCGGCGAGTCCGATCACGCTGCGCGCATCCCTCGACGGCGTCACCCAGACCGGGGTGACCTGGTCGCTGCCGCCGGATGCGCCGGCCGGCCTGCTCTCGCTCGATGCCGCGACCGGCGTGCTGACCGTCCTCGCCGGCCTCGACTACGAGACCCTCCCCGGCGGGATCGAGCTGGGCGGCGGGCAGCGTGCCTACGACGTCGACGTGACCGCGACGCTGGGGGGCGGCACGCCGCGCTCGGCGACGACGACCGTGCGCATCGTGCTGGGCAACGTGCACGAGGCGGCGCTGCCGCAGGTGCCGGGCCCGCTCGCCGCGGTCGAGGACGTGCCGCGCGTGCTGTCCGTCGCCGACGGCTCGGCCGTGTCGATCCAGGCCGATGCCGCGGCGACGCGGCTCGATCTGATGCTGTCGGTCGACCGGGGCACGCTGACGCTGGCCACCGTCGCGGGTCTGGACTTCGACGGCACGAGCGACGGGACCGACGACGGCACGATCCGTTTCGGCGGCTCGCCCGCCGCCGTCGCCGCGGCGCTCGCGTCGCTGACCTTCCGGCCCCCGGCGGACGCAGCGGGCGCGGCGGTCCTCACCCTCTCGGTGTCGGACCTCGGCGTCGGCGGCTTCCCGGTGCATGCCACGGTCACGCTGACGATCGCGGCCGTCAACGACGCGCCGGTCGCGCAGACCCCGACGCAGGCGCTGGCGCTCGAGTCCGGTTCGAGCGCGCCCGTGGTCACGGCCGCACTCGCCGCCACCGACGTCGACGACGCGACCGACCGGATCGTCTACGAACTCCTCGGCCCGCCGAGCCTCGGCGACCTGCGGCTCGACGGCACCGCGCTGGCGGTCGGCGGCCGCTTCACGCAGGCCGACGTCGACCTCGGGCGCGTGACCTTCGCCGCCCGCGAGGCCGGCACGGCGAACGTGTCGCTGCGGCTGGCCGATGCCGGCGGCGCGGTGGCGGGGTCCACCACGCTCGCGATCGAGGTGCGTGCGCCCGCGGCCCCGGCGATGCCCGAGGCCGACGCCCCGGTCGCCGCGCCGGCCGCGGCCGCGGCCGCTCCCGAACCGGAACCGGAACCCGCACCGGCAGCTCGCTCCGCCGCCGCGCAGGCCGTGTTCGTCACGTCCCGCGCGAGCGCGTCGTTCGCGAGCCTGTCGTCCGTGACTCAGGCCGACGGCGCAGGCACGAGCCCGTCGGTCGCGCAGGTCGCCCAGTCCGCCACGGCCGCCGCGGCGGATGGGGCCGACGTCGCCCCGGGCTCGTCCGCACCGACCGCGCCCGGTGCGCCGGCCAACGTGGTGGTGCGCGTCGGCACCGGCGGCACGGGCGCCGTCGCGGCTGCATCCGCACCGACCGTCGCGCCCGTCGGGGCGGGCACGGGCGGCGGCACGGCCGGCGGCTCCCAGGGCGCCGCGCAGACATCCGGCGGGATCCAGCAGGGCGCCGCGTTCGTGATGGCGTCCGCCGCCGGCAGCGCGGGCGGCTCCGGGGCCGGCGCGCAGCTCGCCTGGCACGACGCCCGCGCGGGCGGGGCGCCCGATGCGGCGGGGTCCGGCTCGCACACCGGCTCGCCCGGCGGCGGCGCGGGCGGTGGG
>Ga0105105_10001382_pt1 | contig 10312 bp, 8 predicted proteins | sample PPLLaktember2015_4_FD_79108 | JGI IMG/M metagenome (GOLD analysis project Ga0105105, IMG submission 79108) | Freshwater sediment microbial communities from Prairie Pothole Lake near Jamestown, North Dakota, USA - PPLs Lake P8 Core (1) Depth... | ecosystem: Environmental > Aquatic > Freshwater >... | reverse complement strand
GCCGACATGGGGCACTTCGGCCGGCGGCCGATCCAGCTGGCCTGGACCTTCGTGGTGCTGCCCGGCCTGATGCTCAACTACCTGGGCCAGGGCGCGCTGCTGATGAGCAACCCCACGGCCATCCAGAACCCGTTCTACCGCATGTTCCCCGACGCCTGGGTGCTGCCCGCGCTGGTGCTCGCCACACTGGCGGCCATCATCGCCTCGCAGGCCGTGATCTCGGGCGCCTACTCCATGACCAAGCAGGCCATCCAGCTCGGCTTCCTGCCTCGCATGACGGTGCGCTACACCTCGGCGCGCGAGATGGGCCAGATCTACATGCCCGCGGTCAACTGGGTGCTGCTGGCCGGCGTGGTGGCGGTGGTGCTGTATTTCGGCAGTTCGTCGGCGCTGGCCAGTGCCTATGGCATCGCCGTCACGCTGACCATGATGATCACCACCGTGCTCACCTTCTTCGTGGTGCGCGACGGCTGGCGCCTGCCCGCGCCGCTGGCCATCGGCGCCACTGCGTTCTTCCTCGCGGTCGATGCCCTGCTGGTGGCGGGCTGCGCCATCAAATTCCTGGATGGCGGCTGGTTCCCCCTCGCTCTGGGCCTGCTCCTCTTCGTGGTGATGAGCACCTGGCTGCGCGGGCGGGCGCTGCTGCTGCAGAGCCTGCAGCGCGACGGCCTGGAACTGCAGCCCTTCATCGAAAGCCTGGACCCACGCTCGGTCAACCGGGCCGAGCGCACCGCGGTCTACGCCGTGGCCGACCCGGGCACCGTGCCACAGGCCCTGCTGCACAACCTCAAACACAACCAGGTGCTGCACGAGCGCAATGTCATCCTCACCGTGGTGTTCCACGACGTGCCCTGGGTGCCGATGGAGCGCCGGCTGGACATCGCGCCGCTGGGCCATGGCTTCTGGCGCATCACGGTGAACTTCGGCTTCATGAACACGCCCGATGTGCCCAAGGCGCTGGAACTGGCCCAAGCCCAGGGCTTGCCGATCCCGCTGTTCGATACCACCTATTTCCTCAGCCGTGAAACCGTGGTGCCCACGCCCGGCGCCGGCATGGCGAACTGGCGCGAACGCCTGTTCGCAGCCATGAGCCAGAACGCCGGTGGCGTGGTGGAGTTCTTCAGATTGCCCGGCAATGCGGTGGTGGAGCTGGGTACCCGGGTGCAGATCTGAGACCTGCCGGTGTTCGCCAGCGGTCGCGACCTCGTCCTGAGCATCTGCGGCGCATTCACCTTGAAAGGTGAAGTGTGCGTCCGCCACACGACATGCGCTGTCCGCATTCGCCCTCACAATCGATCGGGTGAAAAACCGCCACTTCGCCCAGCTCGTGGGACTCTCCGCACTCTGGGGCGCCTCCTTCCTCTTCATCCGCATCGCCAGCCCGGCACTGGGTCCGCAGGTGCTGGCGGGTGGACGGGTGCTGCTGGCCGCGCTGACACTGGTGGTGGTGATGCGCGCCCTGCGCGAGCCCTGGCCCTGGCGCCACTGGCGCGAGCTGATCGGGCTCGGCCTGCTGGCGGTGGCGGCGCCGTTTCTGCTCTTTTCCTGGGCCGCGCTGCGCCTGCCGGCGGGCTACAGCGCGCTGCTCAACACGACGGCCGTGTTGTTCGGCACCCTGGCTTCCGCCTGGCTCCGGGAAGACACGCTGAGCCTGCGCAAGCTCCTGGGCTGCGCCGTCGGTTTTGTCGGCGTGGGCCTCATCGTCCGACTGGGCCCGGTGCAGCCGGACGCCGCCACCATCGCCGCGGCACTGGCCTGCATGGCGGGCGCGGGATGTTACGGGGTGTCGACGCCGCTCATGAAACGGGCCACCCAGCGCATGCAGCCACTGGCGATCGCGGCGGGCATCACGCTGGCCGCCACGCTGCTGCTGATGCCCGGCGCCCTGTGGAGCCTGCCGCAGGCGCATTTCACACCGGCTGCGGCGCTGGCGCTGCTGGTGATGGGGGTGATCACCTCCGGGCTGGGCTACTGGCTGAACCTGCGCATCCTGCGCCACGTGTCGCCGGTGGCGGCGATGAGCCCGGCTTTCCTGATCCCGGTGTTTGGCGTCACCTGGGGTCACATCTTCCTGGGCGAGGCGGTGTCACCGGGCATCTTCGCGGGGGGTGCCCTGGTGCTGCTGGCCACCGCGCTGGTGACCGGCTTCAACCCGCTGCGCCGCAAGGCGGTGGCCGATCCGATCCCCTGAGCGACAGGCACCGAACCCGGTCTCCCCAGACGCCCTCAGGGCACGGGTCGCACCGATTCGTAAGCGTCGCTCACCCGCTTGAAGGCGTCTTCGGCGAGCCTTCGCACCAGTGGCGACACGTGCCCCAGGCGGTCCGGGTGGTACTGCTGCAGCAGGGAACGGCGGGCGCGCTCCACCGCGTCCCAGTCGCTGCCGGGCGGCAGGCCGAGCACCGCCCAGGGGTCCTGCGCGGGGGTGGCCGACGCGTCCGGGCCATCGGCTTGCGATGCCCCCCGCGACGGTGCTTCGATCTTCTGGACCAGACAGGTCGATGCCTGCCAGTGCACCGTGTACTCGGCCTGGCAACTGGGACAACGGATCTCGCCCGGCCCGGACAGATGCGGCACGCGCAAACGGGTCTGGCAACCGGTGCAGCGCAGGATGACCGGCCCGGGAGCCGCAGTCTCCCGCTGCTCGGCCGCTTCGGGCAGCGACCCCAGAGCCGCCCGCAGCAGCTCGGTTTTCGAGCGCGGCCGCTGCGCCAGTTCTTCGCGCAGGGCATCGCACACCGCCGGGTTGCCGCCGTAGCTCCGCTGCAGTTCGGCCAGCTCGTCCACCGTGAGACCCTGCAGGGGGCGGGCCCGGCTGGGGGGCGGCAGGAACTCCAGGTCCTCGGGCGCACAGTCCAGCAGGCGGCGGGCGTGCAGGATGTCTTCGGGCGTGACGGGGTGTTCGGCCAGCGCAACGCCCGGCTCCAGCAGCCCGGCCAGCAGGTGGATGGTCAGCTCCGGCAGGTCCAGAAACGCTGCGCAGGCCTCGGCCATGTCCGCGTCCAGTGCATCGATGGGCCGAAAGCCGATGCGCAGCTGGCTCAGGCTCCAGTAGCTCACACCCAGCGCCGAGGCCAGCTCGCTCAGCGAGAGCGCCTGCTCGTCGGCGCATTGCGCCAGGGCGGCTATCAGCGTCCCTCCGGGACGCGACAGTTCGCTGACGGCCAGGCGGCCACTCCAGCGGGTGGGTGCGAATGTGACCGGCTTCTTGCGAAAGGCCGATGCACTGGCGGTGGCAGTGGCTTGTGACATGGTGGGAAGGCCGAGCGCGGAGCGAAAGGTCGCCAGGGAACTCGGGGCCATGGTAGCGGTATTCGTGCCCGGTATTGCTGACAACGGCGACCGGTGCACGCCTTTTGAACGGTTTAGCAGTGCCATCGCGTTGCGCGCCATCAGGACATTCACCCATCCAGCAACGAACCCGCCCGCACAACGCGGCCCTCACGACTGCGACAATGGGTTGTAACAGACCGGTGTTGCTCCCCAGTTGCGCGGCTCGCGAATAATCCGGGTATCCACTCCACTTTTCAGCGTCCCGTCATGAAAAAGATCCTCATCCTCAACGGACCCAACCTCAACCTGCTGGGCACCCGTGAACCCGAGCAGTACGGCTTTACCACCCTTTCCGACGTGGAAGCCTTCTGCAAGGCGCATGGAGAGAAGATCGGCTACGAGGTGGAGTGCTTCCAGAGCAACTGGGAAGGCGCGCTGATCGACAAGGTGCACGAATACGGCCGCCACTGGAAAGCCGGCGATGCCCTGGGAGTGGTGTTCAACCCTGGCGCCTTCACCCACACGTCGATCGCGCTGCATGACGCCATCAAGGGCGTGGAACCGCTGCCGGTGATCGAATGCCACATTTCCAACGTGCACGCTCGCGAAGCGTTCCGTCACCACTCCTGGGTGTCCCCCGCGGCCGCCGGCGTCGTGATCGGTTTCGGCGTGGACGGCTACCTGATTGCCATGGACGGCCTGGTGCGCAAGTTCGTCCACTCCGCTGCCACCCGCCAGTCCTGACCTGAACCTCCCTCCGCGTTGGCAGTGCCTGCGGGTCGACTCCCTTCCTGAGCTGCTGAGTCAACGTGCCGCCGCCGCGCTGCGCCATGCTTCGTTGGGCCGTCCCGACATTGCCCCTGACAGGTGGAGCTGATGGCCGGACACGGCCGGCAGGGCTGAATGACCCGTGCCCTGTGCGCCCTCTTGTGGATCCCGTGGACTTGATACTGGCGCAGCAGGCCCTATCTTGGGAAGAGACCAGGAGAGGAGACCCGCATGCACACCGTTCGCCCCGCCGCCGTGGCAGGCGCTTTTTACCCCGCACAGGCGCAGATCCTGGCGAATGACGTGGCCCGGATGCTGCAGGACGTCCAGTTGCAGACGCCACCACTGCCGGTCCCGCCCAAAGCCCTCATCGTGCCCCACGCGGGCTACATCTACTCCGGCCGCACGGCGGCGGCGGCCTACGCCACCCTGGCCCCTCTGCGCCACACGGTGCGGCGGGTGGTCCTGCTGGGTCCGGTGCACCGCGTGGCCGTGCGGGGCCTGGCCCTGCCTGGCGTGCAGGCCTTCGCCACGCCGCTGGGTCAGGTTGCTGTCGATAAGCGCGCGGTGGCCGCGCTGGCCTCGCTGCCGCAGGTGGTGACCCGTCCGCAAGCGCACGCCCTGGAACATTCGCTGGAAGTGCAACTGCCCTTCCTCCAGACGGTGCTGTCGGATTTCGAGTTGCTGCCCCTGGCCGTCGGCGACGCCACACCCGCCGAGGTGGCCGAGGTGCTGCAGGCCGTGTGGGGCGGCCCGGAAACCCTGATCGTCATCAGTTCGGATCTGTCCCACTTCCTGCCCTACGCCACGGCCCAGGCCCGCGACCACGACACGGTGCAGCGCATCCTGCACCTGCAGGGCCCGCTGAACCACGAGCAGGCCTGTGGCGGCACGCCCATCAACGGACTCATGCTGGCTGCCCGCCAGCACCACCTGACACCCCACCTGCTGGGTCTGTGCAATTCGGGTGACACCGCCGGCGACACGCAGCGCGTCGTCGGGTACGCCTCGTTGGCCTTCCTTGCAGAAAGTGCTCCTGACCAGGAAAACCCCACCGTGGAGAAGGCCCGCCATGCAGACCATTGACCAGGGCACCGTGCTGCTCGCCATGGCGCGTGGCGCCATCGAGCGGGCGCTCGACACGCGAACAGACAGCCGCGGCGCGCACAGCACCAGCGACGGGACCGAAGCGTTCGAGTGGCTGCAGATCCATGGCAGCAGCTTCGTCACCCTGACCCAGACCGGCCAGTTGCGGGGCTGCATCGGCACGCTGGAAGCCTGGCGTCCGCTGAAAGACGACGTGCAGGCCAACGCCGTGGCGGCCGCGCTGCGGGACCCGCGATTCGAACCGCTGCAGGCGAGGGAACTCCCGCACACCCGGGTGGAGGTCTCGTTGCTGTCCACCCCAGAACCGCTGGAATTCCAGAGCGAGGCCGACGCCCTGGCCCAGTTGCGCCCCGGTGTCGACGGCATCGTGCTGGCGCACGGCCAGCACCGCAGCACCTTCCTGCCCCAGGTGTGGGAACAGCTGCCCGATCCGGTCGACTTCATGGCCCACCTCAAGCGCAAGGCCAGCCTGCCCGCGCACTTCTGGGCGCAGGAGTTGCGCCTGCATCGCTACAGCGTGAGCAAGTGGAAGGAGACCCCATGAGCAATGCCCACCCCGCCCACTACTGGCACGCACTCGACGACGGACGCATCCAGTGCGACCTGTGCCCGCGCGACTGCAAGCTGCACGAGGGCCAGCGCGGTGCCTGCTTTGTGCGCCAGCGTCAGGGCGACGGCCTGGTGCTCACCACCTACGGCCGCTCCTCGGGTTTCTGCATCGACCCGATCGAGAAGAAGCCGCTCAACCACTTCTACCCGGGCAGCAGCGTCCTGTCCTTCGGCACGGCGGGCTGCAATCTGGCCTGCAAGTTCTGCCAGAACTGGGACATCAGCAAATCACGCGACATGGACCGGCTGATGGACCAGGCTTCGCCCGGGCAGATTGCCGACGCGGCGGCTGAATCGGGCTGCAAGAGCGTGGCCTTCACCTACAACGATCCGGTCATCTTCGCCGAGTACGCCATGGACGTGGCCGACGCCTGCCACGCGCGTGGCCTGAAGACCGTGGCGGTGACGGCCGGCTACATCCACGAGCAGCCGCGGCGCGACTTCTTTGCCAGGATGGACGCGGCCAACGTGGACCTCAAGGCGTTCACCGACGATTTCTACTTCAAGCTCACGGGTGCGCACCTGCAGCCGGTGCTCGACACCCTGGTGTACCTGCGGCATGAAACCGATGTGTGGCTGGAAATCACCACGCTGCTGATTCCCGGTCACAACGACTCGGACGAGGAACTCACGGCGCTGAGCCGCTGGGTGGCGCGTGAACTCGGGCCCGACGTGCCGGTGCATTTTTCCGCCTTTCACCCCGACCACAAGATGCCCGACGTGCCGCCCACGCCGATGAGCACCCTGCTGAAAGCGCGGCAGATTGCGCGGGATCAGGGTCTTGCGCACGTCTACACCGGCAACGTGCACCATGCGGAAGGAGACAGGTCCCATTGCCCGCAATGCGACGGCCTTCTCATCGAACGCGACTGGTACCAGATCAAGCAGTACCGCCTGGGGACCGAAGGTCAGTGCCCCGACTGCGGAACCTCGCTGGCAGGCCGTTTCGACGGGCAGGCAGGCCGTTTCGGCCGGCGCCGCATTCCCATCACGCTGGGCGCCTGACCGGGCACGCTTCAGGCACGAGGGCGTGCGCCGCTCGCCCTGCCGCGCTGGACCACCCGCATCTCCAGCTCAGCGCTTGGGCCCCCCCACCGGACCACGCCTCGACTGTGACTGGTTGCTGCCGCCCACGTGCGACTCGCGGTCGCTGCGGCTCTCGGGCGTGCGCTTGCCCTGGTTCAACTGCGTCGGATCTTGCTCGCCCTGCTTGTTGGTGTCGTTCTCGACCTTGCGGGTGTGCGGTTCCTGTTTGTCGTGCGGATTCAGGTTGTGTGGCATGGAGGTTTCCTCGGCTGCGTGAAAGCAAAAGCGCTTCTTGAATACGCTTTGCACACTACAACAAGCACGGGCTGCTGGCAAATCCCTCGTCCGACCGCCGCCCACCCGCGCACTGCATCCGCATCCGGTCAACAGCGTCGTGTCGGTGCAGGCTCAAGCGCCGGGTATTTTCTTCGGATGGAAATAGGCCTGGCGCACCTGCGCCAAGTCCTTGAGCCCCGCCGCCACGCGGGCATTGACTGACGATGGATCGGGCCATTCGCCGTGCAGGTCGGCCCCACCCGCAACCGCGCCGGTGAGCAGCTCCAGCGCCTCGTCCACGGTGTGCACGGCCCACACCTGGAAGCGACCTCCGCGCACCGCGTCCACCACGTCCTGTCGCAGCATCAGGTGGCACACATTGCTGGCCGGAATCAGCACGCCCTGATCACCCGACAGGCCGCGCGCCACGCAGATGTCGAAGAAGCCCTCGATTTTTTCGTTGATGCCACCCACCGCCTGCACCTGGCCAAACTGGTTGACCGACCCGGTGACGCCACGCGCCTGGCTCAGTGGCAGACCGGCCAGCGCCGACAACAGGGCCGCCAGCTCGGCCAGGGAAGCACTGTCGCCCTCGACCCCGCCGTAGGACTGCTCGAACACCAGGCTGGCCTTGAGCGAGAGTGGGGCGTGGCGCCCGAAGCGGGCCGCCAGGAACGAGGACAGGATCAGCACCCCTTTGGAGTGGATCGGTCCGCCGAGCTTCACCTCGCGCTCGATATCGACGACCTCGCCCTCCCCCACGCGCACGGTGGCGGTGATGCGAACCGGGTGTGCAAAGCTGCTGTTGCCCAGCGGCACCACGGCCAGTCCGTTGACCTGTCCGACGTGGGCGCCCTCGGTCGTCACCAGCAACTGGCCGCGCAGGATCTCGTCGCGGTAACGCTCCTCGATGCGCTGGTTGCGGTGGCGGTGGACGTCAATGGCGTTCTGCACGTGCACCCGCTCGATCAGGGGCGCCTGGCCACTCGCGGCGAAGTGGCTGGCCTCGCGCATCAGGTCGTCCATCGCCTGCGTCTGGGTGGTCAGGCGCTGTGCGTCACTGGCCAGCCGCGAGGCGTGCTCAATGAGGCGCGCCACAGCACCGGCTGACAGCGGCAGCAGCTGCTCGCGCCGCGCCAGCGTGGCGATCAGGCGCGCATAGGCGGCGGTGTTGCCGGGGTTGCGATCGATCTCGCTTTCCATGTCGGCGTTGATCTTGAAGAGCGACACGAACTCGGGGTCGTACTGGCTCAGCAGGTAGTACACCAGACGTTCGCCGATCAGCACGATCTTCAGATCCAGCGGCATGGGTTTGGGTTCAAGCTGCACCGTGCTGCTCAGGCCGATCAGGTCCGACAGCGATTCGATGCGCACCACCCCGGCCTTGAGACAGCGCTTGAGGCCGTCCCAGGCGAAGGGCTGCGACAGCACTTTCGTGGCGTCAAGCACCAGAAACCCGCCATTGGCGCGGTGCAGCGCACCGGCGCGGATGAGCGTGAAATTGCTCATCAACGTACCCATGTGCACGTAGTGCTCAATGCGCCCGACCAGGTTCTGCAGGGTCGGGTGGTCTTCGTAGACCACCGGGCGCTGCCCGTCCGCCGGGTTTTCCACCAGCAGATTGACGAGGTAGCGCTGGACCGAAATCGAGCCCGAAATGATGGTGGTCTCGGTATCGCCTTCGCTGTGCGAAGTCTCGTGCAGCGACTCGCCGGACTCCACGATGTCCTGCAGCACGGCGTCGAGGTAGGAAGAGACATCAGCCAGGTCCGCGTACCTGGGACGCAGGTCGTCCACCATGTGGGTGACCGTGTCGCGCAAGGCTTCGCTGCCCGCCTGTTTGAGCCGGTTCTGTGCTTCACCGCGCCAGCGCGGAAACTCCTTGAACAGCTTGTGCAGCCGCTCCCGCAGATTCTTGATGTGCTCCGCCAGCTCCTCCTGCCGCTCCTTGGGAAGCTTCTCCACATCCTCTGGCGTCATGGTGTTGTCGGCGTCTTTCATCGGCACCAGGGTGAAGCCTGCCGGTGTGCGCATGAGGGCGATGCCCAGCTTGCTGGCCTCGTCTCCCAGGTCCTGCAGGGCGCTCACCTCGCGCTGCTTTTCCTCGTCCTGCAGGGCCTCCACGCGGCTGCGGTATTCGTCGCCCTGAAACACCGCATTGATCGCTGGCGTCAGCTCCTGGACGAAACGCTGCATGTCGGCCCGCAAACCGCTTCCCCGGCCACAGGGCAGGTGCAGCAGGTTGGGCTTGCTCGGGTCGTCGAAGTTGTAGACGTAGCACCAGTCGGCCGGCGGATCACCGGCCTGGCGCTCGGCCTCGAGCAGCTGCTGGATGATGGCGTGCCGGCCGCTGCCCGTCTCGCCGAGAACGAACAGGTTGTAGCCATGGCTCCGGATGTCCAGTCCCAGATGCATGGCCTCCACCGCACGGGTGTGGATCTGGGCGGCATCCAGGTCCGGCAGCTCCTCCGTGCTGGCAAAACCCAATGCAAGGGGATCGCAGGTCTTGTAAAGCTGTTCGGGCTGCAGGGGTGAAGGCTGGGGCATGGTCCTGATGGGAGGGTCGTTGCTGGACGGAAGCATACGCGCCCGACCCGACAGCCCGCCTGCGCTCAGTCTGCCTGGAGGTGGACCGGAAAATCGTAGTTGTCGTCCAGCGCACGACCGGCCATGTAGGGGAGCATGCGGGTGAAGAAGACCTCGCCCACCCAGCGCCGCAGGGCTGGGTCCCGCAGCTGCCTGCCCGCGTGCAGGGTCAGGCAGCTGAAGCTGCCGATGCCCACGTCGAGCGTCAGACCCTGCGGCGCGGGCGAGACGACCGGGGCGCCATCCGGCAGACCGGTGGTCTCCAGCTTCCAGGCGCTCAGGAAACGATCGAAATAACCCACCGTGCCGCGACGCCACGCCTCCGCAATGTAGACGTTCCACTGGCCCTGGTCTTCGGTCACGAAACCCCAGGCGAATTCGTGCACGCTCCCGGGCTCGCGCTCGAAAACGCCGATCTGGCGCACGTCTTCCCGTGCACAGAATTCCGTGTACATCGGACCTGGCCCGCTGGGCTGCGCAGCGACGAAACGCTGAATGTCCCCGACCTCAAAACCGAACAGCGGCCCAGGCTCCGAAAGGGGCCGCCTGGCCCGGTTGATCAGTCTGGCTGTGGCGTCCACGCTCTTCTGCGCCTGGATGCACTGGTCCATGAACGCCTTGCGCCCCTCCGGTGTCGAGAGCTGCCGAAGGGTCGCGTCGAAGGCCG
>Ga0105105_10001381_pt1 | contig 10313 bp, 8 predicted proteins | sample PPLLaktember2015_4_FD_79108 | JGI IMG/M metagenome (GOLD analysis project Ga0105105, IMG submission 79108) | Freshwater sediment microbial communities from Prairie Pothole Lake near Jamestown, North Dakota, USA - PPLs Lake P8 Core (1) Depth... | ecosystem: Environmental > Aquatic > Freshwater >... | reverse complement strand
CTCAATGCGTCGGCCCTGCAGAACCTGCGAGCCGGCGTGGCGGGCAAATGCAGCGCGGGCTACTCCACGAGCCGCACCTGTGAGATCGGACTTTCGGCCCACAGCGGGATCTATTATAAGTCTATTCTCTACCTGGTGGACCGGTGTTCACGGCCGAAAAAGGAATAGGAGTTTTAAGTTTTAAGTTTTACGTGTTAAGGAAAAGAAATCGAATCGATAGCGATCGGCTGTTTCTTTTTGCTTAAAACTTAAGCACTTAAAACTTAAAACGTTTTTCCATATTGAAGTCAAAACCCGATCATTATCCTCCGCTTCGCCTCGCTTGGCTCATCTGGGGTCTCGCGTCGCTTTTTTATGTCATCGGCTTCTTCCACCGTCTGGCGCCGGCCGTCATGACCCGGGAGCTGATGCGCGATTTCGACATCAGCGCCGCCGCCCTGGGCAACCTCTCCGGGTTCTACTTCTACAGCTACTGGCTGATGCAGATCCCCACGGGGATACTGGCGGACAGCTGGGGTCCGCGGCGCCTGCTCACCTTCGGCGCCTTGGGCTCGGCGGCGGGCGCGGTCTTCTTCGCGCTCTCCCCGAGCATGACCTGGGCCTGCCTCGGCCGCCTGCTCATCGGCGGATGCGTTTCAGTGGCCTATGTGGTGACCCTCAAACTGGCGGTCAACTGGTTCCCGGTCCGGTATTTTTCAATGATCTCGGGGCTGGGGCTGCTGGCCGGCATCCTGGGAGCAGTGACGGCGGGGGTACCGTTGCGGCTGCTCGTGGACGGGTTCGGCTGGCGCCCGGTCATGCTGGCCGCGGCGGCGGCCACCGGCCTGCTCGCCGCCGTCACTTGGATGCTGGTCCGCGACGACCCGCGCGAACGGGGCTATCGAAGCTACGCCGGCTCCCCGGCATTGCCCGAGCCGTCGGGGCGCCAGAGCGCCTGGGCCGGCATCGAGCAGGTGTTCCGCTACGGCAACACCCGGCTGCTTTTCTTCATTCCGGCCAGCCTGGTGGGCTCGGTGCTGACGTTCTGCGGCCTGTGGGGCGTCCCCTATCTGACCACCCACTACGGCCTATCCACGGCCCAGGCGGCCTCGCTGACTTCGCTGCTGATGATCTGTTGGGCGGCGGCGAGCCCGGTGTTCGGCTGGCTTTCCGACCGGTTGGGACGCCGCAAGCCGCTGATGATCCTCGGCCAGATTCTCGCCGGCCTCGGTTGGGCGCTCATCTTTTTTGTTCCCGGGCTTTCACCGGCACTTCTGACGCTTTTGACGGCCGCAACGGGATTGTGCTCGGCCAGCTTCATCATCTGCTGGTCGCTCGCCAAGGAATCCGTTCCGGCGCACCTGGCGGGAACCATCTCCGGAGTGATCAACATGGGCATCATGCTGGGCGCCACCGTGCTGCAGCCGGCGGTCGGCTGGATGCTCGACCGTCGCTGGGAAGGCGCGGTCCAGGAGGGGGTGCGCATTTACAGCCTGAACGCCTATCAGGCGGGCTTCGGTTTGATGATGGCCTGGATCCTGCTCGCCCTGGTGCTGCTGTGCTTCACCCGGGAGACCTTTGGCAGGCAGACGGCCTGATGTTGACCGGTTCAGGTCGTGTTGACACCGAATGAGAATTCTACTAATCCTCAGCCATCCAGTTCACTGAGCGGATTTTGCGATCCGCACCCCAAAGGAGGGAGTCTTATGCGTTCACGAATGATGGCAGTCGTTGTCGGCCTTTGCCTGGCCGGCTTGGCCGGCGGGGCTTCGGCCCAGACCCAGATCAACATCGCGGCAGTCACCAACCCGGACTTCGTTCACACCAAGGCGGCCGTTTGGTTCAAGGAATGCGCGGAGAAGGCGGCGCCCGGCAAGCTGAGCGTGGTGGTCCACCACTCGGCATCGCTGGGCAGTGAGACCCAGGTGCTGCAGCAGATCCAGCTCGGCACCACCCAGATGTCGGTCTGCACCACCGGCCCGATCGAGGCCTTCGTGCCCGAGATCAAGGCCCTGGAGATGCCGTTTGTCTTCCCCTCCTACGAGGCGGCCGACAAGGTGCTCGACGGCTCCATCGGCCAGGAGCTGGCCAAGAAGTTCGAAAAATCCGGTTTCGTGGCGCTGGCCTTCCTGGACAACGGGTTTCGCAACGTCACCAACTCCAAGCGCCCCGTCAAAACGCCCGAAGATCTCAAAGCTTTGAAAATCCGCACCATGGAAGCACCCACCCATCTCGCCATCTGGCGCGCCATCGGGGCCAATCCCACCCCCATGGCCTGGCCGATCTTCACGCAGCTCCAGCAGGGCGTCATCGACGGCCAGGAGAATCCGATCGCGGTCATCTATGCCGCCAAATTACCGGAAGCGGGGCAGAAATACCTGACCCTCACCCGCCACGTTTATTCGGCGCTGGTCTTCGTGGCCAACAAGGCCTTCATCGAGGGCCTGCCCGCAGCGGAGCGCCAAGTGGTCATGGACTGCGCGCGCAAGGCGTCCATGCAAGGCCGCAGCTTCATCCGCGACAACGAGGTCAAACAGCTTTCCGAGCTGAAGGCGGCCGGCATGCAGGTGGAGGACAAGCCCGACCTGGCGGCCTTCCGCAAGACGACGGCCCCGGTGATCGAATCTGCCTCCGGCGACACCAAGAAACTGGTCCAGCAGATCCAACAGGCGGTGAAGTAACGCCGTGGGGAGCCTGGGGTGCCGCTGGCAGGGCCCGGCACCCCGCAGTGGCCCCTGGATGTTTTTTGTGGGAGTGGCTTTCGGCCACGCGCGTGGCGGCCGGAAAGCTGCTCCCACAAGCGTTTTTGCTTCAAGTTAAAATTATTTTTTTGGAAGCAGGGTATGGCGCGCAGCGCCATACCCTCGATAACGAAATCGATCCGCTCTTGTCCTTCCTTTTCCCCCTTTGACAAAGGGGGCCAGGGGGATTTGAAAATCGACTTTCTTAGAAACACTCCTTGCAAACCGGGAGCATCGGATGCCTTTGCTGCAACGCACCAGCCAGGCCGTCAACGCACTGGTTGAAAAGATCCTGTTTGTGATCGGTGCCGCCATCTGCCTCATTTTGTTCGCACAGGTGGTTTTCCGGTATGCGGGCGCCTCCCTCGGGTGGTCCGAGGAAGTCAGCCGCCACCTGCTGGTCGCCATCACCTTCCTGGGAGGCACGGTCGCCTATAAGCGAGCGAGCTTCATCGGGTTGAAGGGCTTCGGGCACAAGCTGGGCCCGGCGATCCAGCAGGCCATCGTGGTCGGCCTGCAAGTGCTGACGCTTGCCTGCTTCGGGCTGATCGCCTGGTTCGGCGCCGTCTACACGCTGAAGGCCGCGGAGCACACGTCTTCCTCGCTGCAGATCCCGATGGCCATCCCGTTTGCTGTGATCCCGGCCGCCTCCGTCATCTTCGTCGTGCACGTGCTGGCGGACATGGCCCGCACGCTTGAACGGAAAACGCCATGATCGTGCTCCTGCTCTTCGCATGCCTGTTTGGGTTGATCGCCCTGGGGCTGCCCATCGCGCTTTCGATCGGGCTGCCCGCCATCGGCTTTATGCTGACCCCCGGGGTCTTCCCCGCCGGGGTCCAGATCTCGGCCCTGGGCCAGACGATCATCCAGCTGCTCTTCGCCGGCGTGGACTCCTTCGACCTGCTCGCGATTCCCCTGTTCATGCTGGCCGGCTCGATCATGGAAACCGGGGGGATCTCGCGCCAACTGATCGACTTCTCCGACAGCCTGGTCGGCTGGGTGCCCGGCGGCCTGGCCTGCGCGGTGATCGTGGCCTCCATGTTTTTCGCCGGCATTTCCGGATCGGCGGCGGCGGACACGGCCGCGCTGGGCGCGATCGCTATCCCCGCCATGATCCGGCAGGGCTATCCCCCCGCGTTCTCGGCGGCCGTGGTGGCGGCGGGGGGATCCATCGGCGTCATCATCCCGCCGTCCATCCCCATGGTGATCTTCGGTTTTCTGACCAATGTCTCCATCGCCAAGCTGTTTGCCGGCGGGATGATGGTGGGCATGCTGTTCGGGCTGAGCTTCATGGGGGTTGCCATCTGGTATGCCTGGCGCCGCAACTACGGAACGCGCCGGGCCTTCTCATTGAAGCGCATTCTGGCCGCACTGAAGGAGGCGATCTGGGCCCTGGGCGCGCCGGTCATCGTGTTGGGCGGGATCCTCACCGGCATCGTCACCGTCACCGAGGCGGCCGCCCTGGCGGTCTTCTACGCCCTGTTCGTCGCCATGGTCGTCAACCGTCAGCTCACGTGGAAGGAAATGCCGGCTCTCATCATCCGCTCCCAGGTCGTGGCCGCCACCATTCTTTTCATCATCGCCATGGCCAAAGTCTTCACCTGGCTGGTCGCCATGAAGCAGACCCCCATGCTGGTGCAGACCGCCATCCAATCGCTGGCGCTGCCGCCGTGGGGGCTGCTGCTGCTGGTCATGGCGGGGCTGCTCGTCGTCGGCTGCGTCATGGAAACCACGGCCGCCCTGATCCTGCTCGTGCCGGTGCTGGCGGCCATCACCGTTCAAATGGGCGTCGACCCGATCCAGTTCGGCGTGCTGATGGTGGTCAACCTCGCCGTCGGCATGCTCACCCCGCCGGTCGGCATCTGTCTCTTTGTGGCCTGCGGGATCTCCGGCATGCCGCTCGGCCAGGTAGGCCGGGCCGCGATGCCGCTCGTCATTGTGGCCATATTTGCCCTGCTGATCGCCTGCTACTGGCCGCCGCTGACTACCTGGTTTCCGTCGCTGATCTACAAATGAAATCGCGGGGCAGGAAAATGAACCGGCCCCGCGATTTCATACTGGAGGACATTCCATGAAAGAATTCACGGCTCAACAAACTTCCGAGCTCGCAGCCATGGTGAGCCCGGACCGGTTTTCCACCGGGCAGTCCAACCGGGAGCTGCATCTGCACGACATATCGTTCCACCAGGGGACGCTTCCGGCGGGCATCATCTGGCCGGAAACGACCGAAGAGGTCGCGCGCATTCTGGCCTGGGCGTATGAACGGGATGTACCGGTCACGCCGTGGGGCGCCGGCACCAGCACCGAGGGCAATCCGGTACCCACCCGCGGGGGGCTGGTCGTGGACATGACCCGCATGAACCGCATCCTGGAGATCCGGCCGCAGGACCTGCAGGCCGATGTAGAGCCCGGCGTGCTGCGCAAGGAGCTGAACCGCCAGGCCGGTCGGCACGGTCTGTTCTTTCCTCCGGATCCCGGCGCCGACGCGACCATCGGAGGAATGATCGCCAACAACGCCTCCGGCGTGCAGACCGTCAAGTACGGCGCCACCAAGGACTACGTGATGCGGCTGACCGTGGTGCTGCCGCAGGGCCGGGTCATCCACACCGGCTGCAAGGCGCCCAAATCCTCGGCCGGCTTCGATCTGACCCGGCTTTTCGTCGGCTCCGAGGGCACGCTCGGCATCGTCACTGCCGCCACCCTGAAGTTGACCGGCATCCCCAGCCACTACCTGGCCGCCACCATCCGCTTCTCCGATCTGGAGAAAGCCTCCGCAGCCGTGGCGGTCATGATCGGCGCGGGCCTGGGGCCCGCGGCGCTGGAGCTTTTGCCGCCGGGGCTGATCCGGCTGATGAACAAGGAAAAAGGGCTCGGCCTGGCCGAAGTGCCTTCGCTTTTCTGCGAGTTTCACGCCGTCAGCGCCGCGGCCCTGGACGAAACCGCCCACCTGGCCAAGGAGTTGTGCGAAGAGTGCGGCGCGGTCGGGTTCAACTACGCCACCGAAGAGGGACCCCGCAAGGAGCTCTGGCGCGCGCGTCACGAGGCCTGGGAAACCATCCACCGCGCTCACCCCAAGAAGGAAACCCTGATCGTCGATGCGGCCGTGCCGATTTCGCGTTACCCGGAGATGGTGGTGTTCTCCCAGCAGACGGTCGATGCGCATGGATCCATCGGGTATGTCTTCGGGCACGCCGGCGACGGCAACCTGCACGTGGTGATGGTGGGCGATCCGTCGAATAAAGCCGAGTGGGGCCGCCTCGAAGCAATCAACCAGGCCATCGTCGAAAAGGCCATCCAAGTGGGCGGCACCTGCACGGGCGAGCACGGAGTGGGCATCGGCAAGCGCAAGTTCATGCCGCTCGAACACGGTGAAAGCTATCAGCTCATGAAGCAGATCAAGAACCTCATCGACCCCAAGGGGCTGATGAATCCCGGAAAGATTTTTTAGACTAATAGGGTTACAGGGTCCGAGGGGCCGAGGGTTCGAGGGTTCGAGTGAATGATGGATGACCTTTTCACTTGACCCCTGGACCCCTTGAACCCTTTATTCACTCAACAAGGAGGGTCTCAACGCATGAACGTCGCATTCATCGGCATGGGTACCATGGGGGCTGCCATGGCCCTGAACATTCTGAAAGCCCGGCATCCGGTAACCGTTTACAACCGCACCCGGGAGCGGGAGAATCCCGTGGTCAAGGCCGGCGCCCGGAGCGCCGGATCCCCGCAGGAGGCCGCCCGGGATGCGGAAATCGTCGTCGTCTGCGTCAGCGACACCCCCGATGTGGAGGCCGTCGTCCTGGGGGCTGACGGCGTCATCCAGGGCGCACAACCCGGCGCCATTGTGGTGGACATGTCCACCATCAGCCCGTCGGCCACCCGCCGGATGGCGGCACAGCTGGCCGAGAAGGGCATCCGCATGCTGGACGCCCCGGTGTCCGGCGGATCCGAGGGCGCCCAGAAGGGAACGCTCACCATCATGGTCGGCGGCGAAGCCGACACGGTCGCGCAGGCCATGCCGGTGCTCTCCGCCATGGGCAAGAGCATCACCCACGTCGGCCCCATCGGCGCCGGGCAGCTGACCAAGGCGATCAACCAGGTGATCATCTCCGGCGTCTACCTCGCGGTGGCCGAGGGCATGGCCCTGGGGCTCAAGGCCGGCCTGGACATGGAAAAGGTGGTCCAGTCCCTAGCCGGCGGCGCAGCCGGTTCGTGGGTGTTGAACTACCGCGCCGCGAACATGATCAAGAACGACTATCCGCTCGGCTTCCGCGTTCGCCTGCATCGCAAGGATCTGGCCATTGCCATGGAAGCCGCGCGCGAGCTCGGCGTTTTTCTGCCCGCCACCGCCCTGGTGGAGCAGATCGAAAACGGCCTCATCGCCCAAGGCTTCGGCGACGAAGACGTGTCGGCGGTAGCGCGCGTAATACGCAACTCTTCGGGGCTGTAATGATTCGGATACCCTTTAGATTCAGTCGGCTATCAATGGGCATATCGCGCGCCAGGTGTTAAGTTTTAAGTGTCAGGTTTTACGCAACATTAGAAATCAATATGAAATTCACCCTGATCCTTTGCTTAACACTTAAAACCTAACACTTGAACCTTTAGCAAGAACAGCCGTCAAAGGCTTTTAAAAAGGAGGAAGCTGGTGAAACTCGAAAACGCCTTTGCCCAGGCGGAGGATCTGCGGCAGCTGTTTATGGACTCCATGACGTTGTGGTAGAAATGTCTGACGATCTGAATACGGACACCATGGTAGATCTCAAGCGCCAGCTTGAGATGTACCGGCTCATCTTCGAAAGCATCCACAACGGCGCGATGGTGACCGATGCCGAGGGAATCATCACGCACTTCAACAAGTTCTATGGCCAGTTTCTGGGGGTTGACCCCGAAACCCAGATCGGCCGGCACTGCACCGATGCCGTCGAAAACTCCCGCATGCACATCGTCGCCCGAACCGGCAAAGCCGAATTCAACCACTCGCAGCTGATCCAGGGCCAGAAAATGGTGGTCCAGCGGGTTCCCATCGTCAAAGATGGAAAAGTCATCGCCGTTTTCGGCCAGGTGATGTTCAAAGACGTCAAGGATGTCGGCAAGCTGGCGCGCGAGCTGTCTCTGCTGGAGTCGAAGGTAAAGCTCTATGAGGAGGAGCTGCTCTCCCTGCGCTCCACCCGTTATACCTTCGACAGCATCATCGGAAAAAGCGATGCCATCAGCAATTTGAAACGCGAAGCGCTCAAGGCGGCGGCCAACAGCTTCCCGGTGCTCATCACCGGCGAAAGCGGCACCGGCAAGGAGCTGTTCGCCCAGGCCATCCATCACGCCAGCGCCCGCCGGCTGCACCCCTTCGTGCGCATCAACTGCGCTGCCATTCCCCGCGACCTGCTCGAGTCCGAGCTGTTCGGCTATGAAAAGGGCGCCTTTACCGGAGCCAAGACGGAAGGCAAGCCCGGCAAATTCGAACTGGCACATGCGGGAACCATTTTCCTCGACGAAATCGGGGACCTTCCCCCGGAAATGCAGCCGAAGCTGCTGCGGGCGATCGAAGACAAGGAGTTCGAACGGGTCGGAGGAACCAAGATCGTGAGGTCGGATTTCCGGGTGGTCGCCGCCACCAACCAGAACCTGGAAGGCATGCTGGCGACCGGCCGGTTTCGCAAGGATCTGTTCTACCGCCTGAATGTCATTTCACTGCACATCCCCCCGCTGAGAGATCGACCGTCGGACATCCTCGCCATTACCGACCACTTTTTGGAGCAGACCGCACGGGAGGCCAATCTCGACCGGCTATCGATCGACAAGGAGGCGGAACGCGCCCTGCGCGCCTACCAGTGGCCCGGCAACGTCCGGGAACTGGCCAATGTCCTCGAACGCAGCGTCTCCGCCCTGGAGGGCCATACCGTCCATGTCGCCGACCTGCCGTTCTACGTGCCGCGCGGTCAGCGCCGCAACGACCCGCGGCAGCCGACGTCCCTGCGGGAGATGCAGTCCCGCGCCGAGCGCGAGGCCGTCTGGACGGCGCTCCGGGAGGCCGGTTTCCATAAGGCCCGCGCGGCCCGGGCCCTGGGCATCCACCGCACCCTGCTCTACAAGAAGATGAAGAAATACGGCCTGCCCCTGCGCCCGCCCGAGTGAAGCAATTTCCTTCCAATTGAAATCTCCAATCCTACAGGCCTAATTCATAGAATTTAACTATTTGACATCCACTTCTTGGTGCGGGTAAGAGTTTACAACACCGTTGATGAGGTTCTCATGTACTTTTACCACGGCTTCACCTGAATAGGCTGCCTGGACGCGATCCGGGTGAATTGCGCGCAGGATCAGGCCGAGGTCTACCTTCGTTCTCCTCGTTAATCTCTCATCTGATCGCCACTTCCACCCGAACCATGTGGATCTCCATCGTTTAAAAAAATTCTTGTCGCAAGCAGTTCGGATTCAAGGAACCGAAATACTGGTTGATCGGGGAGGAATTATGGCAGCGGTGAAACACGTTCTGGCAACGCGCTGGGGGATCATCGGGGTGGGGGTCTTTATCGGCATTTTAGCCGCCCTGCTGCAGAAATGGGGCAATCCGGCCAACATGGGGATTTGCGTGGCCTGCTTCGATCGCGACATAGCGGGCGCGCTGGGGCTACATCGGGCTGCCGTGGTGCAGTACATGCGGCCGGAGATCATCGGCTTCGTCCTGGGATCCTTGGCTGCCGCCTACCTGTTCAAGGAATTCCGCCCGCGCGCCGGTTCGGCGCCGATTGTGCGCTTCATACTAGGCGTTTTTGCCATGATCGGTGCGCTGGTCTTTTTGGGCTGCCCCTGGCGTGCCCTGCTGCGGTTGGCAGGCGGCGATGGAAACGCCATTTTCGGTCTGGCCGGCTTGATCTTCGGGATTTGGATCGGAACACTGTTTTTGAAGGCCGGATACAATTTGGGCCGCACCAGCGCGACCCACACCTCCGTCGGATGGCTCATGCCACTGGTCATGGCCGGGTTCCTGTTTCTCATGCTGGTTTTTCCGCAGATCCCCGAGCAGCCCCAAAGCGGAGTGCTCTTTTACAGCGTGAAGGGGCCCGGCTCGATGCATGCACCGCTGATCGTTTCTCTGGTTGTAGGCTTGGCCATCGGTTTTCTGGCTCAGCGCAGCCGGTTCTGCACCATGGGTGCCTTCCGCGATTTGATTTTATTCAAGCAGATTCATCTGTTTTCCGGGCTGCTGGCGCTGCTGGTGGCCGCCTTCGTGCTGAACCTGATCTTGGGCCAGTTCAACCCCGGTTTTGCCAAGCAGCCTGTGGCGCACACCATGGGGCTTTGGAATTTTGCCGGGATGGCTCTGGCGGGGCTGGCCTTCGCCCTGGCCGGGGGTTGCCCCGGCCGTCAGTTGTTCATGGCCGGCGAGGGTGACGGCGATGCCGCTGTATTCGTTATCGGGATGATCGTCGGCGCTGGCTTCTCGCACAATTTCGGCATGGCCAGCTCGCTGGATGGGATCGGGCCCCACGGGATCGCCGCGGTGGTGGCCGGCCTGCTTGCGTGTTTGTTCATCGGATTTACGACGCGGACCAAAACAGTTTAAACGAACGGAGGATATCATGACGACAGTTG
>Ga0105105_10001380_pt1 | contig 10314 bp, 9 predicted proteins | sample PPLLaktember2015_4_FD_79108 | JGI IMG/M metagenome (GOLD analysis project Ga0105105, IMG submission 79108) | Freshwater sediment microbial communities from Prairie Pothole Lake near Jamestown, North Dakota, USA - PPLs Lake P8 Core (1) Depth... | ecosystem: Environmental > Aquatic > Freshwater >... | reverse complement strand
CTGATCGACGGCGCGGTGCAGTGTGTCGAGGAACCAGGCGAGCCATTCGGTAACATCCAGTGATTGCTTCTGGGCGCGCTCCAGGATGGCGTAGTAGGCCTTGCGTTCGCGTTGAATCTGCGCCGACAGGCTGTAGAAACGCTGGGGACTGCCGTCGGCTCGAGCAAGAAACAGGTCACCGACAGCGCGCGCGATGCGTCCGTTGCCATCATCGAACGGATGCAGAGTGACGAACCACAAGTGCGCAAGCCCGGCCTTGATCAGCGGCGGCTCGCTTGATGCGCTGTTGGCCCATGTCAGAAAGCGGTCGGTCTCGGACGCCAGTCGGTCGGCTGGCGGTGCTTCGAAATGCACGCGTTGGCGCCCCATCGGTCCAGAGACTACCTGCATCGGACCAGAGGCATCGTCGCGCCAGCCGGCCACGTTGATTCGCACCATGCCCGAATAGCCCGTGGGGAACAGGGCGGCGTGCCACCCGAACAAACGATCGCGGGTGACCGGGGCGTGGCAGTTCGCAGTGGCGTCGAGCACCATCTCGACCACGCCTTCAACGTGACGATCAACCGGGGCCAGCGCGCCAATGTCGACGCCGAGGCGGCGAGCAATGGAAGAGCGCACAGACTCGACGTTAAGCTGTTCACCCTCGATCTCGCTGGTCTTGACGACGTCATCGGTCAGCACCGACAGGCACGCCTGGTCGCGCAACGCCATGCCGACATCGGCCAGTCGGCCCATCAACAAACCCTGGGCGCGGCTGACGTCGGCCAAGGACTTGGCCAAGGCAGCCAGGTCAAAGCGCCAGGTTGGCCAGTCGCTGGCCTGCCAGATGTAGGTGTAATCGCCGCCGTTCATGCGGAGATTATGAGGCGCCATCTCCGCACATTCAAGCTAATCGCCGCATAACGTGCGGCGATTGAAGGTTCCATTCACCGCACTACGGAAAAATAGGGCGCTAAAGATTTCGTAGCGTCATTGCTCATCGCTGAAAAGCCGAGTTCTGCGACTTTCTCCGCACAAAGAACCATCACAGGATTGGGGGTGGAGCCGACGCAGAGTTGGCCGGGCTGGCCGGTGAGTTCGCACGTGACACTGGCACGCTGACGGGCGAGTTCGATCATTTTCTCCGTCTCAACATCACGATAATTGAGGTGGAAATGCAAAACGCCGAATTTGGATTTGACCTGAACCACCTCGAAATCCAATGCTGGATGTTCTGTCAGGTAGTTGCTCAGTTCTTGGCTCAAGTCGTAGAGCAGTTGATACCAACCGTCACCACATTCAAAACCCCAGCACATTGAGCTTTCATACATGGACTTGTGACGACCACGGTATAGATGCGGAAAGGCCGTGTAGAGGTTTTCAGCCAGTGCGGGGCTGAGTTGCATGGCTATGCCTGACGATTGTCATGAATAAACTTCCTGATTGCTTTTCCGCGTAGCGCGTCTTGGTGTTGATGTTTAGTAGCATCGTAAAAGTCCCAAGGAAAGGCTAATGCCGATACGGTTGAATAAATCCATCGTATCGGCCACGGGAAGGATGCATCCTGGTTTTGAATAGCGTCTTCTGCTTCATCTCCCCAAGAAGACCCAGAACAAACGCTTTGCGTTCTTCAAACCGATTTGGGGAGCCCCATCCCAAGATGACGATGTCGGACTCATGCAGGGCGTCTTTGATGGCCGCATCATTCAGTACGCCAATTTCATGGGGAAAACCTTGAAAGTCATTGGTCTGAATGCGGGCGAATTGATTTACCACAATCAGACGGCGCACGCCTTCGAACTCCGGGAGCCCCTTCTTGAAAACCACCTTCTCCATGAACTGAACGGATTTGTCTGCCACATGTTCGTTGGCATAACTTGGGTTTTGCATGACTACGCAGGCTGTTTTACCTGTGAGCGCAGCATCTTTTAAGGCGATCTCCAGACGGTAGCGGTAGCGCAGTTCACCCTCCCAGGCGAACTGCGCGGTTACGGACAAACCGTCAATGTGCTCGTAAATCATGGCTTACCCCGATAATTCATGGTTTGCATTTGACTTGTCAATTCTGAAACATAGACTGTGGCATTTGATGTAGATGGATTAGACAACGCTGTCATGCCACTTCATTCAATTCAGAAGATAATACGTACTCATACAAATACCTAAGAATTCCTTCGCGATCATTTTGAGGTGAAACTTTTTCCAAGTCCAACACAAACTCCTGCCCATAACCCCTGTAAGTAATTATTACATCGTCACCTTCTAAAGAAAAATCTTTTAAAAAAGTAAATGCTTGTGGTTGGTTAAAAACTCTTGGTAGCCTCCAAGTAGAGCGCCCACGATAATTGATGCAATCTGTTAAGCAACGGGGGTTGGAGTACGCTAATAGCCCTCCTTTTTCTGATATATAAACTCGATTTGTGCCCGGATAAGGCGAATCAGGAGAATCGGCCATGTGCGGATGCAGATGTAAAAAAGAGTGGTCTCTTTTTGATTGTTCCCGCTTGCTTTGCGTACCCACATCCAATGCATCGCCGATTTTCATCCAACTCCAAATTAGCTGAACATCTCTCGAACTTGGTGAATACCGCCAACGCCCATCAATCTTTTCAATTTTACGAAACCAACCGTAGAATACAAATATATCGCCAGTACCAACATTCTGATTTTGCAAATGACTTTCTGCAATCGCGGCCTGACCAAGCACCAGTCGATTTGCATGAGGCATCCACATAGGGTCATGGTGACAGCGTTGCTGCTCTTGGGTGAAATTGCAATCAATAATTTTATGATTGTTTTTTATCCGCATGCCTAGAACATCGTTCAGTATTGTCTGAATTGGGTGGCCCTCATACTGGAACGAAAGTCCGGAATAAAAATTATCATCTTCTGAACTGGGGATTGGTATTGAGAATAATGTGCCATCTGGAAAAATCAGACTGGCCGCCCCACCAGCTGTGCTATCAAACCCTTTTCTACTAAAAATAATTTTCATGCGCATCCCTTTCTCTTTGTTGGCGCATATGAGGATGCACACTTTGAAATTTCATATTCTAATTTGCTTGTATTGAACCTTGCCTGAGATGGAGGTGAACCATCTGCCAACTTTAATATAGTAAGCAGCTCATCATAAATTGATTTGTTTTCAAAATATTTCGCTGCACGCGGGATCTTGTGATCAATGAACATGTATTTGTGCAAATTCTCGGCTACATCTATTACCAATGGTCCATCTTCATCAAGCAATAAAAACCTATCAAAAGTCACAATCTTTCCTCCAAAATCACTATAAATTCCGTACTCCCTCTTCATTCGTTCTCTGTCATCCGCCGTTGCGTCTTCCTTCTTGGGTGTTATGCCTATCCAAGTTATCCTTTCTTTTATCCCTTTATACTTAAATTCTGGCTTTGCCCCCCCAATACCAATGACCGCATCGTAATCCCAATCGCGGACGCTTTTCATGCAGTCATTACATCCAAATCGGCCATCTTTGCATGGATCTCCCGTATGGGTTCTACGATAAACCAGTATTACCGGGTCTTTTTCCTTCAATTTATCTCTCCTCTAATTAATTCGAAAATAATTCAAGGCTTTGCCCATACATACTATTATGTTTGAATCAACGCTATTATCTTTGAGTCAGGTGGTTATCAGTCAAATATCCACCCGCACAACCCGCCCATCCACATAGTCAGTCAACTCAGCCTTGATTCTTTTCTCCCGCAATGCAATCAACCGAGCGAGCCGTTCCTTGTCCCTGCTGATCGGGCGCAACAATGAACCCGGCAAACGAAAACTGCGTACTAATGACAAGAATTGCTTGTCGCGGTCTGACCGAAATTCATTGACCAAGGCGAAGAAGTCATAAGCGGGTTTGTCTGATTTGGAGACATTGAAGGTCTTCTCCAGCAGGCAGCAATTTCCGATGGAATTGACTGTTCTTGCGACTTCCTCGGGCGGCAACATCCCCTCTGTTTTGGTTTCCCAGAGTTTGATGGCAATGACATGGTCGACATCTGTTTCCAATAACTTGGATTTCTTGCGATGGAATTCGCGCAGATGAATCTTGGCGATTTCCCAGCGATCTCGTTGCAGCCGGTTCCATATCCACAGGGATCCGTAGTATTGGCGGACTGATGCGCGGCTGTTGGCGTTAAGGTTCTCAATGTATTGCTTGGCTGGCGCCTTGAAGCTTTCCAGCCACTGATTGATCAACTTGGAGATGACTGCAATGGCCTGATCGCCATCTGTGATGCCGGCAAGCGTCAGTTTCAAATCCGTATTGGCTTTCAGATAGCGGGAGAAATCGGTGTCACTCGCCTGTGACCAAACACCGGCCCATTGCGACAGCAGAAACCAGCGATCTATCGACTTCTCAAGCAAGGATTCATAGTTCCGGTCAAAGGCATCTGCGTCCAAAGTTCTCAGGCGGGCGCGTCCTGCCCAGGTGGCGACCACACTTTCGACGCCCCAAAGCACGAACAGCGCATTCAAGGAATGGTAGGTCTCGCGAAATTTGAACCCCAGGGCGGAAATTCGGGTGCTCATGGTCTGTATCGCACCCGCGACGGAGTTCCAGCATCCTGAAAGTTCACTTGCCATCGGCTTGAGCTTCTCTGCCTTGAGCAAATCCTTGCCTGTCAGCAGCGCGCCATTGCTAAACAAGGTGGCCCATACCGCCGACATGCCACGCACCAGTTCATTGATGTCCAGATTGAGGTTTGCGGCGCCCTCAAGTTGTTCCGCCAACTCCTGGAAACACTGGTCCGCCGGACGATTGCCGTTGGCCGCACCGGATTGCCAATTCATCTTGATCCAGGCAAAGGTGATTTCTTCGGGAAGCAGCGCCCGTCCTGCGGAATTCAGCCGCGTGAAGATGTTGATCACGGCGTCGTTGTACTGGTCGAGATCAAACGCGGGCGTGAAGGGAAGCACTTCCAGATAGTGGACGTCCGTTGCTTTCAACTCGGAAAGCTTGTCCAGCAGTGATTCGACGACCTGGCGATAGGCTTCAGGTTCGGCGAGGCGGTATTCAGCAAAAATCCCGTTCATGGCGATATCGAATTTGCCGGGTTGACGGACATGCGTAACCACCGCCTTTTCCCAGAATTTTGCCAGGGGGATAACGGGTTCCCCATGCCGGAACGCATGCAATGGCGAGCGTTGCTGCGCGGTTCGGCCGGGTGATTGGTCGTGGCTGGAATCGATGGTCGCCCATATCAACACGCGCTTGAAATCGACCCATTCGATGATGCCTTGATGCTTGTTCATTTCGTCGGCGAGGGCTGGCAGGTCAACGCACAGGCAGCCCCGGCTCCAATGCGGCGTTTCCTTGCGCGTCGGCAGTTCGAGCGCACGCGCCCACTCGTGGTCGAACAACTGAAATCCGTAGGCCAAGCCTTTCAGTGCCAGCACCAGGCTTTGCAGGCGCTGCTGGCCGTCAAGCACCATGCGGTAGGGCGTGGGTTCCTTGGCTTCAGGCAAGCCGCGCGAGGTTTCCACCGAGGACACCAGCGACCACAACGAACGCTTGGGCATGGGTGGAACACTGATATCCGGCATGCAGGCGGGTTCAACCGACCACAGCAGCAAAGAACCAAACGGCCAGCCCTTGATCAGTGAATCAATCAGCAAAACGACCTGGTCAGGTTGCCAGACGTAGGCGCGCTGCAGGTTGGGAATCAGAATGGTCGCACCGGATGAAAGCGTGGCGTCTTCAATCAGCCGATCCAGCTTGGCTTTGTTGGGTTCGTAAAACAGTGACATCGAATGGCTCCCTGGTCTGTAATCGCGTTGTTCTGCCGCTTATGTTTTTGTGCTGACTTTGGCGACATTCGTCACCGCATCCCCGAACCCCCGCAGCCACCATTCGAGTATCGCCGTATCCACCACCGTAGCGGAAATCTCGTAGGAGTCCTCCTGTTCCACCACCTGCTGATCGGCCGAGAGTGGCGATTCCAGCAAATGGAAACCGGCTTCTTTTTCAATATGGAAGCTCAACCGGATGTGTTCTCCATTGCCGTAGCCAAAACGCCCATCGTCGTCGAATTGCTTGAGGTCGAAATCTTTCGGGCGGGTGAAGGTAAAGGCCGAAGTGCGAGCGCTGAGGATGCGATGCAGGGCGAGGCTGCGTTCGTTGTCATAGCCATCAAAGCGGCAGACGAGGTACATGCGTGGCCCTTGCTGGGCCAAGCCCAGCGGCATGACGCGGGCTGAGATGCGCTTGCCGGCTGCGTTTTTGTAATCCACGTCCAGCCAGTTGTTGCCGTAGAGCGCGTTGCTGACTTGCTCGAACACCGTGGGGTCGATCTTGGGCGGCAGCAGCGGCTGGCTGGTGCTGACCACGCGCACTTTTTCCAGCCATTCGCGGTCGAGCTGGCCGGTGGCCTTGCTCTCCAGATCGCTGTGCGCCTGGGCAAAAAAGCCTTCCATGGATTTCATCAACCTGGCGGGCAACAAGCTGCGCAGTTGTTGCTCGGCCAGCATAAGCAGCAAGGATTCCTGCGTGCTGAGACTGGGCAACATCAAGCCTTTGGAGCGCTCCTTCCAGGAGTATCGGAATGGCTTGGTGTCCTCATTGCGGTCGATGTCCTCGTAGAACTCGGAAAGCGTTTCCAGTTGGCGCTGGATAGTGCGCATGTCACGTTCAAACCCCGCCTCAGCAAGTTGTTGATGCAGTTCAGATGCGGTGACGGTGCGGCCTTTGGGGATGCGGCGTAGCAGTTCGTGAGAAATCTGCAGGGCTTCGAGAGAATCAGGACGTTTGGACATATTCAGAGCCTCAGTTCCGTGCGGCCGGCAAATACTTGCCACAGGCGCACCATGGCGTAGGTGTCGAGCTGGCAGTAGGCCAGGAGTTGTTGTTCGATTTCGGCTTTGCGTTTGGCGCTGCTGTCTGGATGGATGGCTTCGAGAAAGGCTTCCATCGCCATGCCGCCATCCTGCACGCCGTCGAGGGCGTCGTAGCGCAGTTCTGGCACTGCAGCACGCAACACCTTTTTGATGCTCCAACTACCTTGTTGGCTGGGGTGGTAGTAACGCGCTCGGGCAATTGGCAGCAGGTCGACGACTCGGGTGTTGATGGCGAGCAAGGGTTCGCTTAATTCCGGGTAGCGCGCGGCCAGTTCGCGGATGCGCGCGGTTTCGAATCCGGCGTTGTAGACATACACCGGGCCTTGTTCGCCGCAGGCGGCGATCAGCGCATGGGCAAAGGACTCGGATGGGTCGTTGCCGGAGAGATCGAGGAAGCCGGTGTGTTCAAGCTGGCCGTCTTTGTCCAGCGTGTGCAGGCTGAACTGGAAGGTGATCATTTGGTAAGGCCGGGTGCCTTTCCAGATCGGCACGGCAAACTGGATGGTCTCGAAGTCGAGGAAATAGGCCGGCAGGCTGTGTGCGGCCAAGTCTGCCGCAGCACCGGCAGCATCGAAGAACACCGTGTTGGCCAGGGTGTGTTGTTTGACGCGCTGTTGCTTGACGTTGAGCAGGTCGTCGGGCACGTTGCTTAGATCGTCCATGCCCTGCGCGGCAAGGTTGCGCGCCTTGGTGGCGCCGAGTCTGGGCAGCCAGTAGACCGGGTATTCCGGCTTCGGCTCGTCGCGGCTGCAATAGTCGTAAAAACCGCATTCATACGGCTTGTCGCAATGCATGCCGGTTGCCACGACCGGTTCGGCGGCTTCGGCCACGATGCTTTGCGCCTGGGCGATCCAGCTTTTGACTTCCTCAGTGCGGGCGAACGCCTCCGCCGTGAGGTCGTTTTCTTTCAGCAGGCCGCGATAGTCTTCATCGCCGGGATATACCCACGAACTATCAATGTGCGCCAGGGCGATGGATTCCAGCGCCACGCCGGCGGATTGGGCGATGAAAGCTTGTACCGCCACGTCATCGCGGTGGTACGGCTTCACGCTGGTGGCCGATTTGACTTCCACCATGCGCCAGACCTGCTGGCCGTCTTTTTGTTCGGGCAGCATGACATCGGAGAAGGCCGGCGCGCCGCCGGCGGAGAACCCCGCTTCAAAGATCGGCTGCGTGGATTGAAGCAACGCGGCGCTGCGTGCAAACGCCTGCTCAAATCCTTCGTTCTGTACGTCGATCAGCGCCCCGAGCCCCTCCGGGTCATAGATTTTCTGAGCAATGTCGCCGACTTGGTAACCGATCTGGAAACTCGCCTCGGTTGCGGCGGAGTCTGCGCGCAAGTCAGGCCGATGCACTTCCAGCCACAAGCGTTTAGAGCACTGACGCAAGGCCATGAGTTTGGATTTCGAGAATGTGCGCATGCTGTTTTCCAGGTGGTTCTGACGTAGAGGCAGGTCAGGGAATCGGGGAATCGCTGGTGTTGGGGCCATTATCAGCAAACGTGCGTCAAATTGCGTCGCACGAATTTTCGGTCCAGATCCAGGCTGTTTATTCCCACGACGCATTCCGTCGCACCCATCCGGACACTGTGCGTCTCCCCTGAAGCCTGGAAATCGAGACCACTGTGGAATGCATAGACGTCTATTACTCCCCGAAGCAGCTTTCCAATCCGGATAGCGCATCGCCAAGTCCGCGCAAACCCGCTTTCGTGGTTGCCGACTGGATCGAACAAGGTTTCCCGATTCGGCTCATTGAGCCCGTGCCGGCAAGCCGCGAGCAGATTGCCCTTGCGCATGAACGCAGCTACGTCGATGGCGTGCTGGATTGCGTGTTGCCGAATGGATTTCGGGGTCACCAGAAGGAGGTAGCCGAGTCACTGCCGTGGACTTCCGGCTCATTCCTGTCGGCCTCCCGTTGTGCTTTGGACAACGGCCTGGTCGCTTGTTCGCCAACCTCCGGGTTTCATCATGCCGGGCCAGAAACGGGCTATGGCTACTGCACGTTCAATGGCTTGATGGTGGCTGCCCTGGCCTTGAAGGCGGAAGGCAAAGTCAGCCGCGTTGGCATTCTGGATTGCGACGAACACTACGGCGATGGCACCGCCGAAATCGTCGACAAACAGGGCATCGACTGGATACGCCATGTCTCTGAAGAGTACGAAGGCCCAGCCGCCGCCGAGCGATTTATCGACATCTTGCCGTCAGTCGTGCGCGGCTTTGTGGGTTACGACTTGCTGATTTTCCAGGCCGGCGCCGACCCGCATATCGATGACCCGCTCGGCGGATTTCTGACGACCTCTGAACTGGCCGAGCGTGATCGCATCGTTTTTTCGGTGGCAAAGGAAATCGGCATTCCGGTGGTCTGGAACCTGGCCGGTGGCTATCAACAGCCGCTGGCGCGGGTGCTTGAAATTCACCGCAACACGATGGCGGCCTGCGTTGCGGCGTTCGTGGGTTGAAGTGCGTGATATCCCGTTCTGCACAAACCACAAGGACACATCATGAAACGTCGCAATTTCCTGAAATCGTTGGCTGGTGCTGCCTTTATTTTTGGGCAAGAAGCACGGGCCCAGATCACGACCGCCATCAAGGAGTCTGCCTACTTATCAATGAATGCTGTTCCGGTTATCGGAATCGCTTACGTCGACAAACATCTGGGGGATTTGGTGACGATACCTCTGGGACGAAATGCCGGTGTGCGTACCGACGAGTTCCAGTCCGACTTGCGGCAATACGAGCAATGGAGCGATCCAGTTTCACACCAGCCATGGTCTGAACAGACTTGGGAATCCCTGATGGAAAAAGCGCTCATCCTGTTCATCATGGCGGAATCGTTTCATCCGTCCATCCAGCATGTCTTGCAACAGGCAAATCGGTTCAACGTGACTTCCGTAGTGGCAACGCATGTCCCTGAAATCTTTCCTGCTGACATCTTTCCACTCCTGCACGTGGCCGACAGGCTGGACTTGACCGATGCGGTACGCGCCCTCGTCGGTGGCGCGACCAATTCCTGCATGATCACCATGGACCTGGCGGACATCAGGGAGTGCATACATCAGTCACGCCGTTCGGTTCAGCAAATTGGTGTGGCATCAGCCGCCAACCAGCTCCCTTATGCGACTCAGCAGGCTTTGGATCGAATAAGCATCACGGGTGCTGACCTGGCACGTGCCAAAAGCGTGCTGGTCTGGATCAGGGCGGGGGAAGATCTGCTCGTGGATGATTACAGGCGGGTTATGTTGGCGGTTGATGGCCGGGTCAGTGCTGATTGCCTGGTAAATACTGCAGTTGACAACGGGCCTGCGGCAGGCTGTGAAGCAAGTGTCATTGTTACCGCAAGCTGGTGTTGATGGCGGGCTGCATCGAGCGGGGGAAAGATAATCTCCTTCAGAGAGCTGACCATGTGGCCGAGACCATATCCAGGTCAAGGCATCCTGAAAGCCGACGCTGGAAGCGTTTCAGAGCATTCCGGTGAGCGTCTCTT
>Ga0105105_10001379_pt1 | contig 10320 bp, 13 predicted proteins | sample PPLLaktember2015_4_FD_79108 | JGI IMG/M metagenome (GOLD analysis project Ga0105105, IMG submission 79108) | Freshwater sediment microbial communities from Prairie Pothole Lake near Jamestown, North Dakota, USA - PPLs Lake P8 Core (1) Depth... | ecosystem: Environmental > Aquatic > Freshwater >... | reverse complement strand
CGGTACGCCGCGTACTGGCGAAACCGGCCGACATCGTGCAGCAGAGCCGCGGTCTCGGCCACCCGGAGCTCTTCGGGGCCCAACCCCAGCGATCGCCCGATCCGCCGAATCACCATGGCTACCCGGGCGGTGTGGTTTTCTTTCAGTCGGAAGACCCGGTCGTGCTCCGGGTCACCCGTGTAGAAACCGGAGGCGTACTCTGCGAACCATGACTTCAGCCGTTCAAGATCGGGATTGGTCATGGGTCTGCTGTCACCGTCGCCGGTTCAGGAATTTCTGCTCGATGAAATCGGCGATGGGACCGGGGTCGTCGAGCCGGAAGACGGGAACGTCGACGGCGATGTGCGCATCGCTTGCAACCGCAACCAGGCGGGGGTCGTTCCGGCACAGCAGCTCGGTCCCCATGGCCGCCCGTACCACTTCGATCTTGGGTTTGGGTTCGCGCTTGTAGCCTTCGGTCATGAGCAGGTCGACGTCGTTGAAATAACCGGCCAGCGCGTCGATGCCCTCGGCGTCGGTCTGCTTGATCATGGCCACCCGTCCCGATGAGGCGAGCATGACCGTGTCCGCGCCGGCGGCGGAGTGGCGGGAGGTGTCCTTCCCGGGCCGGTCGATGTCCGGTGCATGATGGGTGTGCTTGATGGTCCCGATGCGGTAGCCCCGCCGTTTCAGCTCGGGGATCAGTTTTTCGATCAAGGTGGTCTTCCCGGAATTCGAGCGGCCCACGATGGAGACGATGGGTGGTATATCAGGGTTCATGTTGCCTGCATTTTCCTTCCTTTGCCTGGCACCTTGTCACGTGAAACGGATGCTTAGAAGTGGTTTCATAACCCCGTCTGACACCCGATGGTCCGCCGCAGGCGGACTGCGCTTTCGAATCGGTCTGCGCCTTGCCCTCAGGTGTGATCCGAGATTGTGAAACCACTTATAGTTCAAACGAGGCCAACGATGACCCCGGAGTCGTTTGGCGTCTGCACGGGAATACGCCGGAGGTCGTGGGCGCCGGCCGCCGCCAGCATCTCCATCAGCTGGCGCTCGGAGTAGGCTTGGCCGGCGGGGGTTCCCAGCAGCATGTTGAGGGCGAAGAGCGCCGGGAACACCGGCCCGTCCATGGCGTCGTTGAGGATGAACTCGTGGATCATCACCATCCCGCCCGGCGCCAGGGCCGAAACCGCCTTGCGGATGATTTTGACACACTCCTCGGGCCCCTCGGCGTGCAGGATGTGGGAGAGCCAGGCCGCATCATAGGGGCCGCTGATCTCGTCGGTGTGATAGTCCCCGGGCAGAAAGGCCACCCGGCTGCCCAGGTCGAAGCGGGCGATGGTCCGCTCGGCAAACGGGCGCGAGGTGGGCAGATCGAAGAGGTCGGCCGTAAGCCCCGGGTGGGCGAGGCAGAAATGGATCGCGTAGGTACCGGGCCCGCCCCCCAGGTCCAGGAGGCGGCGCCGGGACGAGAGGTCGATGGCGGGAACCAGCCGGGGGGCGACAGCCATGGCCATGGTGAACATGCCCATGAGAAAACTCTCGCGCCACTGCGCGTCGCTGACCGCTGACCGTTCGCGCACCGGCCGGCCGGCCAGCACCGCCTGGTCCAGCCGCGACCAGGACTCGACCAGGTGATGGTGGTGCATGAGCATGTGCCCGATGTAGGCGGGCGACGCGTGGCAGAGCAGTGAGCGCGCGGAGGTCGAGTTGGCGTAGGTGCCGTCGCTTTTCACCAGCAGCCCGAATGCCGCCATCGCGTTCAGCAGAGGCTCCACCCCCCGTACCGCGCCGTTCACGCGGCCGGCGATTTCCGCCGCGGTCAACCGGTCGTCCGCCAGGTGCGAAAACAGATCGAGCTTGACCGCCGCGTGCAGGGCGCAGCTGCTCCAGTAGGCTCCGGAGGCTTCAAGCAGCTCCCCGGGTTTCCAGTCTCGCGGACTCATACACGTCGCTCCGGTTGAAGATGCCCTTGGGGTCGAGGCGCACCGCCTCTTTTCAGTCGTCCTTGTTCTGCAGTTCCTTGGCAATCTGCTCCGGCGTCATCGTCCAGAAGGGGGTGCCATCCTTGGAAAGCCGCACTTTGAACTCGAAGGTGTCGCCCTTCTTGACCTTGGCGGCCATGAACACGTCCTTGCCGCCGACCTCCGCCCAGCAGCCCCGGATCGTCACCTTGTCCCCCGGCTTGACGCCGATCTCCGAGGGTTTGGCATAACCCACCGGGCAGAGGTGCACCACGATGGTCTCGCTGCCCTCGCGCACCTCGAGGGCCACACCCGGGCTCATGCCCGGGAGGGGCACGACTTCCAGCACCTTGACGACCGTCGCCTTGAGCCGCTCGGACTCCTTGGACTTGTAAAGCGTGTGGTAGGGGTCGCCTATGCCCCAGCCTTTCAGATCCTTGGCGTCGGCGGCACCCGCCGAATTAAAACCGATCAGGAAGGCCAACATCACAGTTAACGTAATAGTCAATCTCTCCATCGCGCGCATACGTTTCCCCTTTCCGACTTGGGATTGAATGGCCGATAGTATAGGTCCCGCGGAGGGCTTTGGCAATCGCCTGGTCACCGCCATCGGCACCATCCAGCAGATAGCGGCTAAAGCGTGCACGTCGGAGCGCGTTAACTCCTCGTGATCAGCCATGTTCCGGCCAATAGCAGCCCCATCCCAACCAGGCGCGCAAGATTCAAGGGCCGCACCTCGGCGCCCATCCAGCCGAAGTGATCGACCAACGCACCCATCAGAAACTGCGCGGCGACAAAAACGGTGAACGCGGCGACCAGACCCAGGCGGGGGGTGCTATAGGCGAGTGTTCCGACAATCACAAGCCCCAGAATCCCGGAGGTGTAGGCATACCACGGCGCCGCCGCGCCGGAGCCGAGATGTCCGCCGCGCTGGATCAGCATGATCACCCCGATCAAAAGCCCGCCGCCGAAGTAGGTGATGAAAACACTTTCCAGAGTGCCGATGCGCTTGTCCAGAATACCCATGAAATGGGCCTGGAGAGCGGTCGCTACTCCGCCTATGGCGACGACACCCACCAACCCGTAGAGACTCATGCTGCGACCATCCTTTCTCTGGCGTTTCTGTGTGAAAATGATTTCATAAGGCTGTGGCATTTTTTTGACAACTCATAGGCGCCGCACGGAGGCAAATTCCCCATCCAGGTTTATGATCGGCTGATATTATTGAAAAAAAATAAGCTGATGAGTTGGGCACAATCTGTGCTAGTTGAAATACGAAACTCATGGTGATGGAGCCCTTATAAAAGTGGAAGAAAACCTCATCGGCATGGCAAAGGGTGTGATCAGCGCGCTTGCTTTGATTATTCTCTGCCAAGTCTACATGATTTTTTAAAAGTGAGCGGCGGCGACATCACGCCGGCAGGACGCATGCGCCTGACCGGCATTCGATCGCCCAGAGGACTCGAAGGTATGCAAGCTATTCAAGGAACCTCCACTGTCGAGCAGCGCAAGAGCCCGCGGCGCAACTACACGACGACCGTCATGTTCGAGAATTACCTGACCGGCAACTACTTTGAAGGCCGGATGGTCAACTACAGCCGGGACGGAATGTGTTTTGAGTCGGATATCTCCCCTGAAATCGGCACGGAAATATTCATCGGGGTCGAAAAATCGCCTTATTCCCCCAATTACGAGGTGTTCCGGGCCAAGGTGATGTGGAGCCGCGCATTGACGCTGAAGGAGTCCTATTATTCTGTCGGGGTCGGCGTCAAATACTGTTGATGCAACCCGCCGCCTTCGTCTGTTACCCCCTACCTTTAGTCCTCCCATGAATCGCCGCGGTTGAACTTGCGTCACCGTCGAATGGACTGCGCGGCATCGTTCAGCCTCTCCCGGATCGAAATGAGATAGCTTGCCATCTTGCCGCGGTGGTCGGCCATCACCGAATCGTGACGCCCCCTCAGAACGAGCAGCGGGTCGAACGTGCAGATCCGCTCCATTTCATGAAAGGCGATCTTGATGTTTTCATCGCCGCCCTTGCTTCGGATCACCGGGTAGAGCTCCACCAGCGTGCCCATGAAGTCCCGCAGCACCAGGATCACCCCCTGGGTGTAGTAGATGCGGTCGTCCAGTTCCGTGTAGGGCACGCTCTCGGTGGCCTGGACCAGGAGGCCCATTGGCTGGTCCAGGAACTGGTTGCTGAGGATGAAGGTGAAGAGGTTGTAGAGGTCGTCGGAACGCATGTTGAAGACCGCCTTGCCCTGGGCGAGCGCGGCATCGTATTTCCGGATGAGCTCGAGCCCCTTTTGGTATTCGCTTTCGCTGGATGGCAGCCACCAGCTCTCCTCGGTGAAAGCGAAATGCTTCTCCCGGGCCGCCTTCAGAAATTCGTTTTCGGCGTCCACCTGCCCGTATTTTGCCAGGTGGGTGGCGAAAAAGGTGGCCAGCATGCGGGTAGCGAAGATGGCTCCCTTTTGGCGGTTGCCGCGGTTGTCCAGCCAGCGGGTGGGCGACACCCACAGGTCGTTGACCGACCAGCCGAAGGGGGAGTCGAGCTCCGCTTCCAGACGAGCCGTCATGGCCCGGCTCAGGGCGATGCCCTTCTCGGGCTCGGGGGCATCCGCCTTGGTTTTCTGGAGGATGCCTTGGATCGTGGACTCGGAAAAGGGGAACCGGGTCGGGTCGATTGCGGTGTAGGCTTGGTTCAGGCCCCAGACGATGCCGAAGGTCACCGGCCAAGCCAGCAGGATCACCAGCAGGATCACGATGAGTGTCTTGAGCAGCCTGGATGAGGCGGGGGCGGGCTCTGCGGTTTCCATTTGGTTTCTCCCTGTCAGGGCGTAACATTGTGTTGGCAACACTCGGACTCTATTCACAACAGCTTGCATTGTCAATGAATTCAACCGGCATGCGGCCACGGCGGCAGACCCTGCGGGTGCGCAGGACTCCCGCCTTCCGACTTGACACCCCGGGCGGGCATGATAGTTTGGGCGCGTAACTACTCAGGCAGATAGACTGAGGGTAGATAGGCTGAAGGAAAAGACATGTGCAATCACAATTGCCCTTCAGCCTTCAGTCTTCGGCCTAATGTCTGGGTTACCCGTGGAGAAGCCATGCCGCGCAAATTCTTACCGTGGATCCTGGGAGTGTGCTGGTGGTGTGCCTCCGGCTGTGCTGCGCTGGTGGTTGGGGCGGGCGCCGGGGCTGGGGCCTACACCTACGTGAACGGCGAGCTGGTGCGCACCTATTCGGCTCGGTATCCCGCGACCATGGCCGTTTGCACCCAGCTCCTGCAGGACCTGGGAATGCCGGTCAAGGAGCAGGGCTCCGACGGCGTTCAGACCACCATCGTCACCGAACGCAAGGACGGCACGCCGATGACGATCAAGGTGAAAATTATCGGGCTCGACGTGACGGAGGTTTCCGTGCGGACCGGTGTCGTCGGCTACTGGAACAAGGATCTCTCAGTGAATTTCCAGGAGTACATCGCTGAGCGCCTCACGAAGGTGCCTGCCGGAGGGGCAGCCCCGAGTTGAGCACCGAAATTTCGTGGTGCTCAAGCCGGTTGATGGCGCCGATGTGCCGGTCCATGACCTGCCGCAGCCGCGCGTCTGTGAAACGGTGCAGGCTGCAGTTGGGCACGACCCGAAACCCGCGGCGCAGCTTGTGGCCGCCGCCGGCGCCGGGGTCGAAATGGCGGATCCCGTGCGCGATGGCCCATTCGATCGGTCGGTAATAGCACGCGTCGAAGTGCAGGAATTCAACGTCCGCTCGTCCCCCCCAGTATCGGCCGTAGAGGTGGTCTGCCTTGGTCACGCAGAGCGACATCCCGAGCGGCGGTTCGCGTGCGTCCCGGCCGCTCGCGACACCGAACAGCAGCCGATGCCGGAAGCGGCCGGGCAGCGCGCTGAAAAAATCGCGCGTCAAATACTTGCATCCCCAAGGCCCGAACTTGTCGTTGGTCCGGGCATAAAACTCGTACATGCGGGCATAGTGCTGCGGCGGCAATTCATCGCCGGGAATCATTCGCACCGTGATCTCCTGCCGTTCCAGGCCCAGGCGCTCCCGGCGGATGTTGCGGCGCTGATTGGCGCTGAATCCGGACAGGTAATCTTCAAAATCGCGCAACCCGCTGTTGATCCATGAAAAGCTTGGGTGGACCCAGGGCGTGTAGCCCCGAGTCTGCATGAATTCGGCCCACTGCGGGTCGGTAAAGAGGAAGCTTGCTCCGGACAGCCGCTCACGCCGGCAAAAGCGCTCGATCTCCGCTAACATCAACCCGGTCAGCTGCGTTTCATCCACCCCGGGGGCCGTCAGAAAACGGTACCCGATCAGGGGCGTAAACGGGCTCATGCCGACGAGTTTGGGGTAATAGTCCAGGCCCAGCCGTCCGGCCACGTCCGCCCAGGCCTGGTCGAACACGAACTCCCCGGCGCTGTGGGTCTTGATGTAGAGCGGGGCGGCGGCCAACAACTCGCTGCCCGACCACACGGTCAGGTGCCGGGGAATCCAGCCGGCCCGGGCGGCGGCGCTGCCGGATGCCTCCATCAGCCACAACCAGTCCCACTCTAAAAACGGGCTCTTCAGCGGCAGCGCCAGGGCGTCCCACGCCTCGCGGTCGATCTCGGAAATCTGGGTGACCCAGCGTATTTTGGGGGATGATGGATACATGACAGCCGGCTCCGGAAACCTCGCCTTGCCCGCGCGAATAGCGCTCAGGTGTTCAGGCCGAAGGTAGATAGGCTCAAGGAAAAGACGTACGTGATCATTTTTCCCTCCAGCCTTCAGCCTTTAGTCTATCTACCTGGGTAGCGACATAATATGACGCCCGCCGGCCGCTGTCACGGGCGGCTGCGGCCACCATCGGGACGCTTGACATTCGTGACGGTATAGACAATATTCAAAATTAACTCAACCGATTAACGCGGAGGCTCCCGCATATGCCAATTTTCGAATTCCGTTGTTTGGACTGCAATGAATGCTTTGAAACGCTCATGCTGAAAAAGAGCGATGAGGTCGAACTGCGCTGCCCGAAGTGCGCCTCCGAAGAACTGGAGCGCATCCTGAGCAAGACCTGCTACGCGATGGCAGGCGGCGGGGAAAAACAGGGGGTTGCATCCCAGAGCCGGACCTGTTCGGGCGGGTCCTGCACGAGCTGGGATATTCCCGGCCACTCACGCTGAGTCTGCCTTCGGAGCGGTTGCACGATGCGTGAGATTCACGCCCAGGAAAAAGAGCAGTTCAAAAAGCTTTTCAAGCGGGAGCAGGTCGAAAATTTCGAGGATCGCTTCAAAGTTCTGGAAGTGTTTCTTGCGACCGAACGGCATTTGACGGCCGATGAACTGGCCGAGTGCCTGGAGGCGAAGGGGGTGCACCTTGCCCCGGATTTCGTCCGCGACACGCTCAAGCTACTGAGCCGTTTCGGTTTCGCTCGCCAAAGCCGCTTCGACAACGGGGTGATCCGCTACGAGCATCATCACCTGGGGCAGCACCACGACCACATGATCTGCACCAAGTGCGGCAAGATCCTCGAGTTCAAGGAAGATCGGCTGGAAGACTACCAGATCCAGATCGCCGCCGCCCGCGGCTTCCACATGCTGCAGCACCGCATGGAAATCTACGGAATCTGCGGCGATTGCATCAAGGAGCGCTCCCGGAGGCTGCCGCTGACCATGGCCAAGGCCGGTGAGCGGCTGCTGATCCGCGAAATCAGCGGCGGCGCCACCTCCCGCGTGCGCCTCATGACCATGGGCCTGCGCCCGGGGGACCGCGTCGAAGTGATTACCAACAACGGCCAGGGCCAGCTGGCCATATCCGTCGACATGCGGCGCTACGTCCTCGGCCGCGGACTGGCGCAGAAAATCATCGTTGAACCGGAGGACCACCCAGCCGCCAACCACCCGGCGATTCGGCCGCGGACCGATATGCCCAGATGAGACGAATCTTTGCCATAGGCGACATCCACGGCTGCTACGACAAGCTGCGCGCGCTGCTGGACCAACTCCCCATCGACTGGTCGCGCGACCGCCTCGTGTTCATCGGCGATTACATCGACCGCGGCCCGGATCCCTTCGCTGTGGTGGAGCACCTGGTGGGGCTGCAGGCGCAGCACCCGGACATCGTCTTCCTGAAGGGCAACCACGAGGAGATGCTGGAGGGGTATCTTTCCGGGAGGGACCGCATGACCTACCTCTACAACGGCGGCCAGCAGACCCTGGACAGCTACCTGAGGCGGGCGAGCGCCTCCGCGCCGCACCCGATCCCGCCGGAGCACCTGAGGTTTTTCAAGTCCCTGGTGCTTTACCACGAGACCGAGGAGTTCGTTTTCGTGCACGCCGGCCTGCGCCACGGTGTGCCATTGGACCGTCAATCCGTCGAGGACCTGCTCTGGATCCGGGAAAAATTCATTCACTCCTCCCACCCGTTCGAGAAACGGGTGGTGTTCGGCCACACGCCGTTTGAGAAGCCCCTGGTGGAGCCGTACAAAATCGGGATCGACACCGGCGCCGTATACGGCAACATGCTGACCTGTGTGCAGCTTCCCGATGAAATCTTTTTTCAGGCCTGAGCAGTTACGAGAAATGATAAAACGGTTGTGCATGATCGTGTTGTTTTTAGTGGCGACCGGGGGTGGCGCCGAGGCGGCCGAACGCATGGCCGTGAGCGCCAAAGACGCCAACGTCCGCTCCGGCGCTGGGCCCACCTATGGCACGCTCTGGAAAGTGGAAAAATATCATCCGCTCGAGGTCTTCGAAGCCTCCGGAGTGTGGCTGCACTTTAAGGACTTCGAGGGCGACAGCGGCTGGATCCACAAATCGCTGGTGGACAAGACGGCCTGCGTCATCACCAAGCAGAACGGCGTGCAGTTGCGCGCCGGTCCCGGCACCGACCAGCCGGTGCTGGTCAAGATCGACAAGGGGGTGCCGTTCAAGGTGCTCAAGCGCGAGGGGCGCTGGATCCAGGTGGAGCATGCCGACGGCGACAAGGGATGGCTGCACGACTCGCTGGTGTGGTAGACGACTTCGTAGAAAGGCCAATCTCGGCGTTGCGCTTCATCGCCTTGTCACTGCGGCGTACGATGAGTAGGCCTCGTGACACGCGACTCGCGCGCCTTGACCTTGGCCTTTTTACGAAGTCGTCGAAGTGGATGACTTTTTACGGGCACATCAGAATTGAAAGTTAAGCGGAAATGACATCTGCGTTTCAGGAGAAAAAACAACGCAAGCTGGTCGTGGGGGTCGGCTCAGCGCTCGTGGACATCCTCACGCGCGCGGGCGACGATTTCCTCGAAGCAACGGGGGCCGTCAAGGGCGGCATGGTCTACGTGGACCGGGATCACATCGAGCGGACGCTGGCGCGGGCCGGCGGCACCCCGTACGTGGTGCCCGGCGGCTCGGCCTGCAACACGGTGGTGGGGATCGGCAAGCTCGGCGGCAACGCCCGCTTCGTGGGCAAGTGCGGACAGGGCACCATGGGTCGGTTTTTTGAGGATGTCCTGCGCTCCAACAACGTCGACCCCCGGCTCTTTCGCTCCGAGACCGCCACGGGCCGGGTGCTCTCCATCATCACACCGGATGGGGAGAGGTCCATGTTCACCTTCCTGGGGGCGGCGGCCGAAACCCGGCCGGAGGAGATCGGCGAGGGCTTGTTCGAAAACGCAGCGGTCGTGCACATCGAGGGCTATATCCTCTTCAACCCGGACCTGATGCGGAAGGCCGTAATCGCCGCAACGTCGGCCGGCGCCCGGGTCTCCCTGGACCTGGCGAGTTTCAACGTGGTGCAGGAGGCGCGGGGTTTTCTCACCGACATCGTGAAGGAATACGTGGACATCCTCATCGCCAACGAGGACGAGGCCCGCGCCTACACCGGTGAAACCGAGCCGCTGCCGGCCGTCCAGGCCCTCGGCCGGGAGGTGGACATCGCCGTGCTGAAGCTCGGTGCGCGCGGCAGCCTGATCGTCCGCGACGGCCGGATCGTCGTGGTGGCGCCCGCCGGCGACGGCCGGCCGGCCGTGGACACCACCGGGGCCGGCGACCTGTGGGCCTCCGGCTTTCTCTACGGTCTTGTGGAGGGCTACCCGCTGGAAAAGTGCGGCGAGCTCGGCTCGGCCTGCGGCTACGAGGTCTGCCAGGTGGTGGGGGCCAGCATCCCGGACGACGGGTGGCAGCGCATCCGGAATAGTCTGGAAAAATCCGAAAAATAGAGCTATAAGATGCTCCCCCGTCTGCGGGGCAACGAGCGGATAGGCAATAGAAGTGGTTTCACAACCTCGGATCACGCCCGAGGGCAAGGCGCAGACCGATTCGAAAGCGCAGTCCGCCTGCGGCGGATGAGCATTTCGAGAGGCCTGCAATCCGCCTGCGGCGGACCATCG
>Ga0105105_10001377_pt1 | contig 10325 bp, 8 predicted proteins | sample PPLLaktember2015_4_FD_79108 | JGI IMG/M metagenome (GOLD analysis project Ga0105105, IMG submission 79108) | Freshwater sediment microbial communities from Prairie Pothole Lake near Jamestown, North Dakota, USA - PPLs Lake P8 Core (1) Depth... | ecosystem: Environmental > Aquatic > Freshwater >... | reverse complement strand
TTGGGTTTCAGGAAATCCTCGAGATGAATGACCTTGTCCTCTTTTCTCGCGGCATCCCAGGAGAGCTTGATTTTTGATTTTCGGAGATCATTGATCATGGTTTGGAGCTCCGGATTCTTATCGATGATCCCCTGAATCTGCTTGCTCAAATCCTTCCACGTCCTGTCGAGCTCCTGGGTTTCCAGCCGAAAGCCGGCCCAGGTCGCGAGCAGGGACCCCAGGTGAGAAAGCAGACCAAAATGGGTTGTTCCTTGGAGATAAAAGGGGCAATGGCACCAGAGGCTGAAACAGTCGATTCCCCTTTTTTTCGCTTCATTCAGGATGGTCGAATGAATGGCGCTGGGGCCTTTGTAGTTGACGGTGGAGAGGCCCTTTTCTTTCAGCCGGACCAGAAGCTCCTCGCTGGAGGCAACCGCCGAAATCAGCGTGTCCGTGTGAAGGACGTTGTCGTACATGCTGCCCAGAAGGATGATGGTCCTCACCTTGACCTTTTCGCAAAGGCCCACCAGAGCTTCTGCAAAGTAGAGCCAGCGCAGATTGGGTTCCGGAGCCTTGAATAGAATCATATCACGGCCCGTCGTCTCCTTTTGAACGACATGGAGATATCCTCCGGGGGGCGTTATTTTCTTCAGAAGCCCCTCTTCAATCTCTACGGAAGGTCTGTTTTCATCGAAACGATAGAAGGGATCAGGAACAATTCTGCCGAACGCCTTGGCATCGAGCTTTTCAATCAGATAATCCACCATGCCCCTTGAGAGATCAAGGGCATTGCCCCAGCCTTCAAACCCTGCAATCAAAACAGGGTCGTCCAACTCAGGCATGTAAGCGATTTCAATGGCATCCGGGAACATGACGGAAGTTTGGCACCCCGTGGCCGGAGTTGTCAATTCATTTCTGTTGACAAAGCTGGAAAAAGTTTTAAATTACCGAGCGTTAGAGAGAAGATTCCAGCGCTTCAGCTGGTTTAGAGGGGAACGGTTGTCCATAGAAATCGAAAGAAATGTCCTGGAAAATGCCTGCAAAGAGATGATCGAAACGATCCTTTTTTGCCTTCCCGGCGCCTTCAAGGGAACCATCTATAGGGTCGGCAAGCCTCCGGCTTTGATCACCGAACGAATCACCTCCGGGGTCATTGACTCAGCCAAGAAACAGATCTCCTGGGGACTTCCCGAAAACTCGGACTACAACCCGCCGGGCAGACCCTGGATTGACTACCGGGATGAACCGGGCAGGCCTTTGGAAGCCATGGCCTGGTGCGTGGAAAAACAGATCAGCTGGACCTCTGCCGATCCCGCGAACGACCCACGGAGCGTGAGACTCCAGGTGGAAGGCGTTGAAGAGGATTTTCACCACATGGAACCGGTGCTGGTGCGCAAGTCCGATCTCCACCTCGACCTGTATTCTTCTCTGGAGTATCCCAGGGATTACCAGGAGAGGGTTCTCTGGCAGGGGAGCGACTACGTGGTGGTGGCGGTGGTGAAGATCCATTTCGATCCTCACGCGATTCGCGTCGGCAGTGCCGAAACCAAGGTGATCAAAAAACTGTCCCGCTCTCTGGGCACCGAGCTCCTTTCTCACCACCTTCATCATGATACGGTTCGAGCGATGCAGCAGCTGGCGAAGGACAGGCTCAATGCGTGCAACATCCTCGCCGATTCCCTGCGCAACACCATTACCAAATCCGCCCTCATCTTTTCCCTCGTGAAAATGGAGATGTGGAATCTGAGGGAACAGTGGGAAGCGCTGCTTCGCAAGGAACGGCACGAAAGAAATGCAAAGCGGGACGCGATCAAGGAGCTCGAAGAGGTGCTGATGCACATGGGGGAGAACACTCAGGAAATAAGAAATGATCTCGTCGCCGTGCAGCGCCGCTTCCTCGATCTTCCTTTGAGCCCGCAGAAAGCCGAGAACTGGGTCACGCTGCAGATCCAGGAGCGTTGGAGAGATCTCCTTGCGAAATCCCCTCAGGATGAAAAGACCACACACAGGATTTGGCAAACCCTTGAAAAGCTCAAGAAGGCCCTCTATTACGGCAAGAACCCTGAAGTGGTTGCGGGTTACTCCGCCATTCCAAGGGAATTGAAGCACGAATGGGTTGATGCGATTTACAGCAATGTGGACGGGTTCAACGATTCGACGATCGACCGTTTGATCCGGCTCCTCGCGAACCCGGCGCTGCCCATCCCCAGCAGGGAAAGATCCAGGAGGATGCTGACTCAGCTCAAGGTTCTTGCGGAAAACATGGATCAGCTTGAAAGAAACACGAATTTTCTTCTGCGCCACGTGCTGAACGGCGGAGATAACGGCTCATCGCAGGAATTCGTTAACGGGGAGAAGAAAAAGCCTTAGAATTCTCTTCTCCGGTTTGTTAAAGTGGAAGAAAGCGCCTGTAGCTCAGATGGATAGAGCAGCGGACTTCTAATCCGCAGGCCCCGCGTTCGAGTCGCGGCAGGCGCGCCAGCATAAAAAGAAAAGGGGGAGACCTCTATTCGGGAAGAGGGCTTGCGCACGGAAGGCCGATGGTAAATGTTGTACCTTTCCCCGGAGTACTTTCGATTTCAATGTTTCCTCCATGACTTTCAACAATGTCACGGCAGATAGAAAGCCCCAGCCCCGTTCCTTTTCCTTCTTCCTTTGTCGTAAAAAGGGGTTCAAAAATCCTATCTCGAACATCCTCGGGAATGCCGCATCCCGTATCGGTAAAATGTATAAGAACCCATCCCTTCAGGTCATGGGTGGTTGTGACAGAGAGAGTCCCTCCGTTTTCCATGGCATCCCTGGCGTTCATGAGCATATTCAGAAAGACGATCTGAAGTTGGTCACGGTCAGCGACCACATAAGGCAACGCCGGACTCAGGTTTTTAATAATTCGAATTGGTTCTTTTCCCATCTGGAAACTGGCGATTTCAAGGGCGGTGTGCACATCTTCGTTTACGTCCACGAGGAGCATTTTCGTTTCCTTGCGGCGGTAAAACTGAGTCAGGCTCTGGACAATGCGAATGATTCGGTTTGCCTCAGCCTCCAAGAGCCTCAGTAACCTAAGGTTCCCGTCGCTGTTTTCTTGGGGTTGTCGCTCCTGATCGCGTTGCTTATTCATAAGGGCCACGATGCCCAAGATAGACGTTAATGGATTAAAGATTTCGTGCGCAATACCCGCCGCAATTTTTCCCAGCGAAGAAAGCTTCTCTGATGCGATAAGCAAGGCCTGATTCTTCTGCAAGTCACGGTTGGCCTGTTCGAGCTTCGAAATGAGTTGCGCGTTTTCTATGATGATTCCTATATGCTGGCTGACGGCGGTGAAAAGCTCGAGATCCTCTTTGGTGAACCCCAGGAGCCTTTCTCTGGTGTCCAAGTAAATGACGCCCAGTTTCTTTTTTTGCCCTTTTATCGGGGCACACATTGTTGACCGGATCTTATGAATCTGGATGCTCTGGGATCCCTGAAAACGTTCATCTCCAAGTGCATCCCAGGTAAGAATGGATTCCTCCGTGTCGAACGCTCTCTTTGCGATGGTTTTCGACACCGAGATCACACTCTGCTGTGCCGCCTCATGTCTCATACAGGTCGCCTGCGGCACCATTTCACCGATTTCCTCATCGAGGAGCATAATCGCTCCCCTGTCTGCGCCAAGCATTTCTACCGCTCTCTCCAGGCTGCGATTGAGCAGCGTCGGCAAATGCCTTATAGCCGCAAAATCGGTGAAGATCTGATAGATGAAATGAAGTCTTTGGTAAGCTTTACGGGCGTCCTCCGGCGCAGAAGCTAATCCGGTAAACGATTTGGCAGCGCTTGAAGGGATCGTCAAGCGGACGGTCGCTTCCTTGAAGGTGGTTTCATCAGGGACGATGCTTGCAGCCGGAGCAAATGCATTGCTCTCCGGCGCAGCGTCATCCGAAAAGTGATTCGCCATGACCTGCAAGACTGTCGCACCCAGGGTTATTTCATCCCCCGCCCTTAAAATCTGGCGCGTCACCGCCTGATCATTGACCCGTGTTCCATTGACTGAGCAAAGATCCTCAATGATAAGATCCTTACCCATGCGGAAGACCCTAGCATGTTTTCTGGAGACCAGGATATCGCTCAGAAATATCTCGTTTGAGGGATCGCGGCCAATAGAAATGTCCTCTTTACCTATGGGGTATATCTTTCCCTCCTGGAGGCCTTTCTTGACTTTGAGATTTGCAGCGCCATTCATTTCTAATCGTGCCTCGCTTTCGCACCATTCAGTCAGCAATTAGCTGAATTATACCTTTTATCCTTTTCCACCTCTAGCATTTTCATAAAAGCATCATGACTCCAGTAAATTGGTCCAGATCGGAATATCTATGAATGTTATGTGTTATCAAGAACAGCGACCTTCTGAAACGATTTCAATGGGCGATAAAGGAATAGAATTCTTAGACCGATAAGGATTAATGGGTGAGTATTCGCAAAAGCGCACTCTAGCAGGCGAGGTAGGGAATCAAACAGCAGCTTGATGACTGGCGATACGATGCAATGTGGATGGTTTTTGAAAAACGCTCTTTACAAGCTTGCAAGATTCATTTCATTTCTCTTCAACCATTGCGATATCGATCAGATAACTGCCTTTTCTAGGCCCTTTTTCGATAATGGATTTCCTTGAGACAATGCCAGATCCCCTAAACACAGTAACAGGAGTATAATACTGGATGTCGTGCAGTATTTTGCCGAGTTTTAAGCTGTCGAGTAAAGCCCGATCAGCAGAAGAGACAACAATGCTTGTCAGACCCCCAACCTGATAAATAACATCTAATTCTACAGCGTACCTGTGTCTTATGCCGTCATGAAAGTGGATCTTAATGGAGGATATATCCAAGAAATCATCTTGGCTCTTCACTGAAGTCTGGATTTTTCCGGAAAGCTCAGGGACCGCGTCTTTGATTCCTTTATTTGTCAGGGAGCTGACAAGGAAATCGCGCACGTACTTCAGATCCTGCCTGGAAAGAGTCTCATTCCGCATCCATTCCTTGAACTGTGCGATCGCTGCTTGAGGCAAAGAAAGCGAAAGGTAACATCGCAAAATGTTTTTGGCTGTCACCGTGGGAAGGATGCCCTCCCTCAGGAGTTTTTGGAGTTCGTTGACGGCTTCTTCGAACTGGCCGAACTTTGCAAGAGCCATGGCGCCTTCAATAGCTCCGACCTCCTTTGTCTTGGAAAAAGTGAATAGTTTCTTGATGAGGTTCTGGATCTGAGGGGATAAATCTGGCGTGGTGGGTGCACTTCGGATTTCTGCGATGTCTCTGTCCACATCCTGAAGCCGCTCTCTGACTGCTTCGGCAAGCTTCTCAACATTCTGGAATTGCTGATTGTTTCCAAGGAAGGAGAGAATCTCTTCATACTTTCCACGTGATTCGGCAAACAGACCCTGTGCACGATAAAGTGCAGCTTGCCTCACCAGGGAACGAACGTGTTGTACTTCAGACATGGACGCTTCCATCCAAAAGGCTGTCCGGAAAACCTCTCCGTTCCTTTTTAAGTAAGCAAAGCTTGTGCCGTGAGAGAGCTCGTTCCTCAGTTTTCTGTACTCTGCTGAAATCGCTTAGCGTATCCTGCGTTCAAGTTCATTGGCGCGAGCCGTCTCCATGTCAAAGCGTGCTGCGATGGATACGTGTCCGACCGGGATTTATTGGATTTTGAAGCGGTTCCTGCGTGCGGATGGAGATAATTTCGATCGCTTTAAAAGGGCAATCACGAGTCAAAATCGCTTAATATTATATACTATTCACCAATGTTCGATATATTTTTTGCTCGTAAACATACGGAAAGGCGTGTGGGTATACTTTTTTCTCGCAATATAAACAAAAAAGTATACATTCTCGTTTTCGCTGGCTATAATATACGCGTTTAAAGTTACGCGAGGAGATAGACATGAACGCAAGAACGGCGGTTCCTGAGACCACGATCGATAGATTGCGAGAGATCTCTCACTGGGTTTCATCGGTCCTTGACCTGGACAACCTTCTTGAATTGATCATCGAGACGGCGACAAAAATGATGCAGGCAAAAGCGAGCTCTTTGCTCCTTCTGGACCCGAAAACCAAGAAGCTCTATTTCAAGGTCGCCATCGGGGAAAGAAAGGAAGAGCTCCGAAAGTATGAGATCAACCTGGGGCAGGGAATCGCTGGGACGGTCGCTCAAACCGGCGAACCTCTTCTGATTCAGGATGTCACTCGTGATCCGCGCTGGTACAAACAAATCAGTGAATCCATCGGTTTTCAGACTCGCTCCATCGCCTGTGTGCCTATGAAAGTGGGGGAGGAGATCATCGGAGTCGTGGAGATCATCGACAAGGAAGACGGAAGTCCTATTCAGAATGGGGACATGAAGACCCTCACGGTTTTTACCGAGCTTGCCTCGCTGGCGATCAGCAATGCCAGAAAGATCAACCAGGTTCGGAGGGAGAACAGAGACCTCAAAGAAGAGCTGTGGAAAAAATACCAGATCATCGGAGACAGTCCCATTCTGAAAAAGGCGATTTCAGACGCCCTGAAAGTGGCCAACTCAAGAACGAGCACATTGATCCTGGGTGAAAGCGGAACGGGCAAGGAACTGCTCGCCAGGCTCATTCACTACGTGGGCCCGAGAAAAGACAAGCCTCTGATCATCCTCAACTGCGCCGCTCTGCCCGAGACCCTGCTGGAAGCCGAACTCTTCGGATATGAGAAAGGCGCCTTCACAGGAGCCCTCACCCGGAAGACCGGGAAGTTCGAACTCGCCGATGAGGGAACGCTCTTCCTGGATGAGATCGGGGAGATGACACAAGGCATGCAGGCCAAGCTCCTCGGGGTGCTTCAGGAGGGAGTGTTCTACCGCGTGGGAGGGAGCACCCCCATCACCGTGGATGTGAGAATCGTATGCGCCACCAACCGAGACATCGCCCGCGAGGTGAGCGAAGGAAGATTCCGGGAAGACCTCTATTACCGCTTAAACGTGGTTCAGATTCACATGCCCGCCCTCAGGGAACGACGCGAAGACATTGCGCTTCTGGTCGACTACTTCCTCAACATGTTCAAGCAGGAAAGGGGATTTCTGGAGCTTCCCATCTCCAAGGGGGCCATGGAAAAAATCGTTCAGTATGACTGGCCGGGCAATGTGAGGGAACTGAGAAACGCCATCGAGCGAGCCGTCGTCATGGGAAACGGGAAAGAGGTCCTGTCCGAGGACCTGCCCATCGGAGGAGAGAAAACGAGTGCGCCCGCCCTCGAGGTCGGTCTGAGTCTCAAGGCGGCGGAGGACAGGTTCAAGAAGGAATTCATTTCCATCAATCTCAAACACCACAATGGAAACAGGAGCAAAGCCGCCAAGACCATGGGCATCCAGAGAACTTACTTGTCGCGCCTCATTTCGAAATACGCGTTGCAGGGGCTCTGATTCTTTCGTCTCCAGGCTCCAAGGTCAGAACTGGCAGTCCAGAGTGGTCAAACGCTTGACGGCCCGTTTCCAGATGTCCCGGTTGCAGATATCCGTCCCTGAAAACTCGTTCTGCCCGACCTTCAGCTTAAGGATCTCCTTCACAAAATGGATCTCCTGGCCCTTGCTGTCCTGGAAGGAAATCCTGAGGTCACATCCGTCCCACGCCTTGTCCGAGTAGATCGAGACACGCCACTCGAATGTCACCAGCAGTTGATGTTCCGAAACCTTGAACACATCGCACTTGACGGTGGGTTTTGCATCGACCCAGCTTGAAAAGACAAAAAGAACGGAGAGGGCCAGCCAAAGGCCAAACTTCCTCTTCATCGGGTATCCCTCCTGTGAGTGGGCGGAGTCCTAGTTTTCCTGAGACTAGACGAATTCCGTGCCTTTCGCAAGATTCCTGTTGCGGTCCAAACTTCGGGCTTGCAGTTTGCCGATATTCGTTTATATTATTCATGAATATTTTGAGGAGGTTTAAGCCGATGGGAACGGAGACTGTTGTAAAGACAAGAGCCGAAGTCCTTGTCAGCGATTATGTGAGAAGTGTCTACAACTGGATGGGAATCGGTCTGGCCCTCACGGGGTTCGTGGCTTACTACGTTTCAACCAGTGAAAGCCTGCTTCGCCTGGTCTTCGGGAATCCCCTTTTGCTCATGGTGTTGATTGTTGCGGAACTGGGTCTTGTTTTCGCCATCGCCGGAATGGTGAACCGGATGAGCGCGGCCACGGCAACAGCGCTTTTCGTGATCTATTCCGGCCTCAACGGGGTGACCCTCTCTTCGATCTTTCTGGTTTATGTTCAGACCTCTATTGTGAGCACCTTTTTGATCTGTGCGGCCACGTTTATCGCATGCAGCCTCTACGGGTGGATGACCAAAAGGGATCTGACCTCCCTTGGAGGCTTTATGATGATGGGCCTGATCGGGATTGTCATCGCCTCTCTGGTCAACCTGTTCCTCCAGAGCAGCAGCGTGAGCGCGATCATCAGCTATATCGGCGTTTTTGTTTTCATAGGCCTCACCGCTTATGACACCCAGAAGATCAAGAACATGGCCATGACCCAACCGGCAAACCTTGATGGAGCGGTCATTCGAAAGGGAGCGATTCTGGGAGCCCTTTCCCTGTACCTCGACTTCATCAACCTGTTTCTGATGCTCCTGAGCATTTTCGGTCAGAGAAGAAATTAAGCGTTTCCTGATTCCCCATCCCCTCTGGTTCCCGCTTTACCGTGGTCAAGGCGGTTGATTCCACGAGGGGTTATTTTTTGAGTCGTGGCATGAGCTTTGAGCCGTCGTACCTGAGACTGCACTCCGAAGGGGTCTTGAACGAAAGGGTTCAGAAGGCGCTGGCTCTTCTCGAACCCTGCCGGGTTTGCCCCCGGGCCTGCGGGGTCCGTCGGCTGGAGGGGGAAGTGGGGTTTTGTGAAACAGGCAGGAAGGCCGCAGTGGCCAGCACCAATGCCCACTTCGGAGAAGAATCTCCCCTTGTGGGAAGGTCCGGCTCAGGAACGATCTTTATCAGTTCGTGCAGTCTCCTGTGCAGCTTTTGCCAGAACTATGAGATCAGCCACGGCAGGGAGGGGGCTGAAGTGGGGCCTGAGCAGATGGCGCTCATGATGGTTCAGCTCAGTCAGGCTGGGTGCCACAACATCAACTTTGTGACCCCCACTCACGTGGTTCCCCAGATTCTCGAGGCCCTTTCCCACGCCATCGAGAGAGGGCTCAGGGTGCCGCTGGTCTACAACTCCAGCGGTTACGACAGCCTGGAAACCCTCGCGCTTCTTGATGGGATTTTCGACATTTACATGCCGGATTTCAAGTTCTGGGACAACCGCTGGGCAGAGCGATATTGTGAAGCGCCGGATTACAGAGAGGTGGCGAGTGCGGCTATCCGCGAGATGCACCGGCAGGTGGGCGACCTGGCCCTGGATGAACAGGGCATTGCCTACCGGGGACTGTTGGTGAGACACTTGGTCATGCCGAACCAGGTGGCCGGGACGGAAGACGTTATGGAATTCCTGGCCAAAGAGATCTCCCCCAACACCTATGTCAACGTGATGGACCAGTACAGGCCTTGCGGGAGCGCGCACCGGGATGAGTTCATCAATCGCCGTCTCCACTCGGAGGAATACAGGGACGCCGTGAACGCCGCCAAGAGAGCGGGCCTTGAGCGTCTGGACGAAAGGGAGCGAATCCGACTGATCTTAACGCGATGAGTGCCAACGGAAAAACCTTCATTGTAGGGGATGTTCACGGGTGCCTCGACATGCTGAAGAGGCTCATGGGCTGTATTGGGTGGAGCCCTGAGGCGGACCGGCTCATTTTCCTGGGCGATTTCATTGACCGGGGCTCGCAATCCAAAGGGGTCGTCGACTACGTTATTGAAATTTCGAAAGTCTCCGAGCGAGTGGAATGCCTTATGGGGAACCACGAACGGATCCTCCTGGATTTTATGGACGGGAAGGACATGAACACCTTCTTCCTGAACGGAGGCCTGGCAACCCTCAACAGCTACCGATCCGAGCAGCAACAATATGGAGGATTTCTCATCCCCGATGATCACCTGGCGTTCTTCCGTTCTCTCAAACTCCTCATCGAACTGGAGGACTACTATGTGGTTCACGCGGGTCTGAGGCCCGGCGTCCCCGTCGAGAGCCAAAACCCCGAGGACCTTCTGTGGATCAGGGATTCCTTTATTTTCTCGAACTACTATTTCGGCAAGCGAGTGCTCTTCGGCCACACGCCCTTTGCCCAACCCCTCATCATGGAGAACAAGATCGGTCTGGACACTGGCGCGGTTTATGGAAACAGGCTGACCTGTCTCGAACTGCCCTCCTTGAAATTTCACTTCGTGGAGGCGTGAGCAAGCCTTGGGCTCCATCGTCGGACTGA
>Ga0105105_10001376_pt1 | contig 10325 bp, 7 predicted proteins | sample PPLLaktember2015_4_FD_79108 | JGI IMG/M metagenome (GOLD analysis project Ga0105105, IMG submission 79108) | Freshwater sediment microbial communities from Prairie Pothole Lake near Jamestown, North Dakota, USA - PPLs Lake P8 Core (1) Depth... | ecosystem: Environmental > Aquatic > Freshwater >... | reverse complement strand
GACAGTCCGATCTCCAGGGGCACGTCGGTGCCGTCGCGGCGCCGGCCCCGCAGGTCGCGCCCGGGGCTCATCGGTCGGCGGTCCGGGGCACGCGGCGAATCGGTACGCGGCGAATCGGCGCGCAGTGCCGCGTGCACGTCGCCGGCCGCGTCCGGCAGCAGCACGTCGATGCCGGTGCCGATCAGTTCGTCGGGCCCATAGCCGAACAGCCGCTCGGCCTGCGGGTTGGCGAGCACGATCCGCCCGTCGGGGTCGGACATCAGCAGACCGACGGGCGAGGCTTCCACGACGTCGCGGAACCGTCGGTCGCTGTCGCGCATCGCCTGCTCCGCGTCCCGTCGTGCCTCGACCTCCGCCGACAGGCGCCTGGCCTCGTCGAGCGCCCGCGTCCGTGTCTTCGCTTCGCTGCGCAGGTACAGGCCGAGCACCAGCACCGTCAGCGCGCCGACCGCGGCGACCAGGGCAGGGCGCTGGCTTCGCGCAGCCTCCTCGAACGCACCGGAGCCGGCCAGGCGCAGCGTCCAGCGCCGGCCCGGCAGCTCCAGGACGCGCTCGCCCCGCAGCGCTGCGCCGGCCCCGGACGCGCTCGCATGCAGCAGGGTGCCCGGCGGCCCCGCGTCCGCGTCGAAGAGCTCGAAGGCGATGCCGGGCGGATCGGGCGGCAGCAGCCCACGCATCAGCTCGTCGATGCGCATCGGACTGTAGACCCAGCCGAGCAGCGTGCCGCGCGGCCGCGCGTCCGCGTCCGCGTCCGACGGTCTGGCGCTCGGCGCGCGGTAGACCGCCTGGTAGAGGAGCACGCCGGGACGGCTCGTCCCGCTTCCCTCGTCCTGCAGCAGCAGGACCGGTCCGCTCAGCGCCGGTCGGCCGGACTCCCCGGCGAGGGTGAGCGCAGCGCGTCGGACCCCCTCCGTGGCCATGTCGACACCGATCGCCCGCAGGTTGCGCGGATCCTCGATCGGCTCGAGCAGTTCGATGGTCGCGGTCGGACCGATCGACCGCGCGAAACCCATCGCCGCGATGCCGGGCCCGGATTCCAGGGGGCGCAGCGCGTCCACGAACCGACGCCATTCGTCCCGCTCGACCTGCTCGGAGGCATCGAAGAGGGCGGCCGCGGCGCGCAGTGCGAACTCGCTGCGGTCGATCCGGGCGATGATCGCCGCGGCCAGCCCGTCGCCGGCGGCATCGAACCGCAGTTCGGCCTCGTGCCGGTCGCGATCGACGGCGATCCGCCAGCTGAGGACGGCCAGGCCCAGCGCCACGGCCATCACGAGCCATCCCGCCGTCTCGTGCCGTCTTGCTTCCGATGCCATCGATCGTGTCGCCTCGCGGCGCACGGGCAGGCAAGCGGCGTGCCCGTGGTGGGCGGTCAGCCGCCGGAAACGATCGGTCCGCCCGCCCCCGCGCTGGCGCGCACGAAGGCGACGATCTCGCGCGCGACCTCCTCGCCGGCGTCTTCCTGCAGGAAATGACCGGCGCCTCGGATCCTCCGGTGGGGCCGGCCCCGAGCGCCGGGCACCTGTGCCTGCCAGAGCCGCTCACCGCCCCGCGTGATCGGATCGCCGCTCGAGAACAGGGTCAGGAAGGGCTTGTCCCAGGCGCGGAACACCGACCAGGCCCGCTCGTTGGCCGCCCGCTCCGGATCGTCGGGCGTGTTCGGCACGAAGCCCGGCATCAGGCGTGCGCCGACCCGATGGCGCGCGCTCGGGAACGGCGCGTCGTAGGCCGCGCGCTCGCGCGCGCCCAGGCCCCGCACGCAGCCTGCCGCGACGATCCGGCCGATCGGGAACCACGGACTCCAGCGGGCGAACGCGCGCCACAGCGCGAAGGCGCGAGGCATCGGCTGCGCGCCCGTCGGCAGCCCGCCGTTGGCCAGGACGATCCGGTCGAAACGCTCCGGCGCCTCGGCCGCCATGCGCAGGCCGATCAGCGAGCCCCAGTCCTGACAGAACAGCGTCACGCCGCGCAGATCCTCGGCCTCGAGCCAGGCCGACATCCAGCGCACCTGACTCGCGTACGAATAGGCCTCGGCGCGCACCGGCTTGTCGGAGCGGCCGAAGCCGACCAGGTCCGGGGCCACGGCGCGCAGGCCCGCGTCCACCAGCACCGGGATCATCTTCCGATAGAGGTACGACCAGGTCGGCTCGCCGTGCATCAGCAGCACCACCGGCGCATCGCGCGGCCCCGCGTCGACGCAGGCGATGCGCAGGCCCTCGACCTCCACGTAGCGCGGCGGATAGGGGAAGCCGGGCAGATCGTCGAAGCGCGCTTCGGGCGTCCGGAGGATGTCCGTGCGAAGGGTCACGGGCGGACTCCGAGCGGTCCGCGGCGCGGCGCGCGATGCGTCCGGGCGGACATCATCGCCGCGACACCGCGATGTCGCGGGTGCCGGCCGGCATGCTGACGAGATCGCCGTCCCGACCCACCCGGATCGGGCCGCTCCAGATCCGCGGCGCGTCGCCCAGGAACGTGCCTTCGAGCGCGGTCAGCGGCAGCGGCGGCACGATGTGATTGAGCAGCAGGTAGCCGACCCGCGCATCCCGGGCGGTCTCGGCCGCTTGCTCGGGCGTGGCGTGGTAGTCGACGATGTCGGCGAAGAGCCGGACCAGGTTCTCCCGTCCGGCCGTCGCCGCCGCGCGGGCGAGCACCGCCAGCAGCGGCCTCGACAGCGCGTCGTGCACCAGCAGGTCCACGCCCTCGGCCTCGCGCCGCACCGCCTCCGACTGGCGCGTGTCGCCGCTCAGCACCACGGTCCGGTCGCGATACCGGATGCGGTAGCCGAGCGCCGGATGCACCGGCTCGTGGTCGACCGCGAAGGCCACCACCTCGAGATCTCCGTCGGCGATCACCACTGCCCGGCCGTCGGGGCCGAGCACGATCGGCCGTGGCGTGCCGCCCGCGCCGCCCGGCGGGACGATCGCCGCGCCATGATGCGCGACCCGGTAGCCTCGATCGGCGGCGTAGACCTGTGCCAGCCCGTCGACGACCGCCTCGACGCCCGTCGGCCCGTGCACCGGGACGGGCGTCGCGCGGCCGCCTCCGACCCAGCGCTGCAGCATCAGCTCGCCGAGGCCGTCGAGATGGTCCGAGTGCAGGTGGGTGAGCAGCACCGCGTCGACGCGGCCCGCCTCGAACCCCAGCTGCGTCAGCCCGCGCAGCGCGCCGTTGCCCGCATCGACGACCAGCAGCCGCCGGCCGGCCAGGACCATCGTGCACGGGCCGCCGCGCAGCGGATCGGGGAACGGCGAGCCCGCGCCGCAGAGCCCGACGTGCAGCCCGTCCGGCAATGCGCCGACGGCGTCCGCCGACAGTCGGGCGAGGGCGGTGCGCTCGACGAGGGCGACGGCGATCGGCCCGCGCAGCAGCCATGCGACCGCCGCCGCCACCGCGACCGCCGCCATGGCCGCTGCGCCGGCGAGGCGGAGCGCCCGCCGATTCAAGGGCGCCCCCGCGTGCGCGAGGCGAGCCGTCCGCGCCGCCGGCGCTGGACGATCCACGCCGTGGTGCCGAGGCCGAGGCCGAGCAGGACGGCGAGCGCCACGCCGCCGTAGGCCGGCAGCCAGTAGTTGTAGAGGCTGTTGATCGTGACCTGCCGCGGCGCGTTGAAGTCGGCCGGCATGGGCAGCACGTGGTGCTCGCGCGCCCAGGCGTCGTAGGCGACGCGCATCGAGGCGAAGGCCTCGGGCATGCGCGCCGCGAGGTCGGCGGTCTCGCCCGGGTCGGTGCGCAGGTCGTACAGCCGCCATTGACCGTCGCCCAGCGGCGGCAGCGAGCGCGCGAGCTTGAGGTCCCCGCGATAGAGCGCCTCGTCGCCCGACAGCTCGTAGCCCAGGGTGTCGTCCGGGCCGCGGATCGCGCGGGTCGGCTCGCGCAGCGCCGGCAGCAGGCTGCGCCCGGAGATCGGCTCGATCGGACTGCCGTCGCGCTGCGGGCCCGGCATCGCGACGCCGGCGAGCTCGAGCAGCGTCGGCGCGAGGTCGGTCACGTGCGTCAGCCCGTGGTGCAGCGCGCCGGCGGGCGCGCCGGGCACGCCCGCCACGATCAGCGGCACCCGGGTGCCGCCCTCGCCGCCGACGAACTTGTAGCCGGCCAGCGGCGCCGCCGCCGCGCTCGCCCAGCCCGGCCCGATGATCGCGTAGGCGCCCTCGGCGCCCAGCCGGTCGATCGACTGGGAGTACTGCGTCCAGAGCCACGGCTGCGCGGTCGCGTAGTCCGAGCCCTCGGGACCGTTGTCCGACAGGAAGACGAACACGGTGTCCTCGTACTGGCCGCGGGCCTTCAGGTAGTCGACGAGGCGGCCGACGTGATGGTCCATCGCTTCGGCCATCGCCGCGTAGACCTCCATGCTGCGCGCCTGGTGGCGGCGCTCCGTCTCGGACAGGGCGTCCCACGTCCGGTGGGTGGACATCCGCGCCATCGGCACATCGGGCGGGATCACGCCGAGCGTCGCGGCGCGATCGCGGCGGGCGCGCCGCAGCGCCTCCCAGCCGGCGTCGTAGCGCCCGGCCTGCCGGACCACGAACTCGCGCGGCGCCTGCAGCGGCGCATGGTTGGCCTGGAAGCCGATCAGCCCGAAGAAGGGCCGATCGCTGGCGGCGTCGGACTCGAGGTACCCGATCATCCGGTCGACGAACCACTCCGACGAGTAGAACCGCTCGGGCATCACGGCCGGTCGACCGTCCTCGAACCACTGCACGGCCGCCGAGTGGGGCAGGTAGCGCTGCGTCGGCACCCAGTTGTCCGAGCCGGTGTCGCCCTGCACGATCGAGCGATCGAAGCCACGGCGAGGGGGCAGGTTGTGCGGCTCGGTACCGACGTTCCACTTGCCCGACACGTAGGTGCGGTAGCCGGCCTCCTGCAGCAGCGTCGGCACCGTGACCACGTTCGTGTCGAGCGAGCCGAGGTAGCCGCGGCGGCCCATGTGCGCGCGCGGCATCGACTCGATCAGGTTGCCGATGCCCGCCCGGTGGTGTTCCACGCCGGTCAGGAGCATCGCCCGGGTGGGGGCGCACGAGGCGGCGACGTGGAAGTTCGTGAAGCGGGTGCCCCGGGCGGCGAGCGCATCGAGGCGGGGGGTCGGGATCTCTCCGCCGAAGGCGCCGACGTCGGTGAATCCCCAGTCGTCGGCGACGAGCAGGACGATGTTCGGGCGTGCCCGGGCCGTCCGCGGGGCGTCGGCAGGCCCCGACGCGCCCACCTGCGACGCGAATGCGGGCGGGCCCGTCGGGACGAGGACTCCGAGGACGGTCAGGGCGCCGAGGACGAGGAGCACGAGGGCGCGGCGGGACATGCCCCCCCCGCGTCGGAGCCGCCGGGCGGTCATGGCCGCTCTGCCGGCGGGGCGCCGGCTTCGAGTGCGTCGGCGACTGCCCAGATCCGGTCCTGCCCCCAGACAGCGGTCGCGCCCACCGCGAAGGCGGGCACGCCCCACAGGCCCCGCTCGAACAGCGCGACCCGGTTGCGCTCGGCCTCGGGTCGCCAGTCGTCGTCCTCGAGCGCGTCGCGACAGTCGGACCACGCCAGACCGGCACGCTCCGCGATCGTCCGCAGGCCGCGGTCCGACCCCGCGTCGATCCCCTCGGCCCAGGTGCCGCGCATGAACGACAGCAGGAACGCCTCGCCCAGCCCCGCCCGTTCGGCGTGGTGCATCACCGCCAGGCCCCGCTCGACCGGCCTGCCCACCGGGTCGACCAGTCGGCCGAACGGGATGCCGCGGACGTGGGCCTCGCGCGCCGCGTCGGCGGCGATGTAGGCCCGCTTGATCCGCGGCACCGGCAGGCCGCGCATCACCATCGGCAACAGGCCGCGCAGCCGCAGCGGTACGCCTGCCCGCTTGGCGAGCTGCACGATCCGTGGTGCGGCGATCGCCGAGTAGGGGCTCCGCAACGAGAACCAGAACTCGATCGGACCGGGGTGGCGCGCGATCAGCGTGCCCTCGCGGTCGACGTCGGGCACCAGCGGCAGTCCGCCCTGGCCGGGGCGCGCCACGCCCAGATCCTGCAGGCGCCGCTCGAGGTGCGGCAGGCGGTCGAGGCCCCAGTACCACTCGCCGTCGAGGTGGAAGGTCGCGCCGAGGTAGTGCCCCAGGCGCCGTCGCAGCGCCGCCGATGCGGCGAGGTGGGCGGCGACGTCGGGGGCTTCGCCTCGTCGGCGGGGCGCGTCGATGTCATCGTCCCGGGCGCCCGGCGCGTCCTGCGGCGAGCCGGCCGCGGCCCAGGCGGTGCGAGTCAGGTCGGCGGCCGTGGCGACGAAGGTCCCCGCCTCGATCGCTGCGACCAGGCGCGCGGTCGCCTCGCCGAGGGCGGCGGCCGGCGGTTGCCTGCCCGGGTCCGCGAAGTCGAGTCCGTGACGTCGGGCGAGCAGCGCCGCATCGCGACGCGACCAGGCCACCAGGCGCTCCCGCTCGGGCGCGGCGTCCGCGTCCGGTGCCCCGACCACGTGAGGAACGATCTCGACGGCAAAGCACCGCGCGAGCTCGGGCAACAGGCACGCCGCCAGCACCGAGTACGGATCGTCGGGCTGATGGAAGTAGTGGATGCGATGCGGCCCGCCGCGCGCCCGGCGAGCCCGCTCGGCGCGCGCGCGCCGGCGCATCAGCCGCTCTCGGGAGAGCAGCCATGCGGAGATCGGCGGCGACAGCAGGCCCTTCAGCGACATGGCGGCTCCGTGCCGGCGGTGGCCGGTCGCCCCGGCGGCGTGTTCGGGCATGATTCCGGATCATCGCGCATCATGCGCGCGCCCGTCCGGCGCGCGCCGACCGGAGAACGACGAGCGTGACACGGCATCCGAAACGCAGCCCCGCCGCCCAGGGCGCGACGTCCCCGCGCCCGGCGGGCACGGCGCGTCGCGCCGCCCTCGGCGACGCGGCGCGCCTCGGGCCCGACGACTGGCTCGACGCGGCCCATGCGGCCGTGGTGGCCGGCGGCTTCGAGAACGTGCGGGTGCTCTCGCTCGCCCAGACGCTCGGGATCACCCGCGGCAGCTTCTACTGGCATTTCGCAGACCATGCCGAGCTGGTGGCCGCACTCATCGATCGCTGGCGTCGCAGGGAGCTCGAGGCCGACCAGGCACTCGCGGCGGCCGGTGGCGCGGATCCGGTGGACGATCTGCTCGCGCTGCTCGACGCGGCGCTCGACCGTGGCGGCGCGGACATGGCCAACCTGCGCTTCGAGCTCGCCCTGCGGGCGCTCGGCCGTCAGGATCCGGCGGTCGCCGGCATGCTCGCCGAGGTCGACGCGGTCCGTCTGCGCCTGATCGCCGCGAAGTTCCAGCGCGTCACGGCCGAGACCGGCGTCGCCCGGGACCTCGCCGCGCTGCTGTACGTGGCGGTCGCCGGCGCCCACCAGGCACTCGCGCGGCCCGGCAGCGACGGCGCCATCGCGGCGTACCTGCGCGGCGTGATCGCCGAGCATCTGATCCGAGGACCCGCGCGGGCATCCGCGCTGCGTCGCGACGCTGCGGGCACCCGCGCTCGCACCGGCGCGCGTGGCGCGGTCAGTTGATCCAGTACGTGAAGTCATCGTCCGGTCCTGACGGCTGATCGAGGGTCCGGTCGATCGCCACCGGGAATTCGATGAAGGATCGCCAGGCGGGCGGCGGCATGTCCGCATGGTGGGTCCGTATCCGGTTCCCGAGCCGCTCGACCTGTTCCGGGCGCGCCTGCGACAGATCGTTGCGCTCGGTCGGGTCCGAGGCGAGGTCGAAGAGCCAGGTGCGGCGCGGGCGCTCGGAGACGATGAGCTTCCAGTCGCCGTCACGGACCGAGCGCAGGCTGCCGGAGCGCCAGAACAGCGACCTCGACGGTGCCGGCGGCGCGGCGGCGGCCAGCCATGGCAGCAGGTTCACGCCGTCGATCGGCCGGTCCGCGGGCAGAGCCGCCCCGGCGGCGGCCGCTGCGGTGGGCAGCACGTCGATGCCGGAGACCGGCGACTGCAGCCTCGTGCCGGCAGCGATGCGGGCGGGCCAGCGGGCCATGAACGGCACGCGCACGCCGCCTTCGAAGAGCGTCAGCTTCCAGCCGCGGAACGGCCGGTTGAGGTCCGGCAGCCCGATGTAGCCGGGCGCCCCGTTGTCGCTGGTGAAGATCACCAGCGTGTTCTCGTCGAGCCCTTCCTCGCGCAGCGTCTGCAGCACCCGTCCGACGCTGCGGTCTATCGACCGGATCATCGCGCCGTAGACGCGGCGGCGGTGGTCGCCCCGGTCGGGCAGCGCGTCGTAGTCGGCACGGCTCGCCTGCAGGGGCGTGTGCACGCCCCAATGCGCGAGGTACAGGAAGAAGGGCCGGTTGCGGTTGGCGCGGATCGCGGTGACCGCCTCGTCGGTGAACCAGTCGGTGAGGTAGCCGGCCGGCTCGAACCAGTCGCCGGCGTTGTAGCTCGCCGCCCAGCGCATGTTCGGCCACAGGAACCGGTCGATCGGGTCGAAGTCCTGCTTGGAGTTGACCACCGACGGGCTGTGCTCGGGCAGGTAGAGCCCGCTCTCCATGAAGACCGTCTCGGCGAACCCCTGCCGGTTCGGCCTCATGTCGGGGGTGCTCCCCAGATGCCACTTGCCGATGTGCATCGTGTGGTAGCCGCGATCGGCGAGCACCTCGGCGAGGGTCCGCTCGGACGCCGGCATGCCGAGGTCGTTGAACCTCGGCGCGGCCGCCGCGGCCTCGCGATCGATGACGACCGGATGCGGTCGGCCCGGTGCCGCGTAGAGGTCCGCGGCGACCCGCGCCATCGCACCCGGCGTCGGCGTGAACTCGACGCCGAACCGCCAGGGATAGCGGCCCGTCATCAGTCCGGCGCGGGACACGGTGCAGACCGCGCTCACCGCGTAGCCGTGGTCGAAGCGCACCCCCTCGCGAGCCAGGGTGTCGATGTTCGGTGTCGCCGCGCCCCAGTCGGCGTGCCCGCCGCCGTAGGTCGTCACGTCGTTGTAGCCGAGATCGTCTGCGAGGATCACGATGATGTTCGGCGGCCGTGCACTGGCCGGCGCCTCGGCTGTCCCGGGCCCCGCCTGCCAGGGCACCGGCCGGTTCGGCGCGCGCGGATGGAGCAGGTCGGTGAACCAGCCGAGCGAATGGCGCAGGATCAGCAGCCGGTTCGCCCAGCCGAGCACCCCGAGCCCGATGGCCAGTGCCAGCACGCCGGCCAGCCACCTGCTGCGCCGGCTCACCGCACCGCTCCGCCCGCGACCGCGATCATCCGCTGCGCGGTCTCCTCGCCGCAGTTCTGGTTCTGCCCGGTGACGAGCCGACCGTCGACCACGACGTGCCGCGCGAAGACGTCGAGCAGCGCATGGGCGCTCTCGAAGCGTGCCCCGGCCGCGCGCAGCTCGGTCTCCGGATGCTGCGGCGTCGCGCGGATCCCGAGCTGGGCGACCTGCCGGTCGGTGACCGCCGTCAGCCGACGCCCGCGGACCAGCGGCGTGCCATCGACGTCCAGTGCGTGGAGCAGGCCGAGCGGCCCGTGGCAGACGCCGCCGACCACCCTGCCGGCGGCCCAGGCCTCACCGATGCCCCGACCGAGCGCCGTCGAGCCACCGAGATCGTAGGCCGCCCCCCAGCCGCCGGCGAGAAAGATCACGTCGTAGTCGGCGAACGCGACCTCGTCGACGCGCAGCGAGCGTTCGGCGAGACCGAGGGCCTTCGGATCGGCCAGGAAGCGTCGGTCGGAAGACGCGATCACGAACCATCTGAACGATTCCCGGTCGACGGGTATCGGTCCGCCCTGGATGCTCGCGAGATCGACCTGCATGCCCGCGTCGAGGAACGCGTAGTACGGCGCGGTCAGCTCCGAGGCGAACACGCCGGTGGGGCGCCCCTTCGGACCGGGCCTCGCATGGCTGGTGGTGACGATCAGCGCGCGCGCGCCCGGCAGCGCGTGCCGAGGCCCCCGATAGGGCGCGTGCAAGCCGAACGCGCGCAGCAGCGCGGGCAGGCCGACACGCAGGCCGATCGCGGCGACGGCGGCTGCGGCTGCGGCGATGGCGAGGGCGGCGGGGACGATGGCTCAGGTCTCCGGGGACTGACGAGTGCGCGTGTCGGATCCGACGCCTTGCCGTACACCCCTGTATGGGGCCGAACACTAGTGCAGCGCTCGCCGCAGTGTCAACCCGATCCGGCTCCGGCCCGGGCTCCTCGCCCGAACGGCGGCCGGTGTGGACGGGTCGGACGCTGCGGCCGCCTCAGCCGCCTCAGCCGCCTCAGCCGCAGGTTCCGATCCAGCCGCAGGTGCCACAGCGGTCGCACCCGTCGATCTTGGCGAGTGTCGGGTGGTGGCACTCGGGGCACTCCCGTCCGGTGATGCGCGGCGCCTCGGGCCGTGCGGCATGCGAAG
>Ga0105105_10001375_pt1 | contig 10330 bp, 11 predicted proteins | sample PPLLaktember2015_4_FD_79108 | JGI IMG/M metagenome (GOLD analysis project Ga0105105, IMG submission 79108) | Freshwater sediment microbial communities from Prairie Pothole Lake near Jamestown, North Dakota, USA - PPLs Lake P8 Core (1) Depth... | ecosystem: Environmental > Aquatic > Freshwater >... | reverse complement strand
GGCCGCGGACCTCTTGACCCTTACCGAATACGCCATCAGAAACAGCGCCTTCAACGATATCGCCCAGCTCGAGTCGGCGCTGGTTACGGAGTTGAACACCAGGCGGTTCATTCTTCTGAAAACCCACAACAAGCTGCTTGCCAGATACCCCTATGCGGTGGGTATCAAGACCGGTTTCACCAGGAGTGCAGGCAAGTGCCTCATAGCGAGGGCGCGCAAGGAGAATCGCGATATGCTTCTGGTGATGCTCAACGCGCAGGGCGACCGCTGGCTTCTTGCCGAGGAGATGTTTGAAAGAGCCTTTGCCCAGCAGTCTGGAAAGAAGAGCGATTATGCCGTTAACGGAGTCGGGGCGGGAGGCGGATCGTCATGGAAACGGTGAGGGCAGGCAATCGGGCTGTCAGGGTACGTAACAGGTATTGCTTATGGTAAGGCATCTGGTGATGTGGCGTCTGAAGGATCATGCGCATGGCAACGACAAGGCGGCTAATGCACGGCTTTTCAAGCAGAAGCTGGAATCTCTGGCCGGGCGGATACCGGGCCTTCTCCGGATTGAGGCCGGCATTGACTTCAGCTGCACACCGGCGTCGTTTGATGTTGTTCTGTATTCGGAGTTTACCGACAGAATGGCGCTGGAGGGCTATCAGACTCATCCTCTTCATGAGGCGGTCAAGGCGTTCATTGTCGGGGCTTCGGCAGACCGGGTCGTGGTGGATTACGAGGATTGACAGAGACGGCCGGGCGCTTTTTCGCTGACGCCGGGGGTGGGCGCATGGCAATAAAAAAAGCGGTATGATGCTGGTCATACCGCTTTTTTTATAAAGAAAGTGCTTGAGACCGGATCATCCCTGTACGATGCACTCTGCAGGGCAGACGGCGGAACATGCAGGTGAATCTGCATAACCTGCACACTCGGTGCATGAGCCGGCATCGATAACATAGATGTCGTCACCGGCGGAAATTGCGTTGACCGGGCATTCCGGCTCGCAGGCGCCGCAGTAGGTGCATTCTTCAGTAATGTAGAGTGCCATATCGAATTCCTTGCTTAAGGTTGGTGGTAAATACAATGAAAGAACAATTCAAAAGAATTCCGAAAATATAAACTTTTTTTTCAGCTGACAAAAGAAAGCCCGCAGCCTTCTGCGGTTATTTCGGCATGAAGGGCAACGAGAGGGAGAATGGAAAAGTATTTTCCACCATTTTTTTCAGATACTCCAGCCGAACCGCAACCGAGGTTACGATGTAGGGCATCACCTCTATGCTGAAAGAGGCCTCTCCGATGAGATGGGCCGGTATGCCGGTGAGCGGATAGAGCTTGATGAAGTTGTCGTGCATGGCTTTCTGGAACTCTTCGGCAGAGATGCCGTTGGAGGGTTTCAGCAGAATGTTGAAGGTGTTGTAGCGGCTCCAGTCGTAGGAGAGGATATTGCCTTTCCGCTGCTGTTCCAGGAAAAACTTCGTGCCCGGAAGCGGTACGGCGAAGTTCAGCGAAGAGAGCACGGCTCCGCTACGTTTGGAGAATTCGACAATCCTTTCCATATCCTCGATGCTGTTGCGTACCGGGTTGATCAGCCAGAAGAGCATGAAGGGGAGTTTGGCTTCCCGGCATTTTCCGATAGCCGCCATGTAGGTGGCCTCGATATTCCGGTCGTTGAGCTCCATGCCTTCGCGGACGCTCGGCTCCCCCTTTCCGAAATCCTCGTCGAGCACCGCGGTATCGAGCGATTCGAGACCGATGCTGGCCACAACGCATCCGCTTTCGGCGAGTTCCCTGGCCAGATCGCCATCGCAGAGCAGGTTGGGAGTGACCTGGACGCCGTACTTGACTCCGGCGTTCCTGAATTTTTCGAGGCAGGCCGAGGTGTGCAGGGGGTCGTGCCCGAAATATTCATCGATGAACATGTACATGAACGGCTTGAAGAGTTTTTCGGCGACGGCAAGCTGTTCTTCAAGCAGCCGGGGGTCGATGGCGAAATACTTTTTATGGTAGATTTCCGGCGTGACGCACATTTTGCAGGTGTGCGGACAGCCTCGGCTGGTAAGGATAGGAAAGGGGCGCATGTTGCGCGACAGCGCATTCAGCGGATCGATGGAGGTGCCGGTGTTGTCCAGGGCTTTTTTGATCTTGCGGTAGTCGAACCAGGCGCAGCCGGTGACATCGGGAAAGTCGGCGGCATCGTAGACCGGACGCAGAGAGCGGCGCCCGGCATCCTCGAGTATCTGCAGCCACATGTTCTCCGCCATGCCGGATGCGACGCTTCCGTAGCGCGAGGCCTCCTCGATGCAGAGCGAGGCATGGTTTCCTCCGATGATGCAGGGGACGCCGTGTTTTGCAAATCCGTCGGCTATCTGGTATGCCCGTTGGGCCTGAATGGTCCAGGTGGTGGTGATGGCCACCAGGTCGTACCGCTTTCTGAAATCGATCTGTTCGCCGATGATTTCGTCGATATACTCTGCAATATGGTGTTCGGGCGTCATGGAAATCAGCATACCGAGAGCGGGGGAGAAGTACGGTCGTATATAGCCGCCCATGGCATAGTCGGAGTACTCGATATGCTTGATTTCATTGGGATTGACAAAAAGAATACGCATAAGGCAGGATTGAATGATTATGGCGAAAAAAAGGCAGCCATTTGAATCCTGCAGCGTTTTTCGGGCGGCGGTTCCGCCGGCCCCCATCCCCCCCTTGTCCGCTGCGGTTTCTCCCAGGCTTGCCCGGTGAGATCATGAGCTTTCAATATAACGAACCGGGCGCACAAGTGTAAAGCCTGCGAAGGGAGAAGTGAGGGCCGGCGGCGGTTTTTCTGCCGGGATGCCCCGGGGTTTTCAGACCTTGATAATGCAGTCGACCGGGCATACGGCTACACAGGCGGCCTCTTCGTGGTAGCCGATGCAGTCGCAGCAGATGCTTTCGTCGATAACATAGAGGTCGTCGCCCGGAGTGATGGCCGTAACCGGACATTCGGGCTCACAGGCGCCGCAATAGGTGCATTCATCGGTAATACGGTGTGCCATGGTTTTTTTCCTGGTTTGAGGAGTTCAGAGAGTCGCGTACGGTCGGAATCCGTCAGTGATTACAAACCCGGCAGCAGGAAACAAAGTTCCGCTTGCCTGCGGAGCCGCAAAGCGCACTTATTTGCTTTCATGGATCTCGTAGGCATTGATGATGTCGCGCACCAGCTTGTGGCGGACCACGTCAGACTTGTCGAGATAGACGAAGCCGATGCCTTTGATATTCTTGAGGATCTGCTCGGCATTGGGCAGTCCCGATTCCATGACGCTTGGCAGATCGATCTGCGTAACGTCGCCGGTAATGATGGCTTTCGAGTTGATGCCGAGCCGGGTGAGGCACATTTTCATCTGCCTGCTCGATGCGTTCTGTGCTTCGTCGAGAATGATGAAGGCGTTGTTCAGAGTCCGGCCTCGCATGTAGGCAAGCGGAACGATCTCGATAATCCGCCGTTCGGTAAGCAGTTTGAGCTTTTCGGCGGTCAGCATATCCTGCAGGGCATCGTAGAGAGGCCGCAGGTACGGATCGATTTTCTGGGCGAGGTCTCCCGGCAGAAACCCGAGGCTTTCACCGGCTTCTACCGCGGGTCGGGCAAGGACGATCCTCTTGACGGTTTTGGCTTTCCATGCGGCCACCGCGATAGCGACGGCTGTATAGGTTTTTCCCGTTCCGGCCGGGCCGATGGCAAAAAGAATATCGTTTGTTTTGGCTTCCGTCACCATGCGCCGCTGTCCGTTGGTTTTGGCCCTGACGGCAAAATCGGGGGTCGATACGATAATGTCCTCGTCGTCCGGTGCCGGAGTCGTCGATCGGGGAAGCGGTGAGAGCGCAAGATTGATGAGTGCGTTGAGATCGTTTTCAAGCACTTCGCCATGCTTGTCGGCAAGAAAGATCATCTCCCTGAAAATCTGTTCGAGCACGGCTACCTCCGTGTTTTCGCCGGTCAGGGTTATGGCTGAACCTCTTGCGGTTATCTGTACGTCGGGGAATGCGGTTCTGATGGTTTTCAGATAGGAGTCAAACGGGCCGAAAAGGATGACCGGTTCGATACCAGGGATTTCGATTTTTTTTTCTGTGCTCAAAAGTCCTCGCGGTTAAGCATGTTTTATGTGGCTCTGCAGATCGTAGTAAGGCCTTTCCGAGTCGAGATAGTTCCGCACATACTCCCTGACGCCCTCCTCGAGGGTGGTCATGGGTTTACGGTAGCCCGCCTGTCGGAGCTTGCCCATCGAGGCGCAGGTATGGTACTGGTAGCGCCCCTGCAGGTTCTCCGGCATCGGAATATAGGTGATGTCGGGTTCCGTGTCGAGAGCGGCGAAGGTGGCTAATGCAAGATCGCTGAATGATCTCGCCTCTCCGCTTCCGGCATTGAAGAGTCCCGAAGTGTCCGGATGATCGAGCAGCCAGGCCATGATTGCGGTGCAGTCGCGGATGTAGACGAAATCGCGCTGCTGCTGGCCGTCACGGTAGTCGGGGCGGTGGGATTTGAACAGGTTTACGCTTCCTTTTTCCCTGATCTGCCGGAATGCCTTGTAGACAACGCTCGTCATCTCTGCCTTGTGGTATTCGTTCGGCCCGTACACGTTGAAGAATTTCAGGCCTGCGGCTCTCTTCAGCACGCCGTTTTTCAGTGCCCAGCGGTCGAACAGCTGCTTCGAGTAGCCGTACATGTTGAGCGGTCGAAGCGTGTCGATTCTGGTCTCATCGTCCTCGTAGCCCATGCTCCCGTCGCCGTAGGTGGCCGCGCTTGAGGCATAGATCAGCCGGATGCGCTTCTGCATGCAGTAGGAGGCAACCCTTTTGGAGAACGCGAAATTGCGTTCGATGAGCAGATCGGCATCGGTTTCGGTGGTGGCGCTGATCGCTCCCATGTGGATGATTGCCGACGGATCGGGCAGCGCGCCGGTTTCAAGCAGGGGGAGAAAGGAGTCTCTGGGAATGAAGTCTGCAAACTTTAACCCGGAAAGATTCTGCCATTGCCCGGTAGCCGTCGAGCCGAGAGTGTCGACGACCAGGACGTCGTCCCTTCCCTGCATGTTGAGCTCCCAGAGCATGGCGCTGCCGATAAATCCGGCGCCTCCGGTAATGATGATCATGTCGAGCTGGTATTGTTGGGCCTACAGGGAGCAAAATAGGAAGCCCGTTGCAGAAAAACAAAAGGCCGCTTCCCCTGAAAGGGAGACGGCCTTCTGCATGGAGATCATGCCGTTCAGGCTGAGGCTTTCTGAATGTCGTCGTACACAAGCAGCTTGCGGCCCCAGAAGAGCCACATCCGTATGGTCTCAACCGGCTTTTCAAGGATTTCGGAAATGTCCCGGTGCCTGAGCCCTGAAATTTCGCTCAGTAAAACCGAAAGCTTGATATCGGCCGCGCGGTTTTTTATGGTGTTTGCAAGTCTTCCCACGGTTTTGCAGGGTTTCTCGCTGAGGCAGAAATCGGTCTCTTGACCGAACCGGTCGAGATAGCACTCCCTGAAAGTTTTCAGAAGCTGCGGTTCCGGTGTATCTATTCCGGCGCTCAGGTAGGTGCGGTCTACGAGCTCCCGTGACTCGGCTTCGCTGCCGGTCATCCAGTAGGCTATGCTGTATATATCGTCCAGCAGATCGAGTGGTGTTTTCGTTATCGGTATCATGGCGTCTCCTTCTGAAGTATATCGGATAAAATTGATCCTCTTTTAAAGTATAAAAAAAATGAGCAATGTCCAGTTTTTTTTATAAAAAATCTTAAAAAGATGCTTTTTTTAGTAAGCCGGACAACGGGCATCGTACCGGTCAGCCGCCTTGTCTTGGCCGGTAACAGTAAATAACAGAAATGAAGCGAGATATACGGGATCTTCTTAACCCTGCGTTGCACAATATTGCGGTTTACAAGGTTGAGGGAGGCCAGGAGGCCGAAATCAAGCTCAACCAGAACGAGAGCCCTTTCGATCTGCCGCTGTGGCTTAAGGATGCGGTGCTCGACGAGTTTCGAAAAGAGCCATGGAACCGTTATCCCGATATTCTGCCGTTCAGGGCCATGGATGCCTATGCGGATTTTCTTGGAGTGCCGCGTGATTCGGTTATCATGAGCAACGGCTCCAACGAGATGCTCTATACGATTTTTCTGGCCTGTCTGGGACCCGGAAAAAAGATTCTCATTCCCGAGCCGTCGTTTTCGCTTTACGAAAAAATAGCCTTGCTGCTGCAGGCCGAAGTTGTCAGTGTGCCCATGCTTCCGGGCCTCGATTTCGATCCTGCGGCCATCATCAGGACGGCCGCAGAGGAGCATGTCGATTTTATCGTGCTCTCTACGCCGAACAATCCGACCGGCAAATCGCTTGCCTACGGCGATCTCTGCCGCATTGTCAGAGAGAGCGATGCCATTGTGCTTGTCGATGAAGCCTATATCGAGTTTTCGCGCGAACCCTCCATTATCGCCCTTATCGGCGAACTGGAAAATCTCATTGTGCTGCGCACCATGTCGAAGGCGCTGGCGCTTGCCGGCATGCGCATCGGTTTCGCCATAGCCAATCCGCGGTTGCTCGGCGAGATAGCGAAGCCTAAAATTCCGTTTTCGTCGAGCCGTCTGGCCGAAATTACCCTGCAGCATGTGCTTAGGCATTATTATCTTGTTACCGATGCGGTTGCCTACATTCTCGGTGAGCGACAGCGGCTTTACGGGGAGCTTGCAGGTATTCCGGAGGTTGAGGTGCTGGAGAGTGATGCAAACTTTCTCATCATCAGGGTGCGTGATGCCCGTGATGTGTTTCACCGGTTGAGCGGTTCGGGTATTCTTGTCCGCAACGTATCCGGTTATCCGCAGATGGAAAACTGCCTGCGTTTCAATGTCGGGCTGCGTCTTGAGAACGACCGGCTGCTCGAGAAACTTAAAAACCTGTAGGATGAGCTTCAGGAAGCTGACTGGTGACGAAATGAACCGGCTGAGCCCTGAGCTGTACGAAAATTCGCACAGGCATCCGGTTTACCTGATGCTGCACAATATCCGGAGCATGTGGAACGTCGGTTCCCTGTTCCGGACGGCCGATGCCGCCGGTGTTGAAAAAATGATTATTACCGGTTACACGGCAACGCCGCCTCGCCGGGAGATCGATAAAACCGCGCTGGGCGCCCAGGAGTGCGTGAAGTGGGAGTACTGCTCCGATCCGATCGAGGCGGTCCTGCGTCTGAAGGCCGGGGGGGTGAGAATATGCGGTCTGGAGATCGCCGAGAGAAGCCGGCCTTACACCATGGCGGCCGTGGATGATTTTCCACTCTGTCTGATTGTGGGCAACGAGGTTCAGGGTATCGATGACGAGCTTCTGGCGCATTGCGATGATGTGTTCGAGATACCGCAGTACGGTACCAAACACTCCCTGAACGTGGCCGTTGCGGCCGGAGTCGCGCTTTTCGAGCTGGTCAGGGTCGTGCGCGGCGGTATGTAACTTATTGGCCTTTCGCCTTGTTTTTTTAGTGGTATGGTTTAAATGTTTTTAAACGTGTTCTTCAATGCTTCATTACAAGACATATGAACTCCCCGATACCGATGCTCCATGGGTTGTTTTCGTACACGGGGCAGGCGGAAGTTCGTCGATCTGGTTTCTGCAGATCAAGGAGTTCATAAAACATTTCAATGTGCTGCTTGTCGATCTGAGAGGGCACGGCAAGTCAAAGCATATGGTCAGTCTCAAGGAGGACCGCCACTACAATTTCGAGGATATAACGCGCGACATCATCGAGGTTCTCGATTCGCTGAAAATCCGAAAGGCGCATTTCATCGGCATTTCGCTCGGCACCATCCTGATCCGCAATATGAGCGAGATCGCTCCCGAACGGGTCAGTTCGATGATCATGGGAGGAGCTATCATACGGCTGAACGTCAGGGCAAAGGTTCTGGTGGCCCTCGGAAACATGTTCAAGCGCTTTGTGCCCTACATGTGGCTCTACAGTTTTTTCGCCTGGATCATCATGCCCCGCGAGCGGCACAAGAAGTCGCGACTGCTCTTTGTGAACGAAGCCAAAAAGGTTGCCCAGAAGGAGTTCATGCGCTGGTTCCGCCTTACCTATGAGCTGACTCCGCTCCTGAAGTATTTCGAGGAGAAGGATACCGGTATTCCCACTCTCTACCTCATGGGCGAAGAGGATCACATGTTTCTGCCGGCGGTTCGTCTCATTATCACCCGGCACACCAACTCCTGGCTCGAGGTTATCAGGAATTCGGGTCATGTGTGCAATGTCGATCAGCCTCGGGAGTTCAACGACCGCGCCATTACTTTCGTGAAGAAGATGCACCGCTCTTCTCGACGGGAGTGCAGCGTCAGGGTTCCGGAGCTCGCTGCCTGTTAGCCTGCCGGTTTGTTGTAATGGTTCATGGCATGCTCGATGCCGTTGACTGCAAAGTCAAGTGCGGCATCGGCGCACACCGGAAGCACTTTTTCCATGGTTTTCTTTTCCTCGTCACTGAATTTTCCCAGCACAAACGATGAGAACGAGGCGAGGGGCTTTTCTTCAAGCCTGATGCCGATCCTCATGCGGGCGAATTCGTCGCTTCCCAGACATTCGATAATATGTTTCAGGCCGTTCTGTCCTCCGGCAGAGCCTTTGGCCCTGAGCCGCACGGTTCCGGAGGGGAGGTTGAGGTCGTCAGAGACAACCAGTATATCCTGCCGCGGGATCTTGTAGAAGTTCATGGCGGCTACCACGGCATGACCCGAGAGGTTCATGTAGGTAGTCGGTTTCAGGAGCACGATCGCCGTGTTTCGCCAGCGGATTTTCGCAAAGTGGTATTTGCCTTTTCCTGCGGCGAACGGGGTCTGAAACATTTCGGAAAGTCTGTCGAGCACATCGAATCCTACATTGTGCCGGGTTCCCGAATACTTCGATTCCGGATTGCCGAGTCCGATGACAAGTTTCATGATCTCTGGTATTCAGGGCTGAAAGGAAAAAAAAGCGGCCTTCTTTGCAGAAGGCCGCTCGAATGGTACGAAATGTTACCGATTTATCAAAGCAGCGGAGCGATGACCAGGGCAACCACGGCAATGAGTTTCATGAGAATGTTGAGGCTCGGCCCGCTGGTATCCTTGAGCGGATCGCCCACCGTATCGCCGACGACCGCGGCCTTGTGTGCATCGGAGCCCTTCCCGTAGACCACGCCGTTAAACTCGATTTTGCCTTCGATCCGTTTTTTTGCGTTGTCCCAGGCGCCGCCTGCGTTGGACTGAAAGATAGCCATCAGCACACCCGAAGAGGTCACGCCGGCAAGCAGGCCGCCGAGCATGTCTTTGGAAATGAAGCCCACGACAACCGGCACCAGCACGCCCATGAGGCCGGGAAGGATCATCTCCCTGATGGCTGCCTTGGTGGAGATATCGACGCAGTGCGCGAACTCGGCCTCGGCGGTGCCTTCCCGCAGGCCGGGAATTTCCCTGAACTGACGACCGACCTCGTTGATCATGTCGGAAGCCGCACGGCCTACGGCGCCCATGGCCATGGCGCTGAAGACGAAGGGCAGCATGGCCCCGATGAGCAGGCCTGCCATGATGACAGGTTCGGAAATGTCAAGCGAGGTGACATGCGCCTGCTGACGGTATGCGGCAAAGAGTGCAAGTGCGGTCAGCGCTGCGCTGCCTATGGCAAAGCCTTTGCCGATAGCTGCCGTGGTGTTGCCGACGGCATCGAGCTTGTCGGTTCTTTCGCGGACTTCCGCCGGCAGGCCGGCCATTTCGGCAATACCGCCGGCGTTGTCGGAAATCGGCCCGTACGCATCGACGGCAAGCTGGATGCCGGTTACGGAAAGCATGCCGAGGGCGGCGATGGCGATGCCGTAGAGTCCTGCATAGTAGTGGGAAGCAACGATAGCAGCGGAGAGCACGAGCACCGGCAGACCGGTGGACATCATGCCGATTCCAAGTCCGGAGATGATGGTCGTCGCCGCGCCGGTGAGGCTCTGACGGGCTATCTCGATAACCGGTTTGTTGTCCGTCGAACAGTAGTATTCGGTAATCATGCCGATCAGTACGCCGGCCACAAGACCGATGATGACTGCGAAGAAGATGTTCAGTGAGGTGTAGGTGAAGCCGTCAACCGTCCAGCTTGCGGGAAGGAAGTAATCAATGATGAAGTAGCTGAGCACGGCCATGAGGATCGAAGCGCCGAACTCGCCCATGTTGAGTCCGGTCTGGGGATTGCCTCCCTCCTTGACCTTCACGAAGAACGAGCCGACGATCGAGACGAGAATGCCTACCGCGGCGATGATGAGCGGCAGGGTAACGCCGATAACCGGATTGACTCCCATGGAATTGAATACCGGAACGAATGCGGCGCCGAGCACCATGGTTCCGATGAT
>Ga0105105_10001374_pt1 | contig 10330 bp, 23 predicted proteins | sample PPLLaktember2015_4_FD_79108 | JGI IMG/M metagenome (GOLD analysis project Ga0105105, IMG submission 79108) | Freshwater sediment microbial communities from Prairie Pothole Lake near Jamestown, North Dakota, USA - PPLs Lake P8 Core (1) Depth... | ecosystem: Environmental > Aquatic > Freshwater >... | reverse complement strand
GGTTTGTGGTGTTTATCATCACAATCTGTATCGCCACCCTGTTTCTATTTGATGTACTGGCTGGTACAGGCTCCATGCTGTATTTGACAGGGGATAAGATGTGGCAAAGTCTGGTAATCTCAATTGCTACTACTGGACTTCTGTTTGCTCTGATGTTCATTGGCTATATGATGGCTGATGGGAAGCAGGGTGGGTTAGTGGCGGGAGTAGGTAAGGCAGTTCTAGTAGGAGCCTTTCTGATCTACATTGAGGATATTGTGTTTGATGCTCTCCTGGCTGACATTCTCAGATACGGGACTATCCAGAAAAATGTAGATATGATTCAGTGGATGTTCAGAATCCTGATTGGTGGTATCTCTACGGTGGGAGATGGGCTGGCTGTAGCAATGGTGGTAGGCTTGCCAGTACTAAAGAATATTATTGGGTCGGCACTTCAATCCCCCAAACAGCAAAATCAGCCTCAGAACGGTCATCAGCAATCACGTAGGGAAGTACCAAACTCAATTCCCAGAAAACGTGACATCACTACAATGTACTCTGAAAATCTACCTCCTATGCCCTCACGTGAGGAAAGAGATATTGTGAATTATCAGCCTGAGAAGGAGGAAGGTGATGTGCCCCCTTTTCTTCGAGATTTGCGACCAGCCCCCAACGGACACCATCCTCAAAGGAGAGTAAAATGACCACTAATGTATTCTATGATGAGATTGACCAAGAGACAGGATTAAGGACGGTTGGATTTGGGGATGAGAATTATGGGATTTGTAAAGCAGTAGCACCAAATGGTACAGTGTATATCTCATTTTGGAGAGACTTAGAATCCAACCTTCAGTTACTAAGGTTCAATGTTTCTCATAATATGCCTGGAGTAATGGGGGTAGGGAAGAAAATCACAGATAAGGCAAATATAGACTTGTTGAAGTACATATCAGCAGAGTAGGCAAAAACTTCCAACAAGCACCCACAGCTAATATAGTGTGGGTGTTTTTGTTTGTCATAAATAGGTATAAGCCAATTACGTTTTGAGCTAAAATTCTTGGCGATAAAAATTGGCACAGGTGTGTGTATTTTTCGCATAACCACAGCGTTCCATAATTACAGCGTATAGTCATATAGCCTGGTGTCTATATGTTTCGTGTATGTATCATATAGCCTATGCTCATACTATGCGTGTATATTTGTTGGTCTTTGTTGGCGTTTACTCATAATCCCCTATACATGTACTTATATGAGAGTATACTAGGGGCAATTGAGGGACACATCACACAGAACCTTCACAATTGAATAGCACACCATTGGACAGTAATTCCCCTAAGGTGGTACACATCTAATCAGGATGTAAGCATAGGTCAAATGAGCGGTAGCACACCCCACACATGGGGCAAAGTGATACAGTGTCAACGTAAGGACGATAATCTACGGATTACCTACCACTACAGATAGACATAAGTGACAAACTAGCCTACAGGGTATCATCCCTGCAAGTACAAGAGCCTGATTAGATGGTACATGCAAGTATACACAATAGGGGACACGCTCACAGTGTGGGCGGTATGCTAGTGAGTACAATTCACTCCCCCTACATAGTACATAGGTATTACTACCATAATTGTACTCACTAGCATATTCTAATTACACACTAATTCACAAAGGAGATTATACAATGAAAGCAAATGATAAGAACACCACTAATGGTTTAGAAGGCAATCAGAAAGGCTACATGTCAAGCAATGGATGGGTCATCACCAAAACAGAATACACGGGTAAAACTACATATAAGGATTATTGTCCTAAGTGTGGTAAGTTGAAATCAGACCATAAGTTTTTACAGGGATGCCCCAAGTAGTATACCGCTCGGTACACAATTGTACTAATTGTATCAGCCCTTTATTTGTAATTTGTATTGTACCAATATTCATTTATTTGCATATTGGTATACTAGAGTTTACAAATACTCTCTTTGTCATCTAATTTGTATATACACTAAAGGAGTTATACGATGTCATATTATGGTAAGAAGTCCCCCCGTCAGCATTCTTTCGTTGATTATCAGGGGCATGATGGTTTTTCGTTTGTGTCCGTGATTATATGGACAGTTTTAGCCTTTTTGGTCATTGCTGGGATTGTGGCGGTGATATTATGACCAAACAAGCTAAACCTCCGAGATTCAATCATGATGAAGATAGTTACACAGTTTGGATGGGTCTTTTATTTATGACCTTTTTTGCTCTCTGCGTTTTGTTGGCTTTCCTAGCTACATTGTAATTTATCCGATTCTCGTAAGGTCATATCATCTTATTTCCATACGAGAATTCAATAAGTTTACAATTTCGTGTGAAATTGAACTTTACCCCCATAATCTAAAGGAGATTATAAAATGAACACTCAACAATTTAACGAACGGATCACAGCCCAAAACATGCGCGGTATCAAAACAGGCGCAACACTTCAAAAGAGCATGTGGATTCTCGCAGAACTTGAGAAAAACCCTGCTACCTTTGAAAAACGGATTGAGAATGTCACGGCTCAAATTGAGGCTTTCATATCTGATATGGAAAGTCGCGAGGTCAAACACAACACAGTCAAGATTGTGTTAGATAACAGTGAACAAATGACACGCAAAGTCTTGCGCTACAAGACTTGTAAATATGATGAAAAACAATTGACTGAGACTTACAATCGCCGTATGGCTGAAATTCAAAAACGCATGACTGATATTGAAAATTCAATCCTGCCCTCCCAGCATGGCGCGTTTGTTTTGGCGGTCAACTCATCCGCTGAAATTACAGACGGGACACGCGAAGAGTAATACTGTATTCTAGGATGTTAGAATCCCCCTACATGATAGCAGGGGGATTTTATAGATTTTAGAATTTTGACTAAAATCCTGGATTATTCCCATTTATGGAATAAAACCGTGTATAATGTTGACTCTGTGTCAACTTCATATTAAATCATATTAAACCAAGGAGTATTAAAATGCAAAATGTAAATCCCCTCACAGGCACTAAGCCCGACTATTCCCCTACCAAAACAAAACGAATTGTCACAAAACACAATGCAAGCAAGAAAGGCTTTAAACATGCTCACAATTTGTCCAAAGGTCAATTAAATCACCAAGCACACTTAAGTAAATTTGCAGTGGTTAAATCTTTCCCTATGCCTTTCCAAAACCAAATTATTGCATTAAAATAGTATCCTGCCGTATTCCCATTAAAATATCATAATGGGAATATCGAAGTAAACTATTTTTCATATTATGATAAAAGGAGAATTAAAATCATGCAAAACAATGAAAATAAAAACATGTGCAAAACTTGTATGCTTTGTTGTAAAGGCATGGGTTGTGAAGTTTCCCCACTTTATGACTTTAAAGCAGAAGTTCCCACAAAAGAAGAAATAATTTCCATGTTAAAATCTGGAAAATTTATCTTTGATTGGTGGGAAGGTGATGTAAACGGGGGTGATCGTGATTATAGCTACTATATGAGAGCAAAAAACAAAAATGAATCAGGATATAAAAATGGAAGTTGGGGTGGAGAGTGTGTAAATTTTTCAGAGGTTGGTGGCTGTAGTCTTACTTGGAAAGCCCGCCCATTTGGTGGAAAATCTTTAATTCCAAAAATGGAATTAACTGGTAAATGTGTAACTCCCTACAGCAAAGAAGTATGTGCAAAAGAGTGGTATCCTTACAACGAATTAGTAAGAGAAATTCTGGATGAATTGGAGGATTAAAATGACTGATAAAGAAAAAATTGAGATGTACATTGCCAATTGTAAATGTTGTATGTTGGCTGAGTGTATGAAAAATTGCCCAATTTGTTTATTCAATATTGGCTTGGCTGAAAAACTAGAATTAAAGGAGATTAAAGAAAATGACTAATGAGCAAAAAGAACAAGTTGAAAAAGCAGAGCGGGCTAAAAAGTACTTCTTAGGAGAAGAAAATTCAGCCAATTTATATACTGCATGGTTTTTAGTGTTTACTGAAACAAAAGAATATGCAGAAAAAGTATTAAATACTCCCCCTGCAGATTAATTGTCCGTTGCCAGTTCATAAAATAAAATTTGTGAATTGGTCAGGCACAATTAAAGAAATCCCAAAGGAGTTTTGGTAAACTCGCCGAAAGGAAGATTTCTGTCAGATTCAAATTCTGCTGTGCCTACTGTAAGTAAAATTAAAAATCTAAGTAAATAAGGAGAATGTGTATGAATCATTATGCTTTTCGAGTGTATAGGGGTAGTTATAATAATCCCCGCTTTGCTGGTACAGTTTCGGCTGAAAGTATGGGAAAAGCAGTAAAAACAATAATGACACAAAACAAAATAACTGTTTTGGAAACTCCTATGCTTGGACAAAGTAAATTTGATTTTATGCTAGATGGGCAAAAAGTGGGCATACTCATCTATGCAAATCCAGAAGATTATATTCATGGTTAAAGGAGAATTAAAATGCTTATCACAAAGAAATATTCAAATCCCCAACGCTTTGCAAATAATCGCTCAAAGGCTATACACTATGGTACATACTGCAAAGAAGAACGTGTTGTTATAAATGGTGTTATTTTCTATTGTCTTGTGGTGTTTCCACACTAGGAGAATTAAAATGACAAAAAAAGTATCTGAACAAATAGCTGTAAAAGTGATTCCATCTCTTGGACTTTACATTTGTGATGTTCTTCAAAATAAAGAAATAGCAATAACAAAAGAGGAGTTATTTTCTCTGATTGCAATTTTACAAGAAGCATATATTTCACTTTGTGAGTAAAGAAGTTTCACCATCTTACAATAAGATAAGAATTAAAGTCTTGTTGTAAGTTGTGAGATTTTTTCACTAAACTATAAATAAAAAGGAGAATAAAAATGAATACATCAGATATTATCAACATTCTGAAACAGCATAAAGAAATTGAAAATGTTGTTTTGGAAAAGACCAAAAATCTTTCAGATATTTGGGATAACTATGTACACGCTATCTATCACAATTCCCAGATTGAAAAGTTGTTTTGGGATGAGAAGTTGAAAGATCAATTACGAGATTTTAAAGAAAATGACAGCTTAGATGTCATGAACAAAAAAGGCAGAATACTAAAACGTTTTGCCCACTTCTATAAAATGCAAACTGGTGTATTAATTCCTGATAATATCATGGGAATTATGGGAGATGCCCTTCAAGCCATGATTAATAAAGATTATTCTACTCAAATTTATATTGATTTTACAAATAAATTTGATTGGGATGATGGTGATTTTGGAAAATCAGGAAGTTGCTGGTGGGGAACTTATGGCAACAGTTTACCGACATTTGAACAAAATGGTGGCTGGTGTATCCGTTTTTATGATGAAAATAAAAATGGAATTGGCAGGACTTGGCTTTATCCTGACCCAGAATGTAATTGCCTTTTAGGTTTCAATTCCTATGGCATTGAACGTGCAAAAGTTTCAAAAGTAATTAAAAAGATTTTTGATACTCATGGAATTGAATTGCATTATTCCACCTGCTCAATTGAAAATTCAAATGATAGCAACATTCCATATATTAATAGCGGTACTGGTTTTGTACTCCATACCTTAGACACTACACCAGAATCGGAATATGATTTAGATATGGAAGTTGTTCCCGATGAAAACCATGAAACATGTGCAGAATGTGGATGTAGGCTAAATACTGATGATGGTGATTATCAATATATCAATGATGATTATTATTGCAGTGATTGTGTAAACAATAAATTTTCATTTTGTGATAAATGTGAAGAATATCATGAGGCAGATGATGTACATTCTGTAGGAGATAACAGATCAAAATATTCATACCTCTGTGAATATTGTGCAAATTCTCTTGGTTTTATTCTTTGTAGTAACTGTGGAGAATATACAGAATATGCAATTGAAGCATATGACACTGGTAACTGTTTTTGTGAAAATTGTTCAAGTTTGTTCTACTGTGAAAAATGTGAGAATTATTTTGAAAACTCATCAGAATGCCCAGACTGTGAGGATGATGAAGAAGAAAATGAGGAAACAGAACAAGACACAAGTTTAAAATATAAAGACCTAATTGTTGAATCCAAAAATGTATATTTTACCAATTGTGGAGATAAAACCGTAAACATTTATCGATTTGACAATATTCCGGGTTTGATTGTTTGTAAAAATACCGACTGGATGGTTTATCATAGTTCAACAAAACTAGCGGCTATGTCTAATATAACCACTTTTGATTTGGCAATTGAGTGTATGATTAAGTTTGGTGAATTGACAGATTGGTCAAAGATTGACCAGAATATTTTAGCCCTACCAGAAAATGCAGAACTGCGATCTAAAGGCATTGAGATTCAAAGATATATACGTTCCAAGATGTAGAATAAACAAGGGGGACTAATAAATACTCATAAGATTTCTTATGAGTATTTATTAGTCAAATAAAAATTCAAAGGAGAAGATTATGTGTAAATTCATTGCTAGTATATTCTGGATTTTTGCAATGATTAATGTTGTCATTGCAAACTTTTTTGATGCTGATTTAGTGAACAAAGAGCTAAAATATTTGATGAAGAAATTGTATAAATAAAAAGGAGATGACAATGAAAATTGATTATAAAGCAATGAGAAAAATCTGCTTGGCTAATATTGTAGATTTTGAAGGTTTGGGTGAAGCAAATACCACCCCTGATGGCATATTCGTACATCGAAAATCAGAAAATTCAAAAGTATTAGGTGTTGCACACCTTGATACTGTGCTAACCTCTAATCATTTTCAAGTAATTAATAAGAAGAAAGATACACGAGTCTATAATATGCAATTGGATGATAGACTTGGTGTTTATACTTTATTGGATTTACTTCCACAGGTAGGTATTAATTGTGATATTTTGCTTACTGAGGGTGAAGAGACTGGAAACTCTACTGCTCAATACTTTGAGAGTGGAAAATATAATTGGATTTTTTCATTTGATAGGCGAGGTGATGATGCTGTTCTATATTCCTATCAGGACAATAAAATAAATGAGTGGGAAAAAGCTCTAATATCCAGTAAATTCAAAATTGGAATTGGTTCATTCTCTGATATTGCCTTTATGGAACACCTTGGAGTAAAGGGTGTAAATATTGGAACTGGGTACATTGGTGAACATTCCAGAAATTGTTATGCCAGCATGAACACCTTATTAAGTCAGGTACAAAAATTCAAGAATTTCTATGAGACAAATAAAGATACAAAGTTTCCCCACTCTGAACGTCAAATTCACTATGGTTTTCGTGAAAGTTATTGGGATTATGGACTAACTAAGTACAATCCCTACTACAAAGATGACACTTTAGGTTGTTATCTTTGTGAAGAGGGGGTGGGAATAAATTCGGTAAATGGGGTTTATTTATGTGATGCCTGTTTTGCTAGCGCTGGTATCTGTCAGGAATGTGATGATATTTTTCCTGACACAGACCTGATGCACGGACTTTGCATGGATTGTAACTACAACATTTCAAGACTAGAAGATTAAAGATCAGTTAGGGGGTTCTTAGAAAAGAGCAGGAACTAGGTGAAATAAATTTAACTCCTTTAGATAAATTTTTCCTTCTTCCTGCTCTTTTCTAAGTCAAAAACTATAAATATAAGGAGAATTAAAATGCAACTGACAGAAGAATCTGGAAATGTTCAAGTTGAATATGCAAATGGAACTATTTCTTTGAATATCTATAAACCTTATAGGGGAGTTCTTGAAAAGGTTGTTTTTCAAGATGATGAAATAGACAATATTATATATTGCCTACAACGAATTCAAGATATATCAAAAAATATGAAAGAGGAATAATAAATGACTAGAACTGCACAGTATATGACACATGATGAAATAAAAAAGAAGTTCAACACTACCCATTTGGTAGTATCTGGTAATCTCATTCAAGTACAGGATTTTCTTACAAAAGAATACCATTACCTGATTGAGAATACTTTCTGGTGGAACGATAGTAATATGACCTCACTAAATTCTGAATTTTTCACACAACTTGTAGAAGGAGAATAATAAAATGGAAACAAAAAGATTTGATGAGTTTCATAAATACGGTTGTAATTTCTACGGTAAGTTAGTTGTGGTTGATTACACACAGGATATAAAAAATGATCCAAAGATGGGAACTTGGAATGCGGGAATTACTTTTGATTATGTTGAAAGGGCTGAAAAGTTAGTGATAGAAAAGGGCTATAAGGTAAAAAAGATTTTACTGTCAATTCCTGAGTATGTGGTAGAAATAGAATAGGACTTATCAGTACACAATTCATAGGGAAAGATTGTGTACTGTCATGGTTTCTATTTTTTCTAACTAGACTAAATAAGGAGTAATAAACATGGAAATGTCTTTGTATGCAAGATTTCGTAAGGTCAGAATTACAAAGAAAGGTAAAGAGATTTTTGACCATAAAGCCACACTAAAAGCAATTAAAGAACATCTTGAATATCTACGTGGTGAAATTATAGCTGAACGAATCAGTTATAGTGAAATTTCAGAACTGCAAGACATGAAGATATTCATCCAACCTCATGACACTCTATTGCTGGAATGGGCTGGTGTACCTGAATTTGAAAGTGAGGAGTAATAGAATGAAAAGTGTAATTGTTACATTTACCTATCGAATAGATTTATCTAAAAGTGTTCAGGAGATGATTGATGATGGAGAACTGGAAATGACCGACAAAAATATCCGTGAGTTTGCTCTGGAATGTGTGCAGAGTGATTTACAGGATATATCACATTCCTTGCCTGATACAAAATTTCATACTCATATTACTATTTTTGAAGATACAAAAGATGAAGAAGGAAATGAGATTGAGATAGTCCATGAAATTGATGAGAAAGAAACCAAATAAAAACTGATACTGTGTCAAATAAAGGAGGCACAATATGAAAATAACTGATTTTTATAATCGTCCGAAAACTATTGCCATTGTAGCAGATGTAAATTTTGGTAAATCAACAATAATTGCTCACACAATGGAACAACTCAGGCAGACTGGTAAACCTTTCAATTTGGCTTCCTATGGATTGCCAAAAGAAATTGAATTTGGGCAGAAAAGAATTTGGTCACTTTTAGAACTTGAATCTACAAGGAATAGTATAATCTTCCTAGATGAGTTTGCCAATCTAATTGATTTGGATGACAGAAAAAAGGTAAAGATGGTTGAAGTGTCTCTAAGACTGATTAATCATCCTACCCACAATAATATCATTGTGTTCTCTGGGCTTCCTGTCAATTATAAAAAATTCATTGCCGCTAAAATTGAAACTTGGATGTTTGGAAAATGTACTATTGATGACTTCATTAATGGCTCTACTGGTAAGAAAATCATTCAGTGGTATACAGGAGCAGAGAAAGGGTCAGCTATTCTAGCCGTAAATCAGGGTGAGATTATGATTTACGACAGGGGAGAATATTACCCCAATATTCCCTTCTCATATAAAAAGGTCTATGATGTGAAGCTGAATAACCCAACTATTTGGGAGCCAAAAGCTAAATAGAAAAATGTGCAAAAAACGTTCTATAAAATGTGCAATTAGTGTCCATAATCTTGTTCCAAAAATTGTGCTAGTTTTGTGGTTGATTTACTTATCTACTTCTCATTTCGATGGGGAGTAGGCATGGTATATTAATCAAATAAAAAGGAGATTGAACATGTATAAGTCAAAGTTTACATTATCAGATGATACAGAAGAATTTGAGGGGTATACAGATGGATCAGAGTGGAATGGGTGGGCAAATGTATGTTTCACAAAAGAACAAATTTGTGAATTTATGAAAACTACACCCTATGATTTTCACTTTGGGGTGAACAAACTAACCAAAATTGAAACTCTTATTATCTACTGGGTAGTTGGTGAAGGCGAAACCTACCACTCTACCCCCCTACCAACTGATGAGGGAGATATTCTTGTTGGTTTCTTTCTTGATGGATTAGAGTTTATGGAAGTAGAGGAGAAATAAAATGAAACTAAAAGAATACATCAAAGTACTTCAAAAGATTGTAAAGGAAAATCCAAAGGCAAAAGATTATACAATGGTATATGCAACTGATGAGGAAGGAAACGGGTTCAAAGAAGTTTGCTTTGAACCAAGTGTAGGAGGAATGATTGATAATGAGGAGTACTATTGCTCCGGTGATAGTGAACTTCCAGAGGGATTTATAGAAAATAGTGTCTGTGTAAACTAGGAGTAGGATATGAATATTTTATGTGGCTGTGAAGAATCTCAGATTGTGACAGAGGAACTAAGAAAACTTGGTCACAATGCCTATTCCTGTGACCTATTACCAACGTCAGGTTCTCATCCTGAGT
>Ga0105105_10001373_pt1 | contig 10339 bp, 4 predicted proteins | sample PPLLaktember2015_4_FD_79108 | JGI IMG/M metagenome (GOLD analysis project Ga0105105, IMG submission 79108) | Freshwater sediment microbial communities from Prairie Pothole Lake near Jamestown, North Dakota, USA - PPLs Lake P8 Core (1) Depth... | ecosystem: Environmental > Aquatic > Freshwater >... | reverse complement strand
TGGCCGACAAGCGGCACGTGCTCGACAAGGTGATCATCGAGGGCTACCGTTTCGACCCCGCAACCGGGGAGGCGGTCTGGGCCATCGACAAGAAGCAGACCGGCAAGGAAGCCTACCGCCTCAAAATGCAGCGCAGCAACATGCAAACCGACCTGGTGATGTTTGCCTGCCGCCAGACCACCATCTTCGACCTGCTCGAGCCGCGCACCTTCCGCCACCTCACCAAGATCCAGGCCCTCGACGGCCGCCGCGAGGCCCTGCCGCTGCGCTACTGGTACAGCCGGATCGACACCCGCAGCTCGGTGATCGTTTCGATCTTTCTCGAAGCGGGCACGCGCATGAAGCTGACCCTCTCGGACACCGTCCTGCGCAACAAGATGCTTCTGCTGAACGCCTCCGAGCGCTATCCCGAGGGCACCGGCTACCCGGTGGACGACTACCCGACCATTCCCCATACGGCCTTCCACGTCGCCCGCGACATGTGGGCGCTGCTCGTCCCCCGCATCGAGGCCATGGAGACCCACGGCATTCACGACGCGCGCATCCAGCAGCTCCAGGCGGAAGGCGTGGCCGCCCTGGAGCAGGCCCGAGCCGACCTGGATGGCCGCATCTACGACCGCGCAGCCGCGGCCGCGGCCCGCTCCTGGGCGCTGGCGAGCCGGGTCTACAGCCATGTCCAGAAGACCCAGAAGGACGTCCTCTTCGGTGTGCTGTTTTACATCGCCCTGTTCGTCCCCTTTGCCTTCTGCATGGAGCGGCTGCTGTTCGCGTATGCCAACATCCACAAGCGGATCGTGGCCTTTGTGGCGATCCTGGCGGTCCTGATCACCGTCATCTTTCAGGTCCACCCGGCCTTCCAGCCGGCCTACAGCCCGCTGGTGGTGATTCTGGCCTTTTTCATCATGGGGCTCTCCCTGGTGGTGACCCTGATCATCTTCTTCCGCTTCGAAAACGAGATGGTTCGCCTCCAGAAGCGCGCCAGCCGCCTTCCGGCCGGGGAGATCAGCCGCTGGAAAGCCTTTGTGGCCGCATTTTTCCTGGGGGTCAACAACCTGCGGCGGCGGCGGCTGCGAACCGCGCTGACCTGCCTGACCCTGATCATCCTGACCTTCACCATCATGAGTTTCACCTCGGTCAAGACCAACCGCCAGCACACCCGCATGTTCTACCAGGACCGCGCCCTCTACCCGGGCATCCTGATGAAGAACGTCAACTGGCAGGACCTGCCGCCCGAGGCCCTCGGGGTCATCACCAACCAGTTCCGCGACAGCGGCCTGGTGGCGCCGCGGGTCTGGCTGGAAGATGCCGACCGCACCCGCGCCCCGCGCATCCCGCTGCGCTACGGCGACAAGCGCTACGAGGCCCAAGGGATGATCGGGCTTGCCAGCATCGAGCCGGCGGTGACCGGCTTGGATAATGTGCTGATCGGCGGGCGCTGGTTCCGCCAAGACGAGGAACACGCCGTCTTGATCTCGGACCGCATGGCCCAGGAGCTGGGGCTTGGGACGAGCCCCCCGGCCGGCACCCGGGTACTGCTGTGGGGGCTGCCCTTCGAGGTCACCGGCGTCTTTTCCGGCGAGCGTCTCCAGGGGCGCCCGGACCTGGACGGTGAGACCCTGACCCCGGTCACCTTTCCCAGCGACATCGCCCTGGAAATGACCGAGGTCGAGATGGAGGCGCTGGAGTCCGGCGACGAGGTCCGCGACCTGCAGGGAGCCTACCAGCACATCCCCGCCGACCTGAGCGTGATCGTGCCGGCCCGCACCCTCCTGGCCCTCGGCGGCCGCCTGAAGGCCGTCGCCCTGCGCCCGGATGCGTCCGAGGACCTGCCGACGCTGGCCGCGCAGCTGGCCGACCGCTTCGGGCTGACGCTCTTCAGCGGGGAGCCGGAGGGCACCTTCATGTACCACGCCAGCGAAACGATCCGCTACAGCGGGGTGCCCAACATCCTGATCCCGCTGGTGATCTCGGTTTTCATCGTGCTCAACACGATGATCGGCAGCGTCTACGAACGCAAGCGCGAAATCGGGATCTACACCTCGGTGGGGCTGGCGCCCTCCCACGTGGGGTTTCTGTTCGTTGCCGAGGCCATGGCCTTTGCCGTCCTGAGCGTCGTGCTGGGCTACCTGCTCGCCCAGAGTTCCGCCAAGCTCTTTGCCGGAACGGCCCTGTGGGCCGGCATCACGGTGAACTACTCCTCGCTGGCGGGGGTCGCCGCCATGCTGCTGGTGATCCTGGTGGTGCTGGTTTCGGTCATCTACCCGGCGCGGGTGGCCGCCGAGATCGCCATCCCGGATGTCAACCGCTCCTGGCGTCTGCCGGACGCCCACAGCAACACCATTGAAATCACCCTGCCCTTCCTGATGAAATATCACGAACACCTCAGCATCGGCGGTTTCGTGATCGACCACTTCCGGGGCCACCAGGATGTCTCCCACGGGCTGTTTTCCAGCGGCGAGATCGATTTCGGGTTTGAGCACCCCCCGACGGACCCGGCTGGGACAACCTGCCTGTTCCTGAAGGCCAAGGTCTGGCTGGCGCCGTTCGACTTCGGCATCATGCAGACGGTCGCGGTGCAGTTCTGCCCGTCGGAGGAGAAACCGGACCTGTATGAAATCCGGCTGCAGCTCGTGCGCCAGACCGGGGAGGCCAACGTCTGGGGCCGGGTCAACCGGGTGTTTGTCAATGACCTGCGCAAGCAGCTGCTGGTCTGGCGATCGCTGCCGGCCGAAACCCAGGAATTTTACCGGCAGCGGCTGCAGACCGCCGAGCCCGACGCCAACGCCGCCGGGGCCTTCTGACCGGCGCAAACCGCACCCTCAGGACCAAGGACACCCCGGACATGGGTCTTTTTTCACCCGCAGCCAGCGCGACCGCCATATGAGCGCACCGCCCGCAGCAGCCATCCCCCCGGCCGAGGAGCAGGCCCGGCCGCAGCCGGCCGTCAGCGCCGGCATCCGCCCCAGGGCCATCCTGATCGGCCTGCTGCTGGCAACGGCGATCTGCGCCCTGACGCCCTTCAACAACGTCTACCGCCAGGCCACCCCTTTGGGGGGCAGCCATTTTCCGCTGGCACCGTTTTTCATCCTCTTCTGGCTGACGCTGCTGGTCGCCGCCGCCGGCCGCCTGGCGGGCCGCCGGGTCTGGCTGAGCGGCCGGGAGCTGCTGATCGTCTGGATCCTGATGGTCCTGGCATCCGGCATCGCCTACACCGGCCTGGCGCGCACCTTTTTGATCAACCTGACCGCCCCGTACCACTTTGCCAACGTCGAAAACCGCTGGGAAACGGTGCTGCAGCCGCTGCTGCCCGAAGCACTCTTCCCCCAGGACCGGGAGGCGGTCGCCACCCTCTACAACGGGTTGGTCGGCGGGCGCCAGATGGGCTGGCTGACGGTCGTCCGCCAGATTCCCTGGCATGCCTGGGCCCTGCCGCTGGCCACCTGGGGCGGCTTCATCCTGCTGTGCTACCTGGTGATGCTCTGCCTGGTGAACATCCTCAGCCGCCAGGCCCTGGCCAACGAGCGCATGAACTTCCCGCTGCTGCGGGTGCCCCAGCTGATGGAGGATGCGCTCGACGAGGGCCGCCTGGGCAGCTTTCTGACCGACCGCTTCCTGCTCACCGGAATGCTGCTGCCGGTGGCCCTGCACCTGCTAAACGGCCTGCATTTCTATCTGCCGGCGGTGCCGCAGCTGCCGACGCTGATCCTGGCCGGCCCCTATTTCCCCAAGACCGGCCTGTTCTCCGGTTTTTACAAACTGAAAATCTACATCTACCCCGCCTTTATCGGCTTCGCCTTTCTGACCTCGCGCCAGATTTCCTTTTCCTTCTGGCTTTTTTTCATCCTGGGCGGGCTGCTGGGCGGGCTGCTGGGCGTCCTGGGCTACAATATCCCGGCGGCGGCCCTGGGGGTGACCTTCGGGCCGACCCTTTCGCACCCGGAGGAGATGCAGATGCTGGGCGCCTACGGGGTCTTTTTTGTCTTCCTGATGTGGCTGGCGCGCTTTCACCTGCTGGACACGCTGCGGGAGGCCCTCTGGCTCAAAAAGGCCGTGCCGGCTGAGACCGAGTGGTTCTCCACCCGCCTGGCCTTCTGGGGGGTCGTGATCGGAGGGGGCGGCATCGTGGCCTGGTGCCACGCCTTCGGCATCCCGCTGGCGGCCTCCCTGCTGTTTATCGGGGCGGCGTTCATGGTGCTGCTGGTGGCCAGCCGGATCATCTGCCAGGGGGGCATCGCCTACTTCACCCTCACGACGGCCCCCATCGACGGCCTGCTGGCCTTCTTCGGCCCCGGCTTCCTCGGCCATGTCGGGCTGCTGGTGGCGACCGTGGTCCAGAAGGCCCTGTTTGTGGACCTGCGCGAGTCGCTGATGCCCTCCCTGCTGCACGCCAGCAAGATCAGCGCCGCGCTCAAAAACCGGCGCCTGGTGGGGGGCGGCATCGTGATCACGCTGCTGGCCGGCATCACCGTCTCGCTGGTCGCCATGCTGGCGCTGTGCTACAAATTCGGCGTGCGCGAGCTGCAGTTCGACTGGGCCACCCAAACCACCCTGTCGGTCTACGACAACGTTTTCGCCCTGATCGAAAGCCCCATCGGCAGCAGCCACTGGGTGATGCTTTTCGCCCTGCTGGGGGCGGCGCTGATGCTGGTGCTGGTCGTCTGCTACCACCGCTTCTACTGGTGGCCGATCCACCCCCTGGGCTACCTCACCGCCTACAGCTCGGCCATGCGCATCCTGTGGTTCAGCTTTTTTGTGGGCTGGCTGTGCAACACCCTGTGCATGCGCTACGGCGGTGTGGTCCTGTACAAGCGCCTGCGGCTGTTCTTCGTGGGGTTGATCCTGGGGGATTTTCTGATGGGGGGCATCTGGGCCGTGGTGGGGCTTTTCGCCGGCGCCAGCTACCTGGTGCTGCCCGACTAGCAGCGGCGCATCGCAGCCGGCGTTCAAGCGCTGCCGGGTCTGGCCGCCTTGCGACCGTCTCGAATACCAAACAACATTGGGAACCCGAAGGCATGTACGACGACAAAGAACTCGCCGAATACCGGGACCTGCTCAAAACGCCGACCCATTTCGAGGAAGGCTTCGACTGGAAAACCGTCGTGGGGGCGGTCTTCATCGGATTTCTGATGATGCCGGGCAGCATGTACCTGCAGCTGGTGATCGGCACGGGGATCGGCCCGGCAGCCCGCTGGGTGACGATCATCCTGTTTGCCGAGATTGCCAAGCGCTCCTACACCGAGCTCAAGCAGCAGGAGATTTTCCTGCTCTACTACATGGCCGGGGCGGCGCTCTCCTCACCGTTCCAGGGGCTGCTGTGGAGCCAGTACCTGGTCCAGTCGGATGCGGCGCGCATGCTGGGGGTGACCGAATTCATTCCGGCCTGGGTGGCCCCCGGGCCCGATTCGGTTTCGCTGGTGGAGCGCACCTTCTTCCACCGCGACTGGCTGATCCCGATCCTGCTGCTTTTCGGCGCCCAGGTGATCCAGCGCGTCGACCACTTCGGTTTGGGCTATGCCCTCTTCCGGATCACCTCGGACGTCGAAAAGCTGCCCTTTCCCATGGCGCCCGTGGGCGCCCTGGGCACCATGGCCCTAGCCGAGTCCACCGAGGACAAGCAGAAAAGCTGGAAATGGCGGGTGTTTTCCATCGGCGGGGTGATCGGCCTGGTTTTCGGCGGGATCTATGTGCTGCTGCCGACCGTCTCGGGGCTGATCTTCACCGAGCCGATCCGGCTGATCCCGATCCCCTGGATCGAATTGACGCGCCACACCGAGGGCGTGCTGCCGGCGGTGGCCACCGGCCTGCAGCTGGACATCGGGCTGCTCTTCATCGGCATGGTGCTGCCCTTCTGGGCGGTCATGGGCGGGCTGGTCGGGCTGGTGATCACCGTGGTGGCCAACCCGATCCTCTACCGCCAGGGCATCCTCACCCGCTGGCACCCGGGCATGGAAACCGTCGACACGGTGTTCGCCAACAACTTCGATTTTTACATGAGCTTCGGCATCGGCCTGGGCCTGGCGATCGGCTGCGTGGGCATCTGGCACGTGGCGCGCTCCTTCGGCAAGAGCGGTCCCGGCCGCCAGGGCGGTTTCAAGGCGCTTTTCCAGCCCCCGCCGGGGCGCGGCGATTTCAACTTCTGGATCTCCATCGGCATCTATTTCTTTTCGACCCTGGCCTACGTGCTGCTGTGCCGCTGGCTGGTGCCGAATTTCCCCTGGGTCTTTTTTCTGGCCTACGGCTTCGTCTACACCCCGGTGATCTCCTACATCACCGCCCGCATGGAGGGCATCGCCGGCCAGTTCGTGAACCTGCCGCTGGTGCGGGAGGCCAGCTTCATCGCCGGCGCCAAGTTTTTCGGCTACCGCGGCATCGAGATCTGGTATGCCCCGATCCCGATCCACAACTACGGCGCGACCACCGTCCAATTCCGCGAGATCGAGCTGACCGGCACCAGCATCCGGGGCATCATCAAGGCCGAGATAGTCGTCTTCCCGGTCGTCATGGTGGCCAGCCTGCTGTTTTCGCAGTTTATCTGGCGCCTGGCGCCGATCCCCTCCAGCAACTACCCCTACGCCCAGGAGCTGTGGCACCTGCAGGCGCTCAATACGCTGCTGATGCAGACCTCGACCCTGGAGGGCAATTCGCTCTTTTTCCAGGCCCTCAAGGCCAGCTACGTGCTCTCGGGGTTGGGCTTCGGCCTGGTGGTGTATGCCGTCCTCTCGGTTCTGGGGCTGCCGGTGCTGCTGATTTACGGCGTCGTCCGGGGCCTCGGCCAGAGCACCCCCCACGGCATGATCCTCGAGGTGGCCGGCGCTTTCCTGGGGCGCTTCTTTTTCCTCAAACGCTACGGCGCCATGTGGCGCCAATACGCGCCGGTGCTGCTGGCCGGCTTCTCCTGCGGGATGGGGCTGACCGGCATGTTCGCCATGGGTTTTGCGCTGATCCTCAAATCGCTGGGGCGTCTGGCCTACTGACGCCGCCGAGGCAGGCCGCCCCCACGGACCCTTCGGCCATGATCACCCAAAGATCGCTCTTCTACTGGATCCGGCACCGCCAGCGTCCGCTGCAGCTGCTGATCCTGGCGCTCATTCTGGTCAGCATCGGCCTGCGGGTGCTGCCCCTGGAACTCCAGAAGCGCATCATCAACATCGCCATCGAGCTCAAGCAGGTCGATCTGCTGCTGCTCTACTGCGGGCTTTTCCTGGGGGCGGTGCTGCTGGCATCGCTCTTCAAGTACGCCATCAACGTGCTGCAGATGTACGTGGGCCAGAAAATCCTGCTGGAAATCCGGGAGTCGCTCTACGCCCACCTGCTGCAGCTGCCCCTGCAGTTCTTTCGCCGGACCCCCCAGGGGACCGTCATCAGCCTCCTGAGCGCCGAACTCAACGCCGTCGGCCACTTCATCGGCGGCGCGCTGGCCGTTCCGGTCACCAGCCTCCTGACGCTGCTGAGCTTTGCGGCCTACATGGTTTACCTGGACCCCCTGCTGGCGCTGATCAGCCTCGCGATCTACCCCCTGGAGATCGTTCTGATCCCGATCCTGCAGCGGCGCTACAACCGCCTCAACGCCTTCCGGGTGGACACCGTGCGCGAGATGAGCAACGTCGTTGGCGAGGCCGTCGGGGGCATCCTCGAAATTCAGGGCAATGCCAGCTTCACACTGGAAAAGGCCAAGTGCGGCCGCATCGCGCGCCATCTCTTCGGCCTCATGAACCGACTCTTTATCTACAAATTCGGCACCAAGACCCTCAACAACCTCTTCCAGAACCTGGGGCCGTTCCTCCTGTTCCTGCTGGGCGGCTATTTGGTGATCCACGGCCGCTTCACCCTCGGGGCGCTGGTGGCCTTTCTATCGGCTTACGAGAAAGTCTACGAGCCATGGAAGGAGCTGATCGAATACTATCAGGACCTTCAGGATGCGCGCGTGCGCTACGAGCGGGTGATGGGCTACTTCGACGAGGCGCCCGAGTTCGCCCTTTTTCCGGTGGGCCGGGCGCCCTACCGCCTGAGCGGCAGAATCGAGGTCAGCGACCTCAGCCTGACGGTCCAGGACCAGATCCAGCTGCTGGACGGGGTAAGCCTGGATCTCGCCCCCGGCCAGCAGCTGGCCCTGGTGGGCTTTTCGGGCAGCGGCAAAACCACGCTCGCCATGCTGCTGGGACAGCTCTACAGCTACCGCCGCGGCCACATCCACGTGGACGGCCATGAACTACGCGAGCTGACCAAGCTGGACGTCAGCCGCAACATTGGGTTTGTGGCCCAGCACCCCTTTATCTTCAGCGGCACCGTGCGCGACAACCTGCTCTACGGCTGCCGCGCGCTGGCCGCCGAAACCGCAGCCGGCGGGCCGCCCCCGGCGCTGCCGGACGCCCGCCGGCTGCTGGAAATGGTCGTCGCCGTGGGGCTCTCGGACGACATCGTGCGCTTCGGCCTCAACGCCGTCCTGGACCGCGAGCGCTGCGAACCCCTGCGGGCGGACCTGCTGCGGATGCGCAACCGCCTGCACCGCCAGCTGTCGGAGGAACTCGGACAGGCGGTGGAATTTTACAACGTCAACCGGTTTCTGGAGCACCTGCGGATCTACGACAATCTTTTTTTCGGAGACGTCCACGACTCCGCCTGGGCGCTTTCCAACCTGCCGCACAACCCCGCCTTCGGCGATTTTCTGAAGGCCAGCGACCTCGACGGCCCCCTGCTCGACCTGGGCCGCAAGCTGGCCGTTGAAACCGTCGCCCTGCTGGGGAAGATCGGCGACGATGCCTTTTTCTTCGCCTCCAGCCCCATGGCCCCGGAAGAGTTCGCGACCTACGCCCGGATCGTGAGGCGGGCGGGCAAAAGCGGCCCCGCCGCGCTGCCCCCGGCCGACCGGATGCAGCTCTATCTCCTGGCACTGCGCTTTATCCCCGGCCGGCACAAGCTGGCCACGATCTCCAAACCGCTGGCGGCCGCGATTGTGGGCGCCCGCCAGCGGTTTGTCCAAAATGTCGGCCACCTTCAGCTGCGGCGCTGCCAGTTGGCCACCGAGCACTTCCTGCGCGGCGAGGACCCCGGCCCGGCCGAAGAGGCCGGCCGCAACCGCGACTTTTCGATCTACTGCCCCACCGAGTACCTCTACTCGCGCAGCCTGCTGGACAACCTGGTTTTCGGCACCCTCAAAGCCGAGCAGGACACCGCCCTGGGCGAGCTGCGCGAACGGGTGACGAAGGCGCTGGCGGAAAACGGGCTGCTCGACACGGTGATGGAAATCGGCCTGGATTTTGCCGTGGGCAGCAAGGGTGACCGGCTTTCCGGCGGTCAGCGCCAGAAAATCGCCATTGCCCGCGCGCTGCTGAAGGAAACCGCCGTGGTGATCCTGGATGAGGCCACCGCCAGCCTCGACAACACCTCCCAGGCCAGGATCCAGGACTACATCGAAACCCGCCTCAGGGGCCGGCAGACGGTCGTGGCGGTCATCCATCGCCTCGACACGGCCCGGGCCTACGACCGGATCCTGGTGTTGCGGGCCGGGCGGGTGGTTGAGGCCGGCACTTACGACAACCTGATCGAGCGACAGGGGAGCTTCTACGACCTTGTCAGGGGAGCGACGACCTGAAATGACCGCCGAGACGCACCAAAACCGCAGCGAACTCGCCCAGAACATGGACTATCTGAGGCAGCTGAGCCCTTTCGAGCGCACACCCTTTGAAATCATCCGACTGTATGCTTACATTGCCCGCAGGATCCGTTTCGGCCAGGGGGATTTCATCTTCCGCCAGAACCAGCAGGCCAGCCGCGCCTACCTGATCCTGAGCGGCAGCGTCGTGCTCTCGGTCGAAAAGTCGGGGCAGACGCTCCCGCTGCAGGTCCTTGGGCCCATGGGGTTTTTCGGCTACATGTCGCTGCTGGCGTGCTATGACTGGGGACTGAACGCCCAGGCCACGGCCGCCACCGAAACCCTGAGCCTGGACCGTGAGAGTTTTCGCAAGATTCTGATCCGGTTTCCGGATCAGTGCATCGAGGTAGTGGACAGCCTGGTGCGTCTGCGCATGCAGCGCATGCACGAACACATGGAGACGCTGATCAAAAACATCAAGGACCCGGGCGGCCTCGCCAAGCTGGAGGGCGGAATCAACCTGTGACCCCCTCCGCACCGGGGATCTGGCAGCGCCGGTGCTGCCGGAGAAGGAAACGCAAATGGTCAAACGGATCTTGACGGCGATCCTCGCCGGTCTGCTTCTCGGGTGGGGCCTGTGCGATGCCAAGACCCCCGGCGAAGTGGGCGGGTTCGTCCTGGGCGAAAGCATCCAGGCGGTTCAGGACCGGGTGCGCATGGCGAGCAAACTGCCGGTGCGCAATATGG
>Ga0105105_10001372_pt1 | contig 10341 bp, 9 predicted proteins | sample PPLLaktember2015_4_FD_79108 | JGI IMG/M metagenome (GOLD analysis project Ga0105105, IMG submission 79108) | Freshwater sediment microbial communities from Prairie Pothole Lake near Jamestown, North Dakota, USA - PPLs Lake P8 Core (1) Depth... | ecosystem: Environmental > Aquatic > Freshwater >... | reverse complement strand
CCTCGCCAATGGCGCCCGACAGCACCACGAAGGGCAGGTCGGGCCGGGTCACCCGCGCCACTTCCCAGGCGTCCAGGCCTGTGAAACCGGGCAGGTGGTAGTCGGCCAGCACGATGTCGTAGCCGTCTGACGCCAGTTCGCGGCGGAAATCGTCGAGCGTGTCCACCAGGGTCAGCTCACAGGGCATCTGACTGCGTTGCAACGCAAACTTGACCAGGGCGTGGTCGACCCGGGAGTCTTCCAGGTGCAGGATGCGGACCGTGGGTCTGTCGGCTGTTTCGGACGTTCCGCTCATGGTGTGATCGATGGGGCCGCGGCCACGGTGGAACGGATCCGGTCCGGATGGCAAGCCAGTGAAATGGAACTGTATTTGACCCGTTATCTGCCGATAGAGAGACCAGCAGGTCGGGAAAATTGTACCGCCCGACCCCAACAGCCCTGCACCACGAAGCACGCCCCATGGACCACTTGACGATGCCACAGACGCCGCCGTCTGTTTCCCTGCCTGTGAACCTGGTGGCCGACCTCCAGGACTCGCTGCTGATGGCCATGACCGACCTCAAGCGGCTCGAAGGCCTGCTGGACCACGCCACCGGCAACCTGATGGAACGCTTCAGCACCGCGAACCACGCGCTGGCCCATCTGGCAGGCAATGACAACGAAGACATCACAAGCATCCGCCTGAGCCTGCACCAGGCGGTGACCGAACTGCAGTTCCACGACATGGCGACCCAGCTCATCGTGCACACCGGCAAGGTGCTGCAGGGCTGCGCCTGGAAGCTGGCCGACGAGGCCATGGAGCTGGAAGAGGGGGAGGAGCCGCTGTGCATCGACCCCATGCCCGAACGCCCCAGCCCGGTCACCCAGAGCGAGATGGACGCCGGTTCAATCGACCTTTTCTGACACACGGTCCATTCAAGACCGGCGCCCTTCTGTCGATATCTGATCGAAACACGGAGTACCCCATGCAATCGATTCTTGCCGTAGACGACTCGGCTTCCATGCGAAAAATGGTGGCGTTCACCCTCACGGGTGCTGGTTTTCATGTGGTCGAGGCGGTGGACGGCCAGGACGCCTATGAAAAGGCCCAGACCCACGCCATTGACCTGGTGCTGACCGACCAGAACATGCCACGCCTGGATGGCCTGGGCCTGACGCGCAAGCTGCGCGAACACCCCAAGTTCAAGAACACGCCGATCCTGATCCTGACCACCGAGTCCAGCGACCAGATGAAGCAGGCCGGGCGCGGTGCCGGTGCCACGGGATGGCTGGTCAAGCCCTTCGATCCGGGCCGCCTGATCGAGGTCATCCAGAAAGTCATCCGCTGACACGAGGTGACCGATCCCTCACGCAGAGCGCCACACCGCCAAGGAGTCCCCCATGGGTGAAATGATGAACGAAGGCCAGCAGGTCGCTGACAACTTCGACCTGAGCCAGTTCTACCAGATCTTTTTTGAAGAGGCCGGCGAGAACCTGGACCAGATGGAACAGATGCTGCTGCAGCTGGACCTGGAACATGCCGACGACGAAGAACTCAACGCCATCTTCCGCTGCGCGCACTCCATCAAGGGCGGTGCCGCCACCTTCGGCTTTGCCGATGTGGCCGAACTCACGCACCAGATGGAATCGCTGCTGGACAAGCTGCGCCGCCATGAACTGCAACCCACCTCGGCCATGGTCGACGTGTTGCTCGAATCGTCCGACGCGCTGCGCCTGCTGCTGGCCCAGCACCAGGGCAAGCAGGTCGAATCACCAGCTACCGCCGACCTGGTGTGCCGCATCAGCCAGCTGGCGCAGGGCGAAGCCGCCCCGGCGCCCGCACCGGTCATGGCCACGGCACCTGCGCACAGCGCTGCTGCAGAGCGGCGCGCTCCGGCACCCACCGCCCCTGCGAGGACAGTGCCCGTCGGGCGCGAGCTGGACATCCACATCGGTCCGATGGACAACCCTGCGCAGGCCGACTGCATCGCCGAGCTGTTTCGCGACATCCCGGGTCTGGGCGAGATCGAAGCGCTGCCCTGCGACCAGCACGACAAGCGCGTGTACCGGGTGAAGACCACCTCCAGCGACACCGACCTGCTGGATCTGTTCACCTTCCATGTGAGCAAGGAACAGATCCAGATCATCGACAACGCCGCCAGCCCCGCCGCGCAGCCGGTCTTGCACGAAGCAGCGCCTGCCAGCCCGAGCGCGGGCGAGGGCAAGGATTTCGGATTCTTCGACGGCGCACCGGGCGTGCCCGCTGCAGCGCCAGCGGCGGCGTCGGCCACTGCACCCAGCGAAAGCCAGGTCTCCAGCCTCGCCGCCAGGCCACCCGTCAAGGCGGAACAGCGCACACCCAATACGGCCCAGATGGAATCGAGCACGCTGCGCGTCTCGGTCAGCAAGGTGGACCAGCTGATCAACCTGGTGGGTGAACTCGTGATCACCCAGGCCATGCTGGCGCAGAAAAGCCGCGAACTCGACAGCGCCGCCAACCAGCCGCTGCTGGCCGGCCTGGCCGACCTGGACCGAAACACCCGCGACCTGCAGGAAGCGGTGATGTCGATCCGCATGATCCCGATGTCGGTGGTGTTCAACCGTTTCCCGCGCATGCTGCGCGACCTGGCCGCCAAGCTGGGCAAGAAAGTCGAGCTGATCACCCACGGCGAATCCACCGAACTCGACAAGGGTCTGATCGAGAAGATCACCGACCCGCTGACCCACCTGATCCGCAACAGCTGCGACCACGGCATCGAGATGCCCGAGGAGCGACGGGTCAAGGGCAAGACCGAGCACGGCACCATCACGCTCTCGGCGAGCCACCAGGGCGGCTCGATCCTGATCGAGGTGCGCGACGACGGCAAGGGCCTTTCGCGCGAGAAGCTGCTGAGCAAGGCGCGCGAAAAAGGCATCGACGCACCCGATTCGATGAGCGACAGCGAGGTCTGGAACCTGATCTTCGCGCCCGGCTTCTCCACCGCCGCCGAAGTGACCGATGTCTCCGGCCGCGGCGTGGGCATGGACGTGGTGAAGAAGAACATCGCCTCGCTCGGCGGCACGGTCGAAATCGATTCGGCCGAGGGCTACGGCATGCGTGTCTCGGTGCGCCTGCCCCTGACCCTGGCCATCATGGATGGCATGACGGTGCGGGTGAGCGACGAGGTCTACATCCTGCCGCTGGCATCGGTCATCGAGTCGTTCCAGATCAAGCCGAGCGACATCAACACCGTGGCCCAGGGCGCGCAGCTGGTGAAGGTGCGCGACGAGTACATGCCGGTCATCGAGCTGGAACGCGTGTTCCAGGTGCCGCGCTTCGAATTCAACGCCAGCAGCCCGATCATGGTCGTGGTGGAAGCCGACGGTTCGCGTGTGGCGCTGATGGTGGACGAGCTGCTCGGCCAGCAACAGGTGGTCATCAAGAACCTGGAGTCGAACTACCGCAAGGTGCCCAACATCTCGGGCGCCACCATCCTGGGCGACGGCAAGGTGGCCCTGATCCTGGACACCTCGGGCCTGGTGCGCCGGTCCCGGCACTGAGTTCAGGCCACAGAACCCCACCCGGCGGGCGCAGGCCCGCCTGTTTCAACGGTCAGGATTCCCCATGCTGCAGCAGACTTCCGCACGTGCCTCCCGGCAGGTGCCGACCCTGGCGACAAGCGACGAAGGCCCGCTGGCCCAAGGCCGCGAGTTCGTCTGGAGCGACGCCGACTTCACGCGCATCAAGGCCCTGATCTACAAGAAGGCCGGCATCAGCCTGCACGACGGCAAACACGCCATGGTGTACAGCCGGGTCTCGCGCCGACTGCGCGACACCGGCCACGACACCTTCAAGACCTATCTGGACTGGCTGGAACAGCACGATGGACCCGAGTGGCAGGAGTTCATCAACGCGCTGACCACCAACCTCACCGCCTTCTTCCGCGAGCAGCACCACTTCGGCGTGCTGGACGAACTGCTGCGCAGCCAGCGCACCAGATCCTGGCGCATCTGGTGTTCTGCCGCGTCCACCGGCGAAGAACCGTACTCCATCGCCATGACCGCCACCGAGGCGCTGGGCGGCAGCGGTTCGTTTCATCTGGTCAACAGCGACATCGACACCAAGGTGCTGGCCACCGCGGCGCGCGGCGTCTACAAGACCGAAGGCGTCAAGGGCCTGAGCGCCGAGCGGCTGCAGCGCTTCTTCATGCGCGGCAAGGGCACCAACAGCGGGCTGATGCGCGTGAAGCCCGAGCTGCAGAAGAACATGGAGTTCATGAGCGTCAACCTGATCCAGGACCTGCCGTTCCGCGAACCTTTCGACATCGTCTTCTGCCGCAACGTCATGATCTACTTCGACGCCGCCACGCAGCGCCAGGTGCTCGAGCGCATCCACCGGGTGATGAAGCCGGGCGGCATGCTGTTCGTGGGCCACGCCGAAAACTTCAGCGACGCGCGCAGCCTGTTCGTGCTGCGGGGAAAGACCGTGTATGAGCGCATTTGAAGCCGCCCCCGCGCGACCGGGCACGGCACCCCGTGCGGCTGTGGGCCTGAGCAGCGGTTCCGCCCTGGGTGCATCCCGCAACCCGCGTCTGGATGCCCTCAAAGCCCGGCAGACCAAGCCGGGGGAGGCGTCCTTTTTCTACCACGACCACCATTTCCGGCACGACACGGTCAAGGTGCTGCCCGGCGAATACTTCGTCACCGGCGACGAACTGATGGTCATGACGGTGCTGGGTTCCTGCATCGCCGCCTGCATCTGGGACCCCAGGGTACGCATCGGCGGCATGAACCATTTCATGCTGCCCGAGGGCGGCGGAGACACCTCGGGCCGCTATGGCTCCTACGCCATGGAACTGCTCATCAACGAGATGATGAAGCTGGGCGCACGGCGCGAGACCATGCAGGCCAAGATCTTCGGCGGCGGCCAGGTGATGCACAGCTTCACCACCATGAACGTGGGCGAGCGCAACACCCAGTTCGTGCTCGACTACCTGCAGACCGAACGCATCGCCGTGATCTCCAAGGATGTGCTCGACATCCATCCGCGCAAGGTGTGCTACTTCCCGGCCAGCGGCAAAGCCATGGTCAAGCGCCTGGCGCACTCGCACCCCGAAACCCTGGAAACCCAGGAGCGCAAGGGCAGCGCAGCCATCGTGGCCAAGAGCAACTCCGGTGGTTCGGTCGATTTGTTTTAGCCCCCCGCGCCGACGCTGCGCGTCGTCACCCCCCAGGGGGCATCACCAGCAGCGCGGCAAAGCCGGTTCTGCGGTGTTCCGGGATGAGAGCCCTTCGCTCCGGCGGCGTTGTCGAGGTGGATGGAACGGCAAGTGAACGGTGTAGGCGCTGCGGCGCTGATTGTTGAGGGATGCACATGAACAAGAAAATTTCAGTGGTGGTGGTGGACGACTCGGCGCTGGTGCGCAGTCTGCTGACCGAGATCATCAACCGCCAGCACGACATGCAGTGCGTCGGCGCGGCCAGCGACCCGCTGGTGGCGCGCGAGATGATCCGCGAGCTCAACCCCGACGTGATCACGCTCGACGTGGAAATGCCGCGCATGGACGGACTGGAATTCCTCTCGCGCCTGATGCGGCTGCGCCCGATGCCGGTGGTGATGGTCTCCACGCTGACCGAACAGGGGGCCGAGATCACGCTGCGCGCGCTGGAAATGGGCGCGGTGGACTTTGTCGCCAAGCCACGCATCGGCATCAGCAGCGGGCTCAATGAACTGGCCGGCGACATCGTGGACAAGATCCGCGTGGCCGCCAGCGCCCATGTGAAGCGCCAGGCCGGTGCACCCGCCCCGGCGGAGCGCGCACCGCAGGGTGCCGTCGAGGTGCCGCGTGCGCCGCTGCCGCGCCTGTCGACCGAAAAGATCATCTGCATCGGCGCCTCCACCGGCGGAACCGAGGCGATCCGCGAAGTGCTGGTGCCCATGCCGGCCGACGCACCCGCGATCGTGATCACCCAGCACATGCCACCAGGCTTCACCACCAGCTTCGCGGCCCGTCTCGACTCGCTGTGCCGCATCCGCGTGGCCGAGGCGCGTGACGGCGAACGCATCCTGCCGGGACACGCCTACATCGCACCCGGTGGCCACCACCTGCGCATCGACCGCAGCGGCTCCAACTACGTGGCCGTGGTCGAAGACACCGAACCGGTGAACCGCCACCGGCCATCGGTCGAGGTGCTGTTCAAATCGGCCGCCCGCGTGCTGGGACCCAACGCACTGGGCGTGATGCTGACCGGCATGGGGGCCGACGGCGCGCAGGCGATGCGCGAAATGAAAGACGCCGGCAGCTACAACTACGTGCAGGACGAAGCCAGCTGCGTGGTGTTCGGCATGCCACGCATGGCGATCCAGCACGGAGCGGCCCACGAGATCCTGCCGCTGACGCAGATCGCGTCCGCCTTGCTCGCACGGCTGGCCAGCACCGCGTCCAGCGTGCGCCACCGCATCTGAAACGGGCCACCTCCACAACCACCCACCCGGCCGACGATGCCCCTTCGCCCGTCCACCGACCACGAACGCCCGGTCTGGCAGCTCAGAGCCCTGGACGACCAGTAAGTGTCCTCCCTACCCCACATCGCGCGCTGGCAGGGACGGCCGTGGGCCGTGGCCCTGTCGATCCTGCTGGTGCTCACGCTCTCGCCGCTCGGCTGGATCCAGTGGCGCCAGTTCCAGATGCTCGACGGCTTGTCTAGCCACCAGGTCGATTCCATCATGTGGCAGGCCTACCAGCTCGAGCGTGAGCTGGGCCGGCTCAAGCAGAGCGTGCTCGAGGCGCGCAACCCGGCCACACCCGTGGGCGCCGAGGTACTGGCCCAACGCTACGAAATGTTGCTCAGCCGCGTGGATCTGCTGACCCGGATTCCGCGCCGCGACCTGCTCGAATCGTCGTTCGAATACCAGTCCACGGTCTCGCTGATCCAGGCCTTCGTTGCGCTGGCCGACCCGCTGTTTGCCTTGCCGCAACGCCTGGTGGACAGTCCGGAGCAACTCCAGCGCGTGAGCGAACAGATCGACCAGCTGGAGCTTCCGCTGGCCGAGCTCACGCGCGAAGCCAACCGGGCCGTGTCGCGCTTCGTGGACGAGCGCAACCGGCAGCTGCGGCAGCAGGGCCTGCTGGTCATCGCTTTGGCCACGGTGCAGATCCTGGCCATGCTGCTGTTCGTGGGCCTGCTGGTGCGGCACATCCGGCGCCAGCAGGCCCAGTTCGACCGGCTCCAGGTGCTGAGCCGGGAACTGGCGGGCGCGCGCGATCAGGCCGAGGCGGCCAACCGCGGCAAGAGCATCTTTCTCGCCAACATGAGCCACGAGATCCGGACGCCCTTCCAGGGCTTGCTGGGCATGCTCAACCTGCTGGACGAACCCAACCTCTCGGGCCAGCAGCGCGACTACCTGCAGACCGCGCGCGACTCGGCGCTGCACCTGCTGGGTGTTCTGAACGACATCCTGGACGTGTCGACCATGGAGTCGGGCACCCTCAAGCTCACGCAAACCCCGGTTCACCTGCGCAGCGTGATCGAAGAGGTGGACAGCCTGATGCAGGTGGCCGCGCGCGACAAGGGTCTGGAGCTGCGTGTCGAGGCGGCGAGCGACCTGCCCGAGTGGGTGGTGGCCGATGCCACCCGCGTGCGCCAGATCATGTTCAACCTGATCAACAACGCCATCAAGTTCACACCCGCGGGCCGTGTGCTCGCGCAATGGGCCCGCCCGGCCGATGGCCAGCCTGGCGTGGTGCTGACGGTGCGCGACACCGGCGTGGGCATGAACGCCGAAACGCTGGACCGGCTGTTCACACGCTTCTACCAGGCCGACAGCTCGCTGCGCCGTCGCATCGGCGGCACCGGTCTGGGGCTGGAGATCTCGCGCAACCTGGCCCGCATGATGGGTGGCGACATCCAGGTCAGCAGCCAGCCGGGCATGGGATCGGTGTTCACCGTGCGGCTGCATCTGCCCGAGACCACCGCTCCCGGCGATGCGGGCTTTGCGCCGCCGGAACCCGGCAGCAGCCGCCGGCTGCGGGTGCTGGTGGCCGAAGACCATCCGATCAACCTGAAGTACATGAGCATCCTGCTGGAGAAAATGGGACACGAGGCCATGTTCTGTGAAGACGGGCAGGAAGCCTTGCAGCTGCTGGCGATGCAGCAATTTGACGTGGTGCTGCTCGACTACCACATGCCGGTGCTCGACGGTCTGGCCACCACCGAGGCGATTCGCCAGCTCGAAGGGGCTGCGGCCGGGATCCCGGTGATCCTGGTGACCGCCGACGTGGTGAACGACACGCGCCAGCGCGCGCTGGAAGTGGGGGTGAACGGTTTCGCCAGCAAGCCGCTGCAGGCCAGCGACCTGCAGCGTGTCCTGCAGCGCTGCGGCCTGCTCGATGATGCCGGCCCGGCGTTGGTCCCCGGTGCGGGACTGGAGCGGTCGACCAGCCCCTTCCCGCTGTCTTCCTACGAAATGCCGATCCGCCTGCCCGACCCGGAGATCGAGGCTGGCGACGTGATCGACAGCGAGGCGTACACGGAGATCCTGTCGATGATGCCGCAGGATGCGATGGACGAGATGCTGGACACCTTGTTTGCGCCTCCCGACGGCACGCTGCAGGTCTTGCTCAAGGCGCTGGCCGACGGCGACCGGGCCGCCATCGGCCACCAGGCCCACAAGCTCAAGGGCACGGCCATGCTGCTGGGTTTCCGGCTGATCGTGAAGACCTCGGCCCAGATCGAGCAGCAGGCGGCCCAGGAAGACGCCACGTTTGGAAAATCCACCCAGACCCGGCTCCTGCGCGACATGGAGCAGACGCAACAGGCGCTGCGCTACTTCGTGCGGCGCGCCTGAGTGCAGCCCGGGCACGCCGGCCCGACAAGCCCGGTGTCCACCCTGCATATCCGGAAAGAAACCGGGCTCATGGCCCGCTCTGCCACGCACCGCTCGGGCGCGGGTGAGGCCGTTTCAGACGCGGCGGCTGATCAGGGCGCCGGCTTCCAGGGGAGCCCAGCTGCTGTTGCCGTGCTCGTCGTAAGCCACGACATCCTGCCCGCCGCGACCAGGGGCCGCAGCGGTGGAATCGCCGCCCGCGCTGCTATCGGGCATCAGGGGCCAGGGCAAGGGATCGATCGGTGCCTGGCCAGACCCTGCGGCGCCGGCGCCGGCCTCTGGAGCTGGAGCCAGCGGGGAACGGGTTGACAAGGTCTCGCCTGCCGGGCCGGCCTCCGGCGGGGCACCCATGGCAGCGTCCCGCCCCAGCACCCGTTCCACCACGGCGGCACTCGCCTTCCAGACATTGGACAGCACGTCCTGCAGCTGCTGGTGGCGGGATTCGTCGGCGGCTTTCCGAGCCGCTGCCTGGGCAGTGGCCTGTTCGGCATCTCGCTCGGCTGCCGCGTCACGCTGGCCGTCGACCGCGCTGTCAGACGGCAGTTCACGGGGCAGCAGCGACGCCGATTCCGGCCGGGCCGTTGACCCGGTGCGCTGGCTCTTGTCGTCCTGCCCCGCTGACGGGGTGTGACGCCCAGCATCCGGCCCTGATGGGCTGTTGCGGCTGCCCTGCTGCACCGGCTGCACCGCCGTGACGGCCGTCACGGGCGCCACGGCCTGTCCCGCCGGTTGCGGCCAGGACACCGAGAGATGGGTCGAGATGTTCAACATGGGAAAACCCCTTTTTCGCAGGTACCGGACAGAAACAATCCGGGTGTTCCCAAGGGATTTCGGCCCCCTAAATCGAAACTTGAGGGGTTTTCACCCCGCATCTCCGGCTTTTCAGCTGGGCGCGAACTCGTGCTCGTGCATCCAGGCAGCGTGTTTGGGCGCGCGTTTGGTCTGGCTCCACTCGTTGAGCATGTCCCACTTCACGGCGTCAAGCTTCTGCATCATCTCGGGCGTGCCGGTGTTGGCCGCGAGCTCCAGGCGGAGGCCGTTCGGGTCGAAGAAATAGATGCTCTTGAAGATGGTGTGGTCGGTCACGCCCACCACCGGGATGCCGGCCGCTTCCAGCCGGGCCTTGGTGGCTTCCAGCTCCGCCACCGTGTCCACTTCCAGCGCGATGTGCTGCACCCAGTCCGGGGTGTTGGGGTCGCGGCCCATCTCGGGCGCGTTGGGCAGTTCGAAAAAGGCCAGGATGTTGCCGCCGCCCGCATCCATGAAGAGGTGCATGTAGGGGTCGGGGGCGTGGGTCGACGGCACCTGGTCTTCGGCAATGGCGAGCACGAAGTTCATGCCCAGGTGCTTCTGGTACCACTCGACGGTGGTCTTGGCGTCCTTGCAGCGGTAGGCGACGTGGTGGATCTTGCGGATGTTCATGGTGGTCTCTTTCGGAAATGGGATGTCAGATGGCTTCGCGGGCGATGGCGAGGGATTGCCGGAGGACGCTGATG
>Ga0105105_10001371_pt1 | contig 10344 bp, 2 predicted proteins | sample PPLLaktember2015_4_FD_79108 | JGI IMG/M metagenome (GOLD analysis project Ga0105105, IMG submission 79108) | Freshwater sediment microbial communities from Prairie Pothole Lake near Jamestown, North Dakota, USA - PPLs Lake P8 Core (1) Depth... | ecosystem: Environmental > Aquatic > Freshwater >... | reverse complement strand
GAGCCGGTCCACAGGCGTGCCGGTCATGGCCGCGAGCCGGTTGCGGGCATGCTGCTGGTTGTCCTGGGCCTCGATCAGCTGTGCCTGGGCGATGGCGCGCTTGGCCCGCGTTTCCAGCACATCCGTGCGGGTGCCCTCGCCTTTCGCCAGCAGCTGTTCGTTGGCCCTCAACTGCTCGTCCAGCGCGTCCAGCTGGGCCTGGGCCAGCCGAAGCTCTTCCTGCGTGTAGAGCGCCGCCGCGTAGGTGTCAAACAGGCGCACGATGAGCTCCTGCCTGCGTGCACTGAAGAGCGCCTCGCTGCCTGCGGTGCGGGCCAGTCCCTGGCGGTAGGCGGCCCGGCCCTCCAGATGGATCAGGGGCTGGCGCAACTGCAGGCTGCCGTTGACGCTGGTGTAGCTGCGGCTTTCCGCCGTTCCCCGGGCGTCTGTTACATCGGCCAGGTTGCGGCTGGTGGCGTAGACGGCAGAGACCGTCGGCAGCAACTGCGCGCGCCCCAGGTGCTGGAATTCCTGCCCGGCCTCGCGCTCGGCCAGCGCCGAGCGGTACAGGGGATCGTTCAACAGCGCAGCGTGGTAGGCCTGCATCACGCCCATGACACCGGCCAGCGCAGCGCCGGGCAGCCAGACACCGCAGCACAGGGCCAGACCGACACGCAGCCACTGCCGCGGCCGGCACGGGAGGATGGTGGCCGGCATGTTCATTCCTCGGTCAGCGCCATCTTGAGGTTGTCATTCAAGGGGCGCAGCAGGTAGTTCATCAGGGTTCGTTCCCCGGTTTTCACGAACAGGTCCACCGGCATGCCGGGCCGCACCTGAAGGCTGCTCATGAGCGCGCGCCCTTCGGGCGTGACCTCGGCCCGCATGCGGTAGTACGGCACGCCGCTCTGCTCATCGATCAGGCGGTCGGGTGACACCTGGGTGACCACGCCCGGGATGTGGGGGGTGGTGTTCTGGTTGAAGGCGGAAAAGATCAGCTCGACCGGCAGACTGGCATGAACCGAGTCGATCAGGTGCACCGGAATCTGTCCCTCCACAATCAGAGGCTCACCCAGGGGCACGATGTCCATCATGCGGAAACCGGGTGCCACCACGCCCCCTTCGGTGAAGATGTTCAGCTCCGCCACCATGCCGTCCACCGGTGCCTTGACCACGGCGTTGGCCAGCTCGTAGTCGAGACCTTCGAGCCGGTTGCGCAAGGCATCGGCCTCTTTCTGGACCTCGGCGAGCTGGGTTCGCACTTCCTTCTGGAAATCCTGCAGCCGCTGCAGGCGGCGCAGCTTGAGTTCGGCAATCTGGCGCTGGCCGCGGCCGATGTTGCCGAGGTCTTCCGACATCGAGGCCGCCAGCTGGGCATGGCTGCGCTCCAGCTCAAGCAGGCGGTTGCGGGGCACGTAGCCGTCACGCGCCAGGTCCCGCACACCGTCAAGCTGCTCTCTGAGCAGCCTGATCTGCTCCTGCTTGCTCTCGCGGGATTGCTCCAGGCCGGCGTTGTGCGCCAGGATGCCGGCGATGTTTTCATCAAAGGCAGCGAGCTCGCTACGCAGCGCGCCCTGGCGTGATGCAAACAGCTGCTGTTGCACGTTCATGGTGGCGGCCACACGCGGGTCTGCCTGGGCCGCCACGGTTTCAGGCGGAAACACCACGGTCGCCCGTCCGTCGCGCTCGGCCAGCAGGCGGGCTTCGGTGCTGCGGGTGGTGATGTACTGCACACGCGTGATCTCGGCGTTGGCCCGTGCCTGCACGCTGTTCATCTCCACCAGGCTCTGACCGGCCTTAACGAGGTCACCTTCCTTGACCCGGATGGCCTCGACCGTCCCGCCGGTCAGGTGCTGGACCGCCTTCTTGTTGCCCGCCACGGTGACGGTACCCGTCAGGGGCACGCCCTTGTCCAGCGGGGCCAGGAAGGCCCAGAGGAAAAAGCTGCCCAGTCCGGCCAGCACGATCCACCAGCCCAGGCGCGTGTGGGAGCGGGCATCGGTCTCGACCGGGTGCTCGTCGGCGGGCGAGGGGGTGAAGTTGAGCACCACAGGGTTGTTGGTGGTCATGGCAGGCTCCTGCATGTGGGTGGGGAGGTCACTTGACCGCGAGCTGTGTGCTGGCGTCGGGATCGGACTGGCGGGCGGGTGTCGGCGTCTTGCGGGCCGACACGGCGGGCTGCTCGCCTGGCTTCTGGCTGGCTTTGGCGAGTTCTGCCAGCACCTGCTGGGTCGGACCGAACTGCTGGAGCATGCCGTCGCGCAGCCACAGCAAGCGGGTCGTGATACCGATGGCATTGGTCCGGTGGGTGATGATCACCAGGGTCTTGCCACGCTTGCGCAGGTCGGCCAGGGCGGCCAGCAGGGCCTGTTCCCCCACGTCATCCAGGTTCGAGTTGGGTTCGTCGAGCACGACCAGCGACGGGTCGTCGTAGAGGGCACGGGCCAGCCCGATGCGCTGCTTCTGCCCGCCAGACAGACCGGCGCCACTGTCGCCGAGCGGGGTGTCGTAACCCTGCGGAAAATGCAGGATCATCTCGTGCACGCCGGCTCGTTGCGCGGCCTGGATCACTTTTTCGGCATCGACCTCGCCAAAACGCGCGATGTTCTCGCTCACGGTGCCGCCAAACAATTCGATGTCCTGCGGCAGGTAGCCCACGTGCGGCCCGAGTTCGTCTTTGTTCCACTGGTAGACATCGGCACCATCGAGCCGCACCGTGCCCGCCGCGGCGGGCCATACGCCCACCAGCAGGCGCGCCAGCGTCGACTTGCCCGATCCGCTCGGACCGATCACGCCCAGCGCCTCGCCAGCGGGCAGGGCGAAGCTGAGGTTGCGCAGCGCCGGCACCTTCGATCCGGGCGGAATCGCCGCCACCGCCTCCAGCGAGAGTTGGCCCTGGGGCTTGGGCAAGGACATGCCGTGGCGACGCGGCGGATGGTTGTCCAGCAGCTCGCTCAGGCGCTGGTAGGCGCTGCGGGTGGACGACCAGCCCTTCCAGATGTTGATAAGCTGATCGACCGGCGCGAGCGCGCGGCCCATCAGAATGGAGGCCACGATCATCATGCCGGGCGTGATGCGGTTTTCCATCGCCAGCAGCGCGCCCAGACCCAGGATCAGCGACTGCAGCGACAGGCGCACAAACTTGCTGGAGGCGGTCACGATGCCGGCTTTTTCGCTCGCCTCGGCCTGCAACAGTAGGAAACGGCCATGCAGCTTGAACCAGCGGGCCATCAGGTTGGGCAGCATGCCCATGGCCTCGATCACCTCGGCGTTGCGCAAGTTGTTGGTCGCCAAGGTGTTGGCCACCACCGCCATGCCGCTGGCTTCGGCCAGCGGTTTGCGCGACACCATTTCGTTGGCCACCGCCAGGGCCACCAGGATGACCGTACCGACAACGGCGAAGACCCCCAGCACCCAGTCGAACAGGAAAATGACGATCAGGTAGAGCGGGAACCAGGGTGCGTCAAAAAAGGCGAACAGGGCGTTGCCGGTGAGGAACTGGCGGATCGTGCTCAGGTCCTGCAGCGCCTGACCCGCGTTGCCGCCTGTGCGCTGGAGGTTCTGTTCGAACGATGCGGTGTACACCCGCCGGTTGAGTTTCATGTCGAACTGGGCGCCGACACGGATCAGCACAAAGCTGCGCACGAACTCCAGGCCGTTCATGAGCAGGTAGGCGCCCACAACCATCAGCGTGAGCATCAGCAGCGTGGTTTCGTTGCGGCTGGCCAGCACGCGGTCGTAGACCTGCAGCATGTAGAGCGAGGGCACCAGCATCAGCAGGTTGATGATGGCGCTGAAGATGCCGACGTTGCGAAAGGCCGACCTGAAGCCCGCCAGGGCTTGCCCGATTTCGTTGTCCGGCAGCTTCAGGCCGGACCACAGGGACGCCGGCGCCCTGGCCTGGGAATTGACTCGTGATTGCATCGCAGACCACCCTCCCAGACAGCATACCAAAGTGTTACGAATCTGTTACATGGCATTCTGCACCCGATTCGCACACTTGAGCGGGAACTGCAGGATGAAAGGCCGGAATCTCATTGGCCGAACGGCCCCGCCTGCAACAGGAATGGGGCCGTTCGGGGTGGGCTTCACGCCAGCTGGAAGTCAGCGATCGTCACGCTGGTGGCATCGGGGATACCCACCAGCCGGATGCTGTCGGTGCCGTCGATGGTCACCAGCGTGGAGAAGTCCGGCTCAGCGGTGATGCTCACCCGGCTGCCGAAGTCGGCCGCGGTGATGCCGAGCGCGGCGAGGTTGAGGACATCCTGCCCACCGGTGGCGATGGCATCGAATCCGAGGACGGTGTCGTTGCCGAAACCCGCACCGAACACCAGGATGTCGTTGCCCGTGCCACCCACCAGTGTGTCGTCTCCGGCGCCACCCTCCAGGGTGTCGACGCCGGCACCGCCGTCCAGGTAGTCGTTGCCGACCCCGCCCTGGATATGGTTGGCCAGGGTATTGCCAGTGACCACCGTCCCGTTGCTGCCGACTTGGATCAGGTTCTCCACGTTCGCCGCCAGTGTGAAGGTGGCGCTGGTCGAGAGCACGGTATCCACGCCGGCACCGGTCTCGACGATCACATCAGCGGCATCGTCCACGTGGTAAGTGTCGCTGCCCAGGCCGCCCACCAGTCGGTCGGCTCCTATACCGCCGTCCAGGATATCGTTGCCGGCCGCGCCGGTCAGCGTATTCGCCAGGTCGTTGCCGGTGCCGGTGAAGTCCCCCGTGCCGATGAAGGTCAGGTTCTCGACATCACCGCCCAGCGTGTAGGTGATGAGCGTGGTGCGCACGGTGTCGGTGCCCTCGCCTGCGGCCTCCACCACCACATCGCCCACGTTGTCCACTGTATAGATGTCGTTGCCAGCAAGACCGATCAGGGAGTCGGCGCCCTCGCCACCGTTCAAGGTGTCGTTGCCGGCGCCGCCGGTGATGACATTCGACAGGGCATTGCCGGTGCCGGTGAAGTTCCCCGCTCCGGCGTAGCTGAGGTTTTCCACGTTGTCGGCCAGCGTGTAGCTGGCGCTGGTCGAGAGCACCGTGTCCGTCCCTTCGCCGGCCACTTCGATGATCACGTCACCGATCGCGTTGACGTGGTAGGTGTCGTCGCCGGCGCCGCCGGTCATCGTGTCGTTGCCCGTGCCGCCATTCAGGTCGTCGTTGCCGATGCCGCCGGTGAGGCTGTTCGCCAGGGTGTTGCCGATACCCGTGAAGTTGCCCACGCCGGCGAAGACGAGGTTTTCCACGTTGACCGACAGCGTGTAGCTGGCGCTGGTGGCGATCACCGTGTCGTTGCCGGCCGCGCCGGCCTCGACCACCACGTCGCCCGCCTCGTCCACGTGGTAGGTGTCGTCACCCGCGAGGCCGACCAAGCGGTCGATATCGGTGCCGCCATCCAGCACGTCGTTGCCAGCCGCGCCGGTGAGGGTGTTGGCGAAGGCATTTCCGCTGCCCACGAAGTCGCCAGCGCCGATGTGGGCGAGGTGCTCGAGCTCGGTGCCCAGCAAGGTGTAGGCACCCAGCGTGGTGCGCACGGTGTCGGTGCCCTCGCCTGCCGCTTCGACCACCACATCACCCAGGTCATCCACCACGTAGGTATCGTTGCCCAGGCCACCGACCATCGTGTCGGCTCCGAGCCCGCCGTCCAGGGTGTCGGTGCCGGCGTTGCCGGTGAGGGTGTTGGCGAGCTCGTTGCCGAAGCCAGAGAAGGTGCCCACGTTGGCCTTGACGAGGTCCTCCACGTTGGCGCCCAGCGTGTAGCTCGCCAGCGTGGTGCGCACGGTGTCGGTGCCCTCGTCCAGAGCCTCGGTCACCGTGTCGAGTGCGTTGTCGACCACATAGGTGTCGTCGCCCGCGCCGCCCGTCATCGCGTCGGCGCCCGAACCGCCGTCCAGGGTGTCGTTACCGATGCCGCCGTCCAGGCTGTCCGTCCCGGCACCACCCAGCAGGGTGTCGTTGCCGGCGCTGCCTCCGAGGGTGTCGTTGCCGTTGCCGCCGTTCAGGGTGTCGCTGCGCACACCACCCTGGATGACGTTGTCCAGCGTGTTGCCGGTGACCGAGGTCACGGTGTCGCCGACGTGGGTGAGGTTGTCCACGTTGGCTGCCATCGTGTAGCTGGTGCTGGTCGAGAGCACGGTGTCGATGCCGGCGCCCGCCGCCTCGACGATCACGTCGCCCGCCACATCGACATGGTAGGTGTCGTTGCCCGCCCCGCCCACCAGGCGGTCGATGCCGGCGCCACCGTCCAGCACATCGTCCAGGCCGCCGCCGGTGAGTGTGTTGGCCAGGGCGTTGCCGGTACCGGTGAAGGCGCCAGCGCCGAAGTAGGTGAGGTGTTCGACGTTGTCGCCCAGCGTGTAGCCATCCAGCGTGGTGCGCACGGTGTCGGTGCCGGCGGTCGGTCCTTCGACCACCACATCGCCCACGTCGTCGACCACATAGGTGTCGTTGCCCGCGCCGCCCGTCATGGTGTCGGCCCCGGCACCCCCGTTCAGGGTGTCGTTGCCCGCTCCGCTGGTGAGGGTGTTGTCGAGGCCGTTCCCCGTGCCGATGAAGTTCCCGGCATTGGTCTTGGCCAGGTTCTCGACGTTGTCGCCGAGTGTGTAGGTCGCCAACGTGGTGCGCACCGTGTCGATGCCCTCACCCGGGTTCTCCGTCACGGTGTCGAGCGCGTTGTCCACCACATAGATGTCGTTGCCGGTGCCGCCGATCATGTTGTCGGCGCCGGTGCCGCCGTCCAGCAGATCGTTGCCCGCCAGACCCTGCAGGACGTCGTTGCCACCCAGGCCGAAGATCTGGTCTGCACGGAACGTGCCGGTGAGCGTTTCGCTGACGGCGGTTCCGGTGATGGTGGTGTTCAGCTCGATCGTCTGGTCGGCAAACTCCAGCCGCTCGATGTTGAACAGGCGGTCGCTGCCGTCATCAAACAGATTGTTGACCACGGCATGAATCACCGTGACCGATCCGTCTTCGTTGTCGATGATGTCGTAGTCCGTCAGGTTGCCGCGGAAGACTGCGGTGTCGACATCGGTGTCCGCGCTGCTCCATTCGATGCGGCGCACGATTTCCAGCTGCCCGGGGTTGATCTCGCCGCTGAGCATGCGGGACCGGATCTCGTTCAGGCTGTCGATCTCGAAGGTGTCTGCCGGGTTCGGCATGTTGACGCGCACCTTCACGTTCAGCCAGGCGTCGCCGTCGATGATGTCGTTGCCAGCCTTGCCCTGGAAGCGGTCGCTGCCCGCGCCACCGATCAGGATGTCGGACGGCGTGTCATCCACGAAACCATCGGGAAGCACCGAGGCCGAATCCATCACCACGACCGTGTGCGTCTCCCCGGCCCAGTTCACGTCCACCCGATTGAGGTGGGCGACGAGCTGGTTGAAGTTCTCGATGCGGTCCACGCTGGTCTGCAGCAGCGCATTGGAGAACGATTCAAGCCGGTCACCCCCATCGAACACCGCAGCCCCACCGCCGTTGGCGGCCCCCGTGATGATCTCCCGGCCGGTGAGCACATCGTCATGGTTCCAGCCTGAAAGACCTTCCACCAGGTCGAAGCGGTCGCGCAGGATCAGGTCGGTCTGGTTGACGAAGATCGGGATCCCTAGGTCGGAATTGGCACCGTTCGGATCGCCTTTGTGGATGGCCCAGTCAAACCCGGCCATGCCGTTGCTGCGCTGGATGCCGGGGCCCTGGAACATGATGTCGTCGCCCGACTCGCCGTCGTAGTCGGTGTCGTTGCCCTGGCCGTTCAGCACGTCGTGGCCAATGATCGGGCTGTTGAAGAACAGCTCGGAGTTTTCGCCGGCCAGTGTGTCGAAGCCCTCCCCGCCTTCCATCCAGTCGTTGCCTTCGTTGCCCATCAGCAAGTCGCCACCGCTGTTGCCGATCACGAAGTCGTCGCCCTCCCCGGCAAACACCTCCTGGGCATCCGGGCCGGTCATGACGAAGTCGTTGCCACGGCCGCCGAAGCCCAGCACCAGGCCGGAACCCATGCTGATCACGTCGTTGCCATCGTCACCAAACAGGAAGTCGTCACCACCAAGGTTGGTGATGATGTCGTCGCCGTTCCCGCCGTACACCTTGTCGGCTTCGTAGCCGCCGTCGAGGCGGTCGTTGCCACCGTCGCCCCAGAGGGTGTCAATGCCGAGCCCGCCAATCAGCGTGTCGCTCAGTTCCGAACCACCGAGCACGATGTGGTCGGCCCCGTTGTACTGCAGGAAGTGGTAGTTGCCATCGGCGGCGTTGAAGCCGGTGCGGATGAACAGCGGCTTGAGGATGTCCAGGATCGGGTTGCCCCACGAGGGGTCGTCACCGATCTGCGCCGACTGCACCACCTCCAGAATCGCGTTGGGCGTGTCGAAGATGAGCCCCGGCAGGTGGCCCTGGCCGGTTTCACCCAGATCGGTGTTGCGCATCACGATGGCCGAGAAGCTGTTGGCCTCCAGCTGGTTGAGCAGGTTCATGCCCTGGGTGCGGCTGAGGTAATAGAAGCGGTCGCCGTTCTGCAGGTTTTCCAGCTGCGTTTCGAACACGAAGTTGAACGTGGCGCCCAGCATGCCGCCGAACTCCTGCTTTTCCTCGGCCAGTCCGCCGATCCAGAAATCCACCAGGTTCAGGCCCGTCTCGATACCGGTCCAGTCGCCGTCGCTGTTGAGGTAGTCCAGCCGGTCGGCCGGCGCGCCCGCCCCCCCGGTCACCAGCAGCATGGCTGCATCGCGTTTTTCATCGAGGGTGACGGCCGTGGTGATGCTCTCGTGCGTGCCGTAGGCGGCGATGAAGTTGATCACCGACATCGGGTTCTTCATGTGGATCGAGAAGTCCACCCAGCTGGTGTATGGCGTCAGACGCGAGTCACCCGTGGCCTCGAAGAACTGGGCGCGCGCATGGTTCAGCGAAGGCACCCCGGTATCCCGGCCGCGCGCGATGTTGAGCGCGCCCAGGTCCAGCGGAAGGCCCACCAGGTTGTTGCGCAAGGCATCAGTGATGAACTCGTCGATTTCGTTGCCCACCTGCCGGGTCATGCCGCGGATGATCTGGCCGGCGGCTTCTTCTGCCGTGACGGCGCCGTCCTGGTCAAATTCCACGGGGTTCAGGAAGGCCTGGATCAGGCCGATCTGCTGAGCATCTGCCGTGAGCGGATCGGCGTCGACGACCTGGTTGTTGATGTCCAGACGGTCCACTGTTTCACGCAGCATCGAGTGGCCAAAGCGATACACGACATGGGCAAACTCGGCCACGATGGCGGGGTCGAGGTCGGGCGAGGCCGAGAACACGAAGGGATCGATGGCGGGCTGCACCTTGCGCGCAAATTCCTCGAACACCAGGTGCTGGTATTCCATCTCGGTCACGAAACGGCCGGCCTGGAACAGGCGCTCACCGTCCCACACCAGCGCGTCGATCTCGGCCTGGCTGGCCGGAAGGGTGGCCACATCAACCAGCAGCCACTCGTTGATCGTGTTGAGGTCGTTGCTGCCCAGGATGGTCAGCTTGTAGTCCTCGACCAGGCGGTTGTGCTCGGCGTGGAACACCGTGTGGACCGCGGTCAGGCCGATGTTTTCGTTGCCCCGTCCGTCGCCGGTGATGTAGTGGCGGTCGAGCAGTTCGTTGTCGTAGGTGGAGGCCAGGTGGTCGTCTCTCGTGGCCTCTGCGGTGTCGATCAGCCCGTCGCTGTTCAAGTCCACATCGGTGTCAGCCACCTGGGCAACCTTGGCCGTGGCGGGATCGCCGTCGTGGTCGTAGAAACCGGGGGCCGCGTGGTGGGCAATGTCGTCGAGGAACGCGTGTCCGGTGCGCAACGCACCCACGGCGCTCGGGCTGACCGGCGCGCCGGGTGTTCCCGAGACGACGAGGTCGTCGTCGGTGTTGGCCACACCATCCAAGCCCACCCCCACGATCACCTGGGCGTAACCCGTGACCGGGTCGGGAATGAACTTGCCGTAGGGGTCGGTGCGCAGCAGTGGCACGTTGTGCACATCAAAGTCGTTCAGTTCGATGCCCAGCATGGCAATCGCCTGGGCTTTCACCTCGGCCCAGTTGGCGATGCCACCGTTGGCGCCGTCGATCAGGTGGCCGGTGGCGATGGTGGCACCGGTCAGCGGGTGGTTCATGTATTCGCGCAGGAACACCTGGTGAGAAGCGTGCGAGGTGTAGGTCTGGTTCTGGTCCACAAACGGTGTCGTGGTGTTGATGGTTTCGTGGGTCTGGTCGTCGGCCGTGCCCATGATGCCGTCGGCACCGGCCGTCGTGACGGTCGCAGCGCGCGTGAGCGCCATGAAGTTGGGCCCGTTGTCGCCCAGCGTCAGCGGGTCTCCATCCAGTCCAGCATCGAACAAAGGATCGTCCGGCTGCAGCGGGATGTACACCGTGCCGTTG
>Ga0105105_10001370_pt1 | contig 10348 bp, 10 predicted proteins | sample PPLLaktember2015_4_FD_79108 | JGI IMG/M metagenome (GOLD analysis project Ga0105105, IMG submission 79108) | Freshwater sediment microbial communities from Prairie Pothole Lake near Jamestown, North Dakota, USA - PPLs Lake P8 Core (1) Depth... | ecosystem: Environmental > Aquatic > Freshwater >... | reverse complement strand
TTTGATCTGGGTGGACCAGAGCACGCCGGGCGGCTGACGCGACCGGCCTGGCGAGGACTCAGCGGGTTGGCTGGTGGGGCAAGGTCACGCTGTCGGATTTATTTCCAGCGCAGCGGGACGATGTGCACGCTGCCTTGCGTGCTGGAGAGCGTGATTTCGCCCTCCTGGATCGTCGCCTGCAGCTGCATGCTGCGTTCGGCGAGTGCGGCCAGGGCCGGTGCAGCGTCGCTCGGCAGGCGCCAGACCTGCAGCCTGTCGAGTCGGGTCAGCTTGGTCTCGATGCCGCGCCACCACACGTCCGCCGCTGGACCGAAGGCGTAAACCAGCACCGCGTCGGCCTTGCTGCAGGCCTTGGCCAGCGGCTTGTCTTCAGGCTGACCGACCTCGATCCAGATGCGTTTGCGTCCCGTGAAATCGGTCAGCGACACGTCCGGATCGTCCGGGTCGGACAGACCGGCGCCAAAGGCCAGCGTGCCGTCGCCGCGGCAGGTATCCTGCAGCTCATGGGCGTGGATGACCAGCGCCACCAGCCGCACCATCATGCGTTCATCGGTCTCGCTCGGATGGCGCGCGAGGGTGAGCGCGTGGTCGGCGTAGTAGCCGTGGTCGATGTCTGCAATCTGCAGGTTCGCCTTGAAGATGGTGGATTTAATGGCCATGGACGATGGAGAAAAGGGCCGGGCAAGAAAAAAGCGGACGCCGTCGCCGGGGCCCGCTTTTTGGAATTCTGGTGGCGATAGGTGGACTTGAACCACCGACATCAGCATTATGAATGCTGCGCTCTAACCAACTGAGCTATATCGCCGAAGTCCAAAATTATAGCCAAATTTTCGGGCTGCTTTCAATCTCGCCCCATCCGCTCAGGAATGTTTGAACACCGCCTTGCGCTTGTTCACGAAGGCGTCCATGCCTTCCTTCTGGTCGTCGGTTGCGAACAGGGCGTGGAACATGCGGCGCTCGAACATCACGCCGTCGGCCAGGCCGCCCTCGAAAGCGCGGTTGACGCATTCCTTGGCGGCCATCACGCTGGGCAGGGAAAATTCGCAGATTTGCAGGGCCGCGCCCAGCGCTTCGTCCATCAGCTTGTCCAGCGGCACCACGCGGCTCACCAGACCGGCACGCTCGGCCTCGGTGGCGTCCATCATGCGGCCGGTCAGGGCCAGGTCCATGGCCTTGGACTTGCCCACCGCGCGTGGCAGGCGCTGCGTGCCGCCGGCGCCGGGGATGATGCCCAGCTTGATCTCGGGCTGGCCGAACCTGGCGTTGTCGGCCGCGATGATGAAGTCGCACATCATGGCCAGTTCGCAGCCGCCACCGAGGGCGAAACCGCTGACCGCGGCGATCACCGGCTTGCGCACGCTGCGGATGGTTTCCCAGTTGCGGGTGATGTAGTCGCCCCTGTAGACGTCGGCGAAGGTGTAGGTCGCCATGGCGCCGATGTCGGCACCCGCGGCAAAGGCTTTCTCGCTGCCGGTAACGATCATGCAGCCGATGTTGTCGTCGGCATCAAACGCCTTGAGCGCGACGCCCAGCTCGGTCATGAGTTGGTCGTTCAGGGCATTGAGCTGCTTGGGGCGGTTCAGGGTGACGACGCCCACACGACCTTCGGTGCGCACGTTGATGAATTCGGGGGCGGTGGCTTCGCTCATGGGGTGTCCTTGGGTGGATCGGTCGGTATTGACGTCAACGTCAACTATAGCGGGCGACCCCGTGACACGGCACCCAAGGGAAAACATTAGCCGACCGATGGGTCGGCTAATGGTAAATTGCATGCAAACTACCCCGAACAGGCGCCGCTTCACGACGGCCCGAGGAGACACCTACCCATGAACGCCACCGCCGCGGGCAGCACCGTGCTCTATGAAGAGCGCGGCGCAGTTGCCCTGGTCACACTGAACCGCCCCGACGCCCTCAACAGTTTCACCCGCCAGATGCACCGCGAGCTGTGGGCCGCGCTGGACCGGGCGGAGGCCAATCCGGTGATCCGCGCCATGGTCATCACCGGAGCCGGCCGCGGTTTCTGTGCCGGTGCCGATCTCGCCGAATTCGACTTCGAGCCAGGTCCGGATCTGGTGAAGCGCGCCGACCCCGGCCCGGTGATCGATCAGGCCTTCAACCCCACGGCGCGGCGCATCCAGTCGCTGCGCTTCCCGGTGATCGCCGCCGTCAACGGCGTGGCCGCGGGCGCGGGGGCATCGCTCGCCATGACCTGCGATATCGCGATCGCGGCGCCGGGTGCGAGTTTTATCCAGGCCTTCAGCAAGATCGGCCTGATCCCGGACGCTGGCGGCAGCTGGTTCCTGGTGGAGCGGCTGGGCCTGGCGCGCGCCATGGCGCTGGCCATGACGGGCGACAAGCTGCCCGCGGCTCAGGCCAGGGAGTGGGGAATGATCTGGGACGTGCAGGACGATCCGCTGGCGGCAGCCCTGGCGATGGGCGAGAAGCTGGCGGTCATGCCGACCAAGGCCCTGGTCGCCACGCGTGCCCTGCTGCGCGACGCCGGCACGCACACGCTGAACCAGCAGCTGGACGTGGAGCGTGACACGCAGTCGGCCCTGGGTGCCACACACGACTACATCGAGGGTGTGATGGCGTTCCGCGAAAAGCGCCCGGCGCGGTTCAAGGGGGAATGATGAGTCCACAGGAACGTGCCCGGAAAGTGGGTGAAACCATGTTCGCCGTCGACGTGGCGGCTCGGGAGACCATGGGCATCGAACTGGTGAGCGTCGAGCCGGGCCGCGCTGTGCTGCGCATGGTGGTGAAGCCGCTGCACCTGAACGGCCACCGGATCTGCCATGGCGGCTTCATCTTCACCCTGGCCGACACCACCTTCGCCTACGCCTGCAACAGCTACAACAAGAACGCGGTCGCGGCAGGCTGCAGCATCGAGTTCCTCAAGCCGGGCCAGGAGGGCGACGTGCTTACCTGCGAGGGCGTCGAGCAGACGCTCAGCGGCCGCCACGGCATCTACGACATGAAGGTCAGCAACCAGAAGGGCGAGGTGATCGCCATGTTCCGCGGCAAGAGCGCGGTGATCCCCGGCCAGATTTTTCCGGAGGAGGCGTCAACATGAACCACTTCCCGCTCGAACCCATCGAGAAAGCCAGCATCGACGAACTGCGCGCACTGCAGCTCAAGCGCCTGCAGGCCACGCTGCGCCACGCGTACGCCAACTCGCCGGTGTACCGCCGCAAGTTCGACGAGGCCGGCGTGCACCCGGACGATTGCCGCACGCTGGCCGATCTGGCGAAGTTCCCTTTCACCGCCAAGCACGACCTGCGCGACAGCTACCCGTTCGGCATGTTCGCGGTGCCGCGCGAGCGCTGCGCGCGCATCCACGCCAGCAGCGGCACCACCGGCAAGCCCACCGTGGTGGGCTACACGCTGAAAGACATCGATACCTGGGCCACGGTCGTGGCGCGAAGCATCCGCGCCAGTGGCGCGCGGCCCGGTGACATGGTGCATGTGAGCTATGGCTACGGCCTGTTCACCGGTGGCCTGGGCGCGCACTACGGTGCCGAGAAGCTGGGCCTGACCGTGGTGCCCTTCGGCGGCGGGCAGACCGAGCGCCAGGTACAGCTGATCCAGGACTTCCGGCCCGACATCATCATGGTCACGCCCAGCTACATGCTGGCGATCGCCGACGAGTTTGAACGCCAGGGCATCGATCCGCGCGAGAGCAGCCTGCGCCTGGGGATCTTTGGCGCCGAGCCCTGGACCAACGACATGCGGGTGGCCATCGAGGCGCGCATGGACATCGACGCGGTGGACATCTACGGCCTGTCGGAGGTGATGGGGCCCGGCGTGGCCAACGAGTGTGTCGAGACCAAGGACGGCCCGACCATCTGGGAAGACCATTTCTACCCCGAGATCATCCATCCCGAGACCGGTGAGCCGGTGGCCGACGGCGAGATGGGTGAGCTGGTGTTCACCAGCCTGACCAAGGAAGCGCTGCCCATCATCCGCTACCGCACGCGCGACCTCACGCGCCTGCTGCCCGGCACGGCACGCACCATGCGCCGCATGGAAAAGATCACCGGCCGCAGCGACGACATGATGATCGTGCGCGGCGTCAACGTGTTCCCGACCCAGATCGAGGAGCTCATCCTCAAACGTCCGGAACTCAGCGCGCACTACCAGTGCGTGCTGACGCGAGAAGGCCACATGGACAGTCTGACCGTCGTGGTCGAAACGCGTCCGGGCCTGTCGCCCGAGAGCATCGAGGCGCGCGCCGCGGCCGAGTTGCTGCGGCACGAGGTCAAGGTGTTTGTGGGCAGCAGCGTGGAGGTGGACCTGAAGTCCGAAGGCGGCGTGGAACGCAGCCAGGGCAAGGCCAAGCGGGTGGTGGACCTGCGCAAGCGCTGACCGCGCGGGTCAGCTGGCCGGGGCCAGCCAGCGCGCGAGCAGGCCGGCGTCGCCCACCGTCAGCCGCACAGCCTTCGTCTCGGTGGGCCACTCCAGGGGACAGCGCAGCAGGCGCTTGTCACGCGAGACCAGGGCGATCAGATGGCTGCGCTGGCCGCGCAGCTGAAGCACGTCGTCGAGCTTGTGGATGCGCCACGCTTCGGCGGGCTGGCCGCGTTTGGGCGCCGCAAACTCCACGCCCAGCCACTCGTCGCCCGCGGCCATGCCGGCCGCTTCGGCCGCGCTGCCGCGCAGCACGGTCTTGAGCGTGAGGCCCGCCGACTCGCTCACGCGCAGACCCAGTTGCTGAGGCAGCGGGGCCTTGTCGTGCTGGACCTTGGTGCCGTGTTTCTCCAGCAGAGCGAGCACCGGCAGATCGGACGTGCCGTGCACCCAGTGCAGCAGCTCGCTGTCGAAACTGCGGCCCCCCAGACGCTTGAGGGCGCGCGCGAAGTCGGCTTCGCGCATGGGACCTCCTGCGCTGCGCTGCCAGAGTTCGCGCATCACATCGTCGAGCGTGCTGTGGCCCTCGGCGCGCAGCGTGAGGTCGAAACACAGCGCCACGAGTGCGCCCTTGGTGTAGTAGCTGACCGTCGCGTTAGGCGTGTTTTCGTTGACGCGGTAGTACTTCACCCAGGCGTCGAAGCTGGCCTGCGCCACGCTCTGCACCTCCCGACCGGGCGTCTGTGCCACCTGGTTGACGGTCTTGGTGACCAGCTGCAGGTAGGTGGCGTCGTCGATCAGGCCGGCGCGCCTCAGCAGCAGGTCGTCGTAGTAGCTGGTGAAGCCTTCGAAGAACCACAGCAGTTCGGTGTAGTTCTCGGCACGGTAGTCGTAGCGCCTGAACTCGGCCGGGCGCAGGCGCTTGACGTTCCAGGTGTGGAAATACTCGTGGCTGATCAGGCCGAGCAGGGTGGTGTAGCCGTCGGTGGCTTTGAGGGCGGCGGGTTTTTGTTCTTTGGCCGGCGTTTCACCGCCGGGCCGCCCGAAGGCGAAACCGCTCCCTTGGGGGGCGGCGACCCGCGCAGCGGCGGAGCGTGGGGGCTCGGTAATTTTTGGCAGATCGGTGCGCTGGCAGATCAGTGCCGTGCTGTTGCGATGCTCCAGCCCGCCATAACCTTCGCCGCTGGCATGCAGCATGAAGAGGTAACTTCTGAACGGTGCCTGGCCGCTGGCGCCGTGCCAGAAGCCGATCTGGGCTTCGCAGATGCGACGCGTGTCGCCGAGCAGGCGTTCGCCATCGAACCAGCCCCCCGCGCCGCTGACCACAAAGCGGTGTGGCACGCCGTGGGCGACGAAGCTGCCGCTCCAGAAGGCGCCGAGTTCCACCGGGCAGTCGGCCAGCTCGTCGTAGTCCTGTGCCCGGTAGCGGCCGAAACCGGCGCTGTCCACCTCCACTGCGTCCAGGCCGGTCGCCACCTGCCAGCCCTGTGGTGCAGCGCCGGGGGTGATCTCCAGACCCTGCGGCCGGTCCTCCTGGCCGTTCACGCCCAGGCACAGGCTGGTGGCGTTGAAGAAGCCGCGCGTGCTGTCCAGGAAGGCGGTGCGCACCGAAGCGTCGAACGCGTAGACCTCGTAGTGCAGCAGCAGCGGCAGACTGCTGTCGGCGTCAACCTGCCAGCTGTGCTTGTCGAGCTGGCGCAGCGGCACCGGCTCGCCTCCCTGCGTCGCCTGTAGGTGCTGCAGGTGCTGGGCAAACTCGCGCACCAGGTAGCTGCCCGGGATCCAGACCGGCAGGCTCAGCCGCTGGCGGGCGGCGGGCGCGTCGATCTCCAGCGTGACGGCAAACAGGTGGGCCTGGGTGCTGAGCGGCTCCACGCGGTAGCGCACAGCGGGCTGCGGCACAGCGGCGGAGCGCTGGCGCGCCGGTGTGGCGCGTGGCTTCGGGGAGGGTGTCATGTGGGGAACATTCAGAGGGCGGCTGCGCCGATGAAACAGCTGAGCGAAGCCACGGCCGACAGCCGAAAGCGCAGGGTCAGCCAGTTCTGCAGCCCGGCGCTGGTGTAGAGCGTGCGGTCGGCCAGGTAGCTCAGGACCAGCACGAAGCCCAGCCAGGCCAGCCCGGCAAACGGTGGCATCAGCAGGCCGGGCCAGGCCAGCAGCGAAGGCACGATGCCCCAGAGAAAGTGGTGCCGCTGTGCGTGGTGCGCTCGCTGTGCGCCAGCGGTCTGGCGGGCATGCAGCCCCGCCAGCCAGCCGATGCCCCAGTGCACGCCGCCCAGGAAGGCAGCAATCAGCGCGGCGTAGCCCGCCAGGGCCATCGAGACCCAGACCTGCAGGTCGGCCTCGATGAGCCAGAGCAGGCCAGCGAGCAGGACAAACGGAATCAGGCCGGCGTAACCCAGGGTCCGGATCAGGGCGGTGTCGTGCGGGTCGTGCAGCACGGCCTGGGGCGTCATGGGGTTCAGGGCTTGGCCTCGGTCAGGAATTTTTCGATGCGGTCAGCCCCGATGGCACCGGGCACGCGCGAACCATCGGCAAAGATGATGGTGGGCGTACCGGTGATGCGGGCCTTCTTGCCGAGTTCCACGTTGCGCGCCACGGCGGCGGCATCGCACTGGGCCGTCTTCGGGACCACGTCCTTGGTCATCCAGTCGAGGAAGGCAGCGCCCTTGTCCTTGGCGCACCAGATGTTGCGCGATTTTTCATTCGAGTCAGCGCTCAGGATCGGGTACAGGAAAACATGCACGGTGACGTTGTCCACCTTGGTCAGGTCGCGCTCGAAGCGCTTGCAGTAGCCGCAGTTGGGGTCTTCGAACACCGCCATCCTGCGTTTGCCGTTGCCCCGCACGATCGTGAAGCTGTCCTTGAAGGGCAGGTCCTTGAAGGCAATGGCCGTCAGCTTGTTGAGCCGCTGCTCGGTCAGGTCGGCCCGTGCCTGGGTGTCGATCAGAGATCCCTGGATCAGGAAGTTGCCTTGTGCGTCGGTGTAGAAGATCTCGCTGTGGTTGACACGGATCTCGTACAGGCCGTCCATCGGCGTCTTGCTGACCTCGTCGATCTTGGGCAGGTTGGGCAGGCGCTCGGCCAGGTTCTTGCGAATGGTGGCTTCCTGTGCGAACGCGCCCATGGACAGGGCGGCGGCGAGAGCCATCAGGGTGGTCTGGAGGAGTTTCATGAATCGGCCCGTGGGCTGGAAAGGTTGAAAAAGCAATGGCAGGGCAGGCTTCAGCCCGCCTGCCCCATGGCCTGGCGGGCCAGCCAGTGTTTCAGCGGGCCGAGGCGGTCGACGCCGGTCATGCCCCAGTTGCGCAGGGCCTGGACGCGGCTGTCGGTCTGGGCAAACAGGCCAAACAGCCCGTCTGTCACCCAGCCCATGGCATTCACATCGGCCTGCCGCGCGCGCTCGTAGCGCCGCAGCAGCTTCAAGTCGCCCAGGCCGCGCCAGTACTCGCGCTCGTGCAGCACGCGGGTCAGTTCGGCAACATCACCCAGCCCCACATTGAGCCCCTGCCCGGCCAGCGGGTGCATGGCGTGTGCCGCGTCACCGGCCAGCACCACAGCCCCCTGGGCCGTGCGGGTGATCCAGCGCCGGGCTCGCGAGAGTTCGAGCGGCCAGGCCTGAACCGGGCTCTGCAGATGCATCTCACCCAGGATCTGCCCGCACCGCTGCTGCACCGCTTGCGCCAGCGCCTGGGGTTCGGCCGCCACCCAGTCGTCAGCCTGCTGAGCAGGGAGAGACCAGACCAGCGCCACAGAGTTCCCCTGTGCGCCTTCCAGTGGCAGCAGGGCCAGGATTTCCCCCTGGTGAAACCACTGGCGCGCCACGCCGCCGTGCGGCAGCGCACAGCGCAGGCGCGCGGCGACCGCCTTGTGGGCGTAAGGACGCACCTCGTATTCCAGGCCCAGTTCGTCGCGGGTGGCGCTGCGTTTGCCCTCGCAGATCACGGTGAGCGCTGCCGGTGGCGCTTCGCTCAGGCATTCGATGCCGCTCTGAAAATGCACGGCATGCGCCAGCCGTTGTTCCAGCGCCGGCACGTCCACGATCCAGGAGAGCGCGTCCGTGCCCTGGTCTGCCGCCGAAAAACCCAGCGTGCCGCGGTCGTCGCCGAAGACGTCCATGCGGGTGACCGGCGTGACGCTGGGCGGCGCATCGACCGGCAGGGCATCGTCGGGTGTGGCGCCGCCTTCTGGCCAGGCGCGGACCGAGCGCAGCAGCTCGCGCGCCGCGGCGTTGAGCGCGTAGGCGCGCACATCGGGGCGGCTGGCGGGGGGGCGGGGCGCACCGACGAGCGCGACGCGCAGCCTTTCGCGCGCCAGCAGCAGGGCCAGGGTCTGGCCGACCACGCCGCCACCCCGGATGGTCACGTCAAAGCGCCGGTGGACGGAAGGGCTGTGGGAAGCGTGCGACATGGCTGGATTTTAGGAGCAGGGCACAATTCGGCTCGCCGCGTGCCCCGCCACCCCCGGACCGCGCAGGGTTGACGGCGCTCCTCATCGTTCCGCCGACCGCGATCCCACCTCTGCCATGAACACCGAAAACGCCGCCGCTGCCGTCGTGCAGGCCACCATCGAACAGCTCTGGATCTACCCGGTGAAGTCCTGCGCCGGTCTCTCGCTGACCGAAGCCGAACTGACCGAAACGGGGCTGGCCTACGACCGGTCCTGGATGGTGGTGGACGAACAGGGCGAATTCGTCACCCAGCGCGAACTGCCCCGCATGGCGCTGGTGCAGCCCAGCTTCAGAATGGGCCAGCTGGTGCTGCGCGCGCCTGGCATGCTCAGCCTTCACCTGGCACTGGACGCTGCCGAAGCGCCCCTGCGCGTGCGCGTCTGGGACGACGAACTGGACGCCTACGACATGGGTGATGTGGCCGCGCAGTGGTTCAGCGATTTCCTCGGTCCCGATGCGCCCGTCAGCCTGAAGCGCCTGCGCCTGGCACGTTTTGACCCGGCGGTGCGGCGCCTGTGCAGCCCGAAATGGACCGGTGGCCGGGAAGCCGTGACCCAGTTCGCCGATGGGTTCGGCCTGCTGGTGACCAGCGGCGCTTCGCTGGCCGGGCTCAACGAGCGGCTGCTGTCAGACGGACACGCGCCGGTGGGGATGCAACGGTTCCGTCCCAACCTGGTGCTGGGCGGCTTGGAAGCCCACGACGAAGACCGGCTCGGTCCGATGCGCATCGCCACCGGGGTGGGTGTGGCGGTCATCGAAACCGTCAAGCCCTGCGCGCGCTGCCCGATCCCGAACATCGACCCGCTCACCGCCGAATCGGCGCCACTCGTGGGCGACACGCTGCAGACCTACCGGCAGGACCCGCGCCTGAACGGCGCCATCACGTTTGGCATGAATGCCATCGTGCTGGAGGGCGATGGTCTGATGCTGCGCGTGGGTCAGACGGTCAGCGCGGACTGGACGTTCGACTGAGGGTCGTTTCACCCCCGGAGTGCCCCGGCGGCGCAAGGGTTTTCAGCAGGTCCTGCAGACCGTCTTCGACCCCGCCCAGTTGCTCAGCGGCCCGCTCAGGTCCATGCCGCGTCGCAGCGCGGTCATCTCGGCCACGATGCTCATGGCGATCTCCGGTGGCGTGAGCGCACCCAGGTTCAGGCCCACCGGGCCGTGCAGCCGGACGGCCTCTTCGGGGCTCACGTCGAATTCGAGCAGGCGCTCGCGGCGCCTGGAGTTGTTCTGCAACGAGCCCAGTGCCCCGACGTAAAAGGCGGGCGTGCGCAGCGCTTCCATCAGCGCCAGATCGTCCAGCTTGGGGTCGTGCGTGACGGCAACCACCGCGCTGTTGCGGTCCAGGTGCATGGCGAGCACCAGGTCGTCTGGCATGGTGCTCGACAGCGTCACGCCTTCCAGGCGTTCCCAGCCTTCGTGGTATTCCTCGCGCGGTTCGCACACCGTCACCTGGTAATCCAGCATCACCGCCATGGTCGCCAGGTAGCGCGACAGCTGACCGCCACCGATGACGAGCAGGCGCAGGCGCGGGCCGTGTACCGTGCT
>Ga0105105_10001369_pt1 | contig 10351 bp, 6 predicted proteins | sample PPLLaktember2015_4_FD_79108 | JGI IMG/M metagenome (GOLD analysis project Ga0105105, IMG submission 79108) | Freshwater sediment microbial communities from Prairie Pothole Lake near Jamestown, North Dakota, USA - PPLs Lake P8 Core (1) Depth... | ecosystem: Environmental > Aquatic > Freshwater >... | reverse complement strand
CAGGGTCTGGTTGGTGAACGAGTTGCTCATGACGAACGACGGGTGGCCGGTGGCGCATCCGAGGTTCACGAGGCGTCCTTCGGCCAGAAGGTAGATGCAGTGGCCGTCTTCGAAGGTGTACTTGTCGACCTGCGGTTTGATGTTGAGCTTTGTTGCGCCTGCGAAACTGTTAAGCTGCTCGACCTGGATTTCGTTATCGAAATGGCCGATGTTGCAGACGATGGCTTCGCTTCTCATCTGCTTCATATGCTCGAGGGTGATGACATCCTTGTTGCCGGTGGTGGTGACAAAAATGTTGCCCTCTCCGACGGCCTCTTCCATGGTGGTTACTTCAAAGCCTTCCATCGATGCCTGCAGGGCACAGATCGGGTCGATTTCGGTCACGATAACCCGTGCTCCGTAAGAGCGCATGGAGTGTGCGCACCCTTTGCCGACGTCGCCGTAGCCGAGCACCACAACAACCTTTCCGGCAATCATGACGTCGGTGGCGCGCTTGATGCCATCGGCAAGCGACTCACGGCAGCCGTAGAGATTGTCGAATTTGGATTTGGTGACCGAGTCGTTGACGTTGATGGCGGGGAAGAGCAGTTCGCCTTTCTCCATCATCTGGTAGAGGCGGTGAACGCCGGTGGTAGTCTCTTCCGAAACGCCTTTCATTTCCCCGGCGACCTTGTGCCAGCGCTGCGAATCCTCGCCGTACACCTCGCGGAGCTGCTGATAGAGCGCTTTCTCCTCTGCGTTTCCGGGAGTTTTTTCGAGCAGTTCGGGGTTGTTCTCGATCTTGTAACCGAGGTGGATCATGAGGGTTGCGTCGCCGCCGTCGTCCACGATGAGGTTCGGGCCTTTGCCTCCTTCGAACTCGAGAATCTGGCGGGTGCACCACCAGTACTCGTCGAGGGTTTCGCCTTTCCATGCGAACACAGGGATACCGGCCTTGGCGATAGCCGCGGCGGCATGGTCCTGGGTCGAGAAGATGTTGCAGCTCGCCCAGCGAACCTCGGCTCCGAGGTCCACAAGCGTTTCGATCAGCACTGCAGTCTGGATGGTCATGTGCAGCGACCCGGTAATACGGGCGCCTTTGAGAGGCTTCTTCCCGGCATATTTCCGCCTTGTGGCCATCAGGCCGGGCATCTCTTTTTCAGCGATCTCAATCTCCTTGCGCCCCCATTCGGCAAGGGAGATGTCCGCTACTTTATAGTCAAGCACTTCCGCTTCGATTGTCATAAGAGTCGATTGGTTTTAAATGGTATTGTCGATAGTTCTCAGGCCATGCCGAACGCTTTTTTCAGTTCTTCGACCTTGTCGGCTTTTTCCCACGGGAAGATGTCGCGGCCGAAGTGTCCGTATGCTGCGGTCTCCTGATAGCACCAGCCGTGAGGTCTGTCGAGGTTGAAACGTCTGATGATGGCTGCCGGGCGAAGATCGAAGATCTTTTCGGCTTTTTCCTGGATTTCGGCGTCGTTAAGGCCGTTTTTGGCGGTGCCGTGGGTATTGATGTAGATCGATACCGGACGGGCGACGCCGATGGCGTAGGAGACCTGAACGGTGCATTTGTCTGCCAGGCCTGCGGCTACGATGTTTTTTGCGACGTGGCGCGATGCGTACGCCGCGCTGCGGTCGACCTTCGACGGATCTTTGCCGCTGAATGCACCGCCGCCGTGAGGGGCTGCGCCGCCGTAGGTGTCGACAATGATCTTGCGTCCGGTCAGACCGGTATCGCCGTGAGGTCCGCCGATTTCAAAACGGCCGGTCGGATTGATGTGGAACTTGGTGTTGGCGTCGAGCAGGGCTGCGGGAATGACCACTTTCACCACATTTTCGATAATGTCTTTCCTGATCACGGCCTGGAAATCAGCTTCGCTCATTCCTGCCGGTTCCGGATCGTGCTGGGTTGAAACAACCACGGCGTCAACGCGGGCGACTTTCTCGTCGATATATTCGAGGGTCACCTGGCTTTTCGCATCGGGGCGGAGGTAGGTCATGATTTTGCCCTCCTTGCGGATTTCGGCAAGCTTCTTGACGAGCTGCTGTGCGAACTGGATGGCAGCCGGCATCAGTTCAGGAGTTTCCGTGCAGGCATAACCGAACATCATGCCCTGATCACCTGCTCCGACGCGGTCGAACTCGTCGGCGATCTCTTCCTTGCGGTCGACACCGCGGTTGATGTCGGGCGACTGGCTGTGCAGTGCGGAGAGCACGCCGCAGGAGTTGGCTTCGAACATATACTCGCCCTTGGTGTAACCGATTTCAGTAACAACCTTGCGGGCGATTTTCTGGATATCGACAATACCTTTGGTGGTGACTTCGCCGCCGACGATAACCTGGCCGGTGGTGACGAAGGTTTCACATGCTACACGTGAATTGGGATCCTGGCGGAGAAATTCATCAAGCACGGCATCGGAAATCTGATCGGCAACTTTGTCCGGATGTCCTTCTGATACGGATTCAGAGGTAAAGAAATACCTTGACTGTGACATGGTTCTGGTAATGGTTTGGTTAAACGAACAACAAACAACAGAAACAACTGCAGAAAACAGCTTCAGGAAAAGAATTTTCAGTGAACGGGAGATTCAATGGGAGATACTCTGGACACGGAAAAATTTTCCTCAGGCATCCGGGAACGGCGTTTCCGGAAGAGCCTGCGGCACCGTGTCCATAGGTAATGGGGATGCCGTTGCTTGACAAAGCAAAAATGTAAGCAATCAGCCGCATTCATGCAACAACTCTCTTATCGCACGCGTATTTCTGAATAGTCGCCGATATTGATTTCGTGCGGATTGCCGCTGATGGAGGCATTGTTTCCGACAATGGAGTGGTCGAGCATGATGTGGCTTACCCGTGCGCCGTTGCCGATAATGGAGTCTCTGACGATGGCATCCGAGACCACGGCATGTTCTCCGATGGTGGCATTGGGTCCGATGATGGTGTTTTCAAGCGATGCGTTTTCGGCAATGAAAACCGGATCGTTGATGATGCAGCCGGGGTAGGATCCCGTTGTGTGTTTTTTCTGCAGAAGGGTTTCGTTCGTCGAGAGCAGCGTTTCGGGTTTTCCGCAGTCGTACCATCCGCTGACGAGAAAGGTCGTGAAGGGCTCCTGGCGTTCGATCATGAGCTGCAGGGCGTCGGTGAGCTGGTATTCGCCCTTGGTTTTAATGCCGTTCTCTATCACGTAATCGATTGATGAGAAAAGCGAGCCCGCATTTCTGAGAAAGTAAAGACCGACAATGGCAAGCTTGCTTACCGGCTCATCGGGTTTTTCGACCAGTTTCACGATTTTGCCGTTTTCCGTGACCGCAACGCCGAACCGTCGAGGGTCTTCAACTTCGTGTACTCCGAGCGAGGATACGGGGCTTTTCAGCACCGCCTGCAGGTCTACGTCGAAGATCGTGTCTCCGAGAATGATGAACAGCGGTTCATCCCGGCTTACATGGGGTTTGCACATCCAGACGGCATGTGCCAGCCCGAGCCGTTCGGTCTGGTTCACGAAGGTGAACCGGATAGAGTAGTTTTTTCTCAGCCACTCTTCGACCATGCTGCCGAGATACCCTACAATGACGATTGCCTCGTCGATGCCTGCGTCGATAAGCTTGTCCATGATATGGCCGATAATGGGCTTGCCGGCTACGTTCAGCAGTACTTTGGGGTGGGAGAAGGTGTGCGGACGCAGGCGTGTGCCTACTCCGGCAACGGGGATGATGGCTTTCATGGCGCTGGGTACTTGAGCTGGATTGAAAAAACCTTGCTTTTACATTTTAATGAAAATAAGGGTAATTCCGAAGTGCCGGCACCTTTAGCCCGCTATGTCGGAAATATGGAAATCAATTGTATTTTATCGGCAAGAAAGACAAAAAAAGAAATTCCCGGGTGTGAAGTTGAAAAGACTTTTTAAACAGTCAGGGGTGGTTCCCGTTTTTGAGGACAGGCTGGTGCTGATTACGGCAAGGCGGTCCGACCGGTGGATAATTCCGAAGGGATATGTGGAAAAAGGGCTTTCCCCGGCGGATTCCGCAGCCAAAGAGGCCTATGAGGAGGCCGGGCTTGTCGGCCGCGTCCGCTACAAGGAGATCGGAGAGTACCGGTACCGGAAGTTCGGAAAACAGTTTTCTGTGAAGGTTTTTCCTTTCTTTATCGACACCATGCTTGACGAATGGGATGAGATGCATCTTCGCGAGCGGCGGGTGGTCTCTCCCGGAGAGGCTTTCGATATGCTCTATCATGATGAACTGAAAGCCATCGTTTCGGGTTTTTTCGGAATCAACCGGCGTTGAAGCCCCTGCCGGCAGGGCTGGTTTGCCGCAGTAGCAAACCCCGGTTTTTGTTAAAAAAAATCTCATTTACCAAGGAGATCGAATGGTGGCTGTAAAAAAATTTCGATCAATACTTTTTGCGGGAGCGATCATTCTTGCCGGTATTCTGGTCGGCGGCCTGCTCGGGAATCTGAAGCCGGACGAGCAGCCGGAAAAAAAGGAAAAAAAGGCCGCTCCCATGCAGTTGCTGACGGTGCGGAACGGAGCTGTTACGGTTCCCTTCGAGATGAGCGGAACGCTTTCCGCGGTAAGGAAAATCGAAATCTATGCAGAGGTTTCAGGGGTTTTCCGCGATGCTGCCCGTCCTTTCAGGGAGGGAAGCTCCTTTCGAATGGGGGAGCCGCTGCTGGTGATCGACGACGATGTCTATCGCAACAGCGTGCTGGCCGAGAAAAGCAGTTTTCTCAATCTGCTGACCCTGGTGCTTCCCGATGTCATTATCGATTTTCCCGAAGCGTCGGCAAAATGGAAGCGCTATACCGAGTCGTTCCGTATCGAGTCTCCGCTCAGGCCTCTTCCTGAACCGGCAACCGACCGTGAGAGGAACTATCTTGCTGCCCGCAACGTCTACAACCGGTTCTATGCAATCCGGAGCATGGAGGCCACGCTCGGCAAATACCGCATAAGAGCACCGTTTGATGGCGTGGTGACCATCTCGGAGGTGAATCCGGGAGCGCTCATCCGCATCGGGCAGAAAATCGGTGAATTTGCCGCCAGAGGAGGCTATGAGCTTCAGGCCTCCGTTGGCATAAGGGATGCGGAGTTTCTTTCTCCCGATACCCCGGTTACGGTTGTTTCCGACGATTTCGCCGGAAGCGTGCGTGGTGTGATCAAAAGAATCAACACGAACATCACGCCCAATACCCAGTCGGTATCGGTGTATGTCGAAGTTTCCGATCCCCGGCTGAGAGACGGCATGTACCTGACGGCCCGTATGCCGCTTACCGTTCAGGAAGCGTTCAGCATACCCCGCGCCCTCTTGCAGGACGACAACAGCCTGTTCGTTCTGCAGGGTTCGCGTTTCGTTCTGAAAAAAGTCACGGTGCTTGCCCTCAGCAACGACCGTGCTGTTATCGGCGGAGTGCCTGACGGGACGAGGCTTCCTGCTGAAAGGGTTCCCGGAATCCATGACGGCATGGACGCCCGTCCCCTGATCAAGCCTTAAATTGATTACCGATATGCAGTTTCCCTGTCGAAAACCTTCGGGCGGGAGTGTCGTATGAAAGGCGCTATCAGACTTTTCGTTAAATATCCGGTGCTTGGCAACGCCATCTATCTTGCCGTTACGCTGTTCGGTCTGATCGCTTTCAGCCAGATCAGAACGAACTTTTTTCCGGATATTCCTCCCAATTTCATCTATGTGACCGCCACCTATCCCGGGGCATCTCCCGAAGAGCTCGAAGAGGGGGTTACCCTGAAAATCGAGGACAAGCTCAAGGGGGTTACCGGGATCGACCGGGTGACATCGGTTTCTTCGGAAAACAGTGCAACCGTTTCGGTCGAGCTTAAGAAAGGCGCAGATGCCAACGTGCTTCTCCAGGAGGTCACCAATGCGGTCGACCAGATAAGCTCCTTCCCAGCAGGCTTAGAGAAACTGCAGATTTACAAGCAGGACCGGGTGGACTTCGTTGTGGCATATGCCCTTTACGGCGATGTTGATCTCCGTCAGCTCAAGATATACGCCCGCCGCATCGAAAGGGATCTGCGTAACGAAGGGCTTGCCTCGAAAGTCAGGCTGAGCGGTTTTCCGGAGGAGGAGATCGAGATCAGTGTGAGCGAAAATGCCATGCGCTCCTATGGAATGACGTTTGCCGAAATAGCTTCCGCGGTGAACCGCACCAATCTGAAGATCACCGGCGGAACCATCCGCGGCCAGAGGGAGGAGCTGCTTATCAGGGCGGACAACAAGGGGTACAGGGCGGGGGATCTGGAAAATCTCGTTGTCCGGTCCGGTGCCTCCGGTGATCTGGTGCGGCTTCGTGATGTCGCTTCCGTTCGTGACCGCTGGTCGGAAGTACCCGACCGCACCTGGTTCAACGGAAAACCTTCGGTCACCATCGATATCGAAAAAAGCAGCGACGAGGACATGTTCGTCATTGCCGGGGGAGTGAAAGAGTATATGGAGGCGTTCGATGCCCGCCATGGCGATGTGCGGGCGGAGGTGCTGCGCAACGGTTCGGCGATCGTCAAGGAGCGCGCCGACATTCTCAGCTACAACGGTCTGGTGGGTATGATTCTCGTTGTGCTCTTTCTCTCCTTTTCGCTCAATCCGCGACTCGCCCTCTGGGTGGCGGCCGGTATTCCGTTCTCCTTTGCGGGCATGTTCATTCTCGGTTCGATCTACGGACTTACCATCAATGTGGTTTCGCTGCTTGCCATGATTCTTGTGGTCGGTATTCTGGTCGATGACGGTATTGTGATTGCCGAAAGCATCTATCAGCGCTACGAAAAGGGTGAAACCCCCATGCAGGCCGCAATCAACGGTACAGCCGAAGTCGTCCCTTCCGTTGCCGCCGCCGTCCTGACTACGGTCGTGCTGTTTCTGCTCTTTCTGTTTCTGGACGGCGATCTCGGCAAGCGCGTCAAGGATATCGCGTTCGTCGCCGTGACGACCCTCCTGATCTCGCTTGTGGAGAGCGTGTTCATTCTTCCGGCGCACATCGCGCACTCACGGGCCCTGCATGAAGCTCCCGGCAAAAAAACATGGCTGCTGAAAAAGTCGGAGGAGTTTCTGCACTTCCAGCGCGATATCCTCTATGCGCCCGTTCTGAAATTCGGCATCAAAAATCCGCTCATTACCGTAGCCGTGCCGGTGGCCCTGCTGTTTATAACCATCGGCGCCATGAAGGGCGGCCTGATCAAGACAACCTTCTTTCCGGTCATCGAACAGGACAACATTCAGGTGACGCTTGAAATGCAGGCCGGTACCAGAGACGCCGTAACCGACAGCGTGCTTGCCTCGATGGAGCAGAAGGTCTGGCAGGTGCATCGCCAGTACCTCAAAGGGCGGGAGAACGAAGATGGGCTCGTAAAGGCCATCGGTCGCACGATCGGCCCGAAAGGCCATCAGGGCGGCTTGCGGATTTCGCTGGTCGACAGCCGTTTGCGCAAAATAGACAGCCAGGAGATTGCCGACCGCATCCGCAGGCAAACCGGCACGGTCGCCGGCGCCCGCAAACTCCAGATCGGCGGTGGCGGCATGTGGGGCATGCCGGTTTCCATTGCGCTCAAGAGCGACAACCTTCAGCAGCTCAGGGCGGCGAGGGAAAAGCTTGAAATCGCACTCAAACGCATGGAGGAGCTGAAGGATGTTTCGGATAACGATCCGCCCGGCCTCGAGGAGGTTTCCGTTAAGCTTGGCGACAAGGCATACGCGCTCGGACTCACAACTTCCGTAGTCATGAACCAGATTCGAAGCGCTTATTTCGGCCTTGAGTCGCAGCGTCTGCTCAGGGGAATCGACGAAATCAAGGTGTGGGTGCGCTATCGCGAGCATGAACGCGCATCTCTTGGCGCTCTTGAGGATATGCGCATACAGCTTACAGATGGCCGCTCGGTTCCGCTCCGGGAGATTGCCCGGATCAGCATATCGAGGGGAGTTTCCTCGATCAATCATATCGACGCGCAGCGCGTCGTGAAAATCGAGGCCGATGTTTCGGACCCGAACACGGCGGTGCCGGATCTGCTCGAAAGCATCCGCAGCGAGGTCATGCCGGGCGTTCTTGCAGACTACCCCGACGTGAGTTTCAACTTCGAAGGCCAGAGCCGTGAGAGCGCAAAAACCACCGGTTCCATGAAGATCGCCTTTCCGGTGCTCTTTCTGTGCATGTACCTCATCATCGTTTTCACCTTCCGCTCCTTTCTCCAGGCTTTCATTGTGCTTCTGCTCATTCCCATCAGCCTTGTCGGTGTGGCCTGGGGCCATTTCATTCAGGGCTACATTCTCAGCATGCTCTCCCTCTACGGGGTGATCGCCCTTATCGGCATCGTCGTCAATGACTCGCTCGTCTTTATCAGCACGCTCAATACGCGTCTCAAAGAGGGGGGCCTGTTTTTCGATTCGATTTACGAAACGGGCATAAGCCGGTTCCGTCCCATCATTCTCACTTCGCTGACGACGATTGCCGGTCTCGGCCCGCTTATTTTCGAACAGAGCCGGCAGGCGCAGTTTCTTTCGCCCATGGCGATTTCCGTCGCTTACGGCCTGCTGTTCGGCACGACCCTGACCCTTCTCATGCTGCCATCGCTGCTCGTGCTTTTCAACCGCGCGAAACAGAGGATTCTGGCTGTGCTGGAAAAACGCTCGGTTACTGCCGAAGAGGTCGAGCCGGCGCTGCGGGAGGAACTGTTTTAAGATACGCACTAATTATACGGGCAACCTCTGTCTGCACATTGTTTATGAAACGAATACAGCACTCATTGTTCACCATAGGCCTGTTCCTGCTGTTTTTTGCGCTGCCGGAATCTGCGGGAGCGGCCGTTGCCCCGGAACCTCTTTCGCTCGAACAGGCCATCGCGCTTGCGCTTGAACAAAACCCGGATATTCAGGTTGCCAGGAATGAAGAGCGCATCGTCCGAAACAATGTGCATATCGGCAATGCCGGGCTTCTGCCGAAAATCGATCTGGTTTCGAAAGCCGCCTATTCGGAGAGTCCCGGAAGTACGATACCTTCGGCTGTTGAATCGACGACCAGCACGGCGCAGATCCAGGCGTCGTATACCCTGTTCAACGGTTTTGGCAACATCTACACCTTCCGCAAACTGAAAGCCTCTGGTGAGCTCGGACGGCTCCAGGCTCGCAGCAGCATCGAGCAGATTGTCATCGACGTCAGCCAGGCTTATTACGACCTTGCCGATGCCATCGAACAGCTCAGGGCATCGGGAGACGCGGTGGAAATTTCCGCCGAACGGCTCAGACGGGCGAAGCTTCGCTCCGAATACGGTCAGGCAAACACCCAGGAGGTGCTATCCTCGATGGTTGATGCCAATAACGACAGCGTGGCCTGGCTCCAGGCTCGGCTGCGCAAAGAGAACGCCGAAAGAGCGCTCAATCTCCTGCTTGGCCGTATTTCCGACTCGCCCTGCGCTGTTGTGAGTGTGGTAACCTTTCAGCCGCTGATGGAGTTCGATTCTCTCAGGGCCAGGGCGTTCAAGGGCAGTGCGGAATATCTCATGGCCCAAAAAGCCGTCGAACAGTCACGTTTTGAACTGTTTCAGGCCCGTTCCGAATTTTTTCCCCGCGTCGACGTGCAGGGAGGGTACGGCCTGAGCCGGACCGCCGGAGGGTTCGATGTGGGTATCGGAGATACCGAGCCGGGCGTTTCCGCTTCGCTTGCCTTGAGCTACAATCTCTTCAACGGTTTTCAGTCGGCCATAAAAAAACAGAATGCCCGGCTTGCTCTTCTGAACCGCGAGATACTCCGGCAGAAAGCATCGGGTGTTCTGGAGAAAAAAATAGCCGATACCTTTCACGCTTACCGCAACAGCCGTGAAATTCTGCGCTTCAAGGAGAAAAATATCCAGTCTGCGGAGCTGAATTTCCGGCGGACCAGAGAGCTGTACGTGCTCGGTCAGGCTACCGGAACTACCTTCAGGGAGGCACAGCTCAATCTTGTTGACGCAAAAAAAACCATCGCATCGGCAAAGTACGAATCCAAAATGCTCGAACTGCAGCTTATGCGCCTGACGGGGACTCTGTTCGTGGGACGTGAGCCAGTAGTCAGTAGTCAGTAGCCGAAAGCCAGGAGTCAGGAACTCGGGATTGTGCAGTGAGGTCGGTAAGTTTTTTTTATGTGCGAGATTATTTATTTGATAATCTCGTTCCATATCTTATATTGTGAGCCTTCCATTAAGGAAACGGGGCATGGCGCAGCTGGTAGCGTGCCTGCTTTGGGAGCAGGAGGTCCCGAGTTCGAGTCTCGGTGCCCCGACCGGGTGGGTTCATTGACAGATGTGTTGTGCCCGTAGCTCAATGGATAGAGCATCAGCCTTCTAAGCTGAGGGTTACTGGTTCGAGTCCAGTCGGGCATACAAGGTGTATCCAT
>Ga0105105_10001368_pt1 | contig 10352 bp, 9 predicted proteins | sample PPLLaktember2015_4_FD_79108 | JGI IMG/M metagenome (GOLD analysis project Ga0105105, IMG submission 79108) | Freshwater sediment microbial communities from Prairie Pothole Lake near Jamestown, North Dakota, USA - PPLs Lake P8 Core (1) Depth... | ecosystem: Environmental > Aquatic > Freshwater >... | reverse complement strand
GGCCCGGCCTGCAGAAATCTGGCGCCGATGCGGCTGTCGGCGCCGATCGCCCGCGCCACCTCACGCACATCGGCACCGGTGGCCTCGCAGAAGGCGGCGATGGCGTTGATCGAGCTGATGCGCTGGGCCAGGAAGGCATTGGCCGTGAGTTTGGAGAGTTCGCTGCTCCATAGGTTTGTGCGCAGGATGCGCTCTGGCGCCACCCACTGGCCGTAAACTTGCGCCAAGGCCTCGATTGCCTGGGGATCCTCGCCACCGATCAATACCCGATCGGGTGTTTCCAGGTCGGCTATCGCCGTGCCCTCAGCCAGAAACTCTGGATTTGAGAGTACGGAGAAGGTGCGGGGTGGCGCGCTGGTGCACTGCGGTTCCGGGGCTGCAGCCAGAATGTTTTGAATAGCCTCGGCGGTGCGCACCGGCAGGGTGCTCTTCTCCACCACGATCGTGTGGCCCTGGGCTGCCTGGGCCACCTGACGGGCACACGCCTCCACCCATCGCAGATCACTGGCCTGACCGGCACCGATGCCGCGGGTTTTAGTGGGGGTGTTCACCGAGATGAAGACCATGTCGGCGGCGGCAATGGCCGCATCCACGTCGGTGGAAAAATGCAGGTTGCGACCCCGGGTGCCAGCCACTACCGCATCCAGTCCAGGCTCATACACCGGTAATTTGGAGAGATCGGCGTCGTTCCAGGCGGCAATGCGCTCGGCATTGAGGTCCACCACTGTTACCTGAACCTGCGGGCAGCGGTGGGCGATCATCGCCATTGTGGGGCCGCCCACATAGCCGGCGCCAATGCAGCAAATCGTACGGATCATGCCGGATGATGTCATTGCGCCAGTGCCTCTTTGAAGTAGGCAATGGTGGGCTCCAGGCCCTGCTCAAGCTGCACGCTGGGCTGCCAGCCCAGTTCCCGTTGGGCAAGATCGATCACGGGTTGGCGTTGCAGTGGGTCGTCAGCCGGCAAGGGTTTCTCGATCAGCGGCAGGTCAGGGTTGATTCGCGCCCGCACCAGCTCGGCTAGCTGGCGGATCGTGAATTCACCGGGGTTGCCGATGTTGATCGGGCCGCAGTGGCTGCCATTCATCAATCGGATCATGCCCTCCACCAAATCATCCACAAAGCAAAAAGAGCGCGTTTGGCTGCCATCGCCATAAAGCGTGAGCGGCTCGCCCCGCAGCGCCTGCACGATGAAATTGCTCACCACCCGGCCGTCATCGGGCAACATGCGCGGGCCGTAGGTGTTGAAAATGCGCATCACCCGGATCTCGGTGCCATGCATGCGCTGGTAGTCGAAGCACAGCGTTTCAGCGATGCGCTTGCCCTCGTCGTAGCAGCTGCGGATGCCGATCGTGTTCACGCAGCCCCGGTAGCTTTCCGGCTGGGGGTGTACCTCCGGATCGCCATACACCTCACTGGTGCTGGCCAGCAGCAGCCGTGCTCCCACCCGCCGCGCCAGGCCCAGCATGTTGTACGTGCCAAGAAAGCTGGTTTTGGCTGTTTTGATCGGGTTGAACTGGTAGTGCAGCGGTGAGGCAGATCAGCTCCTCGCCGGCTGCCATTAGACGGTCCACCAGGTGCGAGCCCACGAAGCCGGCGCCGCCCGTGATCAGGTTGCGGGTAAGGGAAGCAGGCATGGCTCAGCCCTCCCCCACGGTCCAAACTTGCAGCCCCGCTGCTCGCGCCGCTGCGCTGTCAGCCTTGGCACGCGCATCAAATAACCAGGCCGGCTGACGCATCACCGCCGTCACCGCCGGCCAATCGATGGCGGCAAACTGCTGCCACTCGGTGAGCAGCAGCAGGGCATCAGCGCCGCTGGCGGCTTGCATCACATCCGGCACCTGCTGCCAGCTGCCATCTCCGTCGCCCTCACCAGCCGGTTGGCGCAGGTCCTGGGCCATCTGGCTCTCGCTCACCTTGGGATCGACGATCTGCAGGATCGCTCCCTCCTCTAGTAGGTCCCGGCAGATCCTGATCGCCGGTGACTCGCGAGTGTCATTGGTATCGGCTTTAAAGGCAAAACCAAGTACCACGAGCCGCTTGCCGCTCACCGTGCCAAACAGCTTGCTGATCACCAGCCGGGCGATGCGCTGCTGCTGCCACTGATTCAGCCTCACCACCTGCTCCCAGTAAGCCGCCACCTCCTCCAAGCCGTAATGGCGGCACAAGTACACCAAATTCAGGATGTCCTTTTGGAAGCAGCTGCCGCCAAAGCCCGGACCTGCCTGCAGAAACTTTTCCCCAATGCGGCTGTCGGCACCAATTGCTCTGGCTACATCGCGCACATCGGCGCCTGTCACCTCACAGAACGCCGCAATGCTGTTGATCGAACTGATCCGCTGGGCCAAAAAGGCGTTGGCCGTGAGCTTGGATAGCTCGCTGCTCCATAGGTTGGTGCGCAGGATCTTCTCCGGCGCTACCCACTGCCCATAGATGCCAGCGAGGGCCTCAATCGCCTGCGGGTCCAGGCCGCCGATTAGCACCCGATCTGGCATCTCCAGATCAGCAATAGCTGTGCCCTCCGCCAGAAACTCCGGATTAGAGAGCACCGAAAAGCTTTTAGCCGGATGGGTTTCGCTTGGTCCACTGCCCTCAGCCGCAGAGAGGATCTGCTGAATCACCTCAGCGGTGCGCACAGGCAGCGTGCTCTTCTCGACCACGATCGTGTGTCCCATGGCAGCCCTTGCCACCGTGCGGGCACTGGCCTCAACCCACTTCAAATCACTCGCCTGGCCTGCACCCAACCCCTTGGTTTTGGTGGGGGTATTCACCGAGATGAACACCAGATCCGCAGCACCGATCGCCTCCTCCACAGCGGTGGAAAAATGCAAATTGCGGCCTCGGCAACGGCCTACCACCGCATCGAGGCCCGGCTCATACACCGGCAGCTGGCTTAAATCAAGATTGTTCCAGGCGGCAATCCGCTCTGCGTTTAGGTCCACCACCGTCACCTGCACATCAGGGCAGCGATCGGCGATCACCGCCATCGTGGGACCGCCCACGTAGCCCGCTCCGATGCAACAGATGGAATGAATGGTTTGTGACCCCATGGAACGCGGCAAGTCTTAAAGGCGAGACTATTCCTGAAACGCTGAACAACCCTTTGGCGCAGCTGCTGATCACGGGAGGTGCCGGCTTCATCGGCAGCCACAGCTGCCTGGTGTTGCTGGAAGCGGGCCACAACTTGGTGGTGCTCGACAACTTCGACAACAGCTCACCGGAGAGCCTGCGGCGGGTGCTCGAGCTCGCCGGCCCCTCGGCAGCCGGCCGGCTGCAAGTAGTGGAGGGCGACATCCGCTCCACGGCGGACCTAGAGCGAGCCTTCGAGGCGGCCCCAGCCGGCCGGCCGATCACAGCCGTGGTCCACTTCGCTGGACTTAAAGCTGTGGGTGAATCGTTGCGAGAGCCGCTGCGTTACTGGGACGTGAACCTCAGTGGCTCGCGCCAGCTACTGGAAGTAATGCAGGCGCATGGTTGCCGCAGCCTGGTGTTCAGCAGCAGCGCCACTCTTTACGGCATGCCGGAGCTGGTGCCAATCCCGGAAAGCTCCCCAATCCAGCCGATCAACCCCTACGGCCACAGCAAGGCTGCCGTGGAGCAGCTGCTCGCCGACCTGGCCGCCAGTGAGCCGGGCTGGCGTATCGCCCGGCTGCGCTACTTCAACCCGGTTGGGGCCCACCCCAGCGGCCGCATCGGCGAAGACCCCAGGGGGATCCCCAACAACCTGTTCCCATTTGTGAGCCAAGTGGCAGTGGGGCGGCGCCAGCGCTTGCAGGTGTTCGGCGGTGACTGGCCCACCCCAGATGGCAGCGGCATCCGCGACTACATCCATGTGATGGACCTGGCCGAGGGTCACCGGGCCGCACTGGACGTGCTGCTGGCAGAGCCGCCCCAGCTGCTCACCCTCAACCTGGGCAGCGGCGAGGGCCACTCCGTGCTGGAGGTGGTGGCAGCGTTTGAAGCAGCCTCGGGCCGGCCCGTGCCCTACGAAGTGATCGCACGCCGAGGCGGAGATGCTGCGAGCACCGTGGCCGATTCGCGCCTAGCCGCCGAGCGGCTCAGCTGGCGCACCCGACGCTCCCTGGACGACATGTGCCGCGACGGCTGGGCGTGGCAGCAGGCCAATCCCGAGGGTTATGGCGGCTGAATGCAGGCTTGTGCTCGCCGGTGGCGGCCACAGCCACGCCCTGGTGCTGCGCATGTGGGCCATGAGGCGCCGGGCCATTCGCGGCCCTGCTGCCCAGATCACCCTGGTGAGCCGCCACAGCACAGCCCTGTATTCGGGCATGGTGCCGGGGGTGGTGGCCGGTCTCTACGACCCAGCCGCCTGCGCCATCGACCTGCGCCGCCTTTGCCTGCTAGCGGGTGTGACCTTCGTGCAGGCGGAGATCATGAACCTCGATCCCGAAAGCCGGGAGCTGGTACTAGAGGGCCGGCCCAACCTGCGCTGGGACTGGCTCAGCCTCGATGTGGGCGCCGAAACAGCAGAGGCTGGTGCAGGCGCCATCCAGAGCGCAGCCATAGCGGTAAAGCCGCTGGAGCCCTTCTTGGACTGGTGCAGCCAGCGCAATTCAGGCAGCGTCCGCATCCGCGGTGGCGGTGCCGCAGCCGTAGAGGTGGCCCTGGCCCTGCGAGCGAGGGGCCTGCAGCCCAAGCTGCTGCTGCGCAGCACCCAGCTAAATCTGGGCTCCCAGGCCGCCAACCAACTGGGAAACCAGCTGCTATGCAGCGCCGGCATTCCCATCGAGGCCAACTGCCCGGTTGACGCCGCCGCCGACCTGGCCTGCACTGGCAGCCGCGGTCCCCACTGGCTCGCCGCCACTGGCCTGGCCCGTAACAGCGAGGGGCGCCTGCTCACCGAGGCCAGCCTGCAGGTGTTGCAGCAGCCGAGGCTGTTCGCCAGCGGCGACTGCGGCGTGATCGCCAGCAGTCCCAGACCCGCCTCAGGTGTCTGGGCCGTGCGCTGTACCCAGGTCCTGGCCCACAACCTGGCAGCAGCGGTGGCAGGTCGGCCCCTACGGTCCTGGCGGCCCCAGCGCTGGGCGCTGCAGCTACTGGGCGCTGGCGGTAACCAGAAGCCCCAGGCGGTGGCCTTCTGGGGTCCTTGGGCCGTGGGGCCCAGCCCACTGCTGTGGCGCTGGAAGCAGGCCGTGGATCGGCGCTTCATGGCCGGATTTAACGAGCTGAAGGCCATGCAGCCGGATGGGACAGCAGCGATGGCCTGCCGGGGCTGCGCCGCCAAATTGGCCGCCAGCCCCCTGCAAGATGCCCTGGCGCGCAATGGCCTAGGTGGTGGCACCCCGGGCAGCGCCGAAGACGCCGCAGTGATTGACCAGGCAGCGGATGGGGTGTTGCTGTTGCAGAGCGTCGATGGCTTTCCGGCGCTGGTGGCCGACGCCTGGCTCAATGCCCGGCTCACCACCCTGCATGCCTGCAGTGATCTCTGGGCCAGTGGCGCCGACGTGGAAAGCATGCAGGCGGTCGTCACCCTGCCTGAGCTGGCTCCCGCCCTACAGGCAGACCTACTAAGCGACACCTTGGCCGGTATCCAGTCGGTGCTGCAGCCGCTCGGAGCCCGACTGATCGGCGGCCACACCCTGGAAGCCCGCGACAGCCAAACCGGCCCGGCCAACCCCGCTGGCCTGAGCTTGGTGCTGAGCGTGAACGGCCGGACGCCAGCTGGGCGGCACTGGGGCAAGGGGCCCTTGCAAAGCGGCGATGGACTGCTGCTGTGCCGGCCCATCGGCACGGGGGTGCTGTTTGCCGCGGCCATGGCTGGAGCAGCCCAGCCCCAGTGGATAGATGCCGCCCTAACCCAGATGCAGCAATGCCAGGCAAGCCTGGTGGAGCTGCTGAGCCGCCACGGCTGCCGGGCCTGTACCGACGTGACCGGCTTTGGGCTGTTAGGCCACCTGGGCGAAATGCTGGCCGCCAGCCCGGTGGACTGCCGCGTGACGCTGGATGTATCAACCATCCCCGCCCTGCCCGGGGCCTTACGCCTGTTGAGTGAGGGCTGGGCCAGCAGCCTGGCCCCCTCCAATGCCAGCGCCCTGGCCCTTCTGGGGGAGCAGATTCAGCTGCAGGGGCAAACCGATGCAACCCATCAAGCCCTGCTGATCGATCCCCAGACCTGCGGGCCCCTGCTGGCAGCGATTCCGGGCGACCAGCTGGCAACTGTTCTCACCGATATGAGGCAGGCGGGCTTTGGCGAAGCCGCTGTGATCGGCCAGGTGCACAGCTAAACAGCAGCGCAACGAACCGGCAGGGAGAATGGGCCAACTGCGAGCCCGGCGTGTTGTCTGCCCTCACCCGCTGCCTCGAGGAAGAGGCGGCTGCCATTGCCGCCGCCGCTCAGCGCCTCAGCAGCAGCCAGGTGGAGGCGGCTCTGGAACTGCTGGAGGGTTGCCGTCAACGCCGAGCCAAGCTTGTGCTTACCGGCGTAGGCAAGAGCGGCATCGTTGCGCGCAAGATCGCAGCCACCTTTTCCTCGATCGGGTTGACGGCAGTATTTCTCAATCCAGTCGATGCCCTGCACGGCGATCTCGGCATCGTGGCAGCCGACGACGTGGCCCTACTGCTCTCCAACAGCGGTGAAACCGAGGAGTTGCTGGCGATCCTGCCCCACCTGCGCCGCCGCGGCACGGCCCGGATCGCCCTAGTGGGCCGCCTGGACTCGAGCCTGGCCAAGGGGTGCGACGTGGTGCTGGATGGATCGGTAGATCGGGAGGTTTGCCCGCTGAACCTGGCTCCCACCGCCAGCACAGCGGTAGCTATGGCGATTGGCGACGCCCTGGCGGCAGTTTGGATGGAGCGGGCTGGCATCTCGCCGGAAGACTTCGCCATCAACCATCCAGCCGGCTCCCTGGGCCGCCAGCTCACCCTCACCGTGGCCGATTTGATGGTGCCGACAACGGCACTAGAGGGCCTCTCTGCCAATGCACCCCTAGCTGAGGTGATCGGCCGGCTCACCGAAGGCAGCAACGGCAAAGGCAGTCTTGGGGCCGCCTGGGTGCGCGCCAGCGCCAACCCCGAACTGATGGCCGGGCTGATCACGGACGGCGACCTGCGCCGCACCCTGCAGCACCATGCCCCCGAGTCGTGGGCTGGCCTCAGCGCCGGCACCATGGCCACCGCGAACCCGATCACCGTGACGCCAGAGGTGCTCGCTGTGGAGGCACTGAAACTGATGGAGCGCAACCCCCACCAGGCAATTTCCGTGCTGCCAGTTGTGGATCCCACCCAGCCTCGCCTGCTGCTGGGCCTGCTGCGACTACACGATTTAGTGCAGGCTGGGTTCACAAGCACCGCCTCAGAGCGCCAATGACGGCCATTCCCTTCACCCTGATAGCCGGGCCCTGCGTGATCGAAAGTCGCGATCTGGTGCTGCAGATCGCTGAGCAGGTGAGCACGATCTGCGAGCGGGTCGGCATCCGCTACATCTTCAAAGCCAGCTTCGACAAAGCCAACCGCAGCTCCGGCAAGTCTTTTCGGGGCCCTGGCCCCGATGAAGGGCTAAAGATCCTGCAGGAGGTGGGCCAGAGCTTCGGGGTGCCAGTGCTCACCGACATTCACGAGAGCTGCCAGGCGGCTGCCGCGGCCCAGGTCGTTGACGTGCTGCAGATTCCAGCCTTTCTCTGCCGTCAGACCGACCTGCTCGAGGCCGCCGCCAAAGCCGTGGCTGGCACCAGCAAGGTGGTGAACGTCAAGAAGGGGCAGTTCCTGGCTCCCTGGGACATGGCCCAGGTGGTGAACAAAATGCAGGAATGCGGGCTGGATCCCGCCAGTGGCCGCCTTTGGCTCACCGAGCGGGGCACCAGTTTTGGCTACAACACTCTTGTGGTGGATTGCCGCAGCTTCCCCCAGCTGCAGGCCCTGGGTTGCCCGGTGATCTTTGATGCCACCCACGCCGTGCAGCAGCCAGGCGGGCGCGGCACCAGCACCGGTGGGCAACGGGAATTTGTGGCACCGCTGGCCAGAGCTGCCGTCGCCGTAGGGGTAGATGGTCTGTTCATGGAGACCCATCCCGACCCCGACAACGCCCTCAGCGACGGGCCAAATATGGTGCCGCTACACCGGCTGGAAGCTCTGCTCTGCCAGCTGCTGGCCCTGCGTCAGGTAGTAGCAGAGGGCCTGGCCCCGAGCAGCCTGTGATCCGCCGGTTGCTGCAACGAACCCTGCTGCGGCGCCGGGATCTCGCAGCGATTGAGCTGCTGGTTTGTGACGTTGACGGCGTGCTTACCGACGGCGGCTTGCACTACGACGAGCAAGGCCGGGTGGTGAAGCGCTTCGACGTGCGCGACGGTCTGGCGATCCGGATGCTGCAGCGAGCAGGCATTGAAGTCGCCTTTCTTAGCGGCGGGCGCAGCGGCGCCATCGAGCAACGAGCCCGGCACTTGCAAGTCAATCACTGCCTAGTGGGCGTGGGCGACAAGCTCAGCGCTCTACGCCAACTGCAGGCAAACCTGCAGCTCGAGCGCCAGCAAACCGCCTTCATCGGAGACGACCTGAACGACCTCACCGTGCGCCCCGCCGCAGGGCTGCTGATCTGCCCTGCAGATGGCGTCCACGGCCTGCGCCGTCAGGCTGACTGGGTACTTCGCCGCCGCGGCGGTGACGGCGCCGTGCGTGAACTTGCCGAAGCCCTGCTGCAGCAGCGGGGGCTTTTGCAGACCCTCAACCGGGAAGGCTGGCGAGAGGGCAACGCCTAAACCACCGCCTACTCAGCGAGCGCCAAGGCCCGGGCCTGCTCCAGCTGCTCCGGGGTATCAACCGAGAGACAGTCCTGATCCACCTCGTAGGTGAGCAAAGGAATACCGGCGTCGATCAGCCGCAACTGCTCCAGTTTCTCCAGATCTTCAAGTGGCGAAATGGGCAGCGCCGGCCAGCCAGCCAACACATCGGCCCTATAGCCATAGAGACCCACATGGCCCCAATAGGTGGTGTGGTGAGCCCACTGCTCCGGTGGCACCCCGCGCAAATGGGGCAGGGCACTGCGGGAGAAGGTAATGGCGCGACCGTCGCGGGCCCGTTGCACCTTCACCACATTGGGATCGTGCAACTTGTCGGCGGTGAGGGGATAGACGGGCGTGAGCACCGGCGGCCGCTGCAGCAAAGCAAAATGCGCGGCCATCGCTTCAATGATCGCCGGATCCAACAGCGGCTGGTCGCCCTGAACGTTGATCACCAGGGTTTCATCAACATCAGAGACCACGCCCCCCGCGGCAGCCACCAGCTCCGCCACCACGGTGGCCAGGCGTTCACTGCCCGAGCTGCAATGGGGCGAAGTCATCAGCACAGGGAAGCCCCAGTCCTGAACCAGCTCACCCACCTGCTCGCTGTCGGTGCAGACCACCACGGCCGCCACTCCCCGGGCCAGGCGGCATCGCTGCAGCACGTGCTGCAGCATCGGCTTGCCGGCGATGTCTGCGAGCAGCTTGCCCGGCAGCCGCGCCGATTCCAGCCGAGCCGGTACGGCCACCACTACTCGGGGAACAAGCATCCGATCCGTCATCCCTTCACCCTAACGAGGGGGCCACGGCACTCATATCCGCTCCAGGCTCAGCCTCTCTGCCCGCAGCTGCCGCAGCCGCCGGCCCAACTCGGGGCCTTGACGCATGCCACCTGCCAGCAGGTCAGCGGCGGTGAGCTCGGCCTTGACCTGGCGCCAGCGCAGCAACCAGCGCAGCAGGGGCCGGCGCGGCCCGTTACCACAGGCCAGGGCCAAAGCGACCGCTTCCGGACTGCAGCCAGAAGCCTCCAGCAGGGCGCACCAGTACTCGGGCAGCAGCGGGAAGCCAACCAGCTGCTGCTCCTCAAGCCGGCGCCGCAGCTCCAGCCATTGCGCCAGCAGTCGGTGCTGGCGGTGGGGTAACTGCAGCCGCTCCGCCAGGGCGAGGGGTTCGCGCGCTCCCGCCACCAGGGCCGCCAGCAACGGCAACCCCAGCCGCCCGGCCCAGCGCAGCCGCCGCGGCCACTGGGTATCGGTCTGCAGCGCCGGATCAAGCAGCACCAGAGCGCCCCAGCGCTGCAGTGCCCCCAGCGCTGCCAGCCAGGGCTCGCGCTCCAGCAGCAGCTCCAGCTCCATCCGCAGGCGGGTGCCCAAGGCTGCCGGCGCCTGAGCGGGCGGATCCCCCTGCCGCCAAGCCCAGGGCCACGTTGCCAAAGTGGATAGGGCCTGCCCAGCACTGGCGGCATCCAGCTCCAACCCCAGCCGCGCCGCGTAGCGGGCACCGCGCACCAGCCGGGTGGGGTCATCGCGGACGCTGCCGCCATGCAAAAAGCGCAGCTGACGCCGCTCTAGATCCAACTGCCCTCCATGGGGATCAAGCAGGGTGCCGCTGGCCAGCTCCAGG
>Ga0105105_10001367_pt1 | contig 10353 bp, 8 predicted proteins | sample PPLLaktember2015_4_FD_79108 | JGI IMG/M metagenome (GOLD analysis project Ga0105105, IMG submission 79108) | Freshwater sediment microbial communities from Prairie Pothole Lake near Jamestown, North Dakota, USA - PPLs Lake P8 Core (1) Depth... | ecosystem: Environmental > Aquatic > Freshwater >... | reverse complement strand
TCCCTGCCGCTCAAGCAGGGCGGAACGGCGGAGATCATCATCCAGCCCGCCAGCGGGGTTACCCTGGGCGGCTTCCTCGTGGATCATCCCCTGCATTTTTTTGACCTGGGCGACGGACGACAGGTCGCGTTGCAGGGCATCCACGGCATGCTCAATCCGGGCGTCTATCCATTGCGCCTGGATGCAACCCTGCCGGACGGAACCGTTCAATCCTACGAACAGATGGTGCTGGTTGCTTCGGGGAATTATCCTCTTACATCGCTTTACGTTGATCCTGTCACGCTCGACCCGACAGTTACAGAACCAGAAAACCAGAGAATCCTTTCGGCGATTACTCCGGTCACTGCACAGAAATACTGGCAGGAACCTTTTCGCCTGCCGGTGGATGTGCAATTCTGCATCAAGGATTGGTTCGGCGGCCGGCGCTCATACAACGCCGGCCTCTACAACAGCTTCCACTCCGGGGTGGATTATGGCATCTGTTCCGAGGCTAACCCTTACGATATTTATGCACCCGCGCCGGGTGTAGTTGTGTTCAGCGAAAAGCTGATCGTGCGCGGCAACGCCACGATCATTGACCATGGACAGGGAATCTACAGCGGATTCTGGCACCAGGAGGAGGCCTACGTTTCGGTTGGGGACGTGGTGACAGCCGGCCAATTAATCGGCAAGATCGGCGGGACGGGCCGCGTCACGGGGCCGCACCTGCACTGGGAACTCTGGGTTAATGGTGTACAGGTTGATCCGCTGGACTGGCTGGATGTACTAATTCCGTAAACCCATTCGTACCTGGGTTTTTGATCAGACTAGACTCACTTCGAATCGCGAGGCCAAGATGGCAACCAATACCCTGATCAACTTCTTGAAACAAAGCGATATTTTCTATCAGTTCACTGCCACCCAATTGGAATTGGTGGCAAACCTGTGCCACGAAATTCTCTTTCAGAAAGGCGAGGTTATTTTTCGTGAAAATAGCGACAGCAAGGAACTCTACGTGATCGCGCAAGGCGAGGTGGACATCCTGATCAACCCGGCCCTGGTCACCGCGCCTTTGAACGGCACACACAATGAGACCCGTATCGCCATCCTGCGAAGAGGCCAATCATTTGGCGAGGTGGCGCTAGTGGATGAGGGCCTGCGCTCGGCAACCGCATGCGCCACGCAAAAAGATACGCGTCTGCTCATTATTCCGCGCGATAAACTCATCATGCTGTGCGAAACCTATCCGCAACTTGGCTATCGCCTAATGTACAACCTGGCCGCGGACCTGGCGATGAAGATCCGCAACACCGACCTTCGTATCCGCGAACAATTGCTCTATAAACCAACCACTAAATAAGTTACCGAAATTCAAGGGAAACGGCCTCTTGACCTGAGAACTAATTTACTGTAGGATTAGCCATTAATTATAAGACATTCCCGCAAGAAGTGTTTAATGGCCGTGAGAATTTGCATTCGAGCACAGTTCTCCGGCTTTCTTTAAAAAACTCTTTGCCAAAGGACGTGATGCCGACAACCTAGTGCATGGTCAGCCTTTTACGTCGGGCCCGAAATTGGGTCACCTGATCTACCAAAACTTCCAGAGGAGGAAGAAGAATGTCTAAACGTTTGTTCGCTCTGTTGTCTGTCCTGGTGCTTGCCACCATGTTGCTTGCAGCCTGCGGCCCAAAAACCGCTGCCTTTACTTGCACCGATGCAATTGGCTGCGTGAACATTGCCCCTGGCGATCCTATTCACATCGCTTACGCCCTGGTGATCTCGGGCGCCGATGAAACCCTTGGCATCGACTCTCGCAACGGCATTGAGATCGCCGTTGACTTGAAGGGACAGGTGCTCGGGCACGATGTCCTACTCACCGGTGAAGATGACGGCTGTTCTGCTGAAGGCGGCCAGGCCGCTGGCACCAAACTTGCCGCCGACCCGACCATTGTCGCCATCATCGGAACTTCCTGCTCCAGCGCGGCGCGCGTCGCCAGTCCGCTGATTTCGCAGGCTGGCATGGTCATGATTTCAGCTTCGAACACCGCCCCCGACCTGACACTGGCCGGCAACGAAAACAACCACCCTGGTTTTCTGCGAACAGCCCACAGCGACCTAGTCCAGGGCGCCGCGGCGGCCAAATTTGCCTACGAAAAGATGGGGGTCACAAAAGCCGCCACCATTCACGATGGCAGTTTGTATGCCGAGAAACTCCAGGAAGTCTTCGCGGAAGCATTCAAGAAACTGGGCGGCACGATCACGGTTACCGAGGCGGTGGATCCAAACGGGACCGACTTCAAGTCAACCCTGACCAACATTGCCACAACTGAGCCGGAATTCATCTACCTGCCGATCTTTGTCAAGGCTGGCAGTCTTATCACACGCCAGGCCAAGGAGATCCCGGGCTTGGAGGAAGTTTACCTGATGGGCGCGGATGGCATGTTCTCGCCTGACGTGGTAGAGGGTGCCGGAGACGCTGTGGAAGGTTTGTTCGTTTCCAGCCCGGACCTTTCCGCATTTTCTGACGACTATACCTCCACCTTCCTGCCCAAGTACAATGAAATGTTTGGCACGGATCCCATCAGCATCTTCCATGCGCACGCTTTCGATGCCACAAACATTATCTTTGCCGCCATTGAAAAGGTCGCCGTGAAGGACGCGGACGGTACCCTGCACATTGGCCGCCAGGCATTCCGTGATGCAATGTACGCCACGGCAAACTTCAAAGGCCTGACCGGCAACCTGACCTGCACTCCGACCGGCGACTGCGCCGATCCTGTCATCGCGGTATATGAGTATCACGTTGGTGAATATCCGCCCGAGCGTATCTGGCCCTAACAGATAAATTATCACGAAAAGGGGCGAGGCTTGCCTCGCCCCTTAATTCTAAACGTATTAAGAGCGCGCATACCACAGAAAACAGGCATTGTTTCAATTGCGTAGTCCACATAGAAAACGGGACCTCGCGTAAGCAATTGTTGGCAAAATCATTTACCTGACCTGCTTCACCACTTCGGCAAATCTACAAGCGGGTTGGGATATCCTTTTATCCTGACAGGAGTTGCACCATGCTTCGAAATTGGACGCAACGAATCACATTAACCGATATTATCGTGTGGATAATCGGTTTGGCCATCCTGGTCGGCGTGGTTGTAGGGTCGATCACCACCCTGCAAATTGGAAAATACTCGGCTGATAATTGGATAGACCTGACGATCAGCGGCCTGGCTTTGGGAGGAGTTTATGCCTTGATCGCACTGGGATATACGCTGGTGTACGGCATCCTGCGTATGATCAACTTTGCCCACAGCGAAGTTTTTATGAGCGGTCCATTTACCGCCACCTTTGCGGCCGAAGCGCTGATTGCCCTTGGATGGTGGGATAAGCATCCCATACTCAGCTTTGTCATTGTGCTTGGGGTTGCGGGATTGGTATCGGCCGTAATTGCGCTGTTACTCGAACGCATAGCCTATCGGCCACTGCGAAGCGCGCCGCGCCTGGTTCCATTAATTACAGCCATCGGAGCGTCCTTCTTTCTCCAGTACACATTCCGCGGGCTGTACGGCTCCGGCTTGAAAGCTTTCCCGACACAGGAAATACTCAAAGGCTTCTGGATGATCGGGACCATCCGCATATTTAAAACCCAGGCTGTTGCAATTCTGGGGGCGTTCATCATGATGCTGATCCTCTACTGGATCGTACAAAAAACCAAATTGGGGAAAGCAATGCGATCGGTGTCCGAAGATAAAGAAGTTGCCGCATTGATGGGCATTGATGTGGACAAGACGATTGCCAGCACCTTTGCAATGGGAGGCGTCGCCGCTGGTGTGGGAGGAATTCTCTACCTCCTTCTTTTCCCAGTGGCACACTTCTTTATGGGTTTTTTCCCGGGACTTAAGGCTTTTACTGCGGCAGTGTTGGGAGGCATTGGCAATGTTCCCGGCGCGTTCCTGGGAGCGATGTTGCTGGGTTTGCTCGAATCGATTGGCCCGAATCTATTCCTGGATGGACTGGGCATCCCCACACCCTCACAGTTAAAGGATGCAATCGCTTTCACCATTCTTGTGTTCATTCTTATTTTCCGCCCAACCGGAATTTTGGGTGAGAAACTAACGCAGGCAAAGGCATAAGGAGATCGAAATATGCAGACTCAATCGCCTTTACTCTGGAAGCAAGTTGTTCGCACGGGTTTAATTGGCGGCGCCGTAGCAGTATTGCTTTCACTGGTCGGCATAGTCACAGCCTTCAACGAACGCTATATTGTGAGCGGTCTATTCACGATGGGGCAGGTGCTTTTCCTGGCTCCCGCGTTGTTATTTGCAAATTCAACCATCCGCCGTATCGCGCCACAACCTGCGCCAAAGATCATCCTGGCAGGCGCCATTTCCGGTCTCTCCAGCGCCGTTGTGCTTGCCATCCTCACGATCCTGGGAAATCTGATCAACCTGCGCGCCATGTTCGTGAACTCGTCCCCCGAACTCTTTGAAATGCTGACGTTCGGACAGGGATACACGATGGGTCTACTGATCCTGCTGGGATTGGGTTTGTTGCTTGGCGTTATCACAGGCGGCGTCTTTTTGCTTCCAAACAAAATACGCAATGCCGTCGTCCAGGCTGCTATATGGATTCTCATGATCGGCTTATTGCGCGACATGATCGTGACAGTCTCCTATCGCTGGGGCCCGCTGGCGGCGGCCATTAAATATTTCTTTGCCGTCAGCGGACTTACGCCCACCGGCACGGTGATTTTGTTCCTATTGATTGGCGGTTTATATTACTGGCGCGGCGGAAAAGCCAAATCGCCAGTTCCATCCGCCCAACAACCCCCGCTCAGAAGATGGCTTACTCTGGCGGGAGCAGCCGCTATTCTCCTGCTTCTTCCTCCAGTATTGGGAACCTACTTTAGCGAGATCCTGGATAACGTAGGCATGTATATCCTGATGGGACTGGGACTCAATATCGTTGTCGGCTTTGCGGGCCTGCTTGACCTGGGTTATGTGGCTTTCTTTGCCATAGGCGCGTATACCATGGGAGTTCTCACATCGCCTGAATTGGGCTTCTTTAATCTAACTTACTGGGAGGCATTGCCTTTTGCCTTAATTGCCTGCGTGGTATCAGGCGCAATCCTGGGCTTGCCTGTGCTAAAAATGCGCGGCGACTACCTGGCAATAGTGACTCTTGGCTTTGGTGAAATTGTCCGCTTGCTGGCCCTTTCGGATTGGCTGCGCCCCTGGCTGGGAGGCACCCAGGGTATCCAGCGTATCGCCCAGCCGCGGATAGGACCGTATTTATTGGAATCGCAGCAGGAACTATATTACATGTTCCTGATCGGCATTGGCATAGTGGCATTCATTGCATGGCGGTTGAAAGATTCGCGCATCGGCCGCGCCTGGATGGCCCTGCGAGAGGATGAGGATGTTGCAGTTGCAATGGGCATCAACCATGTGGCCACCAAGTTACTGGCCTTCGCGACAGGCGCCCTTTTCTCGGGGCTGGCTGGCACGATCTTTGCCGCTAAATTAACCTCTGTCTACCCGCATAGCATGAACTTTCTGGTGTCGATCAATGTACTATGCCTGATCATTATCGGCGGGATGGGTAGTATCCCGGGTGTATTTGTGGGAGCGCTGGTTCTGATCGGTTCGCCTGAGCTCTTGCGTGAATTTGCCGAATTTCGCTACCTGGCTTATGGAGCATTGCTGGTAGTGATGATGCTTACCAGGCCCGAAGGTTTATGGCCGGAAGAACGGCGGCGTCTCGAATTGCACGAGGTAATAGATCCGGCCTTGGCAGCCATCAGTAAAAGCAAGTCTGAAATTGAAGCGATGCACAAAGCCGGATAAGAGGAGAAATAAAATGGCCGTTCTGCTTGCAAAAGGAGTCACAAAGCGCTTTAGCGGACTTGAAGCGCTCAGCAAAATTGACTTGGAAGTCAAGGAAAAGTCAATTCACAGCATCATCGGACCAAATGGCGCAGGGAAGACAACCCTCTTCAACTGCATCACTGGTTTCTACACGCCTGAAGAAGGAGAAATCCTGCTAAATGGAAAAAACATCACGGCGCTTTCTCCCGATCGCGTCGCAAAACTGGGTATATCGCGCACCTACCAGAATATCCGCCTGTTCAAAAACATGACCTCCGTCGAAAATATCCTGGTGGGAATGCATTCTCATCTTAAATCAGGGCTGATTGGCGGAATTGTGCGTGATCCTGCGACTCGCCGCGAGGAACAAAAAGCGGTCGAGGAAGCAAAGCGCCTGCTTCAGTTTGTTGGTTTGCGCGGCAAAGGCGATATGATGTCCAAGAATCTTTCTTACGGCGATCAACGGCGTTTGGAGATTGCCCGCGCGCTGGCGAGCAGGCCCGAAGTATTACTCCTGGACGAGCCGACAGCGGGCATGAATCCGAGCGAAACCCAGGAGATGGTGCACTTCATCCGCCAATTACGCGATGAACTTGAAATCACCATAGCGCTCATCGAACATCAAATGCGAGTCGTGATGAGCATATCCGACATGATCACCGTGCTGGATTTCGGAGTGAAGATCGCAGAAGGAACTTCCCTTCAAATCCAGAAAAATCCAAAAGTGATCGAAGCCTATCTTGGGCGTGGCGCAGCCAGCGGACTGGGAGAGAATACATCCCAGGCCGCCGTACCAGCCTAATCAGGAGCGATCGATATGGCAATGCTTGAAGTTGAAAACATTCACTCATATTATGGCAACATCCATGCCCTCAAAGGCATTTCGTTGACTGTGGACAAGGGCGAGATTGTCACCCTGATTGGCGCAAATGGCGCAGGGAAGTCCACCATCCTTCGCTCCATCACAGACGTCCTCAAAGCCCGCGAAGGGTATGTGCGGCTTGAGAATGAAGACCTGGCTCCCTATAAACCGCACGAAATCGTTTATAAGGGAATCGCGATGGTTCCCGAAGGCCGACGCGTCTTCGCCCGCCTGACAGTGACCGAGAACCTGGAAATGGGCGCCTACACCCGCAATAACAAGCAGGAAATCGCCGAAGACCTGGAGCGCGTCTTTACATTGTTCCCAAGATTGAAGGAACGCCACTCCCAGCTTGCAGGGACGCTCTCGGGCGGCGAACAGCAAATGCTGTCGACAGCCCGCGCAATGATGGCGCGGCCGCGCCTCCTGCTGATGGACGAACCTTCGATGGGACTCGCCCCGGTGCTGGTGGAGATCATCTTTGATACGATCAAACAGATCAACCAGGAAGGAACCACCGTGTTGCTGGTTGAACAGAACGCTTTGATGGCCCTCTCGATTGCCAACCGCGGCTACGTTCTGCAAACAGGCGAAATCGTGATCAGCGACACCGCAGAAAAGTTAAAGAAAAATCCCACCGTCCAGAAAGCCTATCTCGGCATGGAATAGGCCTGGGGAACCGCACAGAAAACGCAGAGGCCGTCCTTGCCCTCTGCGTTTTTATTATCAGGAGATTCTCTACCGTACAAATCCCCAACGCGAATATCGCGAATGAGCGAATGGCACAAATTTTCTCAAAAATCATTCACGAAATTTGCTCATTGGAGTAATTCGCGTTAAGAATTTTGTTTGACTTTCCGCGTGTATGGCAGCGCATCAGGAGAACATCTCCCCCGGACGACAGGGCGGTTACGCCGCTTCGGACACGTCCCCCCAACGGGTTGCCAAATTGACTTTTGCAAGAGATCAAATGTCGCACTGCAAAGAGGATTGACATGGAAATACCGAACACAGCAGATATCGTCATCATCGGAGGCGGGGTAATGGGCGCCAGCGCGGCCTATCATCTTGCACGGCGCGGCATGAAAAATGTAGTCTTGCTCGAAAAAGAGGAATACTTTGGGACCGGCGCAACTGGCCGTTGCGCGGGTGGTGTGCGCTACCAATTCTCCACCGAGATCAATGTGCGCCTGTCTTTGGCAAGCCTGCCGATGATTGAACGATTTAAGGATGAGATCGGACAGGATGTAAACTATCGTCAATGCGGTTACCTGCTTGTGGCAACAAATAAAAAAGATGTAGCCGCATTCAAGCGCAACGTGGATTTACAAAACCGACTCGGGGTGCAAACACTATTATTGAGCGGGGACGAAGTCCGCACGCGACTTTCGCTCATGCGCTTCGAGGATGCACTGGCTGGCACGTTCAACCAAAAAGATGGACTAGTGGATCCGAACAGCGTTGTGCTGGGATACGTTAGCGCGGCACAGAAAATGGGAGTCAAAGCCGTCAATCACGCGGGGGTGACGGGAATCGCCGTCAGCGGGGGAAAGGTGAAATCAGTGGAGACCACCCAGGGATTAATCCAGACACGTCTTGTCTTGAACGCGGCGGGGCCCTGGGCGGGTCAGGTCTGCGCGATGGCGGGAGTCCCGCTCCCGATCGTTCCCGTCCGCAGGCAGATGTACACCACCACGCCGATGCCCGAAATCGCGGAGGATTTCCCGTTCGTGATTGACTTTGCTCAGTCGCTGTATTTTCACCGTGAGGGCGACGGTCTTTTGATTGGCATGTCGAACCCGAACGAAAAGCCTGGCTTCGACCAGAACGTGGATGATGATTTTGAGTTGACCAACATGGAAGCGGCCGCGGCGCGCCTGCCTTTGATGGAGAGAGCGGGACGGGTCTCGCACTGGGCTGGCCTGTACGAGGTGACGCCGGACGCGCACCCGATCTTTGGCCGCACACCCGTGGATGGGTTGTTCTTGGTGGGAGGTGTTTCATGGCACGGATTCATGCATGGACCTGTGGCTGGAAAACTTATGTCCGAACTGATCCATGACGGGGCGTACCAAACTCTCGATGTCTCGGCTCTCGATCTTGCAAGGTTCGATGAGGGCAGGTTGATTCAAGAGTACAATGTCGTCTAAACAGACCTGAGGAGGATGAGCATGAGACACATTGTAATAATAGCCCTGATGTTAAGCTTTTTGCTGGCGGCCTGCGGCGGCGGCAACTACACCTGTACCGATCCGCTAGGATGTGTGACCGTTGTGAGCGGCGCGCCCATCACCATCGCGGTCGAGCTGACGTTGAGCGGACCGGATGCTCCGTATGGCACCGATGCCCTGCGCGGCGTTGCCATTGCAGTCACAGATTACAATGAGATTCTCAGTCATCCCATCGAGCTGGTACAGGATGATGACCTGTGTTCTGCGGAGGGCGGGGAGGCAGCTGCCAAGCGCTTGGCGGAAAACCCCAGCATCACAGGAGTGATTGGGACAACGTGTTCCAGCGCGGCCGTCCCCGCCGCGAAAATCCTGACCGAGGCAGGCATGGTGCTGATCTCCCCATCCAGCACCGCGGCCTCTCTTACCTCAGCCGAGACTCATCAGGCGGGTTTCCTGCGGACGATATACAACGACAAGAGCCAGGCCAAAACGGTAGCCGAGTTTGCTTACGTTGCACTGGGCGCTCGCAGTATGGCAACCATCCATGACGGCGCACCATATTCCCAGGAATTACAGGAAGAGGCTTGTGCCATTTTTGAGGTAATGGGTGGTTTGTGTGTTGAGCAGTTCCACCTGAATACTGGGATCAATCCAAAGGGTGCACTGACGCGGATCGCCTTATTCGATCCCGATGTACTATACTATCCACTCTATACAACCGACGGGGTGGCGGTCACCCGACAGATTTCCGAGACAGGCTTGGGTAACACAGCGCTCATCAGTTCAGACGGCCTGCTCAGTTCGGATTTCATCGCTCAAACGCAGGAGGATGCGCAGGGAATGTATCTTTCCGGTCCATCTGACTTGAAAATTGACCCATCCTTTTACGAAAAATACGAAGCCCGCTATGGAGAAAAGCCGATCGCAGTTTACGCCGCGCAGGGATATGACGCCGCCATGATCCTGATTGCGGCCATCGAAAAGGTGGCGGTCCGCAGAGGCGCGACAATTCACATCCCGCGCCAGGCCTTGCGAGACGCGCTCTACGCGACCAAAAATTTCCAGGGACTAAGCGGAGTCTTGACGTGCTCCCCCCTCGGAGACTGCGCCGCGCCTAATATTGTTATTTACCAAGTACGCGGACTCGAATTCGAACCCATTTATCCGTAGAAATAGGAAACCATGCCCTCGGCTGAGATCATTACCATCGGCACCGAGATCCTGCTCGGTGAAATCGTAGATACCAACACCCGCTTCCTCGCTCGCGCCCTGCGCGGCCTGGGCGTGGACTTGTATCGCACCATCACCATCGGCGACAACTCTGCGCGCATCACGGAAGCCATTCAAGAATCCATGCGCCGCGCGGAAATCGTCATCACCACTGGCGGACTCGGTCCCACCGTGGATGACCCGACGCGGGAGGCGGTGGCGCGCGCCGTCGGCGTGGAGACTGAATTCCGCCAGGATCTCTGGGAAC
>Ga0105105_10001366_pt1 | contig 10355 bp, 9 predicted proteins | sample PPLLaktember2015_4_FD_79108 | JGI IMG/M metagenome (GOLD analysis project Ga0105105, IMG submission 79108) | Freshwater sediment microbial communities from Prairie Pothole Lake near Jamestown, North Dakota, USA - PPLs Lake P8 Core (1) Depth... | ecosystem: Environmental > Aquatic > Freshwater >... | reverse complement strand
TCATTGACCATCTTCATCTCTTCCTTGGTGTAACCGTTGTCCAGGAACTTGTCGATGTGCGGCAGGCAGTTGAACGCAATGCGGTGCGGATAGACCGACCGCTCGACGGGCAGAAAGTTGATCATGGCTCGGGTCTGGTTGAACAATTCATCGATGGCCTTCTTGCCGGTACCCGACACCGATTGATAGGTGGACACCACAATGCGTCGAATGCCGAATTTCCGGTGGATCGGATTCAAGGCGACCACCATCTGAATCGTCGAGCAGTTGGGATTGGCGATGATTCCCTTCTGCGTATACTGGGCCACGGCGTGAGGGTTGACCTCGGGCACCACGAGCGGAACCTGGGGGTCCATTCGCCAGGCGCTCGAGTTGTCGATCACGACGCAACCGTCTTGGGCGGCATGCGGAGCGAATCTCTCGCTGGCACCGCCGCCGGCCGAAAAAAGCGCGATGTCGATGCCCTTGAACGATCGTTCGGTCAGCTCCTGGACTTCGATGGCGTCTCCCCGGAACTTCAACTTGCGCCCGATGGAGCGCGACGACGCCAGCAGGGTCAGACGCTTGACCGGAAAGTTCATCTCCTCGAGACAGGCGATCATCTGGTTGCCGACCGCCCCGGTCGCTCCAACCACAGCCACGTGAAACTGTTTAGATCCCATTTTATCCCTCCTGAACATCAAATCCCGCCGGCTTCACGGCAGCCATGCGATCCCGATGCGATAGCGGTCGTCTCGGCATGATGAGGCATTAACGATGGGCGTCGACGTCGGGGAAACTGCCGAGAATTGAGGTTCCGGCCTGGACCCGGTCACCCGCCGCCACCGCCGGGATCACGTCCGGAGGCAGGTAAACGTCCAGACGTGATCCAAAGCAGATCATACCGAAGCGCTGGCCTCGGCGCACGGCTTCGTCGCATTGAACCTGACAGATGATGCGACGCGCGATCAGCCCGGCGACCTGAACCACACACAGCCGCCTCCCCGAACCGGTCTCTATAAAGACGGCGTTGTGTTCATTGCGCATCGATGCTTCGGACCGGTCGGCTGCAACGAACGTCCCCGGTTGGTAGCGGATGCGATAAACCCGCCCCTCGACCGGAATGCGATTGACGTGCACATTGAAAACCGACATGAAGATACTGATTTTGTTGACATCCTCGTCGAAAAACGCATTCCCCTTGGTCCGCCCCACGGAAATCACACGCCCGTCGGCCGGTGAGACCACCGCCCCCGGACGGTTGGGGATCAACCGGTCGGGGTCCCTGAAAAAACCAGCGATGCACAGGGTGCCGACCAGGCTGGCCAGCGCCAGAGGGGTCAGCGACAGCAGCGCCAGCACCAGCGTAACAAAGGCTGCCCCGAATAAAAGCGGGTACCCGGCTTTGGCAACGGGGAACGCCCAACGGCTGGGCGGATCTGACCAAATGAATTCATCCATGTCCGGCTGCCCCAAAGCGTACGTATCCTTTTGACAAAAAATTTATTTAATAGTTGATATATTTAGTTTTGTCAATAAAAACTAGCGGATATATTAGGCATCCATCGCCGCATGAACGGCCGGGGCGAAACGGTTGCGCAGCTCGGCTTCCGGTTGACGCAGGTAGCGCGGAACGAGAAGACCCGCATCAAACGCTCCGGCGCTCTCCGCCAGGCGCGGTTGGGCTATGCGTGCCAGCGTCCCGGCGCGCGGGAAATTGCGCTCCGGCGGAGCAAACCGGGCCAGCTCGCCCAAGGTCGATCGAATGTGATCCTGATAGCGTTCGGCTCCATCTCCGATGAAAAGATGCGGCGAGTCGATCGCGCGCAGCACAGTTTCCAGCGGAAGCACCTGCTCCGCTGCCAGTGGCTCGAGACGGCCCTCGCGTTCACGGAAACGGCCGCCATAGACTTCGCCCTTGCGGGCGTCCATGAGCGCCCAGATGCCTTGGGGCCAGGGCAGGCCGGCGCAAGCCAACACCTCCAAGCTCGAAACGCCCACACAGGGTCTACCGCCGGCCAGCGCCAATCCCTGGATCGTGCTGATTCCGATTCGCAACCCGGTAAACGAGCCGGGGCCGATCGACACCGCCATTCCGTCGATCGCCTGAACCGTCAGACCCGCCAATTTCAGCACCTCTTGGATCATCCCCAGCAGATGTTCGGAATGGGTGCGGTCGGACCGCAGGACCGTTTCGGCGGCCAGCCGCCCGCCCACCTGCACCGCCGCGCTGCAGCAACGCGTAGCTGTGTCAACGGCCAGGATCCGCCATTCCGGTTTCATTTCGGATTCACCCCATCCTCCGGTGCCGGTGTCGCCGGCCCGATCAGTTCCCTGCGGACTTGCCCCGGGTTCGCAGCCGGTCTTTCTTCGAATGTTCCAAAGCGTTCTCCAGAACCTCTTCCATCGTTTTCACCGGGATGAATTTCAGACGACGTTTCAGATTCGGGGGGATTTCCACAAGATCCTTCACATTTTTTTTGGGAATGATCACGGCCTTGATGCCGGCCCGCACGGCGCCGAGGGCTTTTTCCTTTAGCCCCCCGATCGGCAGCACTCGCCCCCGCAGGGTGACCTCTCCCGTCATCGCGACGTCATTTCGAACCGCATTCCCGCTCAAAACCGACACCAGCGCCGTCGCCATCGCAATCCCCGCCGAAGGGCCGTCTTTCGGAATGGCTCCCGCCGGCACGTGAATGTGAACATCCTGCGTATCCAGGCCGCTTAGTTTGATGCGCGCCTGTTTGACATAACCGCGCGCAAAGGTCACGGCAGCCCGCGCGGACTCTTGCATCACCTCCCCCAGCTGACCCGTTATGATCAGATCGCCCTTGCCCTTCATCAACGAGGCCTCTACATAAAGCACCTCGCCGCCGGCCTGGGTCCACGCCAGTCCCGTGGCCAGCCCCATTTGGCTGGCCTCCTGGTCCATTTCCGGAATGTACTTGGCGGGACCGAGGTACTTGGCCAGGCTTTGCTGAGTGATGCCGGCCGGCTGGAGCTGGCCTTCGGCGATGCGGCGCGCGACCTTCCTGCAGATGTTGCCGATTTCGCGATCCAGATTGCGCACACCGGCTTCGGAGGTATATTCCGCGATGATCTGCCGCAGAGCCCTTTCGCTGATGGCGACCTGCTTGGCCTTCAATCCGCTCTCGCGGATTTGACGCGGAATCAGGTGGCGGCGGGCGATTTCGACTTTTTCCTCTTCAGTATACCCCGACAGGGAGATGACCTCCATACGATCCAGCAGCGCCGAAGGGATGGTGTCGGTGAGGTTGGCCGTCAGAATGAACATGACGCGCGACAGGTCGAACGGCAGGTTCAGGTAATGATCGCTGAACGCGAAGTTCTGCTCCGGATCGAGCGCCTCCAGCAGCGCGGAGGACGGATCGCCCCGGAAGTCCGCTCCCAGCTTATCGATCTCGTCCATCATAAAAACGGGATTACTCGTGCCGCATTGCTTGAGCCCCTGCAGCATCCGACCCGGCAGGGCTCCGATGTAAGTGCGCCGGTGGCCTCGAATTTCAGCCTCATCCCGGATCCCCCCGAGGGAAATGCGCACGAACTTGCGTTTGACCGCACGCGCAATGGCCTGGCCGAGCGACGTCTTTCCCACCCCCGGCGGACCGACGAAACACAAGATCGGGCCTTTCATGCGGGGGTTCAGTTTGCGCACACTGAGGTATTCGAGGATGCGGTCTTTGACTGACGCCAGACCATAGTGTTCCCGATCCAGGATCTGACGGGCCTTGCGGATATCGATAACGTCCGCCGACCACTTGCTCCAGGGCATCTCCACCAGCCAATCGAGGTAGGATCGAATGACATTCGACTCGGCCGAGTCCGGATGCATCTGCTCCAGCCGCTTGAGCTGCTTGAGGGCTTCTTCATTGGCATCCGTGGACATCCGGGCTTTCTTGATCTTGCGCTGGAACTCGTCTATCTCCATCGAGCGCTCGTCGTGCTCGCCCAGTTCACGATAGATGGCGCGCACCTGCTCCCGGAGGTAGTAGTCACGCTGGCTTTTCGAGATCTCATCCTTGACTTCCGACTGAATCTTGGCCTGCATGGCGGACAGCTCCAGCTCCCGCGACAGCAGATCGTTGATACGTTTCAACCGCGCCACCGGCTTCAGGATCTCCAGCAGGGACTGGGCGTCTTCGATCTTAAGCCGGAGATTCGAAGCCACTAGATCCGCCAGTTTTCCCGGATCGTCGACATTTTGGAGGATCGAGATGATGTCGGGGTTGATTTCACCTCTCAGCGCCAGAATCTTCTCGGATTGCTCGCGCACGTTGCGCATGAGCGCTTCCACTTCCAGCGTCACCTTCTCCGCCAGATCCTCGGGAAGCAGATCGATCTGGACGCGGTACGGGGATCGTTTGCGTAAGAACCTTGCAATGTTTCCTTTGGTCAGCCCCTGCACGAGCACCTTCACCCGGCCGTCTGGCAGTTTGAGCATGCGCAGCACTCGCCCGACGGTGCCGGTGCGGTAGATATCGTCCTGAGACGGGTTCTCGACGGTCGGGTCCTTCTGGGTCGCCAGAAAAACGAACCCGTTTCCGTTGACGGCATCTTCCACAGAGCGCACGGATTTCTCTCGCCCCACGAACAGCGGCAGCAGCATATCCGAAAAAATCACCACATCCCGCACTGGAAGCAGCGGCAGGATCGTTGGAATCTCAGTGGTTTTGTCGTCCTCTTCGATAATACTGATCAAGTCGTCGCGGTCTGCCTCTGCCATGCTTGCTCCTGCCACACACTCTGGGGATACGCCGTTCGGGAAGCCTTTGTGCGGGAATTTTTTGGTAGGCAAATATCCGAAATCAGCTTATAATGAAATAATAACCCATATTTCCAATTTTACAATCGAAACGCTATCGTCCGCTGGCGGACAATGCCTTCTAGGCGAAAAAACGCCACCGGTCAAGCCCTACGACACTGGAGCGCTTATGGAGTGGGTCGGTTGCATATTCGGCATGGTCATCGGCAGCTTTCTCAATGTTTGCATTTACCGGCTGCCGGTATCGCGGTCCATCGTTCGTCCCCGGTCCCAGTGTCCGCAGTGCGGCCATTCGATCCGGGCCCGCGACAACATTCCCGTGCTGAGCTATCTGATCCTGCGGGGCCGCTGCCGAGACTGCGGAGTCCGGATCCCCCTGCGTTATCCGCTGGTCGAAACCCTGAGCGGAGCCTTCGCTGCCATGGCGGTCGCCCGATTCGGCCTCGGCTGGCAGGCCGCGTTGATGTTTGCGTTGATCGCCGCGCTGCTCGTCATCACATTCATCGACATAGATCATCGGATCATCCCCGACGCGATCACCTTGCCGGGCATTCCGATCGGTCTGGCTGTCAGCTTCGGCCCCGGACTGATATCCCCGTCCGAATCGCTGATCGGCATCCTGGCGGGGGGCGGCAGTCTTTTCCTGGTGGCCTGGGGATACCAACTGATCACGCAACGCGAAGGCATGGGCGGCGGCGACATCAAGCTACTCGCCATGATCGGTGCCTTCATGGGTTGGAAAGGCGTTCTTTTCACGATTTTCGTCGCCTCCCTCACCGGCACTCTGGCCGGAATGGCCCTGATCTGCCACCGCCAGGGCGATATGAAGCTGGCGGTCCCGTTCGGCCCATTCCTGGCGGTGGGTGCCATCGCCTATCTATTCATTGGACCCGAACTCTGGTCGTGGTACATCGCCGCGGTCCGATAAAACGTCGACGGCTAAAAACACCATGCGGCTGGCCGTATTCTCAGACGTTCACGGCAATATGGGCGCCCTCCAGAAGGTACTGGAGGATTTCGACCGGTCTGCTGGAGTCGCACGCACAACGGCTGCTGGACCCCAGCTGGCGGAAGTGAGTTGGGGTTGTGGGACAACGGGATTTCGATGGGAGATATTGCGCGCGCTGTGCAGCGCATGGTCTTGATAGCCCGAACGTCGAACGTTCCGCCTCGGCTGGCACCGTTCTTCAAGCATGATAAAAACGGCCTATCTGCGCCGGATGCACCGGATCGATAGTCAACGACGCACCGGTCAGGGCCTTGGATGCACGCTGGACATGGTGCGCCCGCAGCCGCTCCTCACGCCTTTGCGTTGCCGGTCAAGTCCATGCCCAGCTGCAGGGCTTTCTGGTTCATCTCCAAAAAATCGGCAGGAACGCGGGTCTCCAGCACCTTGATGATGGACGTTGGTTTGACGACGTCGGTGAGTGCAATCAGTGCCCCGAGCATGCAGATGTTGAAGACAATGGGTTTGCCGATCTGCTCCATGACGGTCCGATAGATGGGAAGCTCGCGCTGAAGGGCATCCACCTTGCGCTGGATCTTGACGTAGCGGCTGTCGGTGATCAACAGCCCCCCCGGTCGGATGATCGCTGAAAACCGGTTGTAGGCTTCCTGCGTGAGGCAAACCAGGACATTCGGCTGAAGCACTTTCGGGTAGTAGATCGGAGTGTCCGCAATGATCACATCGGAGCGCGTCGCACCGCCCCGAGCCTCAGCGCCGTAAGACTGCGACTGGACCGCATTCAGCCCTTCGCACAAGACCGCCGCCTCTGCGAGAATGATGGCAGCCGTGATCACGCCCTGCCCCCCCGAACCTGAAAACACCAGTCTGCACCGTTCCATCAGCTGCGCCCTTTCATCGCTCGCTCGACGATTTTCTGATATTCCTCGCAGTACTCTGGCCCCTCCTGCTGAACGAAGATGCCACGCTCGATGAGTTCCGGGTGTTCCTGCTTGGCCTTCGATCCGATCGGAGTGGTGTGGTCCTTAAACCACTTGATCATCTCCGGGGCGTCGCCGATCTTGTTCTTGCGCCCGAAATACGTCGGGCACTGGGTCAGCACTTCGACGACCGAAAACCCCTTGTGCAGGATGGCTTTTTCGATGACCTCCGTCATTTGCTGAGCGTGATAGCTGGTGGCGCGCGCCACAAACGTAGCCCCGGCCGCCCGGGCCAGGTCCACCACGTCGAAGCTCCTGTCGATCGTCCGATAGGGAGCCGTGGAGGCGCTGATGTTGGCCCCGGACAGCGGTGAAAACTGACCGCCGGTCATTCCGTATATGCGATTGTTCATGACGATCGCCGTCATGTCCACATTGCGCCGCGCCGCATGAATAAAGTGGTTGCCGCCGATCGCCAATGCATCTCCGTCCCCCATCGGAACGATGATCTTGAGCTCCGGGCGGGCGAGCTTGACGCCCGTGGCGAAAGCCAGTGCCCGGCCGTGAATGGTGTGCATGGTGTGAAAATCAACATAACCCGTGATGCGCGAGGAGCACCCGATCCCCGAAACCATCACGATTTCGCTCTTGGACAGGCCCAGATTCTCAATCGCCCGGATCAGGCCGCCGAGAACTTCCCCGTGCCCGCACCCCGGGCACCAAAGGTGCGGAAAGAACCGTTCCCTCAGATAGTCCTTGACTGCCATCGATCAGACCCCTTTGCCTTGAATGATTCGCAGGATATTGATGATGTCCGCGGGCGTGATAAAAACGCTGTCGATGCGGTTGGCCAGGAACACCCGTTCGGAATGCTCGACGGCCAATTTCACCGATTGCATGACCTGGCCCATGTTCATCTCCACGACCACGATCGCCTTGGCATCGACGCAGCGATTGCGCACGACGTCTCGGGGAAACGGCCAGAGCGTTTGCAGCTCCAGCAGCCCCAGGCGCTCGCCCCGCTGACGCCGCTCCTCGACGACATGCAGCGCCGACCGTGCCGATGAGCCGTATGAGATCAGGATGACCTCGGCATCCTCCAGGAAAAACTCTTTGAAACGGGCCAATTCGTTGGTGCGGTTTTCCAGCTTGTCCACCAGATGCCGCAACAGGGCATGCACTACGCGCGGCTCCGTAGAGGGAAAGCCCCACATGTCATGCACCAGTCCGGTCACATTGTACCGGTGCACACCGCCGAAATCCGACATGGGCAGCCGCCCGTCTTCCCGCGGCAGGTAGGGGTGGTAATCAACCCCCTCCTTCACGGAGGTCCTCAGCCGCTCCACGAGCTGAATTTCGCCGGGCTCAGGCATGACCAGCCGCTCCCGCATGTGGGCCACGACTTCATCAAACAACAAGATAACCGGAGTCCGGTAGGTTTCGGACAGGTTGAAGGCCTCCACCGTGATCGCAAACACATCCTGGTGATTGGAGGCCGTCAACGCAATGATGGAGTGGTCTCCGTGCGTCCCCCAGCGGGCCTGGTTAACATCCCCCTGGCTGACATGGGTGGGAATGCCCGTGGACGGGCCGCCGCGCTGCACATCCACGATCACGCAGGGGATCTCCGCCATGACCGCATAACCCAGCGCTTCCTGCATCAGCGAAAAACCGGGGCCGCTCGTGGCGGTCATGACCTTGCGACCGGTGAGCGAGGCGCCGATAATCGCGCAGATCGAAGCGATCTCGTCCTCCATCTGCAGAAACTTGCCGCCGATCTGCGGCAGCCGGTAGGCCAGATGCTCGGCGATCTCCGTCGAGGGGGTAATCGGGTAGCCGGCATAAAAATCCAGTCCGGCGTAAAGGGCCGCTTCCACGCAGGCTTCGTTGCCCTGCAGAAATTTGACGTTTTTTGCCATGGGCTCCTACTCCTGGGTCTCCACTTCGATTGCGAAATCCGGACAGCGCAGCTCGCACAGCCGGCAGCAGATGCAGTCCTGGGGCCGCACAACTACCACCTTGTCCTGATCGTCTAATTCGAGCACGTTCTTGGGGCACAGTTCAACACAAATCCCGCAGCCCTTGCACCAATCCCGATTGATGTGATGCTGCTTCAGCTTGGGCTTGGCCATCGATTTTATCCCCTTTATATATATCCAGAAATTGCAACCAACTTAGCGGCGGTATTGAATCGGCAGGTGACTCCTTGCTCACATATAGATCGGAAGTGAAATGATTTTTGGATTTTATCTCCCGAGTCTGTCGAAGTCAAGAAAAACAGGCCTTTGACAAACCGCAACGGCCCGCACTATTTTAACCCATAACCGAATCGAACGGTTTTTTCGGTGCAACCGAACCGTTACGGGAACATGCGATGAAGAAAAAATGGGCGGCCCTGGCCGCCGGCATGCTCGGCCTGCTGATCGCCGCAACCCTTCTGATTTATTTCGATCTTAAGGAGTTCGCACGGTCTGCTGGCGGTGCGGGCGAGGCCGAACATCACCTCATCGTGCCGCCCGGCCAGTCTCTCGCGGCGACGGCCGAAGCGCTGCTGAGTCATCAACTGATTAGGAGTGCCTTCAAATTCAGGATGCTGGCCCGCATGGAGGGTTATGATCGACTCCTAAAAGCCGGAGAATACAGCCTGTCATCGTCCATGTCGCCGCGCGCTATCCTCGAGCGGATGGCAAAAGGATTGGTGCGGCTGCACCGGCTGACCGTCCCCGAGGGCTTCACGATCATGCAAATCGCCGATCAGGTCGGAAAAGCCGAGCTGGCTCCGGCCGTCGACATCGTTCAGCGCGCCAAGGACCCCGCCTATGCCCGGGCCCAGGGGATCGACGCACCGTCGCTGGAAGGGTACCTGTTCCCTGAAACCTATTTCTTCCCTCGAACCGTCACGCCGGATGGTATCATCGCGGCCATGTTGCAAGCATTCCGATCGGCCTTTCCGCCGGAATGGGAGCGGCGTGCAGCGGAGCTCGGTTTCACCGTGCACGAGACGGTGACCCTGGCATCCATCATCGAAAAGGAGACCGGTGATCCTTCCGAACGATCCCTGATCTCGTCCGTGTTTCACAACCGCCTCAAACGCGGCATGCGACTTGAGACCGATCCGACGGTCATCTACGGCATTGCGAATTTCGACGGCAATCTCACCCGCAAACACCTCGAAACACCGACCCCCTTCAACACCTACATCGTTCGCGGCCTGCCTCCCGGGCCGATCGCCAGCCCTGGCAGGGACGCCCTGAAGGCCGCGCTCTATCCAGCTCAAACCGACTACGTCTTTTTTGTGTCCAAAAACAACGGCACCCATCATTTTTCAACGAACCTGGCCGACCACAACCGCGCCGTCCAGCTTTACCAGGCCGGCTCCGGTTCGCCCCGACCGCGGCAGCCGCCAGGCGGGTTCAAAGACCCCTAACGGAATTTTGACGCTTGGCGGGTACCGCCTCACGGGCCGCCGCACCGGTAACGCATGTAGCATATTGTATTTATTTATGATTTAAGTTTTTATGGAACTGGCACAAATATTGAATTATCGATGCATAGCTAAGGCTTCTCAGGTGTGCGTGCATCTTTTCCGGCGGGCTTCCAACAATTAATGCTTGAGAAGATTTCCCCACGAGAATAACGGCATCGTGGGAAGCCGAAGAAAGAGGACAGAGTCATGACGGCTTTGTCCTTTTTCTTTTTGGCCAATGGG
>Ga0105105_10001362_pt1 | contig 10371 bp, 13 predicted proteins | sample PPLLaktember2015_4_FD_79108 | JGI IMG/M metagenome (GOLD analysis project Ga0105105, IMG submission 79108) | Freshwater sediment microbial communities from Prairie Pothole Lake near Jamestown, North Dakota, USA - PPLs Lake P8 Core (1) Depth... | ecosystem: Environmental > Aquatic > Freshwater >... | reverse complement strand
CCTCCAGCACCTTTGCGAAAAGATGTCGGCACACTCATACTCAAAGCTTCAACAAAACTGCCAAGTCAACAACTAATCATAGCCGAGACCGTTGTGCAACATTTGAAAATTTCCTAAAATGAAAATTAATTACAATGAATTAGATAAGTCGATTGAGATTAAAGACGGATTAAAATCTCATTATTTTATTATGAAAATGCTTATGATTCTGACTATACTAAATGCAATTCTGAATTTGTATGACGTAAAAAAAAATGAACTAGGATTTATGGAAATTATTTGGTTCATTTTAGGAATAATTTCATTAATAATTCTATACTTTTTTATTGTAAAAAAATCAACATTAGAGAAAATACCGATTGAAAAAATAAAACGACTAAATGAGAAATCAATTTTTGGCAGAAAACGATTTTCAATAGAATTGAATGATGGAAAGAAACGCGACTTAACCGAAATGAAAAGTCAAGCTGAATTTAATGAATTGAGAAAACTATTCTCTGAAATTGGAATTCTCAACTGAATGAAAAAAACGTTGCACAACACCGTATATAATTTATGCTCAAATCGGATTTAGTAGAAACTGACAAACATTCAATAAAAATATTGCTACGGCGGAAAAATCTCCGATTTTTACGTCGCACAAATCTTATAAAATCACGTTAGCGGTCAGGCTATGACGATACTGTAACACCGACACTTCTACACGAAATGATAGCAAAATTGAAACCATGTTTGTGATTATGGATTTTGACAACATAGAATATTTACAACGCGGCAACAACCGACAACGACAAGCGTATTCCATCTTGACGAGCACCCAAATTTTATCAAAACTTAAACGGTTTGACCCCATTCTTGTCGGGACAATACCAATTAACATTGACATCGAAAACAGCGACCTTGACATTATTTGTTGTTTTGCAGACAAACAAGAGTTTCAAAAATCAATCACAGACAATTTTAGTAACGAAAGTAGTTTTACAATCAAAGAACAACTAAGTTTAGACACTTTGGCTATTGTAGCCAACTTTGTTGTGGATAATTTCGAAATTGAAATTTTTGGGCAAAGTATTCCAACAAAACAACAATTTGCATACAGACATTTAATAGTTGAACATAGTTTGCTAAGTAAACACGGAGAAAAATTCAGACATCAAATTATTGAACTCAAACGACAAGGACATAAGACAGAACCTGCCTTTGCAATAGCACTCGGCTTGACAGGAGACCCTTACACCGAACTACTAAAATTTGAAACGAATGAAAAAAGCCCGAACCGCTAACAGCACATTTGCAATAGGCGGAGTTTCGTGCTCCGCAGACAGTTTTGTGGTAACTGAAATTTCATTACTCCGTATCAATATTTGTGCTGAAAATCCCGCCCATCGCAAATCTGCATTTCGTTAACTGTAATTTTACATCCACAAAAAACACGAAATTTTCTTTGATTGTTACCAAATTTTGGTAACTTTACAAAAAAAAGAAAATTATGGGACGTAATACATCTGTTTCACTAGGAGACTATTTTGAAAATTTTGTGGATAGCAGAGTTTCCGAAGGTAGATTCAAAAATGCAAGCGAAGTCATTCGAGCTGGATTAAGATTATTGGAAGAAGAAGAGAGTAAAATTATTGCTCTAAAAAAAGCTATAAACGAAGGAATTGAAAGCGGAATAGCAAAAGATTTTGATCCTAAAAAACATCTTGAATCTCTGAAAGCCAAAAAAAGAAATGGCTAAATATATATCATAACCAACAAAGCTGTTGACGATTTAACCAAGATTTGGGATTACACTTATGAAGTTTGGTCCGAAAATCAAGCTGATAAATATTATAATGAACTTCTAGAAGTTTGTCAAACATTAGCTGAAAATCAAGACTACGGAAAAAACTATGACGAGATTAGTTTAGAAATTTTTGGCTATAAATCTGGTCAACATATAATCTTTTACAGAAAGCTGAGCGAGAAAGAAATTGAAATTACGAGATTTTTGCATTCTCGTATGGATTTGAAAAATAGAATTCAAGAATAAAAACTACGTTAACACAGGTTTTGCAAGATTTCGGGTTTTGGACTTAATTTAAAGTTGGTTTTGAATCTTTGAGTACAGTGTTTAACCGAAAGTTTCGGCTTTTTTACTCCGCAACCTCGCAAAGCCTGGAACCGTTGGCGGTAATTGGGATTTCAAGGATGCAAGCATGCGATATGAATTTAAAAAGTAAATTTGAACTGCAATAAAAAAGATTAAAAATGAGAACAACGATACTTTTATTTCTGCTTTCATTGACTTTCAATATGCTAAGTGGACAGGATATAAAAAAAAACAGAGTAATTATATTGACAGATATTGAAGCTGATCCCGATGATACACAAACTTTAGTGCGCTTACTTTTATATTCTAATGAAATAGATATTGAAGGAATAATTGCAACAACATCATGCTGGATGACTGACAAAATCTACCCTCAGTCTATAACCAAAGTTATACAAGCATACGAAAAAGTTCAACCAAACTTGTTGTTACACAATTCAGAGTATCCAAAAGCCGAGACTTTATTTCCTTTAGTAAAGCAAGGATTGCCTAAATATGGAATGAAAGGAGTTGGGGACGGAATGGATTCAGAAGGTTCAGACTGGATTATTAAAATGTTGGAGAAAGAAGATGAACGCCCTTTGTGGATTTCAACTTGGGGAGGTGTTAATACGCTTGCTCAAGCATTATATAAAATTGAGAACACTAAAAGTAAAAAAGAAGCCAAACGATTAATTTCTAAACTTCGTGTCTATACTATTTCAGACCAAGATGATAGTGGTATATGGATTAGAAATAATTATCCTGAACTTTTTTATATTGTAAGTCCTGGTGACGATTATGAAAATGCAACTTGGATGGGTATAAGTGCAAGTTACATTGAGGGAATAGACCATACAACAATAAGTAATAGTTGGATTGCTCAAAATATACAACAAGGTCACGGCCCACTTGGCGCTGCATATCCTGACGTGGCTTGGTCTGTGGAAGGAGACACACCGGCCTTTCTATCATTAATATTAAACGGACTGAATAGTGCCGAAAATCCCAATTGGGGTGGATGGGGCGGTCGCTATGAATATTATTTGCCTGATTTTTCAAAATTAAAAGATGGCCACTCAATAGTTGATAACAAACCAGAAACTAGAAAAATATGGTCAAATGCAACAGATACATATTCCCCATATATTCCAAATGAATTTGGTCGGACAATTAAACAAAGAGAGAAAGAGTACACTGGTTTTAAGCTAACAATATGGCGCTGGAGAGATGATTTTCAGAATGATTTTGCTGCCCGTATGGATTGGTGTGAAATGTCGTTTGAAGAAGCGAATCATGCACCTATCCCAATTTTATCTCATCCTGAAAGCATTACTGTAAAATCAGGAGAAACATTTACTCTAGACGCATTTGAATCCACAGACCCTGATGGAGATAGTTTTAGTTTTCTTTGGTTTAATTACCCTGAAGCAGGAACATATACAAATAACATTAAAGTAAATGGTGCTGATAATGTACATATGGTTCATTTTACTGCACCTAAAGTAGATAAAGAAGAGACAGCTCATTTTATTTTAAAACTAACTGATAGAGGAGAGCCTCAGTTATCGAGTTATAAAAGGGTAATAGTAACAATAAAACCTAATTAACCACTACCGCTAACACACGGTAAATTTTATGCGGGTTTCGTCGGATTAAAACAGCTTTCTGCCCTATTTAAACTTTCAGGTGGTTGGACAGCGAATGAACATGAAGTCCGCACAAAACTTACCGACCAACGTTATGCCACATTTTAAAACAACGACAATGATAAAAATAAAAACAACTCTATTTTCAGTATTCCTTTTAATGGTTAGTTGCAGTGAAAGAGTTAAAGTTCCAGAAATTAATTATTACAATGACGAAATATCAACGCCTATTCCTTTTGCGGAAGGAATAATTTCTACAAAAGAAAATAGTGAATTTGAAATGGCTTTTTCAGTTGACGGTTTAAAAATCTATTTTTCAAGACGTGCACCTAACGAAAAGCAAAAGATTTTTGAGAGTGAATTTAAAAATGGTACTTGGACAACACCAAAAATCGCTACATTTTCTATCGATAGAGACGAAACGGCTTTTATAACACCGGACGGTAAATATTTCTTTTTTGGTTCAGAAAGATCTATTCCTAATAAACCGAACAAAGGAAACTTTGATATGAATATTTGGATGATGTCGAGCACCAAAAATGGATGGTCTGAGCCAACCCCTTTACCTGAACCTCTTAATTACGTTCAAAATGAAAATGAGCAATGGCCATCATCAAACAATAATTTTTTATTCTCAAACGACAACAAAACTTTTTACTTCACTACTATGATGAAAGACTCTAAATCAATCAAACTTTACGAGACAGACTTTGATGGATTGAACTTTTCACAACCGAAAGTAATCAACGGACTATTTGATGATGAAAAATATATTGTTTATTCAGCCGTAATTTCACCTGATGGTAATTACTTAGTTTTTAATTCTTTTGGTGCACCAGGTGGTGAAGGTGGAGAAGATATTTTTGTCTCAAAAAAGACTGAAAAAAGATGGAGCAGAGCGAAATCAATAGGTAAACTTGTAAATACAAAAGACGAAGAAAGTAGTCCAAGATTTTCAAGAGACGGCAAATACTTCTTTTTTAGTAGAGCAGAAAATTTTGGTAATTATGACTATGGTGAATGGAGTATTTACATAGTAGAAACGAAATTCTTAAATTTAGAAAAAATATAAAAACGTTGCATAACAGCACCTACCCAAAAGTGGCGGTTCAGTGGTTAATTGATCCCGATAGCTATCGGGATTCTACCTCGTATCAACTTTTGTGCTGTATTGACAGTTTAGTGCTTCGAATTGAAAATCAGCGAAGCTAAATCCGCTTCTTCGCCAAGCGCCAAACCGTTGTGGTGCATTTGACCAAAACTGTAACATCTACGGAAAAATAGTGCCTTTAAAGAAAAATCAACAAAAAATATTATGCGAACAAAGAACATGATTTTCTCTTTAGTAATAGTTTTCAATCTATTATACGCCTGTAAACCGAATGACAAAAAAAATAAATCTATTGAGGGAATTTGGAAATCTATCGGCTATGGAAAAATTCTTAAAATTGATTCTACTACTTATAAATACTTTGATATAACGAATATTTCTTGTTTACCTTCAAAACAAGGCAATATTTCCGAAGTTAAAAATTCTATCGTATTAAAAAATGATACGCTAGCAGTAAAAAGAGGATATAGTTTTTATTACTATACTAGAACAACCGAATTTCCAGATTTGTGTCAAAAAAATACAAATGACACAAATGACCCTTTGTATAATTTTGAAGTATTTGCTGACACTTACAAACAACACTATGCCTTTTTTGAACTAAACAAAATAAATTGGGACAGCCTTTATAAAACTGCGAAAGAAAAAATCAACTCAAAAACAACAGAAGTTGAATTGTATTTAATCATCCAGGAAATGATTGAAAGTTTAAATGACAATCACGGTTCTATTGAACCAACAGAAAAAGTTTATGAATTGATTGAAAAACAAAATGAAACAGATGAAAAATCAACGCAACAAAAAGAGTATGGCGATTTTCAAGTTGCTGGACTTGTTGCCGATTATTATCTTAAAGAAAATTTAACCAAAAATTCTTGGCTCATCAATTGGGGCAAAATGGAAAACAACATTGGCTATATTCAAATTAAATCAATGTTCTTATATGCAGATTTAAGTTTGAATGACAGTTTGGTCAAAGAGAATGGCTTTGTTTCCACCTATATGGATGCATTTAATGAATTGAGTTTTGAGCAACAAATTGAACAAGAAGTCGCTGGAATTAGAAATTTAATGGACACAATAATGGAAGACCTCAAGGAAGCCAAATATATTATTATTGATGTTCGTTTTAATGGCGGTGGACAAGATGTAGTAGCATTAGAAGTTTTAAGACGCTTTAATACTGATAGAAAACAAATTGCTTCGAAAAAAGCTAGGCATAATGATGGCTTCACAAAGAAGACACCAATATATTTAGAACCTGTCGATAATCCTTATACAAAACCAGTTTATCTGCTCACTTCACAACAATCTGCAAGTGCGACAGATATGATGGCATTAAGCTCAATGGAATTAACTCAATTTAAACGTATCGGCTCACACACGAATGGAGCAATATCTGACGCTTTACAAAAAACATTACCAAACGGTTGGTACTTTTCACTTTCAAACGAAATTTACGCAGATAATAATGACAAGTATTATGAAAACATTGGGATTCCAGTAGATTATGAACTGAATTATCCTGAGGAAAGACAGACATTTTTTAGAAGCGTTGCAGAGGATTTAGAAAAAGATAAACAAAGTGTTTTGAATGCTATAAGAAAATTGCGGAATGAATAAAAACGCACCACAACACGGTGTATAAGCAATAGCGGGTTTCGGGCATTTTTAGAAAGTTTGTGCTCTACTGAAATTTTTGTATTTTTACTAAGTGTGGTGATAAAAATCCGCTACTGCTCATACACCCAAACGTAGGCAGTAATAGGGCCCGGGACAATTTGATCATCTAACGGGTGACACTCTGTTAATAAAGATTTCCCACGGGGAATTCTAAGAAGAATCCAAGTGACCAACTTCGTGACAACTTGGGCTTTGAAAAAAATAAAAACGCGGAACAAGACTAAAAAAAATACAGCCGACCTTCGCATTTTTAAGAAGAATCGTCCTCCGAATTGCCTAGGAAAATTAAAAGCAAATCGTCCTGTAACCCATCGGACAACTATTGTGTCTAATCCAGGGGACTACAATAAATCGAAGAAATAATGAATGCATCAATCAAAAGAGTACTGTACTTTCCAATTACAAAAATTATCATTGGAATTGGCGTTTGCTTTTCTCTTTTTGTAGGAATCCAAAATTTTGTATCAAAACCAATATTTTATAGTATAATCGAAGACAAAAACATTGCCGACCCTTTAATCCATCTGGTTTCTTTTTTGGTGTTACTTTCAAGTTACTATTTTTTATTTCGCTGGTATGAAAAACGAGAAATTACAGAACTTTCAATAAAATACTTACCTAAAGAAATGTTTGGTGGATTTGTAATTGGATTTTCTGCAATTTCATTATCTGTTTTTATATTATATCTGTTGGGATATTATCATATTATTAACATACTTAAAGATGATTATTCCCTCAAATTATTCATGACACTGGTTGTTGCAGCTCTAATTGAAGATCTTTTTACTAGAGCTTTAGTATTACGCGAATTAGAAAACTGGTTAGGAACTAACATTGCAATTCTAATAATAATGTTAATTGAAACTTACCATATTTTTAATCCGAACACAACTTTGTTTAGCTTTTTTGTATCACTGTGTTGGGGATTTACAATGTCAATGCTTTTTGTATATACTAAAAGAGTTTGGTTGCCTTTTTTTTTTCATTTAGGTTGGAATTTTGCGCAACCTTTTTATGGTTCAAACCTTACAGGATTAGATGATATGGGCAAAATTATTCATTCTAAATTTGAAGGTCCAGTTTTGTTTACAGGCGGAGGAATTGGAATTGAAGATTCTATTATAACTGTATTTATTTTGTTTTCAATAGGTGTGTTTTTATATTATCTATCTAATAAAGAAGGAAAAATTATCAAAAGGAAAAAAGTTTAAATCATGAATTTAATAGACTCATTTTCAGAAGTTAAAAATTACTTTTCACCAAAAATTATCGGAGAAGTAAATGATCAATATATTAAAATCGCAAAAATTAACGGTGAAAAAGTTCCTTGGCACAATCATGAAAAAGAAGATGAATTATTTTTTATTGTTGATGGTGAACTACTAATGGAAATTGAAAATGAACCAAATATAATTTTAAATAAAGGTGATTTATATGTTGTTAAAAAAGGTGTAAATCATAGAGTGTCATCAACTGAGGATTGTTTAATAATGCTCATCGAATCTAAAACAACAGAACATACTGGAAAGGTTAAATCTGAAATTACAAAATCTATTGACGAGCAAAAATATTGATTAAAAATACGGTAGAAAAGAACAATAAAGCCGAACCGCTAACACCGCATATAAAGCAGTTGCGGGCAAGTGCGGACATGAAACTTTGAATAAGAAATTAACTATATTCGTTAACCGAAATGAAGTGCCAGAAATCGCAGCCGCTTCATATGCGAACCGTTATGCAACTTTAACCAAACATACGTCAATCATAAAACAATTGAATTTTGAGCATAAGACAAGGAGATATACAAGACCTGAAACAAATAAAAGAACTTGCCATTTCAGAGTGGACACAATTCAAAAGTGAATTAACCCATGAAAATTGGGAGAAACTTTACAATACGCTAACTAATGAAAAAACCTATACTGACTTAATATTGCAGTCTGACAGTTTTGTTTACGAAAATGACCGAAATGAAATCATCGGTTTTGGTTTTTTAGTTCCAAGTGGCAATCCAACCGAAATTTATAACGACCAACAATCTTATATCAGGTTTGTGACTGCTTCAAAAAAATATAGCGGACAAAAAATAGGGCAAACCATAACTGAAAAATGTATCGAAAAAGCCAAGGAAAAAGGAGAAAAATTTGTGGCATTACACACTTCTGAAATGATGAATGCGGCAAGACACATTTACGAAAAATTAGGTTTTAAAATTATCAAAGAATTAGAGCCAAGATTTGGAAAAATATATTGGCTCTATGAAATAGAATTATGAACACAAGAATAAGAAAAATAAACAAAGACGAATATATGTTGGTTGCCGATATGTTCAACAAGTATCGGATTTTTTACAAGCAACCTTCCGACATAGAATTAGCAAAAGAATATCTTAAAGAAAGACTTGCAAATAATGAAGCACAGCTTTTTGTAGCTTATGACAGCATAAGCTCCGAACTTTTGGGATTTACGTTGTTGTATGCAAGATTTTCTTCGGTTTCGGCAATCAAAAATTGGCAAATTGGCGATTTATACGTTGAACCTAACCAACGAAAACGAGGAATAGGCTAAATATTATTACAAACTGCCATTGATTTTGCAACTGAACACAAAGTAAAATTTATTTCTTTAAACACAGCGAAAGACAATTTTACAGCACAAAAAGTATATGAAGATTTTGGGTTTGACAAACGAGAGTATTTGCCAGACTATTTTTACTATCAATTTGATTTATGATAAACTATAACGATAAAATATTTAGACCAATAAGCAATACAGAAAATGGCGAGACATCGAATGAAACCATTTTTAAGTATCGACAAACGGGAAATATTCTGACATCAGAATATTCGGGTGGAAAAATTAAATACGGTCATTTGATTGGTTTAGTTGACAATGATGGAAATATAGAAATGCGTTATCATCAAGTGAATGACAAAGACGAACTTATGACAGGAATTTGTAATTCAAAACCTGAAATAATGAAAAATGGAAAAATCAGATTACACGAAAGTTGGCAATGGACATCAGGAGATAAATCTAATGGAGAATCAATAATTGAAGAGAAATAAAAAAGCCAGCCGCTAAGAGCACCTGCACGCAAGCAGGGATGTCTGCTTAATAGGACAGAAAAGTCCTAAATTTGGAGTCCGGTACATCATGGTTTAGTGCATACGGGTTTTGTGGTTTTCGAAAGTTTGTAGACCGCTTTCCCTGATAGCTATCGGTATTGTGTACTTCATAAGGATCACCTGGAATCCCATACCGGCCATGTTGTAAATCGTTGAAAACACCAAACCCATTGAGACAATCCTGCATGAAAACCTCATCCAATATCGATAATAAGAAATTTTGTGATGGATCTGTTGATTCCAATTCATTTTATTAGAGTTCAGCCTCAATCTTTCCTTTCCATCAAAGCCATATAAAAGCCATCAAAACCGGAAAGGTTTGGAAGGATCTTTTTTTCTTTGATCAGTTTAAAATTGGGGTGATGCTCTAAAAATCCGACTACCTGCTGTTCATTTTCTGAGGGCAGCACCGAACAGGTGGCATAGACCATTTTACCTCCAGGCCTGACAATTTTGCTGTACTCAGCAAGTATTTCGGTTTGCGTTTGCCTGATCTTATCCAAAAATTCAGGCTGAAGTTTCCATTTGGCATCGGGATTTCTTCTCAGTACGCCAAGTCCGCTGCAAGGGGCGTCAATCAGCACCCTGTCTGCACTGTCGTGAAGCTTTTTTATGGTTTTGGATCCTTCAATTACCCGGGTTTCAATGTTGTGGGCACTGTTTCTTCGCGCCCTTATTTTGAGTTCTTTTAATTTATTTCCATACAGATCCAGCGCCAGGATCTGGCCT
>Ga0105105_10001361_pt1 | contig 10374 bp, 8 predicted proteins | sample PPLLaktember2015_4_FD_79108 | JGI IMG/M metagenome (GOLD analysis project Ga0105105, IMG submission 79108) | Freshwater sediment microbial communities from Prairie Pothole Lake near Jamestown, North Dakota, USA - PPLs Lake P8 Core (1) Depth... | ecosystem: Environmental > Aquatic > Freshwater >... | reverse complement strand
CTATTCGACGCGCGGCTACTGCGACCTGATCGGCCTCGGCGTGAGCTCGATCGGCAAGGTCGGCGACCACTACATGCAGAACCTGAAGACGCTGCCGGAGTACTACGGCGCGCTCGATCGCGGCGAGCTGGCCGTGCACCGCGGCCTCTCGCTGACCCGCGACGACGTGATCCGCCGCGACGTGATCCAGCAGATCATGTGCTACGGCGTGCTCGACTACGACAGGACCAGCGAGCGCTTCGGCATCGACTTCCGCGGCTACTTCGCCAGCGAGCTCCTGGCGCTCGAGCCGATGGTCGCCGACGGCCTCGCCGAGTTCGCCGACCCCGGGCTGCGCGTGCTGCCGGCCGGCCGATTGCTGCTGCGCCACCTCGGCATGGCGTTCGACGCGTACCTCGCGTCGGCGCAGGCCGCGCAACAGAGGTTTTCAAAGGCGATCTAGCGCGTCACTTGCGCCAAAGCACCGGCGTGAAGAGCACGAGGACGCTGAAGATCTCGAGCCGGCCCAGCAGCATGGCGAGCTCTCAGGTCCAGGTCTGGAAATCGGTCAGGACCTGGTAATTGCCGGCCGGGCCGACCTGCCCGAGCCCGGGGCCCGCAATGTTGATGCACGCAATGATCGCGGAGAACGCGGTCAGGAAGTCGAGTCCACTGAGCAGCAGCGCGAACGTAAGCGCGACGACGGTTGCGAAATAGAGCACCACGAATGCCAGCACTGCGAACACGATCCGGTTCTGCACGACCGGGCCGCCCACGCGCACCGGCGCCACGGCCTGTGGATGCACGAGCAGTTGGAGCTCACGTCCCGCCTGCTGGAATAGAACCAGGGCGCGAAACATCTTGATGCCGCCGCCGGTCGATCCGGTGTTCGCGCAGTAACTGGACAGCATCAGGATCCACATCGGCGCGGACATCGGCCAGGCGGCATAATCCTGGCTGACGAGTCCACAGTCCGTCGCGATCGACACAAGGTTGAACGCGACGTGGCGCAGCGACGTCTGGAGGCTCGGATAGACGCCCTCGGACCAGATGATCAATGCCAGGCCCAGGGTGCTGACGCCGATGATCAGCAGCAGCGCCCGGGCCTCGACGTCGCCCAGGTAGGTGCGCAGGCTCTTCTGCTGCCACGCGATGAAGTGCCGACTGAAATTCATCGCAGCGACAAGCATGAAAACGATCAGCACAGCCTCGATCGCCGGAGAGTCGAACCGGCCGATGCTGGCATCGTGGGTGGAAAATCCTCCGAGCGACAACGTCGAGAATGCGTGGCAGACGGCATCAAACCAGTTCATGCCTGTCAGCTTCAGCGCAAGAATGCAGGCCGCCGTGAACAGGAAATAGATGAACTAGAACGCGCGGGCCGTCTGCGTGATGCGCGGCGTGAGCTTCTCGTCCTGCATCGGGCCGGGCGTCTCGGCCTTGTAGACCTGCATGCCACCGACGCCCAGCAGGGGCAGGATCGCGACCACCAGCTCGATGATGCCCATCCCGCCATACCAGTTGAGCGCGTGCCGCCAGAGGTTGATCGAGGCCGGGAGGTGGTCCACTCCGACCAGAACCGTGGCTCCCGTCGTACTGAGACCGGACATGGTCTCGAAGAACGCGTCGGTGAATGTGAGGCCTGGAATGGCGATCAACAAAGGCACGGTCGCAATGGCCGACATCAGTATCCAGCCGAGCGTCACGAGCACGAAACCATCGCGCGAGCGCAGTTCCCGCTTCCTGTAGCGAGTCGCCGCCCAGAGCAGCATCCCGGCAGCCAGGCACGCAACCGCCGCCACGACGAAGTCGACGAAATGACCGTCGAAGTAGATCAGCGCCGTCGCGATCGGCAGCGCGTAGGTGACGCTGAACATCATCAGCATCGATCCGAGGACGTGTATGACCGGCAGCATGGCCAGCGATGGGAATGGCCGGAAGGGCGTCAGTTATTGGTCTCGCGGCCTCGGATGCCGCTGTACTCCGACGGCCACGACCTGCCAATCGGACAGGTCCGCGACGGCGAGGATCGTCAGCCGCGGGTCAACCGGTATTGGACGATATAGGTCAGCGCACCTGCCGCGTAACCGATCAAGGCAAGTCCGCCGATGCGGCGTGCGTACCAGAAGAAGTGAATCCTCTCGAGACCCATCGCGGCCACGCCGGCCGCGGAGCCGATGATCAGGATCGAGCCGCCCGTCCCGGCGCAATAGGCCATGAATTCCCAGAGGAAGCTGTCCTGCGGGTGTTGCTCGAGGCTGTACATGCCCATCGAAGCCGCAACCAGCGGTACGTTGTCCACGATGGCGCTGATCAGGCCGATGACGATGACGATCACGTCGAGCCGGCCGATGGTCTCACCGAACCAGCCGGCCAGGGCGCTGAGGATGTGGGTGTGCTCGAGCGTCGCCACCGCCAGCAGGATCCCGATGAAAAAGATCACCGAGCTCATGTCGATCCGCATCAGGGCATGCACCAGCGTCAGGCCCTCCTTTTCTTCCTCTGTCTTGCCGCGATGGACGATTTCGCCCACCAGCCAGAGAATGCCCAGGCCGAAAAGCATGCCCATGAACGGCGGCAGGTGGGTCACGGTCTTGAAAACCGGAACCGCAACCAGGCTGCCGATTCCCAGGCAGAACATCAGGTTCTTCTCGAATTCCGTGGTGCCGTGATTCGCACGCGACTCGAGTAACGGAGGCGGCACCACCACCTTTCCCCGGAGCAGGTAGCCGGTGACCAGCAGCGGCACCAGCAGGTTGACCAACGCAGCGAGGAAGACACCCTCCATGATCGCTAGCGTGGTGATCTGCCCACCGATCCACAGCATCGTCGTCGTGACGTCGCCGATCGGCGACCAGGCGCCGCCAGCATTGGCGGCGACGACGATCATGCCCGCAAAGAACAGGCGATCCTCGTGGTTGTCGATCAGTTTCTTCGTCAACGAAATCATCACGATGGTCGTCGTCAGGTTGTCGAGTACCGCGCTCAGGAAGAACGTGACGAAGCCGATGAACCACATCAGGGTGGGCTGGCTGTCGGTGCGGATTCGCGACGTGATGACCTCGAAGCCGTTGTGGGCGTCGACCACCTCGACGATCGTCATCGCCCCCATCAGGAAAAACACGACCTGTGCCGTCGCCGCCAGGGACTCCGTCAGGTTCTGACCGACCAGGTCGTGGTTGCCGCTCATCGTTGCGTAAACGGTCCACAGCAATCCGGCGGCGATCAGCGCCGAGGCGGTCTTGTTGACGCCGATCGAGTGCTCCAGCGCGATGGCGGCGTACGCAATGACGAAGATGACGACGAGCAGCGTAAGCATCGGGCAGTTCCGGATGGGGCAGAGACGTCCAGGTGAGCCGGCTGAAGTGTAGACGACCTGCGCAGCGAGGCTCGCGTCGACCCGGACTGCGACCTTGATCCCGCAAGGCAACGGCGTCCGTTGCGGCCACCACCCGAGCCCCCCGCTTGACCTCGGTCAAGGCGCAGCCCACCGCTGCAACGCAACATGACGCCCATGCCGCGGTCCCATCGCGGGTTGCCATCGGAGATCAACGTGAACAATACGAGCCGACTCTGGAAGGTACTGGGAGCCATGCTGCTGGTTTCCTTCGCCATCCTCCTCTTCATGGGACGCGAGATTTACCTCTCCGCGCCACCCATCCCGACCGAGGTCAAGACTGCGTCGGGGACCACGATCTACACCGAGGAAGACGTCCAGACCGGCCGCAAGGTCTGGCAGACGATCGGCGGCCAGCAGGTGGGCTCGATCTGGGGCCACGGCGGCTACGTGGCGCCGGACTGGTCGGCCGACTGGCTGCACCGCGAAGCGGTTGCGCTGCTCGACCTCTGGGCGGTTCGCGAGACCGGTCGCGCCTACGACGACCTCGACCCGCCGCAGCAGGCCGGCTTGCGCGCCAAGTTGCAGGCCGAAATCCGCGCCAATACGTATGACCCGGCGACTGGCGTCGTCACCATCTCAGACGATCGCGCCGAAGCGATCGCCGTCGTGGCCGATCATTACGTGAGGCTGTTCGGCAACGATCCAGAGTTGCAGACACTGCGCTCGCAATACGCGATCCAGGAAAACCCGATCCCGGATGCCGATCGCCGCGTCGCGATGACCGCATTCTTCTTCTGGACGGCATGGTCGACCGTGACCAACCGCCCCGGCGAGGAAGTCACCTACACCAGCAACTGGCCCTCGGAGCCGCTGGTCGCGAACACGCCGACGACGCCGACCTTCCTGTGGACGTTCGTCAGCATCCTGTTCCTGCTCGCCGGCATCGGCGCGCTGGCCTGGCACTACGCGACGAGCCACGGTCGCGAGCCGCCGCCGGTGGTGCCGGACAGCGATCCGCTGCGCAGCCTCAAGCCCACCCCTTCGATGAAGGCCACGGCGAAATACTTCTGGGTCGTGACGGCGCTGATCGTCGTGCAGGTCATCCTGGGCGGCGTCACCGCGCACTACGCGGTCGAAGGCCAAGCCTTCTACGGCTTCCCGCTGGCGGACTACCTGCCCTACGCAGTCACGCGCAGCTGGCACCTGCAGCTCGCGGTGTTGTGGATCGCGACTGCGTGGCTCGCCACCGGCCTCTACATCGCTCCGGCGATCTCGGGGCATGAACCGAAATTCCAGCGGCTCGGCGTCAACTTCCTGTTCACCTGCCTGCTGGTGATCGTCGTCGGTGCGCTGGGCGGCCAGTGGCTCGCCGTGATGCAGAAGATGGGCCTCGAGATCAACTTCTGGTTCGGCCACCAGGGCTACGAGTACACCGACATCGGCCGCTTTTGGCAGATCTTCCTGTTCGTCGGCCTGATGCTGTGGCTGCTGCTCGTGGGCCGCGGCTTGTGGCCGGCGCTGAAGGCGCGCGACGACAGCCGCTCGATCACGATGCTGCTGTTCCTCTCCACGGTCGCGATCGGGCTCTTCTACGGCGCGGGCTTGATGTGGGGTCACGAGACGCACCTGTCGATGGTGGAATACTGGCGCTGGTGGGTCGTGCACCTGTGGGTCGAGGGCTTCTTCGAGGTCTTCGCCACTGCGGTCATCGCGTTCCTGTTCACGAAGCTCGGGCTGGTTCGCGCCAGCACGGCGACGGTCGCGGTGCTGTTCGCGACGATCGTGTTCCTGACCGGCGGCGTGCTCGGCACGTTCCACCACCTGTACTGGACCGGCACACCGACCGCCGTGCTGGCGCTCGGCGCGTCGTTCTCGGCGCTCGAGGTCGTGCCGTTGGTCTTCATCGGCTACGAGGCCTACGAGAACTACAAGCACAGCCGCGCGAAGCCCTGGGTGGCCGCCTACAAGTGGCCCATCCTGTTCTTCGTCTCGGTCGCATTCTGGAACCTCGTCGGCGCCGGGCTGTTCGGCTTCCTGATCAATCCGCCGCTCGCGCTGTACTACATGCAGGGCCTGAACACGACGCCGCTGCACGGCCACACGGCGCTCTTCGGCGTCTACGGCATGCTCGGCATCGGCCTGATGCTGTTCTGCCTGCGCGGCCTCGGCCGCACGGCCGTCTGGGACGAGAAACTGCTCAAGGGCGCGTTCTGGACGCTCAACATCGGGCTCGCGGCGATGGCACTGTTCTCGCTGCTGCCGTTCGGGCTGATCCAGGTGCACGCGGCCGTCACGCACGGCTTCTGGTACGCGCGCTCGGCTGAACTGCTGCAGCAACCACTGATGCAGACGCTGGTCTGGATGCGGATGCCGGGCGACGTGATCTTCAGCGTCGGCGTGGGCATGCTGGCGCTGTTCGTCGCGAAGCTGTACATCGGCAAGGCCAAGCAGGAACCCGTTCCCGCTGGCACGGCCGTTGAATCCGCAGCCGGTCGCTGAGAACCGGTGATCGAAACGGCGGGCGCCTGTGGGCGCCCGCTGTCTTTTTGAAGTGAAGTCGCCGCAATGAATCCCGACCGCAATACCGCCACCCGCTGGAGGGTGCTCACCGCCGCACCCCATCGACTGGCCTTCCTGTGCGGGTTCGCGAGCCTGCTGCTTGCCAGTGCTTGGTGGGCCTGTCACCTGCTGGCGCGGTACGGCCTGGCGCCCGTCGCGGCGCTCGACATGCAACTGGCGCCGATCTGGGCGCACTCGTTCCTGATGCTGTTTACGGTTTTTCCGACCTTCTTCCTCGGCTTTCTGTACACGACTTATCCGCGCTGGATGAACGGTCCGCTCGTGTCGCGGCGCGCGTACATGGCCACGCCGCTGCTGCTGACCGGCGCGACGCTGGCGTGGCTCGTCGGAGTGCACGGCGGTCTCGCCTGGCAACTCTCCGGCGTCGTGCTTGCATTGATCGGCCTCACAGCGGCGCTGGTCGCGCTACTGCGGGTGCTGATCGACGCGCAGCAGGTCGTCTCGCACGCGATCGTCACCAGCGCCGCGTTCGCGGTCGGCGTCGTGTCGCTGGCCGGATTCGGCTACGGACTCTGGAGTGCGAACGACTTCGCGCTGCACTTCGCGGTGCGAGCGGCACTGTGGGGTTTCCTGCTGCCGGTGTTCTTCGCGGTCTGCCATCGCATGGTGCCGTTCTTCTCGCAGAACGTCGTGCCCGGATACGTGGCATGGCGGCCCACCTGGGTACTCGTTGCCGTCGTCGGGCTGGCGTGGCTCAGGCTGCTGCTGGGTACCGCCGGGGTGCTCGACGCGCTCGCCGTGGTCGATGCGGCGCTGTTCCTGCTGACCGCCGCCTGCGCAGTGCGCTGGACGTCGTTTGGCGCGCGCGGCAACCCGCTGCTCTGGACACTCTACGCCGGCTTCGTCTGGCTGCCGATCGCGATGCTGCTGCAGACGATCCGCGACGCGAGCTTCACGCTGAGCGGCGAATGGGCGCTCGGCCGCGCGCCGATCCACGCGCTCGGCATCGGCTTCTTCGGCGGCATGCTGGTCACGATGGTCACGCGCGTCACGATGGGCCATTCGGGGCGCGCGCTTGGAATGGACCGCGTGACGCTCGGCTGCTTCCTCGGCATTCAAGCCGCTGCCGTGGCACGCGTCGGCAGCGAGATCGCGACGGCACCCCCCGCGATGCAGTGGTTGCTGCTCGGCAGCGTGGCGGCGTGGCTCGTGGCTTTCGGAGTCTGGGCCGCTCGCAACGGGCCGATCTATCTCGCCCGTCGCAGCGACGGCAAGCCGGGATGACCGGGTATTACCTGCTGTTGCGCCACGCGCACATCGGCTGCGCCATCCTGACGATCGCGTTGTTCGTGCTGCGCGGCGGCCTGATGCTCGCCGAGTCGCCCTGGCAAGGAAACGTCGTGTTGCGTTACCTGCCGCACGTCATCGACACCGTGCTGCTGACCACGGCGCTGATGCTGGCCACCGTGATCCACCAGTACCCGTTCTCGGCGGGTTGGGTAACGATGAAAGTGGTGTTGCTGGTCGTCTACATCGTGCTCGGCAGCATCGCGTTGAAACACGGCCGCACGAAACGGATTCGTACGGCGGCATTCGTGGCGGCGCTGCTCACGATCGGGTTCCTGGTCACCGTGGCACGGACCCACCACCCGCTCGGAGTGTTCGCCGGGGGCTGAGCCCTTGCGACCGGGCGGGCGCGCGAGCGACGGCCCGTGCAATTACGCGCCGAGACGCCGCATCAGGTCCTGCAAGGTGCCGGCCAGCTGATCCTCGTCGGGAACCTGGCCCTGAGGCGTCGCCCGATCGATGATCTCGGGCAGCAGCTGGGCGAGGCCAGCGGTCGTATCGCGTTCGGAGAGCCCGGCCTGGCGGGCGATCGCAGCGAGCCCGTCGGCGCCGAAGACGCGCCCGAGGGCGTCCGGAGACAGCGGCTGGTTCTGTCCGGGGCTCACCCACGACCGGGCCTGGTCGCCCAGACCGGCACTTTCGAATTGCCGGAGCAGGCCGCCGAGCCCGCCGCCCGAACCGCCGCCTCCGCCGAGCACCTGACCGAGGATGTCGCCCAGGCCGCCACCGCCGCGCTGCCCGCCACCCATCATCTGACCGAGGATGTCACCCAGACCGCCCGCTGGACCCGCATCCCGTCCGCTGCTGGCAGACGCACCTCGATTGGCGAGCATCGACAGCACGATCGGCAGGAGCGCAAGCAGTGCGGCATTGGGGCCAGCTGTGCCACGTTGCGGTCGCTGGGTCGGGAGACCTCCGCCCTGCCCGGAGACTGCACCGGCCAGCAGATCGTCGAGAATGCCCATGGGTCTCTCCCAAGAGTTTGGTAGACGCAACTATTTCACGATCCGTTCGTGGCTGCTACGGTGACCAGATGCAAAACGCCACTGCCCGGTTCGCCGAGCTTCGCGGCCACCACCTGTTCGCCGGCCTCACGCCGCCGCAGCTGCAGCGCCTGCTGGCCGCGAGCCACATCGACGAGTGCGAAGCCGGCCACCTGCTGTTCGACCGGGGCCAGCCCGCACAGAGTTTCTTCGTCGTGCTCGACGGCCAGGTCAACCTGGTCCTGTACTCGAAGACCGGTGAGGAAAAGATCGTCGACATCATTGCGCCGGGTCAGAGCTTCGCCGAGGCCGTGATGTTCATGCAGGCGCCCGGCTACCCGGTCTCGGCGGTCGCGACCGTCCCGTCGCAAGTCGCCCGGTTCCCCAGCCGCGAGTACATGGCCATCCTGCGCGAGAGTCCGGAAACCTGCCTGCGCATGCTCGGCCACCTGAGCCAGCGCCTGCACATGCTGATCCGGGACATCGAGTACCTGACGCTCGAGAGCGCAACCCACCGCCTGGTGCGACTGATCGGTGGACGAATTCCCGCTGGCGCGACTGGCCCGGTCGAGATCACGCTGCACGAGTCGCGGCAGGAACTCGCTTCGCTGTTGTCGATGAAACCCGAGACACTTTCGAGAATCCTACGGCATCTTTCTGATTCCGGAACGATTGTTGTCCATGGGCGTCAGCTGCAAGTGCCGGACCGGCAGCGGCTGTTGGAGATGCTGGACTGATCGTCCCGGGAGAGCGCCGCGGATTGACCGAGGTCAAGGCATCACGGATTCGCAGCGCCTAATGTTTGGCACAGCGTCGGTGACCCGGAATACGGCCACCGTACCTTTCCAAACCACGGGAGCCCTCCATGCAGTCCATTCCCAAGCTTCGCTCGCCTGCGGCCGTACCGCTCGCGATCGCCGGAGTCTTTGCACTCGCTACGGCGGCCTGGGCCGTCGAGCCGTCCGCCAGCGCGAGCGCACCGCAGGTGCATCAGGCCGAAGTGGCCGGTGCAGCTGGCGTTGCCGCGCAGGTCAAGGCCGGCGAGAGCGTCTACCAGACGGTCTGCCTCGCCTGCCACCAGGCCGACGGCAAGGGTCTGCCTGGGGCCTTCCCGCCGCTTGCCGGGTCGGACTACCTGCTGGGCGACAAGGATCGCGCCGTCGGCGTGGTCGTGCGCGGGCTCGAGGGTGAGATCGTGGTCAACGGGGTCAAGTACAACTCCGTGATGCCGGCGATGACCCAGCTCTCCGATCGGGAGATCGCCGACGCGCTGACATACGCGATGAATTCCTGGGGCAACCAGGGCGGCGCAGTGACCGTGGCGCAAGTCGCCGCAGTCCGCGCCAAGGCGGCTGCCGAACCCAAGACGGCCGCTTCGCCCACCCAGCATCCGACGACGACGGCCGAGCTCAAGTACCAGGGCGCGCCCTCGCCCGCCGGCGCCGCTGGCGTGAAGATCCTCGTGACGCCGGGCGCCCCGGACATGACCGAGCCCGAGTTCAAGCACGCGCAGGAGATCTACTTCCAGCGCTGCGCCGGTTGCCACGGTGTGCTGCGCAAGGGCGCCACGGGCAAGCCGCTCACGCCCGATATCACCCAGAAGAAGGGCACCGAGTACCTCAAGGTGTTCATCAACCAGGGTTCGCCCGCCGGCATGCCGAGCTGGGGCAAGTCCGGCGAGCTGTCGCAGGAAGAAGTGGACATCATGGCCCGCTTCGTCCAGCACGAACCGCCGCAGCCGCCCGAGTTCGGCCTGCCCGAGATCAAGGCCAGCTGGAACGTGATCGTGCCCGTGTCCCAGCGGCCGACCAAGCAGCAGAGCAAGTACAACCTCGACAACATCTTCGCGGTCACCCTGCGTGACACGGGCGAAGTCGCCCTGATCGACGGCGACAGCAAGGAAATCATCAACGTCATCCGCACGGGCTACGCGGTGCACATCTCGCGCCTGTCGCACTCGGGTCGCTACGTGTACACGATCGGCCGCGACGGCAAGATCGACCTGATCGACCTCTACTTCGACAAGCCGACCAAGGTGGCCGAAATCAAGGTCGGGCTGGAGGCGCGCTCCGTCGAGACGTCGAAGTACAAAGGCTACGAGGACAAGTACGCGATCGCCGGGGCGTACTGGCCGCCGCAGTACACGATCATGGACGGCCTGACCCTCGAGCCGCTCAAGGTCGTCTCGACCCGCGGCATGACGGT
>Ga0105105_10001360_pt1 | contig 10384 bp, 6 predicted proteins | sample PPLLaktember2015_4_FD_79108 | JGI IMG/M metagenome (GOLD analysis project Ga0105105, IMG submission 79108) | Freshwater sediment microbial communities from Prairie Pothole Lake near Jamestown, North Dakota, USA - PPLs Lake P8 Core (1) Depth... | ecosystem: Environmental > Aquatic > Freshwater >... | reverse complement strand
AGCCCGAGCCCGAGCCCGAGCCCGAGCCCGAGCCCGAGGGGAGCCGAGACGCTTCCATCGATGCGGCGTCGATCCCCTCCGCCCCGACGGGCGAGTTCGCCCCGGCCGACGCGTCCACCGCCGCGCCCACCGTTCCCGACGCCATCGCACCTTCCGACCCGGCCTCGCCGGCGCCGGCCCATCCCCGTACCGCCATCGACTTCCAGCCCGACCCATGAGCGAGCATCCCGAGTCCAACGAACCCGCCGTGCCCGGCAGCCCTGCGGTCGAGGGCGCGCCGTCGCCGCGTCCGCGACGACGCGGTCGTCGCGGCACCGGCGGTGCGGGTGTCCAGGCCGCCGATGCCGGTGCGGCCGCGGACGGGAGCGCAGAGGCGTCCGACGCGCCCCCCGCGGAGCGTGCGCCGCGTCCCCCGAGGGCACCGCGCGCCCCGCGAGCCGATCGGCCGCCGCGCGAGCGCGGGCCCCGCGTGGACGTCGAAGGCGCCGCCGATGGCGGGGCTGTCGCCGCAGGCGAGGCCGGGCCCGATCGCCCGTCCGCGGGTGACGGCAGCGAGGCTGCGGCGGACGGCGCCCCTGCGGGCGTGGCCGCAGGCGACGGCGACGGTCGCGCGAGGGGGCCGAGGGGCCCGCGCGCTCGACCCAACCGGCGCCGAGGCGGACGCGGTGGGCGCGACGACGAGGCGTCGCCGGTCGAAGGGCGCCCGCAGGGTGGATCCGGCGGGCAGGCGGGCAGCCCCGATCCCGATCAGGCGATCCCGGTGTACTCGCGCCAGGCCCGCATCGGCGTGGACGCGAACGACCCGCGCCGGCGCAACGCCGGCCGAGGTGCCCCGCGCGGTGCGGCGCCCCTGCCGCCCGACGACGATGCGCCCAAGCTGCACAAGCTGCTGGCCGACGCCGGCATCGGTTCCCGTCGCGAGATGGAAGAGCTGATCGTCGCCGGTCGCGTATCGGTCAACGGTCAGCCGGCCCACGTCGGTCAGCGCATCGGTCCGAACGACCAGATCCGCGTCAATGGCCGCCCGCTCAACCGCCGTGCGCAGCGTCAGCAGCTGCCGCAGGCGCCCAAGGTGCTGCTCTACCACAAGCCGCCCGGCGAGATCTGCAGTCGGGACGACCCGGGTCAGCGCTCCACCGTGTTCGAGCGGCTGCCACGGCTCAAGGGCGCGCGCTGGGTCGCGGTGGGCCGACTCGACTTCAACACCGAGGGGCTGCTGGTCTTCACGACCTCGGGCGAGATCGCCAACAAGCTGATGCATCCTCGCTACGGCTGGGAGCGCGAGTACGCCGTGCGCATCCTCGGCCGCATCGAGGACGAGACGCGCGCCAAGCTGCTGTCCGGCGTGCAGCTGGAGGACGGCCCGGCGGCCTTCTCCGCGATCGAGGACGTCGGCGGGGATGGTGCGAACCATTGGTACCGCGTCGTGATCTCGGAGGGGCGCAACCGCGAGGTCCGCCGGATCTTCGAGGCGATCGGCCTCACCGTGTCCCGGCTGGTACGGATCCGCTTCGGGCCGATCGGACTGCCCCGCGGTCTGGCCCGGGGGCGCTGGGTGGAACTCGCCGAGGGCGATGCGGCCGCGCTCGCGGCGCTGCTCAAGCAGGTGGGCAAGGAGCCCGTGGCGGGCGGCCCGCGCAGGCCGGCCGACGACGGCGGGCCGGACGAGGCGCGCGACGACGACGACGATTCGGGCCCGGTCTTCGAGTCCGGGCAGCCGGTGACCGATGCGCCCGAGGCTCGGGCGTCCGAGGACGAAGATCGCCAGCCGATCGCCGCCGCCGATGCGCCGCCGCTGCGCAGGGGGCTCGACGACGGCTACGACGACGACGAGGACATCGACGAGGAGGACGATCGACAGCCCGCGTTCCTCTCGGCCGAGGAGCCCCAGCCGCGGGGGCCGAAGGGCATCAACCACGACGACGACGAGTGGCAGCCGGCTTCGGCCGATGCGCATCTGTCGGGCATCACGAAGGCAGTCCGCAAGGCGATTCCGCGGGGTCAGCGATTCGGCGCGGGATCGGGCTTCGGCCAGCCGGGCATGCCCGGGGTGGTCAAGCCGGCCGGAGGTCAGGGGCGGCGCAAGCGTGGCGCCCAGGGCGGGTTCGGCGGCGGCGGTGCGCGGTACGGCGCGGGGGCCGGAGCCGGTGCCGGCGCGGGTACCGGGGCCGGCGGGTTTCCGGCCGGCGGCTTCGGTGGCGCCAAGCCCACGGGTGGCGGGCGCGGGCCGCGTGGCGGCCAGGGGGCCGGCCGGGGAGCGCAGGGCGGCAACCGAGGCGGCCAGGGCGGGCAGGGCGGCCAGGGCGGCCAGGGTCAAGGTGGGGCGCCTCGCGGACCGGGAGGCGGCAACCGCGGACGATCGGGCGGCGGCGGCGGCGGCGGCGGTGGCGGTGGCGGTCGTCGGCGCGGGCCGGCCGGCGCCTGAGCCTCGGGCGTCGCCGGGCCGGAACGGGTCGCCGGGCATGATCCGGGCATGAACCGGGCGGCCCCGCTTTCCGGATCCCTGCGTCGCCTTTCGGGGCCGCGGGACGCTTCCGTGTTCGCGATATGGAACTCCGACGCTTTTTCCGCTATACTTTTCAGGCTAGACACCTCGCGTTGGCGAGCGTGCTCGGATCGAGTGAATGGGCTGGCCAAGCCCATTTTTTTTTCCCGTCTGCCGGTCGCTGAAGTGAGCCCGGGCGGATCGCGGTGGAACCTTATCAAAGGACGTCGTTGGCAGTGGTGGGGCCGGTGCAAGCCGTGATCGAACGGACGGTGAGCGGATTGGGCTACGAGCTGGTCGACGTCGAGCTCGCGGGCCGGGGTCTGCTGCGCGTGACGATCGACCTTCCGGCGTCGGCCTACCTGCCGGATCCGGCGCGCCCCGCCGACGCGATGCCGCCCTCGGTGCGCGTCGAGGACTGCGAGAAGGTCAGCCACCAGCTGTCTCACGTGCTGATGGTCGAGAACATCGACTACGCGCGCCTCGAAGTGTCGTCGCCGGGGCTCGATCGGCCGCTCAAGCGCGCGACGGACTACGAGCGCTTCGAGGGGCTGGAGGTGGCGCTGCGACTGCGCGAGCCGCTGTCGGGCCGGCGCAATTTCGAGGGCGTGCTGGTGCGGGACGACCTCGCGGATCCGGGCGGAGCGGTGCGCTGGGCGCTGGAGCTTCCGGACCCGAAGGCGTCGAAGCCGCGCAAGCCGGGTGCGAAGGTGGGCAAGGTGGCGGCGGCCAAGGAAGCGGCGCGCTTGCAGGCGCTGAAGGCGCTGCGCGACGGAGTGCTGGCGCGCGCTGCGGCAGCGCAGGCTGCGTCGAAAGAGGGTGCGTCGGTAGCCGGTGCATCGGAAGAAGGTGCGTCGGGCCGTGTGCCCGTCGGCATCGCGGAACACGAGACGGCGGCGCCCGCGCAGGACGCGGACGCGGTCGAGACGGTGCGCAGGCTGTCGTTCACGCTCGATGAGGTCGAGCGCGCGCGGCTGGTGCCCAAGGTCAAGTTCTAGGAGGCTTCAGGATGAGCCGGGAAGTGCTGTTGCTGGTCGATGCGTTGGCGCGCGAGAAGAGCGTGGCCCGCGAGGTCGTGTTCGCCGCGCTGGAGAGCGCGCTCGCCTCGGCGACCAAGAAGCGGTTCAAGGAGGAGGTCGACTGCCGCGTGTCGATCGACCGCGAGACCGGCGAGTCCGAGGCCTTCCGCCGCTGGCTGGTGGTGCCCGACGGCGAGATGGAGGATCACGACATCCAGATGATCCTGACCGAGGCGCAGAAGCAGATCCCGGACATCCAGGTCGGCGACTACGTCGAGGAAGAGCTCGAGCCGATCGAGGCCGGACGCATCGGCGCCCAGGCCGCCAAGCAGGTGATCCTGCAGAAGATCCGCGACGCCGAGCGCGAGCAGATCATCAACGACTTCCTGGGCCGCGGCGATTCGCTGCTGTCCGGCACGATCAAGCGGCTCGATCGCGAGGGTGCGGTCATCGAGTCCGGAAAGATCGAGGCCCGCCTGCCGCGCGACCAGATGATCCCGAAGGAGAACCTCCGTGTCGGCGATCGCGTGCGCGGCTGGGTTGCCCGGATCAACCGAGAAGGGCGCGGCCCGCAGCTGATCCTCTCGCGCACCGCGCCCGAGTTCATCATGGAGCTCTTCCGTCTGGAGGTGCCCGAGATCGAGCAGGGGCTGCTGCAGGTCAAGGCCGCGGCCCGCGACGCCGGCGTGCGCGCGAAGATCGCGGTGCACACCACCGACCGCCGCATCGACCCGATCGGCACCTGCGTCGGCGTGCGCGGCTCGCGCGTGCAGGCGGTCACCGGCGAGCTCGCCGGCGAGCGCGTGGACATCGTGCTGTGGTCCGAGGACCCGGCGCAGTTCGTGATCGGCGCGCTCGCGCCGGCGAACGTCTCGTCGATCGTGGTCGACGAGGAGAAGCACTCGATGGACGTGGTGGTCGACGAGGACAACCTCGCGCTGGCGATCGGCACCGGCGGGCGCAACGTGCGCCTCGCATCGGAGCTGACCACCTGGCAGATCAACATCATGACCGCCGAGGAGAGCGCCGGAAAGCAGGCCAACGAGCGCAACGCGCTGCGTGGCATGTTCATGGCGAAGCTCGACGTGGACGAAGAGGTGGCCGACATCCTGATCGACGAGGGGTTCGCGTCGCTGGACGAGGTGGCCTACGTGCCGCTGAACGAGATGCTCGAGATCGAGGCCTTCGACGAGGACACGGTCAACGAGCTGCGCGACCGAGCGCGCAACGTGCTGCTCACCGAGGCGATCGCCAAGGAAGAGAAGCTCGAAAGCACCACCGAGGATCTGTTGAGCCTCGAGGGCATGGACCGCGACCTGGCCGCGAAGCTGGCCGATTCGAACATCCATACCCGTGACGAACTGGCCGAGCTCGCGGTCGACGAACTCGTCGAGGCCACCGGCCTGGACGAGGAACGTGCGAAGACGCTGATCATGAAGGCGCGCGCGCACTGGTTCGAGAACGAGTCGGCTTGAGCCGGAAGGACCTGAATGTCTAGCACCAACGTGTCCAATTTCGCCGCCGAGCTCAAAGTGCCGGCGGAGGTGCTGCTCGAGCAGCTGCGCGCTGCCGGCGTGGAGAAGCGCTCGGCCGACGACATGCTGACCGAGGCCGACAAGGCGCAGCTGCTGACGGCGTTGCGTCGTGCGCATGGCGCCGACGAGCCGAAGAAGAAGATCACCGTCGTCCGCAAGCAGACCTCCGAGATCAAGCAGGCCGACGCCACCGGGCGGGCCCGCACGATCCAGGTCGAGGTGCGCAAGAAGCGCACGTTCGTGCAGCGCGATGCCGAGGGCGCCGAGGTGCAGGCCGCGCCGCCGGTCGAGGTCTCCGCGCGTGCCCTGTCGCCGGTCGAGGTCGAGCAGCAGCGTCTGCGCGACGAGGAAGAGCGCAAGCAGCGCGAGGCCCTCGAGCGTCAGGAACGCGAGATGGCCGAGATGCGCGAGCGCGAGGAGCGTGCCGAGGCCGAGCGCCAGCGCGCCGAGGAGGCCGCCCGCGAGGCGGCCCTGCGCGAGGAGGAGGCGCGTCGCGAGCAGGCCCGCATCGCCGCGCTGAAGGCCGCCGAGGCCGAGAACGAGGTCGCGTCCGCCCAGAACGACGTCGCCGCGGCGCAGGCCGAGGCCGCAGCGGAGGCCGCGCGCCTCGCGTCGCAGGCCGCCGCCGCGGTCGCCCGCAAGGCACAGGAAGAGGCCGCCACGCAGGTCGCCGCCCGTCGCAAGGCCGAGGACGAGGCCGCCGCCATCAACCGGCTGCTGACCGCCTCCCGCCGTCCGCAACCCAAGCCGGTCGAGGCGCCTCCGCCGCCGATCATCGCCGCCGCCGCACCGGCCCCCGCCGAGGTCAAGCCCTCGGGCACGCTGCACCGCCCGACGGCGCGTCCGGCCGCGGCCCCCGGGTCCGCGCGTCCGGGAACCTCCGCGCCGGCCGCGCCCGGCACGGTCAAGAAGCACGTCAAGTCCGAGAACCTGTCGTCGACCTGGCAGGACGACGCCGCCAAGCGCCGCGCGATCAAGACCCGCGGCGACAGCAGCGGCGGCGCGGCCGGCTGGCGCGGTCCGCGCGGCGGTCACCGCGGCGGCCGCGGCGACCACCGCGGTCACGACTCGGGCGGCTCGCAGTCCTCCGAGGCGATCGTCCGCGAAGTGCACGTGCCGGAGACGATCACCGTCGCCGACCTCGCGCACAAGATGTCGGTCAAGGCGGCCGAGGTCATCAAGCTGATGATGAAGATGGGCCAGATGGTCACCATCAATCAGCCGCTCGACCAGGAGACTGCGATGATCCTGGTGGAGGAGCTCGGCCACACCGCGATCGCCGCGGCGCTCGACGACCCCGAGGCGCTGCTCGAGCAGACGGCGACCCATACGGACGTCGAGAAGCTGCCGCGTCCGCCGGTCGTCACGATCATGGGTCACGTCGACCACGGCAAGACCTCGCTGCTGGACTACATCCGGCGCGCGAAGGTCGCGGCCGGCGAGGCCGGCGGGATCACGCAGCACATCGGCGCGTACCACGTCGAGACGCCGCGCGGGATCATCACCTTCCTCGACACCCCGGGCCACGAGGCGTTCACCGCCATGCGGGCGCGCGGCGCGAAGGCGACCGACATCGTCATCCTGGTGGTGGCCGCCGACGACGGCGTGATGCCGCAGACGATCGAGGCCATCGCGCACGCGAAGGCCGCGGGCGTGCCGATCGTGGTCGCGATGAACAAGATCGACAAGGCCGAGTCCAACCTCGACCGCGTCAAGCAGGAACTGGTCGCGCAGGAGGTGGTGCCCGAGGACTACGGCGGCGACGTGCCGTTCGTGGGCGTGTCGGCGAAGACCGGCGCGGGCATCGACGAGCTGCTCGAGAACGTGCTGCTGCAGGCCGAGGTGCTCGAGCTGCGCTCGGTGGTCGAGGCGCCCGCCAAGGGCATCGTCATCGAAGCGCGGCTGGACAAGGGCAAGGGCCCGGTCGCGACGGTGCTGGTGCAGTCGGGCACGCTCAAGCGCGGCGACGTCATCCTCGCCGGTTCGGCCTACGGCCGCGTGCGGGCCATGCTCGACGAAGCCGGCAAGGCCATCACCGAAGCGGGTCCGTCGATCCCGGTCGAGGTCCAGGGCCTCTCCGAGGTCCCGTCCGCGGGCGAGGAGGTTCAGGGCATCGCCGACGAGCGCAAGGCACGCGAGATCGCGCTGTTCCGGCAGGGCAAGTTCCGCGACGTCAAGCTGGCCCGTCAGCAGGCCGCCAAGCTCGAGAACATGCTCGACCAGATGGCCGAGGGTGCGACCCAGGCGCTCGCCCTCATCATCAAGGCCGACGTGCAGGGCTCCCAGGAAGCGCTGGCGCAGTCGATGCTCAAGCTCTCGACCGCCGAGGTCCGGGTGCAGATCGTCCACGCGGCGGTCGGCGGCATCACCGAGAGCGACATCAACCTCGCGGTGGCCTCGAAGGCGGTGGTCATCGGCTTCAACGTGCGGGCCGACCAGGCCGCGCGCAAGCTGGCCGAGTCGAACGGCGTCGACATCCGCTACTACAACATCATCTACGACGCGGTCGACGAGGTGAAGGCGGCGATGAGCGGCATGCTCGCGCCGGAGAAGCGCGAGGAGACCATCGGCACGGTCGAGATCCGCAACATCTTCAGCGTCAGCAAGATCGGCAACATCGCCGGCTGCATGGTCACCGACGGCGTCGTGCGGCGCGGCTCCAAGATCCGCCTCCTGCGCGAGTCGGTGGTCATCTGGACCGGCGAGCTGGATTCGCTCAAGCGCTTCAAGGACGACGCGCGCGAGGTCCGCGAGGGCTTCGAGTGCGGCCTGACCCTGAAGAACAACAACGACATCAAGGTCGGCGACCAGCTCGAGGTGTTCGAGGTGAAGGAAGTGGCGCGGACGCTCTGAGCGCCGCGGTGCCAGGCGCGGCCCGCGCGATCGCGGGCCGCCCCCGGCCGGCGGCGCCCGAGTTCACCCGGCACGCACGACGGACGGCAACGGCATGAACAGGCACTCCAAGAGCGGCGGCGACCGCGCGACCCGCGTCGCCGAGCAGATCCACCAGGAGCTCGCGCAGCTGATCGCGCGCGAGGTCAAGGATCCGAGGATCGGCATGGTGACGCTGACCTCGGTCGACATCACCGCCGACTACGCTTACGCGACGGTCCACTTCACGGTGATGCCGAGCGACGACGACACGATCGCGCGCACGCTCGAGGGGCTGCGCCGCAGCGCGGGCTTCATGCGCTCGCAGATGGGGCGGCGGGTGCGCATCCACACCAATCCGCAGCTGCGCTTCGTGCACGACCGCTCGGTCGAGCACGGCGTCGACATGTCGCGGCTGATCGATCAGGCCAATGCGGTCCGCGCGGCCGACGACGGGCTCGATGCGGCGGTGCCGCCGGTCGAGGGCGCGGCCGACGCGCCGCGGGCGGCCGAGTGAACGGTACGCAGCCGCGCGCCGGCGACGTCGCCCCGCGCAGCGGGGCGCCGTCCCGCGCTCGCCGCGCCTGGCAGCGCGTCGACGGCGTGCTGCTGCTCGACAAGCCGCTGGGACCCAGCTCGAACGACGCGCTGCAGCGCGCGCGCCGGGCCTTCTCCGCCGCCAAGGGCGGGCACGGCGGCACGCTCGACCCGATGGCGACGGGGCTGCTGCCGATCGCCTTCGGCGAGGCGACCAAGTTCCTGCACGACCTGCTCGATGCCGACAAGACCTACGAGGCCACCATGTGCCTGGGCGTGTCGACCGACAGCGGCGACGCCGAGGGCGTGACCACCGCCGAGCGCGAGGTGACCTGCGACGACGCCGCGATCGCCGCTGCGTGCGCGGCCTTCGGCGGCGAGATCGCGCAGGTGCCGCCGATGCACTCGGCGCTCAAGCGCGACGGGCGCCCGCTCTACGCCTACGCCCGGGCGGGCGTGACGCTCGAGCGCGACGCCCGGACGGTGACGGTGCACGAGATCGCGCTGCTCGGCGTCGATCGCAGCGACCCCGCGCGGCCGCTCGCGACCTTCCGCGCCCGCGTCTCGAAGGGTACCTACATCCGCACGCTCGCCCAGGACATCGGCGAGCGGCTCGGCTGCGGCGCGCACCTCGTGGCGCTGCGGCGCACGCGGGTCGGCGGGCTGGACATCGCGCAGGCGGTGGGCTTCGATGCACTGGAGGCGGCCGATGCGGCCGCCCGCACGGCCTGGCTGGCGCCTCTGGACACGCTCGTCGCCGGCCTGCCGCGCGTCGGGCTGGACGAGACGCTGGCCGACCGATTCATCAAGGGGCAACGGATCGTGCTGGATCATGCCGACCGTGCCCCGTTGTCGCGTGCGCCCGCGGGGCCGGTGCGCGTCTACCGTGGCGATCGCCTGCTGGGCATCGCCGATTTCGTACCGCCCGGTCTGCTCGCGCCCCAGCGCGTGCTGGCCACCGTGCCCCGCGACCGACCGAACACATAGAGCATCAGGACTCCTCCCATGCAAGCCATCCGCAACATCGCGATCATCGCCCACGTCGACCACGGCAAGACCACGCTGGTCGATCAGCTGCTCCGCCAGTCCGGCACCTTCCGCGCCCACCAGGCGATGACCGAGCGGATCATGGACTCGAACGACCTCGAGAAGGAACGTGGCATCACGATCCTCGCCAAGAACTGCGCGATCGAGGTCGACGGCACCCGCATCAACATCGTCGACACCCCCGGGCACGCCGACTTCGGCGGCGAGGTCGAGCGCGCGCTGTCGATGGTCGACTGCGTGCTGCTGGTGGTCGACGCGGTCGACGGCCCGATGCCGCAGACCCGCTTCGTGACGCGCAAGGCGCTGGCCCTCGGCCTCAAGCCGATCCTGGTGGTGAACAAGATCGACCGCCCCGGCTCGCGCCCGCACTGGGTGATCGACCAGGTCTTCGAGCTGTTCGACAAGCTCGGCGCCACCGCCGAGCAGATGGACTTCCCGATCGTCTACTGCTCCGCGCTCGCCGGATTCGCGGTCAACGAGATCGAGGAGATGGAGGCGCTGCCGCGCAGCGAGACCGGCATGCCGCAGGGCACGATGCGCGCTCTGTACGACGCCATCCTCAAGCACGTGCCGCAGCGGGCGGACGACGTCGAGGGCCCGCTGCAGATGCAGATCCTGTCGATCGACTGGAGCAGCTACGTCGGCCGGATCGGCGTGGGCCGGATCAACCGCGGGCGGGTCACCGCCGGCATGCAGGTGCAGACGCTGCTCGGTCCGGACGCCAAGCCGGTGATGAGCAAGGTCAACCAGGTGCTGCGCTACAAGGGCCTCGAGCGCATCCCGATGGACGGGGCGGAGGCCGGCGACATCGTCGCGGTCACCGGCGTCGACGGGCTCGACATCGGCGCGACCATCTGCTCGATGGATGCGCCGGACGCGCTGCCGCTGCT
>Ga0105105_10001359_pt1 | contig 10386 bp, 7 predicted proteins | sample PPLLaktember2015_4_FD_79108 | JGI IMG/M metagenome (GOLD analysis project Ga0105105, IMG submission 79108) | Freshwater sediment microbial communities from Prairie Pothole Lake near Jamestown, North Dakota, USA - PPLs Lake P8 Core (1) Depth... | ecosystem: Environmental > Aquatic > Freshwater >... | reverse complement strand
TCAATCATAATCGGCATCGCCATCATCACATTATCCGAAACAAAGACCACTTTTTCTTCTGGTACAAAAACCATCGTCTCTCCGGCGGTATGCCCCGGCGCAGGAATAATATGAATAGTATGTTTACCGAGATAGATCTTTAGTTCTCCGGTGAAGGCAATATCTGGCAGGCGGTAGTGGAAGTCTTTGGGCAGAGGAACGGCATCCGGGGCCATCCAACTCATCTGGCCTTCCAGAGCTTGCTGATTATTATGTTTGATAGCTTCACGCGTGCTTTCGCTGGCAACAAGAGTGCCGCCCATCCAGCAATTACCGGCTACGTGGTCGTTGTGGGGTTCGTTATTAATGACATACTTGATTTCGCCCAGTTTAGATACTTCTTCCCGCCATTTCTTAGCCTCGGCGGGCACCATCGGCGTATCTATCACGATTACGCCTTCCGCAGTTACCACAACTCCGGAATTACAACCCCGGAAGTTGAACCCGGCATAGATATTCTCCGTTATCCTTTCCATATTACCTCCACGCTAAAATAATCCCTATCATTGTATTACAGTCCCGATTATTTTTCTATCAATTTTCCGGATTACCATGACGCCTCGTTTTAGAAGAAACCACGTTCCGTATACAGGGAGTGGCGCGTAAACCAGTAATATCCCGGATTCAAATAGCGATTGTTCCGTGTAAGATTTTATAAATAGTTGAGAATCAGGTCTTTCCGTTATTGCCACCAGTCTGCAAGTATATCTACTAACAGCATCATAAAGTACCGCTTATAACAGGACAGCCGATTAAGGTTTCTTTATTTGGTTTGCATATTATAAAAGAAACTATTATACTGTGAACTAAGTGAAATCAAATACATATAAAAATATAGTATATACGATTATATCAATACGCTTGATTACGGCTAGGGGTGGCTGACTTTGTTAACTGATTGTTATACACACAGAATCAGGGTTGACAACTAGAAAAAATTGGATTATAGTGGGAAAAATTACAGGTTCAGAATGTGAACATAATGCACATATTATGAATTAGTGTGTGCATATATAGTTATTACGGAATTCTTAAATCTTGTATCTGGGAGGTTGAATAATAGTAAAAAAAAATTAAGTGATTATCTTTAAGCGTGCAGCTAAATTTTTAGAGGAGGAAAACATGAGGAAATGGCTTGCCATCCCGTTAATCCTGGTTATTGCATTCATTATGCTAATTGGTAGCTGCGGCGGAACCACCACCGCAACCACCACGGCAACCACCACGGCAACCACCACGGCAACCACCACCGCAGTCACGACAGCCACCACAACGGCAACCACAACGAAAACTTCAACTACAGCTACAGCTACTCCTACCGCAGTTGCTCCTTACGGCACCTTGACAGACGTTATTGCGACTTTTGGCTATGATAATATGGACCCGAGCTTAGTCAGTCCTTGGGCGAGTTTGCTTTATCAAGCCATCGTTCGTACTACAAAAGATATGAATTTTGAAGGTGACGTTATTGACAGCTGGGACATCAGTGCAGATGGCTTGACCTGGACGTTCCATCTCAAACCGAATAACAAATTCACTAACGGCGACCCCGTGACTGCCGCTGATCTCAAGTTCTCCCTCGAACGATTCGCGGCGTCTACAAGAAGCCCATGGGCGCCTTACCTTCGCGCTACTTATAATTTTGTAAGCATGACAGTAGTCGATAACCTTACCCTCACCTACGTTACCGCACATCCTGAAGTGACCCTGCTGGCCTGCTTCGGCGCTACGTACATACTGGACAAAACCGAATTTGATAAAGTCGGCGAGGAAGCCTACTTCAAGAATCCGGTTGGCTCCGGCCCCTGGAAATTGACAGAATATATTGCAGGCACAAGCGTCAAATTTGAAGCTAATACGGGATATTGCTACCCCAACGAAGTTCCTAAATTCAAGTACTACTACCAACTCTTAGTACCTGAACTTGCTACCCGTATCGCTATGTTCAAGAACCATGAGACCGATCTTCTTGGTCTTGATGACTATGCCCGCATGAAAGAGCTAGAGAACCAAGGTTACCCAATCCAAGGTTATGGCATTAACGGTTCAGACAGCTTCGCCTTCCAGTACTCCTGGGATGAGGCATCCGGCCCGGTATACGATATTCGCATCCGCCAGGCGATGTCTTACGCCCTCAACCGCCAGGAAATCTGCGATACCTGGTATTCCGGTTACGCCATTCCGGGCGGCCGGTTCTTTATGGTTCATGGGATATTCGGCTGGACCGATGAGTTAACCGCTGATAAATACGATCCTACTCTGGCTAAACAACTGATAGCTGACGCCGGTTATCCGGGCGCCTTCACCAATCCTGTAATCACCATTTACTGCCCGGCTTCAGATCAGGATAGAATTTTATACTACATGAGCTACTGGCAGACTGTCGGGCTTCAGGTTCAAATAAAGGTTTTTGATACAGCGACTTATTATGCTTACCTCGGGTTTGGGGCCCCGCCCGGCGGCAACCAAGGCTGGATATGGTTCTGGAAATCATGGTCCTACCCGATCACGGTCTACCATTGCGCTAACATGTATACCTCTAAAGGCGTTCATAAAACCACTAACGACGCCACCGCAGATGCGATGTATGCAGCAGTCACCAACCTGAAATCATACGATGAGGCATTTACGGCAATGCAGAAATTCCAGATCTATGCGAAGAGCCTGTATACCAGTATCGGCGTTGTCGAGTACACCCCTCGCTTCCTCTACACACCGAGTGTGGTTGGCTCCTTTGAAGGCAGAACTTGGGCAAGCTACTATGATGCAGTCCAGGGTGCCACCCACGCTAAACCCTAACAAACTAAAACAATAGTAGAATCCGGGGCGAGGCTGAAAAGTCTCGCCCCGGAAGTCAAAGCGTTTCAACACGTAATTATTTTGGCGGTGATTTACAGCCTGTTACAGAGAAAAAATAGTTGAGTTTTAAGTAGCAAATAACTTAAAAATCGGTAATTTATGATTATCTTTCGGGTAGTGCAAAGTATTGTATGATAGGGCAAATTGTTAATGTCTCTCATTATACTGGAGTAGTAAAAAGCGATTCGATACTCCAGATTATATGAGGTATAATAAAAACCCAGATAGTTAAGGAAATATATAATGGCACGTTTTATTGTCATCCGGCTCATTCAATGTATATTCGCATTTTTTGGAATCCTGATAATAACATTTTTCCTGTTACGCGTCTCCGGAGACCCTGCCGCGCTTCTCGCGTCTCCTAATTTTTCACCCGAGCAGGTTCAAGCTCTAAGAGTAGATTTGGGGCTAGACAAATCCTGGGGCGAACAGCTTGTTATTTACTTAAATAAACTTGCACATGGCGACCTGGGCGAATCGTTGCTTCAGAAAAAGCCTGTTATAACCAAGATAGGAGACGCACTACCAAATACACTTAAGCTAATGGTCCCATCCTTTGTACTGGCTATGATATTGGCTTTTATTCTGGGTATATTGGCGGCCACCTACCGCGATTCATGGTGGGATAACATAGTTAAATTCTTAGCTGTATTAGGCCAGGCTTTGCCCGGCTTCTGGGTGGCTATTATGGCCGTGTTGATATTCTCTGTTGAATTACAGTGGCTCCCAGTCGCTGGTATGAGTACACCAGCACACTACGTTCTGCCGGTTTCCACAATAATCTTTTTCACGATGCCTGGTATGATGCGCCTGGTGCGTTCTACCATGCTGGACGTTCTTGATAGCGAATATATCAAGCTGGCGCGTATTAAGGGCTTACCGGAAAGAACCGTCATCTTGAAACACGCCTTAAGGAATGCTTTAATAGCACCCTTAACCATTATCGGTATGTTACTCCCCGGTGTGGTTACCGGCGCTGTAATTACTGAACAAATCTTTAACTGGCCCGGCATGGGCAGGATGCTGGTTGATGCTACATTCGCCCGTGACTTCCCGGTGGTTCAGGCGGTATCTATCATCACGGCAATTCTCGTACTGGGAATCAACTTATTGATAGATGTTTCTTATGCCTGGGTCGACCCGCAAATCAGATTCCAAAGGACATAATACATGTTAAGCACAATGCCGATAGGTGAAAAAGTTAAAGCCAAGAAAAAATACCGCGGCGTTACGCGAGTCGCGCGGGTAATCCAGAAGTTTGCTTTTTGGGTTCCGCTCATTATCATGGTGATAATGATAATTATGGCGATATTCGCCCCTTTAATCGCACCGCATGACCCCAATCTCGGGAAAATTACCGAGAGATATCTACCACCTTCTTTTATGGAGGGCGGTAAAAGTAATCACTTACTGGGTACCGACCAGATCGGACGTGATGTTTTACGCCGCCTTATCTACGGCGCCAGAGTATCGCTTAGCGTTTCATTATTCGTCATATGTATTACCGGCGCTATCGGAACGATGTTAGGGATTGTGGCTGGATTTGGCGGAGGACGTACAGACGCTATTATCATGAGAGTCGTGGATGTAGCTTTATCATTCCCTGGCTTGTTACTGGCTATGTTGTTGTGTGTCGCCATCGGGCCGGGGTTCTTGACGGTGGTACTCGCACTATCATTACTCGGCTGGGCTGGTTACGCCCGTATGATTCGCAGCGAAGCGTTGAGAATAGTCCAATCTGATTTTGTCGCCCAGGCCCGTATCACCGGCGCATCCGGCATGCGTATTATGTTTAAACATATTTTCCCGAATGTCATTAACTCGTTGATTGTGCTTATGACATTACAGGTTGGTATGATGATTCTGGCAGAAGCCGGATTAAGCTACCTCGGTCTCGGCATTTCCGTGCCGACGTCTTCCTGGGGCGCGATGGTGTCTGACGGAAGAGCCAACCTTGACAACGCCTGGTGGATATCAGCTTTCCCCGGCGCCTGCATCGGCCTGGTAGTGCTTTCCGGCAACTTCCTGGGCGATTGGATACGCGATAGACTAGACCCGAGGTTAAGGCAATTATGAGTGAAGTTGTTATACAAGTTGAAAACCTGCATACTTCTTTCTTTACCCGCATGGGCGAGGTTAAAGCGGTTGACGGTATAAGTTTCTCCGTCAACGCCGGGGAAACGTTCGGCATCGTCGGTGAATCCGGCTGCGGTAAATCTGTAACCGGTTTATCACTGCTGCGCCTTTTACCGGAACCGGCCGGCCAAATAATCGCCGGCAAAATTTTCATCGAAGGAAAAAATATCCTTGAACTAACCAAGAAGCAAATGAGGGCCTACCGGGGCAAGATGATTTCTATGATTCTTCAGGACCCTCTGCAATCACTTAATCCCTGCTATATGATCGGCGACCAGATAGGTGAATCTGTGCGTCTGCACCAGGACCTGCCGGAAAACATGGTGGAACCGGAAGTGATTTCCGCTCTGCGCCTGCTAAGAATCCCGGCTCCGGAAGTGCGCTTGAAGGAATATCCTTTCCAGTTGAGCGGCGGCATGCGCCAGAGAGTTGTTGGCGCCATAGCCATGTCCTGCCGCCCGCGCGTACTGATAGCCGATGAGCCAACTACCGCCCTGGACGCCACGATCCAGGCCCAATATCTTTCCCTCTTTGATGATATTCAGCAAAAAACGAATGTAGCCATCATCTTCATTACTCATGACTTCGGGGTGGTGGCCAGGATCTGCGATAGAGTAGGTGTTATGTACGCGGGACGTTTTGTAGAGACCGCGCCGACGAGGGAAATTTTTAAGTCTCCAAAACACCCTTACACCCAGGCGCTCATTTCTTCTGTGCCAAAGCTTGATAAAAAAGATGAAAGGCTGTTCTCCATCGAAGGGCAACCACCTTCCATGATGAGATTACCGCCCGGCTGCCGGTTCGGCCCCCGCTGCAACTTATGTATGGATATATGCAAGGAGCAGGAACCGCCGGAGATAAAGATTTCCGACAACCATTCCGTATCTTGTTGGAGGGTTAAATAAGCCATGCCAGAAGTTTTGCTAGAAGGGCGCGATCTTGTTAAACACTACCCTGTTACCAGGGGTATTTTGCAAAGGACAGTCGGTTGGGTCAGAGCTGTAGACGGTGTATCTTTTAAAGTTGAACAAGGGAAGACCCTGGCCATCGTGGGAGAATCCGGCGCCGGCAAATCAACCGTTGCCAAAGCGCTATTGCTGCTGGAAAGATTAACCTCCGGTTCCATTCTCTACCACGGAGAAGACCTGTACAAGTTTTCCCCGGCCAGATTGAAGGCGGAATATCGTCCAAAAGTCTCTACCGTCCAGCAAAATCCTTATAGTTCCATGAATCCCCGGATGCGTATTAAAGATGTCGTCGGGGAATCAATGTTCGTCAACACCAAACTCCCTCGCAAACAGGTTTATGATAAGGTGGCGGAACTCCTTTCTAAAGTAGGCCTTGGTTCGGAAGCTTTAGACCGCTACCCGCATGAATTCAGCGGCGGCCAACGCCAGCGTATTGTCGTGGCGCGTTCTTTGTCTATGGATCCCAGCCTGGTAGTTCTTGACGAACCCGTATCCGCTCTCGACGTATCCATCCGAGCACAAATCATGAACCTGCTTAAAGACCTCCAGGTAGAACGCAATTTAAGCTACATCGTCATTGCCCATAACCTGGCTACCGTCCGTTATATGAGCCATTCCGTAATGATCATGTATCTCGGCCAGGTAGTTGAAATAGGAGAAACAGAAACCCTCTTCGAAAACCCGCTGCATCCCTATACACGGGCTTTAATATCCGCGTCCCAGTTGACACTGCCGGAAGAAGGAGAGGATACCACCACCAAACAAATCATCCTGACCGGTGAAATGCCTTCTCCGCTCAACCCGCCGTCAGGCTGCCGTTTCCATACCCGTTGCGCCGAGGCCAGCGAGCAGTGTTCCAAAGAAATACCGGAAATGAGGACAGTCGGGACACAACAGGTAATGTGTCATCACTATAAGTAAACCTTAAGCAAGACGTGAGTTTTCACACCTGACAGATTTATTGGTAACTAACAGCATCCGGGGTTCCGGGTGCTGTTCTTTTTTTTGTCGGGAGTTATTGAAATGCGGGAATTTAGGTATGGACAAGTGCCAGTAACGCATATTTTTAGATACGCCGTGTTGCGCGGCTCGTGGGTGCCGGAAAGGTGATTATACTTTAAGGGTGCGCCCGCACCGGGTACACTGGATGCTATCTGCCTTAAAGCCCTGCGGTAATTTCCAGCGTGCGCCGCAGGTGCATTCTACCGTACGGTAGTTATCCATTTTAAGCATCAGATCAGAAGCCTCACGGCTGCGGGCGGCCCTTTCCGCCACCGGGCCCCCTTCTCCGGGTGCTGATACCGCGGCCGCCCTTATTCCCACCACCCCTACGGAGGCTACCACCGTTTTGGAGAGCAGGCTCTTATTCTTTACCTGTTCATAAGCCGCTTCATAATTGGCATAAGCGGCGCCTCCCGCCATGGACCTTAAAATGCGTACCCTTTCTGATATCGGCGGATGGGTACTTGTAAGATCGGTGGCGGCTCGTCCTTCTTTGTGCAGAGGATTAATGATATACATCGGCGCCGTAGCCTTATTGGCTGATTTTAACGCCTGCGGCGCCGCGGCGATCTTTTCCAGCGCGGAGGCCAGGCCTTCCGGGTAGCGCGTGTAAAGCGCCGATGAAGCATCCGCCAGGTACTCCCGTTTGCGGGAAACCGCAAAGTATATCAGCTGCGCCGCTATCGGCGCTAAAATCATCAATACCAGCCCAACGACCATGATTATAGCTCCGGCGCCCCCACCCCCATCCTTGGAAGAAGACCTTCTGCCGCCTGACATGCCGCCAAATATCATAAACCGCGAGGCGTACCACGCCAGCATGACAATGCTGCCGAGCATAACACTGGCAATGATCATGAATAAGATATCGCGGTTCTTGATATGCCCTAACTCATGGGCCACCACCCCCTGCAGTTCATCACGGTTTAGCCTTTGCAAAAGCCCGGTGGTAACGGCTATTGAAGCCGTCTCCGGCTTCCGGCCGGTGGCTGATTTTTGTTAACTGATTGTTAAACACCTAGAATCAGGGTTGACAATTAGGAAAAATTGGATTATAGTAGGGAAACTTGTAGGTTCAAAAAACAGTTTACCGCGTGTTTTTTTTATAAGATGCGCGCGTACGTAATATGTTGTGGAATTACAAAATATAATGTCTGGGAGGTCAATGGATAGAAGCGAAAAAAACTATACGATTATATTTTAGTGTGCAGTCAAATTTTAGAGGAGGAAAACATGAGAAAATGGCTTGCCATCCCGTTAATCTTAGTCGTTGCATTCATTATGCTAATTGGTAGCTGCGGCGGGAAAACCACTACCGCAACCACCACCGCAACCACCACCGCAACCACTACCGCAACCACCACCGCAACCACCACCTCGACTACATCGGTCACTACCACGACAAAAACAACCACTACCGCTACTTCGACTGCTGCTCCTGCTCCCTGGGGGACAATCAGAGTAGGAATCACGGACTTCGGCGCTGAAGCGACCGACCCTACTTTCTACGAATCTACCTGGGGCTGGGCAATTTACGATTCCATTATCACCACCAACCCCCAGGGTAAATTCATCGGTAAAGCAGCCGAAACATGGGATGTCAGCAATGGTGGCAAAACCTGGACATTCCATCTCCGCAAAGATATCAAGTTCCATAACGGCGATCCGCTTACCTCCGCAGACGTACTTTTCACCATGACCCGGTTCACTTCTGATCAATCTCAAAATCCGTGGTCTCCCGGCCTGCGCAACAACCTGGATCACATGGAAACCCCTGATGACTACACTTTTATTTTCATAACCAAGACGCCCGAACTTGCTCTATCCACTTCTTTCGCCGCCACGTACATCCTGCCGAAGAAATACTTTGAATCTATAGGCCAGGATGCGTTCCGCGTTACTCCCATGGGCTCTGGTCCGTGGAAATTCGTTGAACATATTCCGGAAACCACCTGGAAGATCACCGCCAACACCAAATACTGGGACCCGACATTAATCCCGTCATACGAGTTTGTTGAAGAAACCCAGATTCCTGAAATGGCCACCCAGGTTGCCATGTTCAAGAATGGCGAAATCGATATCCCGATGGGCATCACCACCGATATGCGTGTCGAGCTTGTAAACCAGGGTTATAAACAACAGTGGCTCGGCCTTTCTTCCCCCGTTGTTCTTAACATCCAGGGCACCTGGTTCACCCACAAAACATTCGCTACCCAGGATATCCGCATCCGTAAAGCAATGTCTTACTCCATCAACCGCCAGGAACTCTGCGATACATACTATCGCGGCACCGCCGTCCCCGGCGGCAAGTTCGCTCTAATGCCTGGCGGCAAGGGCGCCGCGGCAGACATCATCGCCCCGGATCCTTATGATCCTACACAGGCCAAAGCTCTAATGGCTGCAGCTAATTATCCCGCTGCCTTTGAGGACCCCGTAATCCATCTTTACACCACTGCCGGCGCTGGCCTTGACTTTATGCAGGCTATCCAGGGTTACTGGGATGCGGTAGGGCTCCAGACTCAAATCGAAGTTGTTGAAGCAACTGTTTGGCTGGCTTACTTCTTCAACCCCGCTGGTATGACAGAAGATTCCCCGAACATCGGATGGATCTGGTCATGGACCGGCGGTGCCTTCGATAGCACCTACATGCAGAGGAACCTGCTTACCTCCTACGGCGTGCACAGCATGGTACATCTGCCAGCAGTAGATGCTCTCTGGGACAAATTCATTGTGGAAACTGATCCAAAACTCTCTGACCAGTACTTTGAGGACTTCCTAAGAGCCGGGTTTGCCAATTATGACTGTATCGGCTTATGCTTGGTCGAGCCTTACATCGTCGTTAGCGACAAGCTTGGTGAATGGACGAAGAATACGCACACCTGGTATTCTCTCGCCTATGCTGGAATCAAACATCCAGCCGGCGCCACACCGGCTAATCCAACAGGTAAATAAATGCTTTAATCTTCGGGGGTGGGAAACCACCCCCGAAGAACTAATATGCGCTCCATCTGTTGCTCCAAATAGAAAATAATCTGAAATACGTTGCGCTTTTTTAGTATGCTCGCGCAAACAAAAGTAAACGCTAACAAAGACAGGTTTGACACCCAAAATAACGCATAGTATTATAATTGACAGGAAATAATCAACATGATACGTTACATAATCGTCAGGATAATCCAGGCGTTCATAGCGTTCCTTGGAATTATCGTCATCGTTTTCCTGCTGCTTCGCGCATCAGGCGATCCCGCCAAATTCATGGTAACCCCCATGACTACCCCCGAACAGCTTGAAGTACTGCACAAGCAAATGGGCCTGGATAAACCGGTCCCAACTCAACTCTGGATATTCTTTAAAGGCATGATTACGGGAGATTTCGGTAATT
>Ga0105105_10001358_pt1 | contig 10391 bp, 11 predicted proteins | sample PPLLaktember2015_4_FD_79108 | JGI IMG/M metagenome (GOLD analysis project Ga0105105, IMG submission 79108) | Freshwater sediment microbial communities from Prairie Pothole Lake near Jamestown, North Dakota, USA - PPLs Lake P8 Core (1) Depth... | ecosystem: Environmental > Aquatic > Freshwater >... | reverse complement strand
TTGTTATTTTTAAGGTGTCATGGTTTTGATTTTCGGAAATGCGATGTTTATTGCCGACCCCACCCCGCGAAGCGCGGGGCTGGCCACCTTTATTTTCTCCCTGGCGTGCACGGCAGACGTCCTCGTCTGCCGGAAAAAGTCCCGACCCCAAAAGGGGATCGGCCACCGGACCGGGGGCACGGGGCGGGCCCCCAGGGTATGGAGTGCTGAAGCGTCAGCTTCAGCCATTATGGCGGAAGCTATCGCTTCCGCACTCCAAATAAAATGGGTTCGTTTCACCACAGTTTTCCCCCTTTTTTTGAGTAATCTGAGATAAACCTAAGAGAAATATAATAGTGCGGGAATTCTTATGCGATGCTTTCATATTTTGAATTTTCACCCAGTTTTCCTCCGAGAAATCAACAATTAAAATATGTCCTCTACCAAGGACGGGGTTTGTCAAATCACCATTAATTTGATAGCGATTTTGTCGTGGGATATGCGGAGAAAAGCCGATTACGCCTTAATCGCTTGTCCCGCGCTGAGAACGGCTCTTATTACAGGCTGGGCCCCTAAGTGATGATTAGAACCGTTTATTGCATTGAATCAATCTGAAATGGAGAAATCAGGCCGAGGCGAGGGAATTAATCAAACTTGCACAACCGCCGGTTTTTATGAAATCCGTGTGCTCATCTATCGTGTTAAAATTCCGTCCTGTTATTTTATGGCCGGGTGGCCCACCCTTTAGGGTGGGTTTTAACGGTACAAAATTGCGAGACACGATGAGATTATGCCTCTTGACACCTTAAAAATAACAAAACGAACCCATTGGGGACCGGGTGTCCGGTGTAGGTCGGCGTTCCGAGAGTCCCGCGCGCCGCGGGACTCGAAAAACCCGACATCTTTCTTTCGTGCTTATTTTTATATCCCGCCAACCACCGAGGGAAGGTGGCCCACTCCCGCGCCTCGCGGGGTGGGGTCAGTACAAAATTCCGCATTCCGAAAGATTATGTCCCTTGAAAATCTAAAAAACAACAAAACGAACCCATTTTACTTCTTACCCCCCTTATTGGAGGGGGGATACATGGGGGGAGCTTTATGACGCATAAAATTTTACCAAAACGAACCCAACTCATTGCACTATTCAATCCCGCAATCAATTACAGAGAATTTTCAAACGGGTCCGGGTGGCCCACCCTTAGGGCGGGTTTTGAAACGACTGAAAATCAAATATGTATCGACAGCCGCACCTTCTCGTACCCCTCTTTGATGATCCGCACCACTTCTTCGGGGTCATCGGTGAGCGAAAACAACTTGAGATCCTCGGTGGCCAATGTCCCCAGTTTGATGGGGCTGGAGACAATCCAGTCAATCAGACCGCCCCAGAAATCCGAGCCGACCAGGACCACCGGCAGGTTGAATATCTTCTTGGTCTGGATAAGCGTCAGGGCCTCAAATAATTCGTCGAGCGTCCCGAACCCCCCCGGCATGATAACGAAGGCCGCGGCATACTTGACGAACATCACTTTGCGGGCAAAAAAGTACCGGTAGTGCAAAGAAATATCCTGATACATATTTGGTTTTTGTTCCATGGGGATATCAATATTAAGCCCAATCGACTTCGATTTCCCCCCGAATGCGCCCCGGTTGGCCGCTTCCATCAGCGATGGTCCCCCGCCGGTAATGATATGAAAGCCGGCATCGGACAAGAGGCGGCTGATATCCATCGTCAATTTATAGTACGGGGAATCCTCGGGCAGCGACGAGGACCCGAATACCGTAACCGAAGGCGTCTGGTAGCGCAGGGTTTCGAAACCTTCGACAAACTCCGACATAATCCGGAATACGGTCCAGGTATCACTACCGGTATCATTCTTATGAAAATCGTTCATAACTCCTTATTTCCTTAAAAGGGCCTCCCGACACTATCTATAAATCGGAAAAACCACGCCAAAGTTTCAGGACGAATGTTATAATTCCGTTAGAATTACGCCGCCCAGAATGACCAATCCTCCCAGGATAAATCCGGAACTGACTGTTTCAGAGAGAATCAAAGCCGCCACCGCCGTGGCGATAATCGGCTGAATATTCTGAACCACCGCTAACCGGGAGACCTCAACATACTTGATAACCCAGTACCAGATGAAATATGCCCCCACGGAGACCATAATGGCCATATAGAACAGCGATAAATAACCCCTCCAGGTAAGCAGGGAGAAATCGGCCCCAAGCGCCCGATACAGCCCATACGGCCAGAAAACCGCCGAACCATAAAGGAGCGCCAGACCCAGAACGCGAAATGTCCCGTACTTGACGGCCAGCGGTTTGGTTAAAACCGTCCCGGCCGCCCAGGCCACGACCGCCACCATGATTAAGACATCACCCAGGAGAAACTCCAACCCGAATCGGGCTTTTCCCCCGGTAAGAACCAGGTAGACCCCGACTAGCGCGACCCCAATCCCCAGCACCCGGCGGAAAGTGACTTTTTCACCCAATGCCAGAATCGCCAGGATGTAAATAAAAACAGGCGTGGTCGCAAATAAGAGACTGGAATGGCCGGCCGAAGTCAAAGACTGCCCCACCAGGTAGACCACCTGATTGAGAGGAATTATCAAAAGGCCAATGATAAATATCCGGGCATGATCCCTTCCCGAAATCGACGTTTGATTCCGCAAAAACCAAAGGACCGGCAAATAGACCAGGCTCATGGCCGTGAAACGAATAAAGGCAAAGGAGTATGGGTCAATCTCGTTCAGCCCCAATTTGGCCATGGGAAAGGCCAGGGCCGTGAGAATCTGATGCAGAAGAATAATCAGATAAAACCGCCCCCGTGATAGACCCGAAGAAGATATCAATCGGCCCTCATGAAAAAATTCGGCCCAAATATATAGCCCACCCTTAAAGGGCGGGCCGCCCGTATTAATACTGCCATTGCCAAGATATCAATGATTATGATAAATAATCAATTACTATAATTACCTAAAGTAATCCTTTATATAAGCCGCCATCCACGGGAATGGCCGCACCGGTAATATAGGCCGCCCTGTTCGATGCCAGAAAGGCGATTAATGATGCCAGTTCTTCCGGCTGGCCCAGACGCTGCAAAGCGGTCTTGGCGGCCATATTTTTGAAAACTTCGTTCACCGTCAAGCCCGATGCCGCCGATTCTACTTCGGCCAGGTGTTTAAGTCTTTCCGTGACGGTGTAACCTGGGCATACCGTATTGACCGTAATCCCGAACGGCCCGAATTCATTGGATATCGATTTGGCGAATCCGGTCAATCCGGCTCGCAGGGTATTGGAAATTATCAGCCGTTCCACCGGTTGACGGACGGCAATCGAGGTGATAAATATAATCCGGCCCCAGCCCTTTTCTTTCATCCCCGGGATAACAGCGCGACATAAATCTATCGCGGAGTGCAAGGTCAGTTCGGCCGCCTTTCTCCAGGTTTCCGGCTTATGATCCAGAAAATATCCGGCCGGGGGGCCGCCGGCATTGGCGACAAGTATATCTACCGAGCCTAATTCTCTAAGAACTGAATCGGCGATCTGTTCGACGATATTGCTCACCCCCAGTTCGCCGGGAACGACCAGGACCTTATGCCCCGTTTCCCCTGATATCCTCGCTGCCGCCTTATCGAGATTTTCTCTGGCTCGCGAATTTATCGCCACCCGGACTCCTTCTTGTGCCAGAGCCAGAGCGGCGGCCAGTCCCAGGCCGCCCGAGGCCCCGGTCACCAGGGCCACTTTATCTTTAAGATCCAATTCCATTTCAGGCCCTTACTTTGGCCAGTTCTTCAATCAGCGCTAGAGCCGAGTAGCAGCCTCGCTCAAAATCTTTTATGGCAAACCGCTCATTGGGCGAGTGGGCATTGTCGTCGTTTTGGCCCCAACCCAGAAGCAGGGTATCGGCCCCGAGAACGCTTTTAAATGTCCCGACCACTGGAATGGAACCGCCTTCCTTGGTGAATAAGGGCTCAATACCGAAACCCGCTTTGATAGCCTCCCCGGCCGCCTTGAGCCAGGGGCCATCCGTGGGAACCACCACCGCCGGAGCGCCGCCATGAATGGTGACCTCGCATTTGACACTCTTGGGGCAGTTTTTACGAATATGCTTGGCCAGTTTCTTGCAGATATCCTGCGGATCCTGATCGGGTACAAGACGCATGGTTATCTTACAGGAAGCCCAGGAAGGTATGATCGTCTTCCCGCCTTCTCCCTGGTAGCCGCCGGTGATCCCGTTGATATCCAGTGTCGGACGACTCCAGATTCGTTCCAGGGTCGTAAATCCTTTTTCTCCGTAAAGCGTCGGCGAACCGACCTTCTTCAGGTACTCCTTGTCTTTGTGGGGAAGACGCGCGAATTGCTTTTTCTCGAATTTTGATAATTTCCGGACTTTGTCATAAAATCCCTTTATCGCCACGCGTCCATCCTTGTTATGGAAAGAGGCAATAATGCGGCAAAGCATATTGACAGGATTGGCGATACTGCCCCCGAATGAGCCGGAATGTACATCGCGGTCGGGACCGATTAATTTCGCCTCGACAAAGGCTATGCCCCGCAGTCCGAAGGTGACCGCCGGCCGGTCCTGCCCGAATTGAGCGCTATCAGAAACGACTATTATATCAGCCTTGAGTAAATCCTTATTATCTTTGACGAATTTTTCCAGATTCTCCGAGCCGGATTCCTCTTCACCTTCGAAGAGAATTTTGATATTGACCGGAATAGCCGTCCCCGTCGCCATGTAAGCCTCCATCGCTTTAACGTGGGTCCATAATTGGCCCTTATCGTCGGTGGCGCCGCGAGCGATAATATAGCCGTTTTCAACGATGGGATTAAACGGGGTGCTTTTCCACAGATTCAGTGGCTCCACCGGCTGGACATCATAGTGGCCGTAATACAGCACCGTGATCCCTGCCGCCGGATTTAATATTTCACCATAGACAACGGGATGGCCGCCGGTCGGCATTAACCGGCTCTTAACGCCGATTTTATTCAAGTGCGTGGATAGCCATTCGGCGCAGGCATTGATATCTTCCTTATGTTCGCTCCGGGCCGAAATCGAAGGGAATCGGAGAAACTCAAAGAGCTCATCGAGCCGCGTTTGCTTGTTATTATCAAGATAAGCCTTGGGATTCATGAGATACTCCTTATGCTTTATTTGAATACCCTCATTAAAACCTGGGGATTATGTTGCTATCAGGACCAAATCCCGAAAACTCTTGCCAAGATAGCCTAACAGGCGGCAAAAATCAATAAATCCATCGTCTGTTCGGCCCGAAAAATATTGCTTTTTGGCTGAAACTGCATATAATTCAACTTGTATAATATTAAATAACAACCGGTTAGCGGAATGAGAATAACAAAACTTACGGCGCTCCTCGCAATCATATTTATGAGCCAGGCAGCGGGGCAAAGTTCGCCTGCTGCAGTGGCCAGGTTTTCGGAAATAAATTTCGGCTATATGCCCCAAATGGGAAAAACCTATTTTGATTTTTACCTGATATCTCAATCAGAGAGGCCTATTTTTCTTGGGGACTCCAAGACCTTTTGCGAGTGCCTTAAAGTAGAATTTCCCGATACGATTTTGGCACCCAATGATAGTGCCCGAATTCGTCTCCTTTTCTTCTCTGGTAAATTGACTGGTGAAAAATTATGGGTCCCGGCCATTTATGACCGAGATAAATCCCTATTGCTGCGATTGGATGTCCGAGCGGAAATCATCCCCCGCGTCGAGGCCATCTCCCCTCTCTATGTCTATCCGCCAATTGTAAATGCTTCGCAATTTCGCGATTCGACCGCCAGGGAATATTATTTCGATTTGATAAATACCTCCTCTGAAACGGTCCCCCTGAAATTCCTGTGGGGTAATCAGGAATATTATAATATCGAATTCCCCGGTTTTGTCCACGCCGGAGATACCGCCCGGGGCAAAATTATACTCAATGATCTGGGGCTTAAATGCGAATTTGAGGAATCTTTCACATTTGAACTAATAAACAGCGGCTCCGAACGTATCCATTATACGGTCCCCGTAAAGCGAAGGATATTCAGGCCTTAAGGAGGGCCAAAGCAATTATCTGCTTGGCCATGGGAACTTTTTGATTATATTGTTTAAAATCGTATAACTTTCGGTAAACTCCTGGCCGATTAGTTTGTAGAAACGGTAACATCTGAAGATACATCAGGTAAGTGGAGGATAGATGAAGAAATATACCGGCATTGGGTTATTGTTGGCATTGCTTGTTTTAAGCGCCGGGAATATTCTGGCCGAACCGCAGTTGACTATTCCGGAGTCGATTTTCGATTTCGGGCTGGTCCCGCAGAATTCGACCATCAGCCATATTTTCTGGCTACATTCGACCGGCACGGATTCCCTGAAAATTGCCAATGTGAGGCCTGGCTGAGGCTGCACCAAGGCTCCTCTGGATAAGATGGAGCTTGCTGTCGGTGACAGCACCCGGCTGGAAATAATTTTTTCGACGAAGAGCTACCAGGGCCTGCAATCCAAGCGCCCCAGTATCGAGACCAACGAAGGGCCCCAGAGCAAATTCGTCCAGATTAAATCCAATATTTACATCAATCCGGATTCGACTTATCCGGTGACACTGAAACCGTATAAATGGGATATTTCCCAGTACGGAGAGAAAGAGCGAACCAAACTTACTTATGAAATAACCAATGTTTCCGACCAGGATTTGGACCTGGCCCTGGTCGATACTCCGGCCGGTATGTTCAAGGTTAATCTTCCTAAAAAGATAAAAGCCGGCCAAACCGAAAAAGGAACCGTTGAGGTCCTCGGTGAATATGTTTCGAAGGAATTTGAAAAATCGGTTACGGTTGAATTCGGCGACGCTGCCAAGACCCGTTTCACTATCCCGGTCAAACGGACTATCCGCATTCCCGGCGCCGCCGCCTCTACCGGCACCACGACTCCTTCGGGCCACTGAAAATTCTTTTCCCCAAAAGTCTGCCAAAAGGCTGAATTCCCTGAAAAGGGACTTCAGCCTTTTTTCATTGATATCAAAATCTAAATTTCCACCCGAATAATATTTAGAGGAGGCCCGATGAAATCCCTCAACCATGTCCTTCTTTTCCTCATCATTGCGGTTTCGACGGCATCACTTCGCGCCGAACCGCAGTTGACCATTCCCGAGGCCGTGTTCGACTTCGGATATGTTCCCCAAAATTCCACCATCAGTCATATTTACTGGCTTCATTCCACGGGTACCGATACTTTGAAAATTACAGAAGTCCGCCCCGGATGCGGGTGCACCAAAGCCCCTTTGGAGAAGACAGATTTGGCGGTGGGCGACAGCACCCGCCTGGAGATCTTATATTCGACCCGAACTTACCGCGGCCTGCAATCGAAAAGGCCGAGCATTGAGTCGAATGAAGGCGCCCGGAGCAAATCGATCCAGTTTAAAGCCAATGTCTATACCAATCCCGATTCGACCTACCCCCTTCTCGTCAAACCCTATAAGTGGGATATCTCGCGCTTTGGCGAAAAAGAACGAACCCAATTGGAGTTTGAAATTTCCAATATTTCCCGTGATGATCTGGAGATTAACCTGATCGATTCCCCGGCCGGAATGTTTAAGGTAAATCTACCCCGGAAAGTAAAGGCCGGCAAAACCGAAAAAGGGACAATTTCCCTGAAGGCGGAATATGCCGATAAGGAATTCGAAAAATCGGTTACAATTGAACTGAATGATGCCTCCAAAACAAGATTTACTATTCCGGTCAAAAGAAGCATCCGGATCCCCGGTCAGGCTCAAAACCAATAGTCCCCCGTCGCGGGTTATTGCGGACAAAATCGCTGCCGGCGGGATTTTATGAGTATTAGCCAGAGAGTATAACCTTGACCTTTTGGGATAATCTGTTAAATTCGGATTAATAGGCCAAAGACCTTTATGATATGAGAGTCCTGAAAGCCCGAGAGTATTAAGATATATATGTTTCAACGATTATTATGGCCGGTGATATTATTAATCTTGGCTTTTCCTTCGGGGTCGGACGCCCAGCCAAAATTGGAAATCCCCTTGAATAGCTTCGATTTCGGTTTTGTCCCCCAATACTGTAAAATCAGCCATACTTTCTGGCTTTATTCCCGGGGCACGGATACGCTGAAAATTCTTAAAGTTCAGCCGGGTTGAGGCTGCACCCAGGCTCCCCTTGAAAATAAGGAGCTGGCTGTCGGCGACAGCACCCGGTTGGAGATAATTTTCCTGACCAAAGCCTATAGAGGTTCCATTGCCAAGCGACCGGCCTTGACGACCAATGAAGGGGACACGAAGAAAAATGTCCAGATCCGGGCCAATGTAATTCAGAACCCGGATTCGGCCTTTCCCCTGGTAATAAAACCCTGGCGGCTTGATTTATCCCAGGTCGGAGATAAGACCGTCAAGAAAGTCGAGTTTATCATAAGAAATCGCTCCAATAATGAAGCCCATCTGAATCTGATCGATGCTCCCGAAAACATGTTTAAGATAAAACTGCCGGAAACAATCAAGGGAAATTCCGAAGCCAAAGCCTCGGTCGAAATTCGAAAGGAATTTCTTACCGAAGAATTCGAAAAGTCGTTTACCTTTACGGTCGAGAACCGCAACAAATATCGCTATACAGTCCCCATTTACAGGTCGATCCGAATCCCCAAAGATAAAAATAAGCCCGCCACCCCATAAAAAAAGCCTCGTCCCTGCGGAACGAGGCCATAATTTTTTTCTGATTGTCTTTACAAGTCCATAAAGTCTTCCATGTCCTGGCCCTTGATAAGCGCTTCCCATTCCTTGTCGAATTTTTCGCCGGAGGCGTTGGAATGGACCAGGCGTAAATTTCCGAAGGCATCGACATCATAAAAGACAAAATATATTCCGCCCTGAATGGAAAAATAATTCCATAATTGAAAAGCCTCACTTTTCGACGGCACTATGGTTTCTTCGATTTTATCCGGTTTGCCGTATTGCATCAAAACCCGGCCGCGATCGCTTCGCCAGCCGTCGCTGGTACCCGGTTGTGTCGAAAAATTTTCGATGGCATAAGCATATCGCATAAAAGCATCTTCCATGTACTCATTTCTGGCCGTATTGGGCGAAGGGTCCATATCGCGAAAGAATTGCTGGGCAAAACGTTTTTTCCCGTCATCGGTGAGCGTCAAAAATAACATATATTGTTCCGGGCGGGTAATGTACTTAAGGATGTTCGTCAAGGTCACGGCCCCCGCCGTATCGAGATGATTCCAGTATGTGGAACCCGGCAGCGATGTAATAAAACCCCCTTCGGGATAAATTATAAACTTTTCATTCCGTTCGATGGTCTGCCCGCTTTTCCAGTCATGCGCGACCAGATGCAGGTCATAGCGGCCGGATTGCCAAAGCGAAACATTGAAACCATTTGAAATCACCGCGGCATCCCCCGGCTTGGCATAATTCGACGTCCCCAGATCTCTATATAATTTCCCGCTGTCGTCATAAATGCGGTAATGAAGCGAAAAGGAATCAGGAGTATTTTCCTGATATTCGAGATTATATAGTTCCGCATAAAGAAAAATCATGCTGTCGCCGTCGGAAAAAATATTCATGGGATTGGCCGTAACCAGGAGTTGATTCTTGGCCAAAGGCGTCAGGGCCGATTCTATCGAATCTTCGATATAGGTGATTTTATGGGCCAGTTCCAGCTGGCTTAAAGCCAGACGATCTTTCACGGGTGGTTCGACCGTCAGACGATCGAAAATAAAGGCCCCCTGGCTTTTACTGGTAACATCTATGACCGTTAACACGGCCTGATATATCCCCGGCGGGGCCATAATAGAAAGTTTATTAAACAACTTTATATCCCGGCGGAACATCTCGGTACTGTCCGCAACCCGGGTATAGAAAATGGTCGCCGTCGAATCGAGGGCATTACCCAGGGTGTCCTTCATGGTGATATCGGCGTAAATAATAGCCTGAAGATACGCTCCGCTATCGGAGGGGTAAAAAGAAAACTGATTGCGGTTGACGGAAAAAGGGAATTCAATATAGGCCGAGTCTCCGTCCAGGGGATCATTAAAAATATTTACCCCGGCCTGGATATTTATTGGCTCCGCGCCCGCCGGGGCCGCCAGAAAGATGCAAATCAGCAAAACCGCCCCTAGAGATTTTTTTGTCATATTCATTCCCTTCCCATTACCGCCTCAATGGCGTATTCCGTCATATGGATATTGAAGCACAAAATCATTGTTTCCCCAGTCATCGACAAAGAGAAACTCCCGGACTTGATTACCGGAATGATAATAATACCAGATCTGGTAAGCCTTATTCTCCAGTTCGAAAGGATGGTCCTCGATTTGGTCGGGCGAACCGTAGGTTATATAAACCATGCCTCGATCCGTCCGCCATCCTTCCTTCCTCATTATTGAAAAATTATCGGTG